>Ga0207433_10009755_pt1 | contig 15192 bp, 10 predicted proteins | sample YelNatPaOPGAMG01_FD_187559 | JGI IMG/M metagenome (GOLD analysis project Ga0207433, IMG submission 187559) | Hot spring thermophilic microbial communities from Obsidian Pool, Yellowstone National Park, USA - OP-RAMG-01 (SPAdes) (version 3) | ecosystem: Environmental > Aquatic > Thermal springs... | reverse complement strand
GGAAGAAGGGCTTGAAGAGCCGGTCTCGTTCGGCGGCCGGAATGCCCGGCCCGTCGTCCACCACCCGGACCCGGACCCAGTCATCCTCTCTCCCGAGCCTCACTCCCACGCAGCCACCGATGGCCGAATACTTGATGGCATTGCCGAGGAGATTCGTGAAGAGGTTCTCCAGCATTCTCGGATCACCCACCACGGCCAGATTCTGAAGCTCCTCCTTCCACACCAGCAACTTGCCCTGTATGGTATCACGATAGTTGGCGCGGAGCCGCTGGAGGAGCGCGCGAAGATCCACCCGCTCCTGCTCGCTGCCCATCTGGTGAACCCGGCTCAGCCGGACCACGTCGTCGAGCAGGTCGCGGATCTTCTGGCTATTCTCCGCCACGAGGTCCGAGAGCCGCTGCTGCGGCTCGGTGAGCGGCCCCGGGCGTTGGGTGCTGAGCAGGCTGGCGGCGTTGATGATGGCGGTGAGGGGATTCTTCACCTCGTGGGAGATGATGGAGATGAGGTCCTCCTTGAGGCGGTTGAGCTGGAACCAATCCTGGATGTCCTGGGTGACCACCAGAAACTGCGCCCCGCCCGGCCACGGAATGACCTGCACGTGAAACCACCGCCCCTCCATCTCGTACGGGGTGGAGATCGGTTTCCCCTCGCTCCTGGCTTTCTCGATCAACCCCAGAAGGGCCCGTCCCGCGGGCCGGCTCCCGAAGATCTTCTTTTCACGCATCTCCACGTCGGTAAGCCCGAGGGCCCGACCCGCCGTGTCGTTGGCCAGCTCGATGCCGCCCTCCAGGTCCGTCAGGAGAATGCCCACCGGTACGCTCCTGAGAACGTAGTCCAGACGCTCCCTCTCCTGGGCCAGGAGAACGAAGAGGTCGGCGGACTGGACCGCCCGGCTCCTCGTCCCCCGCCGGTTCTCCCGCCGCATCAGGGCGGCGAAGAGAAAATCGGCCATCCGGGAGACCAGCCCCTGCTCCCGTTCCGAGAAGGGGCCCGAGGGCCTCAGGATGAGGAGGTAGCCGAGGGGCGAAGGGCCGTCCCCCACGCGTTCGCAGAGACCGCTGGAAGGATCGAGTCCCAGCAGTGCCGCCGAGGCCGAGGCCAGGGGCGACTCCGCATCCCAGGCGCAGGTCCGCTCCTTGAAGAGGTCCTGCCAGTCCGCGGGGCGGGCGGGTTGCGATAGGAGCTGGGCGTCCCGTGCGAGCCGGAAGCTCCGGCCCGAATCCTGGCTGAAAAGGGCCAGGGCCGAGCTGACGGGACCGAAGATCCGCGTGGCGGCCTCGTGAACCGCCGTCGCCATGGCGCCGGGGTCCTCCGCCGCGGAGAGCGTGTGGCCGAGTCCCAGTAGCGTCCAAAGGGAGTCGCTGGTGTGCGCCAGGCGCTGCCATTCCTCCGTCCGCTCCAATAGCTGAACGGCCACGGCCAGAGCCCGCGTGGTGGCCTCCACGTCGAGAGCGGCCTCCTTCGGCACCAGCCAGAGCCCCCAGCTCCTCCCCGGCGCCATTTCCAGGGAGACGGCTCTGTAGCCCGGACAGCGCTCCGAGGCCCAGGTCAGGAGCCCATCGAGCCCTCGAGGTCCCTCCAGGGAGAGCCACGGATGGTTTCCCGAGGGCCCCATCTCGACGATCCTCCCGTTGGCGAGCAGCCTGAAAAGGCGCGAGGGAGGCGTACCGGCCAGGCCGGCGATGCGGGCGAGCGTGCGCCGGTCCTGAATGATCTCGGGCCCCTCTTGGGCGGCCGATTCTTCGTTTCCCGAGGTCGTGTGGATCATGGCTCCCCTGTCGCGGTCCGTCGGCGTGCGTGCTGAACCCTTTCAGTATAAGGCCGGAGTGGTGCCGTGAAAAGCGAGAGGGGAGACCCCAATCCCGCGATGGAACCGGAACGGAGCCCCCAAATGTTGATGAACCCGTGGTTTAGCTCCAATGCTCTTTCACCTGATAAGGGATTGGGGGCCTTTGAGCCGAAGGCGAAAAAGGCGTCCAAGGGTGGGGGTCCCTCCCTCTGGCTTTGCCAGCGGAGGGGGAGGAAATGGCCCTCCCTCTTCATCCATAACTTCTTTTCTTTGGGCGTGGCACAACCGTCGCCGAAGGCACCCCGCTTGCATCGCGGAATTTGGGGGAGATGCGAAACGCGAGGTGCACTGTGCAATCAGAGTGGGGGCAACGCCCTTGGTCCCATGCGGGAGGTCCCGACCTACCGGCCGGGGCATTCACCCCACCGAGCGGGGTGGTCCGAGGCGGCGCTTGCCGCTGCGCGGGGGCACCGTTAGACTTGCTTCTCGACCAGCGGAGCGCTGTATGTCTAACAAATTTCGGGTATTTGTCATCAATCCGGGTTCAACCAGCACGAAATTGGGCATTTACACCAGCGGCGGCCCGGAGGCTGAGGAGAGCATACCGGCCCAGCGAGTACCGGGAAGCATTCTGAACCAGTTGCCCGGGCGCCTGGAGGCGGCCGAGGCCTTCTTGCGGGAGAAGGGCGAGCGGCCACTTGATGCGGTAGTTGCGAGGGGCGGGCTCATCCGGCCCGTCCCCTCGGGGACCATTCGAATCAACGAGCGGATGCTCGAAGACGCCCGCCGCGGATTCCAGGGGGAGCACGTCTCCAATCTGGGCTGCCTCATCGCGGAGGCGGTGGCCGGCCGATACGGCATCCCGGCCTTCATCGTCGATCCCGTGGCGGTGGACGAGTTTTCTCCGCTCGCCCGCTATTCCGGGCTGCCGGAAATCCCCCGGACGTCGCTGGTCCACGCCCTCAACATCCACGCGGCGGGCCGCAAAGCCAGCCAGCGGATCGGTAAGCCGATGAGGGAGACGCGGTGGGTCATCGCGCACCTCGGCGGGGGCTTCAGCATCGCGCCCGTGGACGGCGGCCGCATTCTCGACGTGAACAACGCCAATTCGGGCGGCCCCTTCGGTCCCACCCGGGCGGGAACGCTTCCCACCCAGCCGCTCATCAAACTTTGCTTTTCGGGGCGGTACACGGCCGAGGACCTGAAACGGATGACGACCAAGGAGGGCGGTCTCATGGCCCACCTGGGCACCGACGACGCCCGGGAGGTGGAGCGGCGCATCGCGGCCGGCGATTCCAAGGCCCGGGAAGTCTACGAGGCGATGGCCTATCAGGTGGCCAAAGAGATCGGCGCCATGGCCGCCACCATGGAGGGCAAGCTCGACGGGGTGGTGCTGACGGGAGGATTGGCCCATTCGGACCTCTTCTGCGGATGGGTGGAGAGGCGCGTGGCCTTTCTGGGCCCCTTCTTTCGGTTCCCGGGCGAGTTCGAAATGGAGGCCCTGGCCTCAGGCGCCCTGCGGGTACTCAGCGGCGAGGAGCAGGCCCTGACCTATCCAGGAGGCGATCCATGCGGAAGCTGATGCTCGGGAACGAGGCGGTGGCCCGGGGGGCTTGGGAGGCTTGCGTTGCCTTCGGATCGGGCTATCCCGGCACGCCCAGCACGGAGATTCTGGAGGCCCTGGCGCAGTACGAGGAGGTGGCCGTCCAGTGGGCGCCCAACGAAAAGGTCGGGTACGAGGTGGCCATGGGCGTGTCGCTTTCGGGCCACAGGGCGCTCGTCACCATGAAACACGTGGGGCTGAACGTGGCGGCCGATCCCTTTTTCTCCTCCTCCTACATGGGGGTGAACGGGGGATTGGTGGTGGTCTCCGCGGACGATCCGGGCATGGCCAGCAGCCAGGACGAGCAGGACAACCGCTTCCTCGCCAAGGCCGCCAAGGTCCTCATGGTGGAGCCCTGCGACCCGGAGGAGTCCCGCTGGATGGCGCGGGAGGCCTTCACCCTCTCCGAGCGGTTCGATTCGCCGGTGCTCCTGCGCATGACCACGAGGGTGTGCCATCAGACGGGCGTCGTGAATCCGCAGGAGCGGGAGGCGTGGAGCTCCAAGGGCTATCTCAAGGATATCCCGAAGAACGTGCTTCTGCCGAGTCACTCCAAGGTGCGCCGGTTCAAGGTGGAGGAGCGTCTCCTCCGGGCCAGGGAGCTCTCCGAGTCGAGCGACCGGTGGAATCCCATCTTTAAGGGTTCCGCCGACATCGGCATCGTGACCTCCGGCGTCAGTTTCGGGTACGTCCGGGAGGCCATGCCCGAGGCCTCGATCCTCAAGCTGGGCATGACTCACCCCTTACCCATCGAGCGTATCCGGCTCTTCGCCTCAGGCGTCCGGCGGCTGGTGGTCATCGAGGAGCTGGAGCCCTACATCGAGGCGGAGATCCGAAACGCCGGCATGGAGGTGACGGGGCGCGAGCTCCTCCCATTCACGGGCGAGCTCAACCTGCCCCTGGTGGAGAAAGCCCTGCTTGGAGCGCCCAGGCACAAGGTGACCGTGGACCTCGGCGGCGTAGAGCTGCCCACCCGCCCGCCGACCCTCTGCCCCGGTTGCAGCCACCGCGGCATGTTTACCCTGTTTCGCGACATGAAGCTGAGGGTGATGGGGGACATCGGCTGCTACACGCTCGGGGCCCTCAAGCCACTGGCGGCCATGGATGCCTGCATGTGCATGGGCGCCTCCGTGGGGATGGCCGAGGGGCTGGAGAAGTTCGGCGGTCCCAAGGAGAAGGGGAAGACCATCGGCGTGATCGGCGATTCGACCTTCTTCCATTCCGGCATACCGGCTCTCATCGACATGATCGTCAACCGGAGCTCGGCCACGCTCGTCATCCTGGACAACCGGTGGACGGCCATGACGGGAGGCCAGCCCCACCCGGGGACGGGCAAGGACATCCGCGGCAACGACGCGCCCCAGCTCAACGTGGCGCAGGTCTGCCGTGCCCTTGGCGTGCGGAGGGTGCGCGAGGTGGACCCCTTCGATCTGGAGGCCACCCGCAAGGCGCTGGAGGAGGAGCTCGCGGCCCCCGAGGTTTCGGTGGTCGTGGCCGTGGCCCCGTGCATCCTGGGCGCCAAGTTGAAGAAGGGCGAGGCGGTGCAGATCGCCATCGAAGAGTGCGACCGCTGCGGGGCCTGCATCCGGGTGGGGTGCATGGGGATCCACGAAAAGGACGGCTTCCCGGACGTGGACCCCGATCTCTGCACGGGGTGCGGCCTCTGCGCCCAGGTTTGTGAAAAGGGAGCCATCTCTCTGCCCGGCGTGGGCCGGGCCTGAGGGGAAGACCATGGAGATCACCAACATTCTATTCTCCGGCGTGGGCGGGCAGGGGATCCTGACGAGCAGCCGCGTCCTGGCGCTGGCGGCGGTGCACGCGGGGCTCGACGTCAAGATGAGCGAGGTCCACGGAATGTCCCAGCGCGGGGGCAACGTGGACACCCACGTCAGGATCGGGAAAGAGGTCCCCTCCTCCCTGATCCCGGCGGGAGGCGCCCACTTCCTCGTTTCCTTCGAGAAGCTGGAGGCACTGCGGTATATGGCCTACCTTCGTCCGGACGGCGTCGCCTACGTCTGCCCTCTCGAGATCCCGCCGCTCACTCAAAACCTCAAGAAGGACGCCGGTTACGTCAAAGAAATCGACAGAATCTTGGAAGAGAAAGCCCCGCGCGTGATCTGGGTGGACGCCCCGGCCATGGCCAGGGAGCTGGGCGACCTGCGCATGGTCAACGTGATCCTGCTGGGGGCCCTCTCCAGGAGACTACCGATGAAGGAAGAGGACTGGGAGGCGGCCATCCGGGAGCGCTTCCCGGCCAAGGTTCAGGAGGCCTGCATGCGGGCCTTTCGTATGGGGGTGGACCATGTCGCCTCGGATCACTGATTTCAAGGGCGTGCTCGAAGGGGCCTGCAGGCGCGGCCCCTTCCGGGTGGTGGTAGCCTGCGGCCACGACCCGGCCGCGCTGGAGGCGTTGGCCCAGGCCGAGTCGCGGGGGCTCGCTCACGGGATACTCGTGGGCGATCCGGGGCTGATCGGCCCCGCCATCGATGCCCTTCCCCGCCGGCTGCAACACGCCGAGATCGTGGATGCCGCGGACGAGGCCTCCGCGGTCCGTCGGGCCGTGGAGCTGGTCCGGAAGCACGTGGGGCAGATCCTCCTCAAGGGCAAGACCCAGACGGCCACGCTGATGCACGCCGTTCTGGACCGGGAGGGGGGGCTTCGCACCGGGAGGCTCCTCTCCGACGCGTTCCTCTTCGAGTATCCCGCCCCGGAAGGGACGCGGCTCCTCTGCGTCACGGACGGCGGCATCAACCTCACGCCGGACCTGACGGCCAAGCGGCAGATCGTCGAAAACGCCGTGCAGCTCTACCAGAGCCTCGGCCACGCGAGGCCGCGCGTGGCGGTCCTGTCGGCGGTGGAGACGGTGATCCCCGGCCACGGCCCCAGCCAGGACGCCGCGGCCCTGACGAAGATGGCCCACGCCGGCCAGCTCAGCGAGTGCGAGGTGGAGGGCCCCCTGAGCCTCGACCTCGCCATCTCGCCCGAAGCGGTGGCCAAGAAGGGCCACATCGGGCCCGTGGCGGGCAAGGCCGACATCCTGCTCTGCCCGGACATCATCTCCGCCAACCTACTGGCCAAATCCACCACCTATTTCGCCCGTTACCCCCTGGCCCACGTCATCATGGGGGCCTCGGCTCCGGTGCTGATCCCGAGCCGGTCCGATACGCCGGAGGCCAAGCTGCTCTCCATCGCCCTGGGAGCGCTCACGGTCCGGTGAGGGGGAGGAGGGCAAAAAGTGAACAAGCGAAAGGCGAATGGCCAACAGTGGCCGTGAGCGGCCGGGAGGTGCGCAGCGGGCTCATGCCCTGCCGCGCCTCCCGCTGCGTTAGACTGAACCTTTGTGAGAGGAGACTGATCCAGAATGCCAGACCGAGCCTTGTTGCTGATTGATGGCGGATATCTGGACTTCCTGCAGCGCAGTTTTGGCTCTCCGAGACTGGATTACGGCCGCATGGCCTACGCCATCTGCGACCACTTCGGCTTCACGCTGCTGCGGTGCGTCTACTTCAACTGTCTCCCCTATCTCTCGGGCAACCCCACGCCCGAGGAGCAGGAGGCCTATCGCCGCAAGGAGGGCTTCTACCAGCGCCTTCAGCGCCTGGACCGCTTCGAGGTGAAGCTGGGCCGGCTCGCCTTCCGGGGAATGGACGAGAACACGGGCAAGCCGGTGCTCGAACAGAAGCAGGTGGACGTGCTGCTGGCCATCGAGATGGTCTACGCCGCGGCCCGCCGCAGCGTGGATGCGATCATCCTCCTATCGGGGGACGGGGATTTCCTGCCGGCCCTCGAACTCGTCAAGCGGGAGGGCCTCACCTTCGCCCTCGTCCACGGCCCCCGCAGCGGGCCCCAGCTCACCGTTCAGGAAGGCCTCTGGGAAGCCGCCGACCTGCGGCTCAGCCTCGACATGACCTTTCTCGAGCCCCTGCTGCGAGAGGTCTGACCGGCGGCGGCAGGGATGGAACCCCCGTCAGGGCCGCGCCTCCTGGCGTGGTCCGGAGAATTGGCCCCTAGGTGATCTTGGAGCCGGGAGGTACCTCCTCGATGAACTGGAGGAGGACGGGCTCGCCCTCCAGGTTGCCGGCCATGATCATGCCGTTGCTCTCGACGCCCATGAGCTTGGCGGGCTGGAGGTTGAAAACGAAGGGGCAGGTCCTGCCGACGAGCTGCTCGGGGGCGTACTTCTTGCCGATGCCGCCCACGATTTGCCGTCGCTCCGAACCGAAGTCCACGACCATGCGGACAAGTTTGTTGCTCTTCGGAACGCGCTCCGCCTCCAAGATCTTCCCCGCCCGCAACTCCACGCGGCGGAACTCGTCGATGGAGATCCGCTCCTGCGCCTGTTGCGCGGGGGACGGGGCGGGCGGAGCCACGGCTGCCGGCGCCTGCTGGGCATTGACCTCTGGGGCCTTCTTTTCGTCCTCCATCTCTCTGGTTTCTCCTCTCTTGTCTCCGGCTTCTCGGTTCATCACTTCCCCGGCTCCGTCCCTCGCCAGGCGGCCGAAGTACTCCGCCTTGTCCACGCGCGGGAAAAGGCCGGCGAGCTTCTTGGCGGATCCGTTCTGGCGGTCCTCCCACCGGGCGTTCACGAAGTCCGTTCGCTCGAAGCCGAGGGCCTCCGTGATCCGTGGTGCCGCCTCCGGCATGGCGGGTTCCAGGCAGAGCGCCGCCAGACGAAGCGCCCGGGCCGCCTCGGAGAGGGTGGCCAGGGCCTCGGGAGTGCCGGGCTTTGCCCACGGCTCGCGCTCCACGAGGAACTTGTTCAGGTCCGAGATGAGGCCCCAGATCGCCTCCAGGGCCTCGCGAGGCGAAAAGCGCTCCGCGGCGGCGCAATACCGGTCCACGGCGGCTGCGGCGTGCGCCTTCAGACTGCCGTCCCCCGCCCCAATGGCTCCTTTCGCCTGGCGTTCGAGCAGGTTGGTCAGTCGCGAGGCGAGGTTTCCCAGGTCGTTGGCGAGGTCGGCGTTGAGGCGGTCGAGGAAGGCTTCGTCGGAGAAGGAGCCGTCGGTCTCGATGGGCTTCTCGCGCAGGAGAAAGTAGCGCAGCGCGTCGGCGCCGAACTCCTGGAGGTAGGGTCTCGGGTCCACCACGTTGCCCAGGGACTTGCTCATCTTGTTCGCGTCCTTCATCCACCAGCCATGGCCGTAGACGTGCTTCGGAAGAGGGAGCCCCGCGCTCATGAGGAAGGCCGGCCAGTAGACGGCGTGGAAGCGGAGGATGTCCTTCCCGATGAGGTGCAGATCGGCGGGCCAGAAGGTCCCGTATTTCGATGGATCGCCCGAGCCGTACCCGAGCGCCGTGATGTAGTTGGAGAGGGCGTCGAGCCAGACGTAGAGCACGTGCTTCTCGTCGCCGGGGTAGGGGATGCCCCAGGTGATGGAGGTGCGGGAGATGGATAGATCCTTGAGGCCGCCCTCCACGAAGGCGCGCACCTCGTTCATCCGGCTCTGCGGGAGCACGAAGCCGGGCCGCTCCGCGTAGAGTTTGAGCAGGGGCTCCTGGTACTTGGAGAGGCGGAAGAAGTAGGACTCCTCCTCCAGCACCGTCACCGGGTGGCCGAAATCGGGGCACTTGCCCTCTACGATCTGGTTCTCCGGAAAGAAGGCCTCGCACGAGACGCAGTAGGGTCCCCGATAGCTGGCCTTGTAGACGTCGCCCGCGGCGATGAGGCGCTCCAGGAGCGCCAGTACCCCCTTCTCGTGCCGGGGCTGGGTGGTGCGGATGAAGTCATCGTGGCTGATCTGGAGCTGCTTCCAGAGGTCGAAGTAGCGCTCCACCACGCGGTCGGCCAAGGCCAGCGGGGTGATCCCTTCTGCGGCGGCGGACTTCTGCACCTTCTGGCCATGCTCGTCCGTGCCCGTGAGAAAGTGGGTCTTGTCCCCCTTCAGCCGGTGGTAACGCGCAAAGAAATCGGCGCAGACCGTGCAGTAGGCGTGGCCGATGTGGGGATAGTCATTGACGTAGTAGATCGGCGTAGTGATGTAGAAGCGTCCCATGGTTCCCTCTGCGCGCGGCCCCTTGTCCCATCGGGATGAGGGGGCGCCGGGGCGGCGAGAAGCCGCCGGCGGGCCTGCCCACCCCTTTCTTCCTTCCGTATTCCGTGCTCTCACCCGCTCCGGCCGTCAGTGGTGCGCCGGTGCGGGGGCGTGCGGCGCGGGCTGGCCGCCCTCGGGCTTCGCCTCAGCGAGACGGATGAGGTAGTCCCTCTGCTCCTGGTTGGAGTTCCGATACTCCCTGGCCGCGCGATAGACGGCCATGAGGTAGACCACGCAGACAAAGAGGAGCCAAAGGAACCCGTTGGGCAGGACGGGCCGCAGCGTTACGGCGATCCCCAGGCCCAGGAGGCCCAAAAGGTACCCGAGTACCTCGGCCACGTAGGAGGCTCCCTTGGCGTTCTGCTGGTAGACCACCCCCGTGCATTCCTCGAACAGCGGACATTCGGCGCACTCGCGGAACTTGTGCGCATCCACGATCTCCTGTTTGAAGCACTCCTTCATCATGGTTCACCCCTCGTGCAGTGCCGAAGTATACCACGGCGATGGAGGACGTAGGGGCTGGGTGTGGAGCGAAAAGAGGCGGGGGAAAAGACGCTCGGGAGTCCCGGACGTTTCGTCGCCACCCAATGCCCGATCGCGATTTTCCTCAGCCTTCCTTGTCGAGCAGTTCGCGGTAGAACTGCTGGAAGAGGGCGTGGAACTCGGGGGAGTCCTCAGGAATGCGGCGCTTGATGTTGAGAACCTTCTGGCGGGCCCGCGCCTCTCGTGCGGTATCCTTGGCGAGCTCCGTTTCCAGGGCGCGCAGTAGCTGGTTCCGCAGCTCCTGGTCCTTGACGAAGTACTCCACGTCGGTGTCCTCCAGGAGCAGATCGAAGATCTTTCCGGCGAGGTCGTGCAGCTTCTCCCGGGAGAGCTTTCCAGGACCGGTGGAGAGGAGGTACCCGCGGCGTTGGGCGATCTGCCCCTTTGCCCTCGCGAGCAGCTGGTGGTACTCCAAATCCATGCCCCTGATCTGCTCCTGGTGCTCGGCCAGCAAAAGGCGCGCCTCCTCGGTGATGGCGTCCTCCATCGAAAGGTCGGCCGAGATGAGGCGGGCGACCCTTTCGGCCGTGCGCTCGGGATGGTCGCTGGTGATGATCCCCCTGGCGGCCAGCGATTGGAGAGCCCTCCGGGAAATGAGCTCGATGAGGGGCGGGGGCAGTCTCATGGTGTGTTTTTCCCTTTCGTTGCGGGCTTCTTGGGGCTGGGATGGGCCAGCGGCGGCTGGTTCTCTGGGTTCTCCACGGCGGCGGGCGGCCCCTGGGAGGCGCCCTTCGGCGGCGAAGGCCCCTCCAGCTCCTCCAGCCTGCGCTCGGCGTAATCTCCCTGAACGGTGCCCTTGGTGCGGGCCGCCAACTGCTTGTAGAGGCTGATAGCGTCTTGGCGCCGGCCCAGCGAGAGCATGAGTTCGGCGGCCCGGTAGCGGGCCGTGAGCGCCCACTGAGGGTTGGCCGACGCGAAGGCGACCCGGAGATAGGCGCTGAGGGCCTGGTCGGGTTTGCCCCAGAGCTCGAGGGTGTAGGCGTATTGGAAGCCGATGGAGGCGTCCTTAAACACGGCGCCCAGCCGCTGGAGGATCTTCGCCGCCTCCTCGTACTTCCCCTGGTGCTGAAGAAAGAGGGCGGCGTTCATGAGGTCGTCCTTGCTGGTTTCGGAGACGGGTTCCGCCCCTCCGTAGGCGGCCAGGTGGGCGGCGGCCGCCTCCGCATTGCCGTCGGCCTGGGCGGCTTTGCCCGCCAGGAGCTGGGCCTCGTTGATCTCCTCCGGTGCAAGCCCGCCGGGAGAAGCCAGGAGGCGCTCCAGCGTGGCGAGAGCGGCGGCGTTGTGGTGGGTCCGGTACTCCGCTTGCCCCAGCAAGAACTGGGCTTCCGCGTTGGAGGCGGCGCCGGAGAGGAGCTGCTTCACGGCGGACCAGTCGGAGCGCTCGGCCGCGCGACGGGCCAGGAAGAGCTCGGCCTCTTCCGCTCCCGGCCCGCCGGGGAACCGCTGGAGATAGCTCTGGTAAGCCTTTTCGGCGCCGGCGGCGTCCTTGGAGCGGGCCTTGATCCGAGCCGATCGGAGCAGAGCCGCGGCCTGGCCAGGATCGGTGGGCTCCGCCGCGCGGAAGGCGGGTATGGCCATCAGGGCCGCCTCGGCTCCCTGCTGAGCCAAGAGGGTCATCTCCAGGCGGTGCTGGGCCAGTGTGGCCAGAGGGCCCGCATCCTGGAGGCTCGCGAGCTTCTGGAGGGTGGACAGGCCGGGCGCTGGGGCGCCGTGGCTCATCTGGCTGCCGGCTAGCTCCCAGAGGGCGATGGGCTCCTGACCACCTTGCGCCAGCTCGGACCAGAGCGCCCAGGCTTGGGCGTGGTTTCCGCCAGCGTCCAGGGCGGAGGCCGATCGGAACCGGAGGGCGTCGGCCAGGGTGGGATCGGAGAGGCGTTCGGCCGTCTTGAGCGCCGCTTCCACCTCTCCCGCTCCGAGCTCCGCCACCCCCATCCGGAAGAGGGCCTCGTCGGCCGCCCTTCCCTGCAAGCGAATGGGCACCGATTCGGCGAACTCGCGCTGGGCCCTGTCCCACTGCCCCTCGTGCAGGGCTAGCAGGCCGGCCAACCTCGCCTTCCGGGCGGCCTGTTCGGAATCCAACGGCACCTGGGCGAGCTGCGCCAAGAGGGGGCCGAGCTGGGCTTCCTTCCCCTCCGCCACGAGCGATTCGCCCAGGAGGAGCGCCGCCCGGGCGAAGGCGGGCGTGCCGGGGTAGCCGTTGAGGACCGATTGCAAAACCTGCGTGGCCTGCTCCGGATCGCCTTCGTCCAAGTGGATTCGGGCCAGAAGGAGATCGGCGTCGGGCACGACGGCCGCCGCGGGGAAGGTGGTAATCAGGCCGGAGAGGGTCGCCACGGCGTCGGCCGGCCTCCCCTGTTCCCACCGGAGGCGCCCTTGCGCCAGAAGAACTTCGGCCCGCAACGCGTCGGAAGGGGCCACCTTTTGGGCCTCCTTGAGCCATCGCTCGGCGAGGTCCGGATTACGGATGACGGACCATGCGATATGCGCCGCTTCGAGGGCCACCTGGGTCTGCTGGAGGGGGTCCGAGAGGTCCGGGTAGGCCGCGGCCAGGTCGTCCATGGCGGCAGGGCCGTTGCGGCGCCACTCCTGGGCTCGGGCGGAGAGGAGGCGCGCCTGCGCCGCCGCTTCCCCCTTCGGCCATTTCTGGAGGCAAGCCTTGGCTCCCCCGATCACCGCACCAGCGTCCCTGCGGACCGCCGCCGACTCCACGGGAACAAGGTCTGCGGCCGCTTCCCATCCTTGCAGCGGCAGAACCCCCCGCACCGCGTCGTAGGCCTGGGCATCCTCGCCTTGGGCGTGGAGGATCCAAGCCTGCAAAAGGGTGGCCTCCTCGTCCTTTGATGCCAGCAGCGGCTGGAGGGTCTTGAGAGCCTGGTCATAGGCCTTCAGCCTGTACTGGGATGAGGCCAAGGCCAGGATGAGGCGCCTCGTCTCCTGGGGATTGGAGGCGCCGGCCAGGGAGGAGTCGAGGAGCCTCACCGCCTCGGCGTCGTGTCCCAATTCGGAGGAGAGGGTCGCTAAGCGGAGCCGGTCGGACTCCGTCCGCCGGCCCTCCGGGATGGCCTGCAGCATCTGGGCGGCCTGCTCGTTCCTACCCAAAAGCGAATAGGCCTTGGCCTCGATGCGGTGGACGTTGTCCCAGTCGGTGCCGTTGGCGGCCTGGTAACCGGCCAGAGCCTGGAGCGCCTCCTCCGGCCTTCCGGCGTTGAGCCGGGCCTGAGCGAGGTCCAGCGCCAGCCCCGCCCGCTCCTTCGGCGGGAGCCCGGCGAATGCCGCGTCCAGGAGCGGCAAGGCCGCCCCCCACTCCCCGCGGGCGGCGAGGAGATGGCCCACCCAACCGCTCACCTCGGCCCGGTGCCGCCCCTGGGGGTAGGCTTGGAGGTACTGCTGTCCCTGGACAAGAGCGGTTTGGAGAGCACCTTCTTGGATGAGCGATTGTACGACGCGGAAATCTTCGGACTCACCGGCCAGAGCCGGCAGCGCCCAGAGGAGGATCAGAAAGGCAAGAATGGTTGCGTCAAGCCTTCTCGGCGGCATCATCGAGGTACAGGATCCTCTGGCACCCCTCGCAGAAGACCACCTCCTCGCCGTAGTGCAGATCCTGAATCAGTTTGGGACGGACGCTGATGAAGCAGCCCTGGCACGTACCACCTCGGACGGCCGCTACCGCCAGCCCGTTCCTCTGGGCTGCGATGTGGGTGTACTTGTTGAACCAGCCGGCCTTGATGGTCCCCTGGAGGATCTGGCGCTCCTTCTGGAGCGTCAGCAGTTCGGCGGAGAGGCGGTCCGCCTCCGATTTGAGGGCCTTGCGCTCCTCGGCCACGCGGGCCTCGCTTTCTTTGTACTTCCGTTCCAGTTCGGGCAGGGTTTTGCCGAGTTCATCAAGGCGCTCCCCGTCCTTCAGGACCTGGTCTTCGGCGCGCTCGCGCTCCTTTTTGGCGGCGTCCATCTCCTTGAGGAGGGCGCTGTACTCTTCGTTGGAGCGGATTTCGGGCATCCGGAGCTTGAGCTTGCGCTCTTTCTCCTCCAGGGAGGCGATGGCCTGCTCCAGGGAGAGCCGCTCCTTCTCCAGCGACTCCTTCTCGCTCAACCCCTTGTCGAGGGGCTCCCGGTCAGCGCTGACCTTTGCGTCTATGATCTTGCTTTTCTTGGGGATTTGTTGGAGGTCGTGGCCCAGGGTCCGAATGGCGATGTCCAGCCTTTGCAACTTGAGCAACTGTTCCAGAATGGCATTCACTCCTGCTGACCCCCAAGATTAAAAAAGGGGTGCACCCCTGCACCCCTAATTCAAGAACCGGAAGAAATCAAGACAAAGCCTTGAAAACACCTGCTCCCCTTTCGCGGTGGGCCCTCCAGGATTCGAACCTGGGACCGACCGGTTATGAGCCGGTGGCTCTCACCGCTGAGCTAAGGGCCCAACGGTACCACAGAGAATAATAACACAAAGAAATCAGGGATGTAAAGAGGAGGGGGCGACCCCGATTCCGCGATGGAAGGCGAAATGGCGGTGCAAATGCCTATGGATCTTCATGACGGGCATACCTGCCCGATCACCTGCCAAGCCCCAATCCCGCGATGGGAACCGAACAGGCGGTGCAAGTTTTTACAAATCTTACAGATTTCATGAATCGCTCCATCACCTGCCAAGGGATTGGGGGCATTCGACCCCGGACTGGATCCGGGGGAAGAATGCGCCTAGGGCGGGGTGAGGCTCCGCGGGCCAAGCCCTTGGAGCGGGGAGGGACCCGAAGGGCAAACCGAGCGCTCCGTCCGGCTTCGCCAGGGGAACGCGAAAGACCCGAAAGGCAAACCGAGCGTTCCGTCCGGCTTCGCCAGGGGAACGCGAAAGACCCGAAAGGCAAACCGAGCGTTCCGTCTGGCTTCGCCAGCGGAACGCGAAAGAGAAGTCCCTCCCCCTTCAGGAGACAAAGCCTTTCCGCCCTGTGCCATCCGCGCCGCCGAAGCAAGGACCCTTCGATCGCGGACTTTGGAGGCGGCGGCCAGCGATGCGGCCGGGAGCGGGCCTACGGGTTGGCCCGCCCGCGGCACCACTCATTCCGGCAGGAGCACAGGAACGATCCGGAAAGGCACCTACTTTTTCTGGTCGTTCTGGGATTTCATCATGGTCTGAAGGCCGGCGATGGCCTGTTTCCACACCGCGGCGTCCGAGGCATCGGGCTTCATTTTCAGGTAAATGTTGAGCTGGTCGATGGTTTCCTGGTATT
>Ga0207433_10009744_pt1 | contig 15199 bp, 21 predicted proteins | sample YelNatPaOPGAMG01_FD_187559 | JGI IMG/M metagenome (GOLD analysis project Ga0207433, IMG submission 187559) | Hot spring thermophilic microbial communities from Obsidian Pool, Yellowstone National Park, USA - OP-RAMG-01 (SPAdes) (version 3) | ecosystem: Environmental > Aquatic > Thermal springs... | reverse complement strand
CAAGCATGATAATAAACTAGCCCTCCGTGCCCCTGGTAATAATCTTGAGGCCGTCCGTGAGGGCAACGAGGTTATCCATAGTAATCTTGGGGTTAAGAGGTCTATCCGCCGGGCAAACGAGATACATTTGACTGCCAGGGAGGCAATAAATAGTTTGAGGTTCAAGCCCTGGCCTGATAATATGAATGGCAAATAGCGTCTCTCTTTCTATTCGTCTTCCCGTCATTTTCTTAGCCATACAATATCTTTCTCAGTTTTTCCCTTCGCTCAGGCGGGGTTCCCCGCTCGTCAGCTATCATCTCAAACACTACATCCTGCTGGAACCAGTATTTTGCCATTTCCTCTGTGTTTATCGTGATAGGCAAGCCCGCCTTCTCCAGCTCAGCCCTTACTTTTTCCCTCCAGCGCTCTCGCTCGTCCTCGCGAAGGTTTTTCCACTCGGTCTCAGTTCTCTCCTCAAGCATTTTCTTGGTGTTGGCTATGTGCTTTCCCTGGCGCTGGAGCTCCTCTGCCTCCTTGCGCATGCGTTCCCTGGCATACCAAGGGATAAACCCCTCGTCCGGGGTTATTCCCTTAGCTACCATGGCCCTAAGCAGTCTCGTTGGGTTGGTTATGGGCCTTTTGGCATACTCCTGGCTTAGGATGTCCACGGTAAGGGCAACGCGCTCGGTCCCATATTGCTTTATCAGGCTGGCAATTACCTCTGGAGGCACTGATTGGAAAGGCGAAGCCGCTATCATCAGATCAAGCACCTCACGGGTATATTGGAAACCCCTCGGCGCGTTAGCTATGGCCTTGCCCCCGCGGCGAATTAAGTTAAACAGAGGCGAAAGGTCCACCGAAAGCCCCTGGCCTGGGATCGTGGTCCTTATTGCATAGCCCTTGCGCTCAAGCGAGGCAAGGGTCCGGGACACTGTCCTCTCGCTCACGCCCATGAGGTCTGCTATGTCAGCTCTACTTGTCCGGATTATGTCGTCGCGGTGAATGTATGAGCTGAAGCCATAAGTGTAATAGGAGATAACCAGTAGCAAATGCAGTTCTGTCGCCGTAAGGTCAATCCCCGGATGTTCAAGGAGCAGGGCAGGGAGCCTGGTGAAGTGAAGGTTATCCGCTGTCCACTGGAAGGTTATGTCCGGGTTCTGAACCGGGGGCCTCTGCCGGCGCGGGCCCACGGTCCTTGCAAGCTCAAGGGCCTTGTCCAGATAGGGTTGTGTGCTTATCTCGTGAACAGGGCCGCCTTCGTCCAGCTCCAAAAGCCCTGCCTTAGCCAGGTTTCGGATCGTGCGCCTTGCGCCCCGTGGGGTCGTCCGGATGAGCGCGGCCACCCTGCGATATGATGTGGATTGCCCGCGGAAAGCGAGCAGGTTGAGAACCAACAAAGCGCGGATCTGCGTGGATGTGAGGCCGAGCCGCCTTGTGTTTTCTATGATAATGTCCAGAAGCCGGGTGAACCCTCTGGCCCAGAGAGGGTCATTTTGGGTTATGCTGGCCATATGCGTTCAACCTCCCATGTTTTTTTGCATAAACATTCTGCAAGCAAGTCCGCCGGGGTGCATGCTTCGCACCCAGCGGATTTTATGCATTTGAAATCATATCCGTTAAGGTAATAGGCCCTTGCCGCTAGCTCAGAGCAGAAAGGCTTGTTGGGGTCAGGCCTGGGGAACCAGTCGGGGAGCAGGCACCCGGTCCAGCGCACGAACGGCTCGGCCACAAACCGGAGCACGCCGCCAAAATCATACATCTTCCCCACTTGGCTTTCGGCATAGCCGGCTATGCCGAGCCGTGTTTTGTTCGCTAACCGGGTGTTAGTAGCACGCCAGACTTTGCGGTCTGGCGTGAAGTAGCGTTCCAGGCGGCGGTGTATAACCCCTATGGGGTCGGCCGAAACTAAAGTCCCAGCCAGGCCCACCACGCAGACATGGTTGGGCAAATCTTCGTAGGGTATTCCTGTGCGGTCAGCTATGGCCTCGTAAATATGAATGAGCCGGGCCATAACCCCGTTTTCGCGCACGAAGACTAAATCGCCCGGAAGTAGCGTTATTGAGGGTTCATTGTTTCCGGGGCCTTGCTTTACATAATATTTCATCGGTTAATTACTCCTCCATCGGTTCATACAGGCTCACCCAAAAAGTGGCGTGGTTGTCAGGGGCAAGGGCTATATCCTCAAAGGCCTCCACCCAAATCACCGTGATAAACTCGCCCGGCGAAGGGCTATCCCCCGCGGCCATATATTGGCCTATGTCTTCCTTGGAGAGATATACATCGCTGGGGTCCAGAAAGACCGTTCCAGCCGGGAGATTGTAGGTTCCTCCGTCTTGCCACTGGCTTATCAGGGCCGCCGCGATAAGCACTTCCATGGTTCACCTCCAACAAAAGGAAGGCCCTGCCGGGCACCCGAGCTGGACGCAAAGATGGTATCCCGGCATGGCCTCCTTGTTTTCTCTTGTCTGAGGTAGCGTCCAGCTTGTTCATGCCCAAATTATACCTCCGGCGCGCGGGCCGTGTCAAGTAGCTCATGTTAACATTCCCGCCAGTTGCCTCAAGATAGTCCTGGCCCGCTTGGGGCCAGGGGTTCTAGCAAGTTCTAGAAGCAATTCGCGGGGGTCCTGGAGCCTCGCAGGGGGGCGTTTTCGCGCCGGGGAGGCCGGGGTTGGAATCTTTCGGGCGGGCTTCGCTGGCTTTTCTGGCCGTGCGCTGGCCAGGCGGTAGTGAACTGGCATGGCCCCGGAGATCTCCACCGCGCCGCGGGCCGCAAGCTTGTCTAGCACGCTCATGACGCTGATTGCTGAGGTCTTCAAGGCTTTTGCTATCTGTTTTGCTGTTTTCCACTCACGGCTCAGAACCCGCAATACATCCTGCTCAGTGGGTTTGGGTTTCGGGGTCGCGAGCTTAGCTGTGTCCACGGGTTTCGGGGGTGGAGGAGGGGGTGGTGCTGGTTCCGCGGTCATATATGTTCCCGTGGGCAGGCGCCTAATAAGCCCCTGTTCAGTCCAATAGTCCAAAACGAGCCTAGTTTCTTCTGGGTCATAACCTAAAGTCCTTGCTATATCCAGGTAGCTTGCAGGCTCGTGTAAGGTTTGCACCAGGGCCTTTAGCCGTCCAGTGTCCACTGGCGGATATGAAGGCGCTTCGGCCACGGATTCAAAGGAAGGGGGTATAGATATATCCCCTGCCCCCGGAACGAGCGGCTCCGTGCCCGTGAGAGCCTCCTTTTTCCCAGGTAGTTCCTCAGTTAGCGCTAAACGCCTGGCCAGGCCCTTAATTTCGTCCTCTAGGGCTTTGATTTGGTTCTCCAATTCTCCTTTGCTCGCCAGTATGCCCTCCGGCACTGGGCGCCCGGCCTTCTCCAGCTTCTCTGCTTCTCTGAGAATAGTCTTGTAGGATTTCTTTACGGCCTCAAGGTCTTTTGTCCTCGCCAGCATGGTATTCATCACTGCCTCCACGCCAACCGGATATGTGCCGCCGAACATCCCGCCCAGCTGGACTGCTTGAACGGCGTGGGGGGCCAAGGTTCTGATTGCGGTTCTAAATCTATCTGCGTTGAGGATTGCCCTGTTTCGGCGGCCATATTCCGCGAGGTCAATTATAACCTTTTCGGGCCAGTCCGCGCCAGCCGCCTCCCACGCGAGCACCTTAGCCAAGGCCAGGGGCAGTTCATTATCCTCTACCATTCCCCGCACGATCCGCGGTAGCTTCCCCAGATAATATAGGGTTTGCACCTCCTCAGGTCGCATGTTCACAGCGGCCCCGGCCTCGTTAAAGGTTTTGCCCAGGGTATCCACGAGATATACTATGTATCCTGCTTGTTCAATCGGGGTCAGGGGCTTGGTAGCCATCTGAATTTCCGCGGCGAGCTGTCGGCCCTTTTCCAATGATATATCCAGAACCCTTGCTGGCACGGTTTCCCAACCCAAACGCCTTGCGGCCTCCAAGCGGTGATGGCCTTGCAATAGGTGATATTTATTGCCCTCTGGCCGCACAATAATCGGCTCAAATTTAGCAGGGTCAAAGCTCTCCACTATCCCGCGCACAACATCTTCATTGTATTTGAAATTTCGCCACTGGTAAAGGTCAGGTCTCACCTCAATCGCGTCAATCGGTATATCCCGGTATTCGGGTTTTTTCGGTTCCTCAGGTATGTCCTGGTATTCGGGTTTTTTCGGTTCCTCCGTGGTGCCCCAAGCATCGTTCAATTCTTTAAGCGTAAAGCCTTTCTCTTTCCACTTTTCCACGCGGGAATAGAACCACGCGCGGGCCGCTTTTCTGTCCTCGTTAGTATCAGAAAAATCAACATATTCGCCCCCCGCACTCCAATCGCGTCCTCGTATTTTCATTCCACTGGAAGCCCTTATGTGTATCTCTTGTTTAGGGTCAACGAGGGAATATCCGCGCGTCACCATAACTTCAGCTACATCACCTTCAGGATTTGTAAGGCTTGCGAATAAAGGTATTTCTACAATAGGGTTTTTCTCGTTCGGGTTCACGATCATCAACTCCAACGGGTTTTTTTGCTTTGGCACCCGAATGCCAAAATTGACCAGGATAGGCCTGCCCTTGCTATCCCAATATTTGCGGCGAAAAGCCTTGAATTGTTCGGGGTCGGCCTGCCTATACCAGATATGAACCCCATGCCGCTCCCAATAATCAGTTTTGTAGCCATGTTTCCAAAGCCAATCTTCTGCCTCACGGGGCGTCCAGTGTTCCAGCGAAAACCCCAGGGATTGCACCTCAACATTCGGGTTTCGGGCGAGGGCCGCTTGCCGAAGCCGTGCCGCCTCTTCTAGCCGGTCGGCCGCGAAGGTCAGGGGGCTAAGGTGGTGTTGCAGTTCCCGCAAAGATTTTGCCGCTTTTGGCGCGGCTGTGATTGCCTTTTCCAAAGCGCCAGCCTTAGCTAGGATTTCTAGGGCCTGAGCAGGGTTTCCACGCCGTTCTTGTTCGTTCCACTGCACGCAAAGGTCTAGATATCCCCAGAGGCCTGCCCAGGGGCCTTTCCCATAGTGTTCACTGCGCGTTCTTCTTATTACCTCAGGATCGCGAGGGTCAACGATGAATTCGGGGGTACCGCGGGGTTGAACCACAAGGCGCCAGCCGCTCTCAGCGCGCACCGCATATACCCGGCGTTCGTCCGTATCCTCTAGAAGAACCAATCCCGTTGCCTTTTGCCCTAAGAAATTCGTAATCCTTCTGTATTCCTCGTCTATTTCGCTCAGGTCTGCCCACAAATTCTTGGGTTCGTCCCCGAAAAGGCTCAACGCGGCCGGGTTCCCGGCCCGGAGCCGGGCGCGCTCAAACGCGTCCTCAAGCGCTCTAGCTAGCTGGCGATCCATCAGATTACTCCTTTTATGGCCTCGCGTAGGCTATGTAGATAACGGATAAAGTCCTCAGTGGCAAGGTCAGGGCAATACTGGTTCAGGAGGGTTGATAATTGCATAGGGGTCAGGTCCTTGAGCCAGGCGACTAGCTCGTCATAGTTTATGCCCATTCCGGCTAGAAGCCCCCTTGCCAGCCCCCTTGCCTGTTCCCGGTTCTCCGCAAGCCAGTTTCGGGCCACCTCAGGGGTTATCTGCGCCCGGTATTGGTGGAGAAGCCTCATGGCTTTGACAAAGTTTTCTGTATTCATGGTTGTTATTGGAGGGTTTTGTTTCCTAACAAACGCGAGCGCGTTGAAACGCGGGCCGGGCTGAGGGGCTTGCACGAATCTGCCCACGAGGGGGCTCAGTATTGGTGCGAAACGATCCGCCAGGTTCTCCACCACCTCCACCCACGGGGAACGGGGTTCGGGTTCGCCCATCCGGAGAATGCCCTGCTCCTTTAGGAGCTCATACATCCCAAGTTTGGCCTTAAGCTCTGCATTCTCCATTATGAGGGCCAGGTCTTTATCATTCCGGCCCCCAAGCGGCACTCCGAGCATATCCAAAAGCTGCTTTACTTTTGCCACGGCCTCAAAAAGCCCATTGCCCTCATGCGCCTGTGTCTGAGGCGCCGGGTTGGGGTTAGCCGGTTCGGCTATCCGTGCCGTGAGCGAGCGTTCCCTGCGCCCATCAGGGGTCTGCCATCGGAATTTAACCAGATACTCACCTGGCCCATAACGCGTCGCTATGGTATCCATCCACGCCATATCCTCTATTTCGGATTTTGGAATGGTGAACCTCGCGCCGGGGATATAAACCAAGCGCCCGTTGGTGTCCCGCCTGGAGACGCTGATATTGACCGTGTCGGCCTCAATCTCCCACTCGCCTATCTGATTCAATATCTGGTCAACTACATCCGTGGTCTCATTCGCTATCTCCATGGCCCTCACCTCCTTCATTTTCAAGCTTCTCCTCCTGAGCCTCCACAAATTCACGTATTATGCGCCAGATTTCGCCTATGTAGGCCGACTGAGCGCGCGCGTTCGTCGCTATAACCTGCATCCAACACGCGCCTATTATCTCAGGCTGAGGCTTTCCGTCTTGCCGAACGGGCACAGGCTTGCCGTTGTCGGCATATACCCATGCTCCTTCTGCGTTCTGCACGACCGGCCGGTAGAACTCGTGCCAGCCGGCGCACAGACGTTCTGCACACTTGGCCCCTCCGAGGAAGGGGCAACCTATCTCGGTCCCTATGAGCTCCATGATGTATTTCCTATGCTTCCCGCGCAAAGCGCGGGGTTATCTGGCCAGCTTCCCGGCCGTATTTTGCCATCTGAACAGGATCGGTGCTATACCACTGGCCTACTGCTTTGTGCCAGTCCCCATAGGCCTTGAACCGCTTGGCTATTAGATATGCTATGTTTAGCGCAAAGTGATATGGTGAACGGAAAACCAAGTATGGCCGCACTTTACCTGTTCCGCCTTCCACCTTAAGGGTATAGCCTAAGGGTCTTAGGGCCGGTTGTGCGTCCCAAAGAGGTCTGAGGCTGTTCCAGCCCCAGGGATACGACGCGGCCCACGGGTGCATTCCGGCGCCGCCGGTGGCTTTGAATTCCTCGGATTTGAAATGATTACTTTCTTTGCGCCAAAGCCGTTCCGTCCACTCAGCGAGCTCCTGACCATACTGGCTCCTGATTGCCCTTATGGCTTCGCGTGCCTGAGCTTCTGTGGCTCCTATGCCCTGCACCTCCGGTAGGTCAACCGGCACCGGAACCCCGCCTTTCGTTCTCTTTCCCATGATTGCCTTCTCCTTTCCCCGGCTAAAAAACCAGCCCCCGCCTATGAGCACTAGTGCGAGCATGGTCGCGGGGTCCATATCATTCCTCCTTAGGCATGCGCCCTAGGAGCAATCCTATCGGTATCCCTATGGCCCCGAACGCCACCGCGCCAGATATTATCACGCCAAAGGTCAACAGCCGGCCATCGTGCCCGGTCATAAGGCCGACGATCACTATCGCTGTCATGCAGAGGATAGCGACTGCGGCCACTATGGCCGAGGCCCAGGTTATCCGTTTATCTCGCTTTTGCCTTTCCATATATATGGGTTATCCGCTTGCGCGGGTCAAGCTCATCTTTGATAGCGTTGTAGAGATCATTGTCCAGTAGAGTAGCTAGCACCCTCACTGCTATGGTGGAATTTCCCACGGGGAAACCTTGCGCACCTAACCCAGGAACCTGGTTTTCACCGAAGACCATGAAAGTGGGAATGCCCAACATCCCATCCAGACTAGCGTCTGCCCCTGGCCCGCCAGGGCCGGTTCCAGCACTTAGCGAGCCATATTGAGCGTTGTCTAGCACATTCTCAGGTTGTTTTATCTGCCCGCCATCATATACCCCCACGCGCCAGGTGATGTTAGGTGTAGCTATCGCAGATACCACGCGTGCACCTATACCCAGCAGGATATATGTTTTCCCGGCGGGAACTCGTTGAAGTGGAGTAGGAGGGGGCCCTGGGTTAACCCATTGGATTGGAGGGTATAGATATATTCCCACTAGCGCCTCAGCAGGGGGATTAACTGTTATAAGCCCCGACCAGTCAACCACCTGTCCAAGCGCAAGCCAGTCCTCGCGGGTCATATCATTCCACCCCTATGAAAACGAGAGAAGCGAGCCGGGCCTCGGTGCTGGTGTTCTGGAAGTCAACATTTAGCGTGGAAACAGGCACGGTCATATCCCAGAAAAGCGGGCTTCCACGGGTGCCAAAAGAGCGTATGTCAGCGTAGCGGTCCTGGGATGTAGTCCCCCGGTTGGAGATGTTGACCCTACACGCAACCCCGGAGCCGCCGTTTATGATAGTGTAGTGCGCACCCGCACTTGTCCTCGTGATACTGATCGTATAGTAAAGACGGAAAGATTTATTAACCGGAATGCTCGCGCTGGATATTGCGCCCGCGGCAAGAAGCCCTGAAAACGCAACATACATGCGCCAGCGCTTGCCTCTGAGAGCCTGAACCTCATCCCTAGTGGCTTCGCGGGCCACCAAGTCCACCTGCGCGCCAGCAGGAAGCGCCACCTGGTTCACCCCGCCAACCGCGGCCCCGGTCTGATAAACGCTTATCATGGAGCCGGCGGGGATAAAGACTTTTGGCATGGGCAGGCGAATGTCGCCTATGCCGGTTTCGGGGATGAGCTCAGCGTCCCATGGGGTATCCGCTATGTTCTGATTATCCAGGGCTACATTAAACCAAGGGATCGCCGTGCCGGGCGTGGCCAGATCGGGCCAGTTTCTCGCAAGGCCAACGAGCACGCAATCCGCGCCAGCGGTATATGCTTGCCCGCCCGCTGGAACGGGTATGATGTGATATCTCATGGTGCCTCCTCAGCACTAGGCCGGGGCCGGAGTTTCCTCCGGCCCCTACCCAAATATCAGCTCACAGGAACCATCCGGATCCCTACCAGGCTGAAGGTCAGCTGAACATCCGCGGTGTTAGGCACCTCGTTCCTGAACCTCAGCTCCACAGAGAGGGTCTCCGTGGGGTCCAGGATGAACGGGGTTAGCGCGAACCAGTTGCCTGTCTGTCCAATTGCAACCACGCACTTAGAAGCCGCTCCTATGGTAGATGTATATACCTGGTAATATGCGTCCAGGTAATCTTTTATTGGCGCTACGAGCCTTTCGGTGCTACCTACATAGAGGGTAAAGCCTCCGTCCGTGATCTTCTGCACCCATTCCAAGGCGTCGTGAGATCCGGTACTGATCACAAGGGGCGAAAGCGTTATGCGCGCCCCTTCTATACGGATCGGCTCGGTGAATGTCCCGGTGTTGCCGGTAACATTCGTTTTCCACAAGGTATCCGCGGTCTTCTTAGCCGCTTGAAACAGCGTATAGCTCCTAGCCGCACCGTGAACAACCGGATAGTAGGTATCGTAGAGAGGCACACGATCCAGGCGCCTCTTATCCTGCACGGCCTTCTTGGCCGCTATCTCGGTGAGGATCTCCTGTCCTTTGCCAGAGACAGGCACCTTTTGGGTTATTATGGGTCTTACCATACTAAACCTCCTTTGCTGTTATATATTCTCCCATTTCGGGCACATATTCGCTTATTTCGGGCACATACTCGCCCATCTGGCCGCCAACAGGCTGTAGGATTAGATTGCCCTGCCAATCCCGGCCTATGGCCTCCATGGCCTCCACATCGTAGCCGTTATCCGAAAGGGTCTGCACGCGCTCAGGCTGGAGAACGGGGATTACCTCGCCGGTCTTGGTGCGAATAACCGGGACTATAATCCTGCCATCCTCGGTCTGCCATTGCGCGAGCTCGCCCATGTCAGAGAACCCGCCCGGCGCAAGCATGGGCAGGAGAATGCCGGTCGCACCTCCTATTACCATGCCGGTTCCGAAGGCCTTCACGGCCGCGGGGGCCTTGCGCCAGAATACCAGGGGTAAGCCAGCCAGAAGGGTTATAAACCCCGGCTTGAGCCAGCTCACCTGGGGATAGCGCTGGGTTATCTGGTTGGATACCCACGACGCGACCACATATCCGCCGACCGCGCCGACAACACCCATGCCCAGGTTCATGCCTACGCTTTCAAAATCCGTGTCTGTCCTATATGCGGGGTTTTTCCTGCGCCTGTAGCGCCGCCTGGGGTTCGGCTCGTTATGCGCCCTGCGCCCGTAGCGCCTTCCGGGTTCCGGATCCGGATCCGGATCGTTCTTGGCCCTGTAGGCCTTTTTGGCCCTGAGGCCGTCTATCACAGCTTGGCTTATCTGACGAGCCAGCTGGCTATATTTCCTGCTCGCGGTCGCCCTCTTCTTCTTGGGATTCGCCGCGTATGTTATGGTGGTTTCCATATGTTAAACCTCCTTTATGGTTTTCATGTCAAAGTAGCATACTTCCAGGTTGTTCCGTCGTAGACATACAGCCTGGAGTTTGCCGTATCCACATACATATCCCCAACTTGGGGTGAGGCCGGAGCCGCCTGCGGAATGCAAAGGGTCGCTCCGGTGCAGTCAAGGCGTTTATCCGTAGCTATGCCTATGTTGCCATTTAAGCTTATGTAGCCGGTGTCATCCAGGATTATGCTGGAACCACCCATCATGCCGGCTTGTAGGGTCACAGTTCCCGCGGAGGGAACAATCGCCAACTTATAATTCGACGATCCCAGCGTGCTCTGGCCAATGCAGTAAAGATTTAGGTTCTCGTTTCCTGTATCGCCCCTCAAGGTTATCATCGCCCTTGGCTTAGAGCCAACATCCTTCGCGTTAAGCTCTATATACCTTGCGCCGCCAGCCGTGCTTATCCTAATCCCTAGCTTTGCGCCTGTTAGAGATGGGTCCCACCTGTTAACAAGGTAAATCGTATCATCGTTGGACAGGAAGAACCCAACAGCGTTTGTCCCGGAACCACGGCCAATACCAAAACCACCCGGAGACGCGGTGGAATAACCCACCAGCGCGTTGTATCCCTCCGGGTCTCCGAACAACAGGAAGTTATCCGGAGGCATTTCAAAAGGGATGGTCTCGCCGGGGGTCTTGTATTGCGGCCCCGCGCTTATCCCGCCATATGATTTTTTCACTGCCATAGCTCACCTCACTCAGATGCCCAATCCACGACCACCTGGTTAGTATGGGTATCGGTAGAACCCCGGATTACCAACTTATCTCCTGGCCGGAATATCCACCTCTCGCCCTTAGGCCATAGAAGCGAACCGCTTGGCTTCTGGTTAGTGGCCACAGAGAAGTCCAGATAGCCGTCCGTTATGGGTTCCTCCGTGCCGGTTTCTTTACACTTGCGGTAGCAGTATACATTGTGCGAATAGTCAGTAGGGCTCTCCGCCGTATCCAGAATGCTAATCTGCGCCAGGAACTTGGTGAAGCCACGGGGCTCACCCGTGGCCGGTATAGGTATCTCTACATCTAGAACCTCATTGGGATCTGAGATGTAGATATCTCTGTATCCATCATCGTTTTCCAAGGCTTTTCTTGTAAAAGGCATGTTAAAACCTCCTTTTCATTTCACAATTCCTTCCGGGCGAACCCGGAACTTGCTTTGCCCCCGGATTATTCCGGGGATGCCGGAGCGCGCCATGACCAAGTGGGGCAGAGGCCAGCTGAACGAGTGGGTATATTGCGTCGCCGGGCCTTTGCCCTTTCGGGTCTCATAGGTTATCACGGCAATCGGCCCCATGTAGCGCGCGCCGTCTAGGCTAGGAACCTCTAGCACGAGCGCCTCGTGAGGCTCATTCCCCCAGGCGAAATTTCGCCTCTCCTCCACAAGGTCATACGGGGAAAACTCCTTAGAACCGACAAGCCTGCCAACGAACAGCTGACTACCCTGTTTGTTCGCTATCAGATACATGTCTTCCCCGCTCCACCATTCAAGCTCGCCATCCTCATAGTAGCCGATCATCACGAGCTTCCCTAGGACGTAAGTGTGCTTGGGACAATGCGGGGCAACAAGGCGCTTAGGTGTTTTAAACCTCTCCAGCTTGGGGAGATACCCCGCTACCTTGCGCTCGTATTCGGCCACTATCTCGTTCATTTCTTCGCCCTTTTCGTCTTTTTCGTGGTTTGTTTTTTGACCTTCTTCGGCTTTGCCGGGGGTTTTTCGCCAGGCCTCACCAGCTTGCCGTTCACGATCTTAAACCCTTCAATGACCTTTGCCATGCTTCCTCCCATAGGGCAATTCCCGCCCCACGATCCCAGTTGGCTTGAACAATTGCCAAGCCAGCAGGAGCAATCCACCGTAAAACGCTATTCTTGCCGCGTTTTGGAACATTTGCCCAATATCCCCTATAATCCCCGCGGTTGTCGCAGTAGTCTCAGTAATTGCCTGTTTTGCCTCACGCACGGCCTTGACCGGAGGCAAGTTGCTAACTATCTCTTTCCCTTTCTCCAAAGCCGGCTTCACCACTTTTTGTCCGAGCGCACTATAAAACCGGGCGCTCACATTCCAGGGAGCCCACGAAGGTCCCAGCCCAAAGTCGCCGAAATCCATATACATTACTTGCGCCTCCTCTTTTTCGGCCTCATCAGCAACAGCGTTCCCACGGCCACAAGCCCTATACCTGCAAAGAGCCATATCCCCTTGCCGCCACTACTAGGACCGCCCATAGCCATGGCCTTTCCGCCGCCTTTGCTGGCGCCTTTGCTGGCCGCGCTGGGTTTCGTGCCTTCAGGCATGGGTATCACGCTTGCGACTGCCTCACCGGCCTTGAACGCGCCGCGCCCCACAGCAACCGCCCCATGCCCCAAGACCTTTGCGCCAGTGAGGGCCGCGCCTCCGAGGAACTTTCCAGCACCCATGGCCGCGCCCACTATGGGGCTTGCGGTCCCACCGGTCGCTATAATTGCGCCCGTAGCCACGATTGCTCCTCCTACGGCCAAAGCGGCCTTAGGATGCTCCTTAACCCAGCGAACAGGAGCCGTGGCAACATTCCAAGCGCCTTTGAGGCTTATGCCCTCCAACGCGGCCATATCCGTATACATACTACCTTCTCCTACGCTTGCTTTTACCCTTTTTCCTGGTCAGGAACATCACCGCACCTAGGGCCAAAAGCGCCGCGCCGCCTATCCATATCCACTTGCCCATTCCGCCGCCCAAAGGCCTAATATCCCTAGGCTCAACAGGAGCCGTCGCTGTTGATGCAGGCGCCGCAGTTTCCACGGAAACTTGAGAAGACACCGTCGCGGGCGCCGCACGGACAATCGCTCTTTTCGCGCTCTTTACCGCGCCCCTGAACGCGCCCGCGGCCATAGCCTTTACCCCACGGGCAAATGGGTTCTCATTGAAATCCGCATACATATTACTTCCTCCTCATGGCTATACCTATGATTAAGGCCACGGCCGCGGCCCCAAGGATTACGGGAACATAGGGGCCTATATTGCCCCAAAACTGCGCCTGCCTATAGCCTGCTTCTATACTTTTTTGGCCTTCCGGCGTTGCAGCCCATCCTACCTTAGCCAGGGTTTCACCGGTCTTCTGGGCGCTGCCGCTACGGAACCAACCAACAACCGCCTTTGCGCCCTTTCCTATGGCGCCTCCTATGTTCTGAAGCCACTTGGGAGCCGCTCCTAGGTCGCCCATTCCAGGTAAACCCAGGGGCACATCCCCGCGCAGAATAGGGATGAGCGGGTCGTTAGCCAGGAACGCTAGCCCACCTGAGGTTTTCGTCGCGTTAGCAGTCTGTCCAAACATGCTAAAACTCCTTGTTTTCACAAAAGGGTCAATCGGATATATCTGGGTTCCCTTGTTTGGGATCTCCTGCCCCGGCTCCGCGTCATCGCGGGTGGGGTCTAGGGTTATAATTTCGCCCGAAGGCAATTGGGTGCGCACATACACATGGCTCCACGGCCACCGAACGCTTAAAAATGTCCGAACAGGCCGCGTCCGCGCCGCAACAAGCGCAACCGGATAACCCACGGCCCGGAGCAAACTTGCAAGCAGGATTGCTTTCTCATCGCAATCGCCAGTTGTCTCACCCTGATCGGCTATCTCTTCCACCATGGCCGGCGCACCGACTATGAGCTCTATATCTCTTGGATCCCTGACATAGCGCACCCGGTCCCGAACGAATTCAAATAACGCCTCCACGCGCGCTCGGTGGTCCCGTGGGTCTATGTCAGCTACTATTTCTCGCGCGAGCGAAATCACACCTGGATCGCGGGTTCCCTCCAAAATGAGGCGCTTCATTTCCGCGAGGGTAACTAGAGCGCCCTTATCCCCAGAAGGCAGAGGCTTGCGCGAGATCGTGCGAGCAATCATCAGGCGCAAAATATGACGAAACCTGGAAATTGTGTCAAGAAAATCCAGGAAACCCGCACCAGGATTGCGATTAACTTCTCTAAGTTAGGGACAGGTCAGGGGACGGGGTAGGGGACACGCTAGGGGACACGGCCGGGGACGGAGTAAGGGGAGGGGGTTGGGGGAGAGGTTTTCCGCTTTTCCTCGCGCCTCCTCCTTTTTGAAAAAGAAAAGGACGCCGACATGTTTCTTCTCTTTTAAGCTCCTCTTAGAGGAAACCGGCCCCAAGGCTCGGTCGGGGTTTCCGAGCTGGGGGCGTTAACTTTTTGTCAAGGGGCGTTAACTTTTTGTCAAGGGGGCGTTAACTTTTTGTCAAGGGGGGTCCCGGCGATCCTCGTGGGGGGTCAAAAACCCCTCCGGGGAACCGGAGGGGTTGGAGGTAAAAAATGAGGGGGTTAAGAAGGGTTCTTAGAGGGATTGAGGCCTATGGCCATGTTAATCTTGTGCTTGTTGTGATGGGTCTTCTCGGCCGCGAGCATGATAATAAACTGGCCCTCCGTGCCCCTGGTAATGATCTTGAGGCCGTCTGTGAGGGCAACAATGTTATCCATAGTAATCTTGGGGTTAAGAGGCCTATCTGCCGGGCAAACGAGATATGCTTGACTGCCTGGGGGGCAATAGATGGTCTTGGGTTCAAGCCCTGGTCTGATAATGTGAATGGCAAATAGGGTTTTGAGGTCTATCCTTTCTCCTTTAGCCATACAATATCTTCCTCAGTTTTTCCCTGCGCTCAGGTGGGGTCCCCCGCTCGTCGGCTATCATCTCAAACACTACATCCTGCTGGAACCAGTATTTTGCCATTTCCTCTGTGTTTATCGTGATAGGCAAGCCCGCCTTCTCCAGCTCGGCCCTTACCTTCCCTCTCCAACGCTCTCGCTCGTCCTCGCGAAGGTTTTTCCATTCGGTCTCAGTTCTCTCCTCAAGCATTTTCTTGGTGTTGGCTATGTGCTTTCCCTGGCGCTGGAGCTCCTCTGCCTCCTTGCGCATGCGTTCCCTGGCATACCAAGGGATAAACCCCTCGTCCGGGGTTATTCCCTTAGCTA
>Ga0207433_10009740_pt1 | contig 15211 bp, 9 predicted proteins | sample YelNatPaOPGAMG01_FD_187559 | JGI IMG/M metagenome (GOLD analysis project Ga0207433, IMG submission 187559) | Hot spring thermophilic microbial communities from Obsidian Pool, Yellowstone National Park, USA - OP-RAMG-01 (SPAdes) (version 3) | ecosystem: Environmental > Aquatic > Thermal springs >... | reverse complement strand
GGCGGCGCGGCCGCTCAGCGGCCGCGCCGCCGCCGAGCTCACGACATCAGGCAACAGCTCGATCCCCTCGGGCGCCGAGGCAAATCCAGCCGCAGCAAGCACGCCTTCGTCCCACCGGCCAGCGGCAAGGTCAAAGCAGCCGAAGCCCGTAGCAGTGCTCGGATCGGTCAGGTACTCGCCCGTCAGCCACCACACCAGGTAGTCTTTCGCGCCGAGTAGCCGCCGCGCCTGCGCGACGCGCTCAGGTTCGTTCTCCCGCAACCACGCGTACATGGGGACCAGGTAGCGCCCGTCAACCCACTGGCCCGTAAGCTCGTAGAGCCGCTTCTCCCCCAGCGTGTCGCGTAAGCGTTCGCCCTGGGCCTCAGCGCGAGCGTCTTCCCACGTGATCGCGGGTCCCGTCGGCGCGCCCTGCGCGTCGACCGTGACGAGAGTCGGGATCATCCCCGAGAGGCCAATCGCCCGCCAACGCGCGGCCGTTGCACCGTCGTCGATTAACTGCTGCACGACCTGGCGCAAAGCAGCGAGCCAGTCACTGGGGTCCTGCTCGGCCCAACCGACCTGCGGTCGCGACGTTGGATACGGGCTGTGACCGCGGGCGGCGATTTCGCCGCCCGCGGTCACAGCCACGCCCTTCAGGCTCGAGGTGCCGAGGTCGAGTCCGATGTAGAGATCGTCCGTGTCATCCATGACTGTACCGACCGAGTTCCTACAGCATGCCTTACCGACTCACTTCCCATTTTGCGCTTCACCGTCCGAGTTCTTGCTCCACCTTATCGCCCTGGCTACGCATCGGGTCGGTGTAGAACGGGGCGTGGTTGATCGCCTTAGAAACGAACGACAAGACAAGCCCCACGAGAGCCAGTCCGAAACCAAAGACGATGTTCGTGAAGGTGAGCGAGCCGGTCGCCAGTGAATAGACGATGACGAACGCCATGAAAGCAGCTCCGAAACCCGGCAGGATACCGCCAAGCACGAGATTGCCGGCGCTTTGCGCGATGGTCCGCCGGTAATACCAGATCGCCGCTACTGCTGTTAGCAGGTAGAAGATCGCCGCCATCAGCCCCAACGTGCTGACGATGTTGTCAAGCGCGCTGCCAATGCTCGAGAAGAGCGTTGAGCCCCAGAGGAACACGACGTTGAGCAGGCCCAGCAAGATGGTCGCGTTCCAGGGAGTACGGTACTTCGGGCTGATACCGCCGAACCACGTAGGGAACACGTGATCGCGCCCCATGGCGAACGAGATGCGCCCAGAGCTCACGATCGCCGCCTGGAGCGAAGCCAAAGTACCGCCCAGGACGGCGACGATCATGACGTCCTTCCAAAAGCCCCCGCCGATCTTCTCGCCCACGAAAGCCAGCACATTACCGGCGTGCTGCTGCATCGGCGAGTCCGCGGTAAGGCCGGGCGCGATCCCCTGGAAAGCGAACACGGTGAAGGCGTAGATGAAGAAGAGGATGACTACACTAAGGACCGCTGCCGAACCCGCCTTCTTGCCCTTGGCCTCTTCGCCGACATACGCCGCAGTATCCCATCCCGAGTACAGGAAAATGGCCAGTAGCACGCCCGAGATGAGCGCCTTGAAGCCACCGGCTCCGCTGATCGTGAACCACGAACTCGTGACTCTCACCGACCCTGAGAGGCCATGGCTGTAGATCAAGACCAGTGCAGCAATGCCGAAGCCGATCAACAAGGCGTACTCAAAGACCGCCCACACCCACTGAAAGCGTGCCGAGAGCTCGATACCCAGAGCGGCTACGACCAGTACGAGGATGTTGAGTACTGAGCCAACGAGGGCTACCCAGTACTTGTTGTTCGCCGCCGCGTTGGAGAAGAAGCTGAGGAAATACGTGCCCAGCGGCACGGTCAGACTCGTCGTGCCGATCGTGTAGTACATCAGCATGATCCAGCCGACGAAGAACCCGGCATGTGGGTTGAGGGCGCGCCCCACCCACGTGTACGTCGCACCCGCGCTGGGCTGCCAGGCATTCAAACGCTGATAGCCAATGGCAATCCCTATCATCGGGATGAACGAGATGAAGATCGGCAAGAACCCCGCGTAACGCACTGTCAAGAGCAGGGCAGCCAGCGTCACCGCTACGCTCTGCGTTGGCCCCGAACTTGCCAACGCCATAATCGTCACGTCACCCAGCCTGAGCGCATTTGCCTTGAGGCCGCCTCCGGAGAGGCTGTCCCCGCTCAGCTGCCGCCCCTGCGTACCACCCCTGTTTTCAGCCATAACTTTCTTCCCCCTTTCTTTGTTCCTGGCGATTCCCCATTGACGATCCGCCCTCGCCTTGCTTCAGCGACACCCTCCGGCCCAGGGGCGTTGCCCCCCAATCGCTCAGATCTGCCGCTCGCACGAGGTGGCGATCGGTCTGCCCCGACACACAGAAGACGAAGCCGCCCGCCGGATAGACCTGCTGGAAGCAGTCGAACGGAACGGCTTGTGGAGAGAAACTCACACCACGGACGCGCACGACGTGTTCCTTCGCGCCAACTCGGAGGTAGCGCCGCGCGTACTGGCTAGGCAGCGTCACCTCAAGGAACTGCTCTTCATAGTCGTCAACGAGTCCGTAAGCACGCCCAAGGAACTCGTAGAGAGAGCCGAGAAGCTCCTCGCGCCGCTCTCCCAATCCGGGAGCAAGCGCGACAGGAATGAGCGCTTCTTCGAGGATCATCGGCTTGCCTTCGATCAGGCGCAGACGCACGACCTGCCACACGTGGTCCTCGGGCTGGATGTGGAGCACGCGGGCGACATGGGCATTGGGTAATGATTCGACAATATCGAGAAGCTCCGTGCGCACTTGGAGGAGCTTCCCTTCCTGCTCAAGTGTGGCGAGGAGGCCTCCCACGCGCGCCGGCTCACTCACGATGCGAGAGCCAGCGACGAACGTACCGACGCCTTGGTGTGCGGCGACGCGTCCATCGCGCTCGAGCTCATCGAGGGCGCGCCGCACGGTGATCATGCTCACACCCGCCATGGCAGCCAGTTCGTTGCGGCTCGGCAACAGGTCACCGGGGCGCAAATTGCGCTCGACAATCAAGCGCTCAACGAGATCGATGACCCGCTGGTAACGCAGCTTCGCTGACGCCATGACCTCCCCCTCTCTCTTGGCCCCTTACCTCTTTGCCATCTCGCCAGCCAACACCTTGAACACCTCCGCTGCCCGTGCGAGCGTCTCGTCGACATCGGCGTCGGTATGCACCATCGAGACGAACAGGTTCTCGTACTGGCTTGGATGGAACAGCACCCCGCGCAAGAGCATCTCCTGCCACCAGCGCGTAAAGCGCTCCTCATTGGCGTAGCGAGCCGCGTCGCGCCAGTTCTTGATGTCGTGCTCGCTGAACCAGATCTGGAAAACCGTGCCCAACCCCTCGACACGCACCGGCACACCGGCCTCCGCCGCCAAGTCACGCAGTCCCTGCGCGAGTCGGTCGCCAACCGCCCGTTGACGCTCGTAGAGGCCCGGCTGGGCAAGCACATCCATGGTCGCCGACACGGCCGCACACTGCACCACATTGGCGTTGTAGGTGCCTGAGTGCGAGTAACGCCCATCAGCGATCATACCCATCACTTCTTTGCTGCCGCCGATGGCAGCTACCGGGAAACCGCCACCCAACCCCTTGGCCAGCGTCGTTAAGTCGGGCATCACGTTGAACCATTCCTGACCGCCTCCCCGACAGAAGCGGAAGCCGGTGATCACCTCATCGAAGATGAGCAGGGCGCCGTGCTTTTGAGTCTCCGTGCGCAAGAGCTCCAGGTAGCCGGGCTCGGGCAGGATGCAACCCGTGTTGAAGACGGCGGGCTCCGTGATGACGGCGGCAATCTCGTCGCCGCGCTCGTCCATGACGCGTTGAAAGCTCTCCGGATCGTTCCAGCTCAAGACAATCAACGTGTCGGCCAGTTCGAGCGGCACGCCGGGACCAGCAGGAACAGGCCGTGGCGAAGACGCCGGCCCGGCAACGCTGGGGTCGACGTGGTTGCTCCAATAGACGGTATCTTGCCAGCCGTGGTAGTGACCCTCGAAGCGCACGAGGAGGCGTCGACCCGTGTAGGCCCGCGCCAAACGCACTGCCGTACCCACTGCCTCGCTGCCCGAGTTGGTGAAGCGCACCATCTCAAGGCTTGGTACCGCGTCGACCACCTTGCGAGAAGCTTCGACTTCGAGCTCGTACGGCAGACCAAAGCAGGTGCCGTACTCGGCGACAGCCTCGGTCACAGCTTTCGTGACTGTCGGCGGCCGGTGACCGAGGATCATGGGGCCGAGCCCCAGCAGGTAGTCAATGTACTCGTGCCCGTCAACGTCCCGCACGCGCGAGCCGGTTCCCTGAGCCAGAAACGGAGGATACGGTCGCCAACCGAACTTCACCGTGCGCGCACTGCTGCCGGCGCCGCCCGGAATGATCGTGCTTGCTTCCGCGAAGAGCCGCGCCGAGCGCGCTGACCACTGACGGTACCGGGCATCAAAATCCATGTCGTTCCTCCACCACTTACCGGCGACTTGTTTACGCTAAGAGGTAATACTCTGTATACTCAGTATGTTGCGATCTTAACCTTCTCGGAGACGGAAACGCAAGAGTCGCCGCATAAGGATCACCGGCGCAGCGGACAGGCCGCCCTGGCGTGAGTCGCATCGTCCTACGGCAAGAGCGTGCCAGGGCCGTAGCGGGCGAGGAGCCCTTGGCACTGATGGAGCCCGTGACCGAGCAGCCTTGGCGCAACTGCTGCAACTGTGAGCGCGCAGCGTCGTCGGCGTCGCCGCCGCGGCGGCAAGATTGCCCGTACGGCGCCCCAACGTAAAGGAGCGAACAGACCATGGCCTTCATGCGCGAGGAGATCTACCAACAGCCGGCCATTGTGGCCGACCTTTCTCAGCGGCGTGCGCCGGTCATCGCTGCCGTGCGCGAGGCTCGCAATGCGGGCGCGCGCTTCGTCCTCTACGCTGCGCGGGGCACCAGCGATAATGCTGCGGTGTACGGCAAGTACCTGGCCACCATCCGTGCCGGGCTGCCGGCCGGACTAGCCATACCGAGCGCGGTGACCGTCTACGATGCACCGATCGACTTCCGCCAGTGCCTTGTTATCGGCATCAGCCAAAGCGGCGAGACGCCTGACGTGGCTGAGTACGTCGCTCATGCGCGGAAGGCTGGAGCTTTCACCATCGCCGTGACGAACGATGACCACAGCCTCTTGGCAAGTGAGGCCCACGCGGTCCTGGCGACAGAGGCGGGCGCGGAGCGCGCCGTAGCGGCGACGAAAACTTACACGAGTCAGCTCGCCGCTCTGGCGCTCTTCTGGGGCACCTGGAGCGGCGACGACGCGCTCATCGACCAGATGCAGCAACGCCTGCCGGGAATGATGACTGAGACGCTCGACCTGGAGCCGCAAGTCGCCGAGGCGGCGACCTGGCTGCGCTTTAGCGAGCGTCTCGTGGTCGTCGCCCGCGGCTACAACTTCGCCACGGCCCTGGAGACAGCCCTCAAGCTGAAGGAGACAACCTACATCGCTGCCATGCCCTACTCTTCGGCCGACTTTCTCCACGGCCCCATCGCGATGATGGAACAGGGCTTCCCCGCCCTGCTTTTCGCGCTGCCCGGGAAGACGGAGCCAGCGATGCGAGACCTCGAGGCCGAGTTGCGGCGACGCGGCGCCGAGCTGGTCGTTGTGGAGACCGGCGGCACAGCCGTGGCGACCGATAGCACCAGGGTCGCGACTGCTGACCAACCGACGCGCCCGACACAACCCCGCATCCTCAGTGTCCCAGGCGGCCTCGATGAGGCACTCACGCCCCTCGTTGCGGTCCTGCCCGGTCAACTGCTCGCCTACCACCTCGCCGTGGCGCGCGGCTACGACCCCGATCACCCGCGCGGTTTGAGCAAGGTGACGCGCACGTTGTGAATGGCGCCGCGAACGAGGCGGTGAGACGCTGACGGCGGCGGCCCGTGCGGGCCGCCGCCGTCAGCGTCTCACCGCCTCACGAGCCTGCTCTTAGCGCGCAGAGGCTCCGCCTGCGTCTGCCTCACCCACCACTGTGACCACTGGTCTCACCCGCCTCCGCTACTGCTTGATCCAGTAGTCGAGGAAGTCGAAGATCCACACCGGGTGCAGGTAGACGCCGTGCAGGCGCTTGCTAAAGACGGTGTCCACGTTCGGCTGGTACAGCGGTACCGCCGGTGCCTGGGCCATAATGATCTTCTGAATCTCGTCGAACACAGCCAGGCGACGGGTCGTGTCAGTCATACTCCACGTCTGCGCGAGGAGCTTTTCCACCTGGGGGTCCCACCAGAAGCTGGGGTCGTTTCCACCGGGAATAGCCGATCCTTTGGTAAAGAGCGGCACGATGAAGTCCGACGGATCGGGGAAGTCCTGCCACCAATCCTGCAAGCCCATGGGAACCTTGCCAGGCTCAGTCGTCAGCGTCCAGTAGGTAGCCCGGTCGAGCAGCTTGAGGTTAGCCTTGATGCCGATGGCGGCCAGGTCGTTTTGAATCGACTGGACCACCTTCGGCCACGGATCGACGTTGTGGGAGAACAGCGTTGTCGTAAACCCGTTCGGGTAGCCCGCCTCGGTCAAGAGCTGCTTGGCCTTCGCGGGGTCGTAGCCGTAGAACTGCCCTGCGGCGCCGTCGACGTGTCCAGGTAGCCCAGCCGGATAGATCTGCGACAGCGGGCTGCCGGCGCCACTGATGAGCTTGATCAGCTTGCTGCGATCGATCGCCCAGGCGATCGCCTGGCGCACCTTCAAGTTGTCGAACGGTTTCATGCGCACGTTCAAGAACAGGTAGTCGTTGGCGATGGCGGGTTCCAGAGCAACTTGCTTCTTCCACACCGGATCGGTTGTCACGGCGACGTAGTCGGAAGAGGCGATGTAGTCGCCCAGGAGGTCATTCTCGCCTCGCTTGAGCATGAGCAAGCCCATCGTTGGCGTGACCGAGAAACGCACGTCGATCTCGTTCACCCAGGCCTCTGGGTAACCGCGCCAGTCAAACCAGTTCGGGTTGCGCTTCAGCACCAGCTCCTGGCCCGGTGTCCAGTGATCCATCATGTAGGGGCCTGTGCCGAGTGGGTGGTGGCCGAACTGGCGACCCCATTTTTCCACCCACTCTTTGGGTACGACGGACGTGAACGGCATCGTCAAGGCGTTCAAGATGGTCACGTCGGGTTTGACCAAATCCACCTCAATCGTGTACTTGCCAATCGCTTTGAAGCCGGCCACGTGGGCCGCCTTGCCGCTGTTGAAGGCCTGTGCGCCGACGATGCTCATGTAGAAGCCGGTACCGGGCGGAGTGGGCTGCGTCTTAGGGCTCATCATGCGCTCGAACGAGTACTTGAAGTCTTGCGCAGTCACCTCGCGGTTGATCGGCGGGGCGAACTTGATCCCCGGACGCAGGTGAAAGATGTAGGTCTTGCCGCCGTTGGTGATGCCACCGTTGGCAACCGTGGGCACCTCGGTCGCCATATCGGGCACTAACTTCGTGCCTGCGCTGCCAATGCCGCTCGAGTACGTCAGGAGGGTGTTATAGAGGCAGTGCTCCATCGACCAGCCGTTGCCCTCCCAGTCAATCGCTGGGTCCAGCGACTGCGGCTCCCCTTGGTAGGTCACTGTCATGACGCCGCCCTTTTGCGGCGTCCCCGCGCTCGCCGCCGAAGAGCTGCCAGACGGCGACGAGGTGCCGCACGCGGCAAGCCCACCGGCGACTAAGGCCACCGCAACAACCACGACGCAGATTCGGATAAAGCGGTGCGACATTTCTGGCTCCTTCCCTTCTCTTGCTTTCCGCCTGCCCGTGAACCCCTCGCTCACGCTTCGTCACAGTGTCACGGGGCACTCATCATACCTGGTATACTCGGTATGCTCTGTATGTGGCAGGCAAAGTATACTGCGACGGGTGCGTCAGGCAAGATTCTTTTTCGCGCCGCATACCGACTCGCACCAGAGCCACACGAACGGAGGAGGCCAGCCATGGACGAGTTAACGCAGCTCTTGGCTCAACTCATCAGCATCGACTCGACCAATCCGTCGCTGGTAGGCGGCGCGGCTGGCGAGGGCGCGCTGGTGCGCGCCCTCGCCAGCCGCGCCGCCTCCTCCGGCTTACAGGTCGACATCTGGGAGCCACTCCCCGGACGGCCAAACCTGGTCGTCAAGCTCCGGGGTGCGGGCGGCGGACGAAGCCTGATGTTCGTGGGTCACACCGACGTCGTCGGCTCTCCACCTGAGGGCTTTCGCGCGACGGTGCGTGCCGAACGCATGTATGGCCGCGGGGCCAACGACATGAAGGCCGGCCTTGCCGCGGCAATGATCGCCCTTGAGCGCTTGGCTGCCGGACCGCGGCTGAGCGGGGATGTGCTGCTCGCTGGCGTCATCGACGAAGAGTGGGCCAGCGTTGGGGCCGAGGACCTGGTGCGACGTTACCGGCCAGATGCGGCCATTTTGCCCGAGCGCACCGATCTTGACGTGATCACCGCGCACGGCGGCTTCGCCTGGTACGAGATTGAGAGCCGTGGAGTGGAAGCCGCGGGCGTCGAACAGGAGCGTGGTGTCGATACCATCTCGCTGCTCGGCCCCGTCCTCACCGGCATGGCCGCGCTCGATCGAGAGCTCGCGACGCGCCCCGGCACCTACGGACGAGGCAGTATCCACGCTTCGACCATCAGCGGTGGTACCCAGTACCCAGCCTACCCAAGCTCCTGCACACTGGGTATCGAACGCTGTCTCATTGACGGCGAGAGCGTGGCTCGCGCCGACAGCGAAGTCGAAACCCTCCTCGCCGCAGCGCACGCGGCCGACAGCCGCTTTTCCGGCACCTGGCGACGCATCGTGGGTCGCGAACCGGTCGCCCTCGACCCGGCGCACCCTCTCGTGGCGGGCCTCGTTCAGGCAGCCTCAACCGCCCTGGGCCGCGCTGCCGTGGTACGCGGCGACCTTGGTTGGATGGATTCGGGCATCCTCGTTGAGGCGGGCATTCCGTGCGCGATCTTTGGTCCCGTCGGCGGCGGCGAGCACACAGCCGAGGAGTGGGTCGATCTGCCGTCCGTGGTCCTGACGGCGCACGTCTTGGAAAGTACCGCGCGCCTCTACTGCGCCTGAGCGGCTGGTCCTTGCGTTGACGACGGCGGCTTCATCGACGGCCGCACCAGGGAAACCATAGCTCCCGCGAACGCAAGGCCCGCCCCGGTGAGCATGGCGTAGCGGTAACCGTGCGCATAATTGGCTGCAGCCCCGTGGAAAGCGCCGGCTGCGCTGGCGCCCAGTAGCAGCACTTTCGAACCGGAGCGACCCAGCTGAATGGCGGCGATGCCACCCAGAACAGCCACCGACAGAGCCTGACCCATGAAGCGCATCGTCCCCAAGAAGGCCGACGCGACACTCAGCTGCGTCCGGTCGACCGACCCCATGACTGAAGAGGTGTTCGGCGAGCTGAACATGGCCATGCCGACGCCAATGAGCGCCAATGAGAGCATGACGCGCACGGTGGAGACGTCGGTCGGCATGAAGGCGAGGAGCGTCATGCCGCTCGAGATCACGATCATGCCCAACGTCGCCGGCAAGCGCGCCCCGATACGGTCTGAGGCGCGTCCCGCCGCCCAGGAAAGCGCCACCATCAGCACGGGCTGAGCGATCAAGATGAGCCCCGCCTCCTGGGCAGATCGCTTCTGCACGATCTCCAGGAACACCGCCGTCAGGATGGCGATGCCTTGCATCGCCATGTAGTTCAGCAGCGCCGCGAAGTTGGCCGCCGCAAACAAGCGGTTATGGCGCACGAGGTTAAGGTCGAGCACGGGGTCGGCGATGCGCTCCTCGAGGAAGACGAAGAGCACAAAAGCGGCGGCGGCAACCGCCAGAAGGCCGAGAGTCGCCGGAGCCGTCCATCCCCAGAGGGGCGCGAAGGTCAACGGCACGAGCAACATCGACAGCATGAGGGCGAGCAATCCCGTGCCACACAGATCGACGCTTCGCCCACACGAGAGGCCAGTCGCCTCCTTCGCCCCGGCAGGCAGGCCACTGGCTGCGACCACTGCTGGGCTGCCGCCGGCCGGAGCCCTTTCGGGCAAAGGTGCCGGCGGCAGCCCAGTCGGCGCGAGCACCTCAGCCGCATCGAGGCGTCGACCGACGGCCTCATGCAGGAGCAGCCAGCCTAAGAGGAAGGTCACCGCCCCGACAGGAACGTTGACGAAGAAGATCCAGCGCCAGCCCAGGTGATCGACGAGCAGTCCTCCCAGGGGCGGGCCGACCGCCAGACCGAGATACACAGCCGTAACGTTGATACCCAGCACGCGCCCGCGGCGCGACGGAGGAAAAGCGGCCGTCACGAGCGCCGGTGAGGTTGCCCCAAGCAGGGCGCCGCCAGCGCCTTGCACACAGCGAGCAATGACGAGCCAGAGGGCCCCGGTCGCCAAGCCGGCTGCCACCGAGCCAACGGTAAACACGACGACCCCGCCGAGAAAGAATCGTAGTCGTCCGTGCGCATCGGCAAGCCGACCAAACGGAATGAGCAGGATGCTCACGGTGAGAAGGTAAGCCGCCTGGATCCAGAGGGCGTCGGTGAACTGCAGACGCAGAGCCGGACCGATGGCCGGTAACGCAACCGCCACAATGCTGCCGTCGAGCGGCGTCATGAAGGCGCCGACCGACGTCAGCAAGAGCACTCTCCACGCGCGATCGTTCAGTCTGGTTACCTCTCGGTTCTCAGTGAGCAGTGCACCACATGGATAACAAACAACAGTACATCAATCGCGCCAATGCTGCCGCTCGACCGCGCTGCTCACGGACGACTGGGCCACCGCGAGGGCTCGCTCCGGGCGAGCACGGCGGCAGCAGCAGTAGCGCTAAGAAGGCTTCGAGCGCGATCTCACCCGGAGCTTAGACAAGCACGAGCAAGTCAGCTGGCGTGTAGGCGATGTGGTCGGGCAAAGCCTCGCGCAAGCGAGCGACGTCGTGCCAGCCCCACGCGACGCCGATCGTGCCGATGCCAGCGGCGCGCCCCTCGCGTACGTTCGTGACCGAGTCACCCACGTACCAGTAGCTGCGCTGCCCGTGCTCTGCCTTCACACGCCTGATCTTCTGCACGTGGCTCGGCTCACTCTCGGAGCCGAGGATCGCGCTGAATCCCTCGATTCCGTGCCGAGCGCAAAAGTCGCGCACGGCCTCAGAGGTTGCCCAACTAACGGCGATCACGCTGTTTCGCCGGGCAAGGTCGGCAACCACCGCCGAGATACCGGGAACCGGGCGGCACGCCGACTCGTCGCAACAGAGCTCGCTGAAGCGTGTCACCATGCTCTGTTCAGTCGCCACCGACACTCCCTCGCGCCGCAGAGCGGCACTCCACTCTTCCTCGTTCAGCCGCAAGATCACTTCTTCATCAGCCAAGTCCGCGTGGCCGGCCGCGCGCAAGCTCTCGGCGCAGGCCCGGCAAAACGCACTCCGTGAGTCAGCTACTACACCTTCGAACTCAAGCAAGATCACCTTGTCCACGTGCGTGTATCTCCTCGCCGTGATGCTCTTCTCACGTTGCCCGCCCACGGCAGCCGCCGTAACGCTCTTCTCGCGTCGCTAGCCCCACGGCAGCGAAGCGCGCTCACGCTGCGCAAGCTGGGCGCGTCGCTCGGGCCCGGGCAACACAGCGTCCCTCATCGACAAGCTGAAAGTATGCGACCGTGGGTCGCCTGTATGCAAACCCGTAGGACACTTCGCAGGAGGTTTTGCGGCTCGCCGTCCGTGGGAAGCAGAAGAGCAGTGGAACCGAACGTCGACACGCTGGTTGCCATTGCTCGCATGCGGGACCCACTCGGCGTCCTCTCCATTTACGTGGACGCTGATCCGTGTGCCAGAACGGGCGAACGTCCAGCTTGGGACATCGCCATCAAGAACGAGCTCGAAGCCTTGCGACAGCGCATCGTAAGCGAGGCACCGCACGACCAGCGCACCGTCATCTTGACGAGACTTGCAGAGCTCGAACCGGAGGTGCTGTGGCTCCTCGATCCCAAGACAACGGGGCGCGGGCGCGCCCTCTGGGCGACGATCGCCGACGGCAGCGTCGAGCGTCTGAGTATGCAAATGCCCTTCCCGAATCGGGTGACGCTCAGCCCGACGGCCCACATTCGCCCACTCCTCACGGCCCTGGACGACGCCCAGCCTGCGGGTGTAGCCCTCGTGTCGCGCGCGGGTGTGCGCCTGGTCGAGTGGCAGCCGGGCCATATCGAGGAACTGGGGAACTGGCAGTTCGTCCCCGAGACACAGGAATGGCGCATGATGAAGTACGTCTCGGGTAGCGCCCGGACGCAGGTTACGACGACGCTCACCGACAAGCTGAAGCGACGTCTCGACGTCCAGCGACGCCGCTTCTTCGCGCCGGTCGCCGAGGCCGTCGACGAGGTGGCCCGCCAGCGCCAGTGGGAACGTCTACTGCTCACCGGCGATCCGCGCTTGACCGAGGAATTTGCCAAGGCCCTGCCAGCGGGCAATTCGCGCAGAGGCGTGCTCTTCAGCTCCCGGTTGCTCCACGACCTCGAGGGCTCAGCCCTCAGTGAGGCCGTCGCCGGCGAGCTCGCAGCCGCCAAGCGTGAGGCTCAGCTCGCGCTCGTCACGCGGGCTCGCGACGCAGCCCTGGCCGGTGGCCCGGGCGCTTTGGGCCTTGCTGACACGCTGGCAGCCCTCACGGAGGGAAGGGTGCATCGTTTGCTGCTCGACGGCGCCCGCGAGTGGCAGGGCGCCGTCGCGCCGGACGGGCGGCTGCTCGCCCCCGGCGAGCAGCCGCCCGACATACCCCCCGATCGGATTGTGCCGGAACCTTTCCTGGCGGAACGGATGATCGAGCGAGCGCTGAGCACCTCGGCCTTCGTGACTCCCCTCGAAGGCGAAGCGGCGGCGGCGCTCGCCGAAGCCGACGGCGTCGCCGCAATCTTGCGCTGGTAGAGATTGCCCGCTCCTGCCGCCGGCAGAACTAGCCACCATGGTGCCGTAGCGGACACGCCCGCCATCGGGCTCTCCTAGACGTGGCCGCTATCGGACCACTAGAGACACGGCCGCCAACGGGCCCCTGCAGAAACGGCCGCGACCCGGGCCCAAGAGAGAAGGGATACTCGCCCCCTGCTTACGCCCGTTGAGGCAGACCCTTAGCGGCTACTCGGCAAAGGCGTACGGGAATGTGACTGGCCACCAGCCCGGACCGTGGCCTAAGTGGATAGCAAGGGCTGTGGCTTTGATCTGCGCCGCACCGTCGAAGATGCTCGCCGACCGCCAAGGGTTCCACGACCCGCGCCAGGTAGCCAGCGAATACTGGAAGAGGCCGTAGTAGGCCCCATTGCGGGCATTCGCGTCACCGCCCGATTCGGCTACCATCAGCCGACACAAGCCGGTAGCGTCAATGCCAGACGCCCGCGCCGCACTCTTGATGAGGCCCCACCACGCGCTCTGCTCGCCGCCCAACGTCGGCGGTGTGCCAACGTCAGTTGCCGGCGTGGCCGAAGCGAACGTGGTCGTGACATTGGCCTGAGCCGCTCGGGAGCCGCGCAAGGCCAACCGCCGCTGGGCCAGTGCCGCCCAAAGAGATGCCCGCTGTTGAGCGAGCCGACTTGCTAAGAGGTGCGCGCTGGTCAGTTGCTGCTCAAGCGCTGAGTGCTCGCTGGCCACTTGTCGCTCATACGTTTGGATGCTCGAGACCAGCGCCTGGTCACCGGCAGTGAGTCGATCCATCATTGCAACCTGGCTCAGGAGCTCGTTGAAGCTGTTCGCGCTCATAAGCACATCGAGCAGATCAACCGGCTGCTCCTTGTAAATAGCGACGACGCGGCGCTGCAAGTTCGTCCGCGCCAAGGCGAGGTTGAACTGCGCCAATTTGAGACGCCGTTCGTTGTCCCGAATACTGTCTCTCAAGTGAAGCAAGGTCTGCGTCGCCTCGCCGTAGCGAGCTGCGGTCGCATCCAAACGTGCGTCGAGAGCCGCGATTTCGGCCTTTACAGACGCGGAGCCATGCTGCGTGACGGAGCTTGGCTCTGCCGCCCTCACCGGTGCGGCCAGCGCCGGCACAGCAAACGCGAAGAGCAAAGTGAGGGTGGTGAGAAGCGTCGCCAAGACACTCAGTGATGCCTTGTGAAGTCGTCTTGGCCGCACGGAAGGTCCGCTGTGAAGTCGTCTCGGACACCCGGAAGGCCCGCTGCGTGCAGTAGCCCACTCGCCGATTCGTCGTCGCATGGCATCGCCCCTTTTGGCAGGCCGCCGGCTCGCAGGCGGCCTCCTTGAGGTGGCGCGCTGAGATTCGCGCCGCTGCGTGAAACGCAAACTTACCATCATCTTCCGTGGCAAGCAATCCCCACCGCAGCTCGCCGGGTAGACCTTCGGGCGCCGGCAGCGTACCATGTCACAGGGGCAGAAGAGAGAGTGATGAGTGCACCCGTGATCGTTTGCCAGGAGCTCCAGAAGCGCTACGACGGCCTCCTGGCAGTTAATGACGTCTCGTTCGAAGTCGCCCGCGGAGAGATCTTCGGTCTGCTTGGCCCGAACGGGGCGGGCAAGACGACAACCGTAGAATGCCTCCAGGGTCTGCGCCGCGCTGACGGTGGTCAGGTGCGCGTTCTCGGACTCGACCCGCAGCGTCAAGCGAGGCAGCTGCGGCGCCGCATCGGTTCGCAGTTGCAGCAATCGGCCTTGCCCGACCACATACGCAGCTGGGAGGCTCTCGACCTCTTCGCCGCGCTCACCCCAGGCGCCACCAACTGGCGCGAGCTTCTCGAACAGTGGGGCCTGACGAGCAAGCGACGTGCCGCCTTCCACAGCTTGTCTGGCGGTCAGCGGCAGCGCCTCTTCGTGGCGTTGGCGCTCGTGAACGAACCGGAGCTCGTCTTTCTCGACGAGATGACCACTGGCCTTGACCCAGCCGCTCGTCGCGCAACCTGGGATCTGATCAGCGAGATTCGCGAGCGCGGAGTCACCGTGATCCTCGTCACGCACTTTATGGAGGAAGCCGAGCGGCTGTGCGATCGAGTCGCAATCATGGACGCCGGTCGCATTGTGGCGCTCGATCGCCCCTGCAACCTCATTCAAAAGCACGCCGGCGGCGTGCACCTCACTTTCACCACCAAACTCGACAACGTTGCCTGGCTGAACCAACTTGCCGAGGTTGACGAAGTCAAACAGCAGGGGCGGTACGTACACGTCCGCGGGCGCGGCGCCGTGCTCGCGCGCGTGGCACACGCGCTGGTCGAGCACGGC
>Ga0207433_10009739_pt1 | contig 15211 bp, 17 predicted proteins | sample YelNatPaOPGAMG01_FD_187559 | JGI IMG/M metagenome (GOLD analysis project Ga0207433, IMG submission 187559) | Hot spring thermophilic microbial communities from Obsidian Pool, Yellowstone National Park, USA - OP-RAMG-01 (SPAdes) (version 3) | ecosystem: Environmental > Aquatic > Thermal springs... | reverse complement strand
AACAGCCACGCATATAGGACATATAACACTGCTTATTGTTGTTGTTATAGATGATTGGGCAGATACTGTCGCAAAAGCTATGAATGGGAGAAGCATAAGTATTAGCTTGAATATTCTCGATTGTACAATCTGCATTAAACTCAAAGCTTTTGTTTCTATTGACATTTTTGCACCTTGGTCAGTTAAAGACTTACTTTTATATGTTTGCATAATTTAAATAGTTTTCGCTATTTGGCTTTTATCCAGGCTACGTGTTATTGAACCCCTTATGCCAAACTTTTGCGTTCATCTTATAATAGTATAAAATAATAATTAGTATGCAAATATTTGTATGCAAATATTAGATAAAATACTTGATTGGATAATTGTTAGTTTTAAGTCGTAACTTTTTAGTGGTTCTTATGTATGTTTTAGGTATATGGGACGGGCATGACGCAGGAGCGGCGCTTATTGAGGACGGCTCTATAGTGTATGCTGCCAATGAAGAACGCTTTACGAAAAGAAAGCTTGAAGTAAAATTTCCTTACAACGCCATAAGGGCTGCACTTGAGCATGCCAACATAAAGCCTACAGACGTGGAGCATATAGCTTTTACAACAACTGAGTTCACCAAGACCTTGGAAAGGATATATCCGAATATGAAAGAAAGGTATTATCTGTTCAGGCGCAGGAAGATTCCGAAGCCCAGGTTTGACGGCTTTATGCACAACCTCAAGTATACAATGACTGGAGTAGGCATACTCCCTATGTGCAACCATATAAGCTCATCCATAATATCTAAGGAGCTTAAGCACATGGGATTTAGAGATTTCAAGCTGCATATTGTTGAACACCATACTGCACATGCAGCTACAGCAGCATTGACTTCTGGATTCAAGAAATCGCTAGTAATTACGCTCGACGGACTCGGTGATGGGCTGTCTGGTTCCGTAAGCACCTTTGAGAATGGAAAGCTTGAAAGGCATATATCTATACCTGCAAGGGATTCCCTCGGTATATTCTTCGAGCAGGTAACAAACATAATAGGCATGCGCGAGCTAGAAGATGAGGGCAAAGTAATGGCAATGGCGGATTACTCCTATCCGTTCGACTTTGAAAGCAACAAGCTTAAGGATATGTTTAAGGCTGAAGGCACAATAATAAGCGCAAAATACAATGCGCGTAAGCAATACTCCATGTTGCAGAGCATAGGCTGGCAACTGCCTAGGGAGCAGTTTTCGTACATGGCACAGCAGCTGCTTGAGAACATTGTGGTTAAATTTGTAAGCAATGTTGTAGACAGGTTCAATATCAATGATATTGTGCTTGCAGGAGGGCTTTTTTCAAATATAAAGGCAAACATGAAGATACGCAAGCTGGAAAATGTTAAGCACTGGTATGTATTCCCCCACATGGGCGATGGAGGTATAGCTTTAGGGAGTGCTTTGTATACAGACTATATGCTCAACGGGAGGGCAAATTATGATTTCAATGCATACTTGGGTAATGAGTACGATTCCGAAACCACTATGCAGATAGTTAAAAAAGACAGGTCATTAGAACCGATAAAAGAAAGCTATACCGAACAGGCGAGGCATGCTGCAGAGATCATAAGCAACGGCAATTACGTTTTTTGGTTTCAAGGGCGTATGGAATACGGCCCAAGGGCATTAGGCGACAGAAGCATATTGGCACCTTCGGATTCCGAAGAGGTAAAAGAAAAGCTTAACATGTATGTAAAGAGGCGTGAATGGTTCCAGCCTTTTGCACCTTCGATATTGGAAGAGGATATACCCAGGGTTGTAGATTATGATGGCAAAGGCTATGACAGGTACATGACAATGGCTTATAGTGTAAAGGAATCCGCAAAGGACGTTACAAAGTCTGTTGTAAATGTAGATCATTCGGCAAGGCCGCAGGCGGTAGGTCAGGAAAACCAGAAGTATAGAGACTTATTGGGAAATATAAGAAAGCTTACCGGATATGGGCTTGTACTCAATACAAGCTTCAATCTGCACGGTATGCCGATCGTTATGACTCCAGAAGACGCACTCGCTACGATGAAAGCCACAAAGACCAAGTATATGTTTATAAACGGAGTTACTGTGACAAATAAGAGAGGAGTCTAATGACTTTGTCTTCTGCAGGAATCGAACAGTACCTTTTTACAATAGGAATACTCGTATCCTTTTTTGGTATGCTTGCTGGGATTTACCTATCAAGAAAGCATATATCAGAGTTGCTAAAAAGCTATGGCATTGACATTAAGAAGCTTCTGGCTTCTTTTCTTGTTATGTTAATATTTGTAGGCGCAGAAATATCCATAGTAAAGCCAACCCAGCAATTGTTTTTCGACGACACAATCTACCAGGATATGGCAATAAATCTTATACATATGGGCCAGGCGTGGATGTGCAATTATGGCTCTGCAAGCACATGCTTTTCAGGAACTGCCTTCCATGAACCTATCGGAACCGCATTTCTTCTTGCTATTGGTTTTATATTATTCGGCACCAGCAGGGGCACAGCATACGGCACAATGTTTGCCTTAGGCGCAATAGCTGTATACATGACATTCATGACTGCTTTGCTTCTGTCGAAGAGATTTGAGGTTGCCATATTTTCTGAGTTTATAATGGCATTATCGCCGGTGATGCTTGTATGGGCTTATCCTACGACATCCGATATGCCAATGCTTACAGCGTCGCTTGTTGCAATATTTTTAATGCTTGTTTTTATGGAGAGGAGGAATATAAGCACAATGTTCACTGCGCTTATGGGACTATCGTTTTTAACATACATGAAAGTGGACGGGGTCGTATACCTTGTTGTAATACCTGTTTTGTATATAATACTTTCGGACAACAGCATCAAGCAATCAATAGTCAACAATTTCAAGCGCTTGATGCATTACTCTTTGGATACTAAATTTCTAGTCGTATTGCTCATATTTATAATAGCAGTAGGTCCTGAGATAGGTTTCGCAGCCAATGAACTTTTCTTCGGTCATTTTGGTTATCAAGGAGCTTATGTGCAGCAGACATGCGTACCATATACGCCATCGGTAATTGCAAGCAGCCCTATAAACCTTCAAAATTTCAAAGCAAATTTATGCTCCAACCTTGACTATTGGATCAACGCCTACGCTAGTATAGATATAATACAGCCACTTTCTTTCACAGCACTTGCGATTATTGGTATTGCCTTCATGGCAGCTGCAGGTTACAAAAGAAAACTGTTTGCCGTAGCTATTTGGTTTGGCTCATTCTTCATGCTGTACACCTCTTTTTACGCAGGTGGCGTGCTTTACGGAGTTGACTGGAGGTTTATGCTTTCCCTTGCGGCACCAGCTGCAATACTCGGTGGATTCGGCATGCATGGAATAGTTGAAATATCAAGAAGGTTTTTGGGTGATAAATTTGTATGATAGAGGAATTTATTCAAAGCTCATACCGCTGACAGTTGCACTGGTGCTCATTGCAATAGTCTTGTATTTCTTCAGCCTTCAGATAAATGAGCTGGCAATAAAGCCTTCAAACATAGCACAAGCGGGTGGTGCCAGATTTTATGAAAATTTCATCTACAATGTAAGCGGTAAAATACCGAACAACTGTATTGTGTTCAGCTATGACCCTACGCTGTTTAATATAATTGGAAAAGCCTCAGCGCAATATTACTTTCTGTATAATCAGAGTTTCATGAGCACTGTTGCAAACAAGTACAATTGCGAAATAATAGATTACGGCTATTGGTGCGGAACCCCTGGCAATATATGCGGTCAGGCTTTTCAAGAATACAAGACGACACCAGTCTTTACTGCAACTTACAAACCGACTAATTTTACATATGGGCTTTACAGGATTATAGGCTACAACAACAGCGGATAAGAGATCAGAGTGTTCAGTTAAAAATATTCTTGAATATGGTCTTTAGTATTATATATCCGTCCCTGAAAGAATTTAGCTTGCCTTCGCCATTGTCCCTTTTTTTCTCAAAGCTTGGTATTTCTATTACTTTAAGGCCTGCTTTCACAGCCTTGATACTTATTTCCGTCTCTATGCCAAATCCATTAGAATTTAGTTTGAGCTTCCTTGCAGCACCCTTGCTGAAGCTTCTGTAGCCATAGCATAAGTCAGAATAGTGCGCATGATAGAATGCATTAACAAGCATGACGAAGAATTTGTTTCCTATACGCCTTAGCATTGGCATATCATCAGAGCCACCTCCAGTAAGAAATCGTGACCCCATGCAGACGTCGTAACCTGTTTCTATACCTGATATCAGAAGCTTCAACTCTTTTGGCCTGTGTGATAAGTCAGCATCCATCGATATTATTATGTCGCCCTTCGCAGCCTTAAGCCCTTTTACAAGTGCACTGCCTTTGCCCTTGTCATCATATAATACTTTTACTCCGTTCTTTCTAGCTATATCTGCGGTTCCGTCTGGCGAATGCTTGTCTACTACTATTATTTCGTATTTGTATTCGGAAAGCACTCGCTTGATTTCCGGCAAAAGCCTTGAAAGATTCTCAGCTTCATTAAGCGTCGGTATTATTATGCTTACGGACGGCTTTGGCATTTTATCAACATAGATCAGATTACTGTACTGGTGCTTTGCGCTTTTTGCGGGTTACAGAAAATATTATCAAACCAATCAGCACCACTATTATTACTACAAATACAATAACAACCAGCATACTTCCAGAGAGAACACCAGGATGGGAACTTGAAGATGAAAGTAAAATATTTTCTAAAGTAGAGTGATAGAATCCACCATATTGATATCCTGCTACCACGGATACGCTAATTGATGCATTTGCCAGGCCCGGCAATGAAGCCATTGAAACGTTGAAGCTCGAATTCAGGCTTTCCTGAGGCTCTATTACATATGCTCTGCTGCTTGGTGAATAATGCACTTGAGGTGGTGCTATTATGTATGTAGTGACGTTTAATGGCTTTGGGGCTATGTTGAAAAGTTCAAGCTTCAATACCCCTGAATGGTAGTTGGCTGACAGCGGCGCTACATAATCTGTTAGGTTGGCAGAGTTATAATTAAATTGGCATGGAAATGAGGCAAAAAAGTTAGAAGAGCCCTGAAAATAGGAAACTATAACTTTCAGAATGTATGTTCCTGACATCGGCAAATTCTCAAGTTTGAAAGTGGCGTTTTTAGTTACATTCGGATATACAGAGCCTATGTTTTGGGAGCTTATGTTAAGATAAGACAAAGGCCCGAAGCCACTAGGTATCAGTGACACATCAGTTGCAGGAAAATCCCCGCTGTTAAGCAATGAAAATGTTACGTTGACAGAGTTTGAGGATACGCTTGAAGTCGAGCAGCTTCCAGTTAGTGATACTGTGGCACCGAAAGATGTTGCAAGCATTGCAGCAGATATAAACACAAGTAGCATTAATAAACGCATTTTTGAACACCATAAACTTTCAATAAGCAATAGCTATTAAACGTTAAATAATTAAAATAGTTAGTATGAGGCGGTATAATTGGCAGATTTATTTGAAGAGATAAAACGCATAGATGCAAACCTTAGGGGCTTTGAGGCTGAGATTGAGAATGCGGAGCAGCTTTCGAAGAAGTTAGTAAGGATGTGTGGCATACTAATAACCGGAATGCATAGAGGATCGAATAGCGTGGAAAAAGAGCTTGAGGAAGCTAAAGCCATAGCTTCTAGCCTTATCGAAATAGATGAAGCTAACGGGAACATGAAGATTCAGGCACTGCAGGAATACGCCGAGGCGTATATCTTTTACAGCGTTATGATGGGCAAAAGAGTTCCGAGCTCAGCAGATACCGGAGTTGGAGACAGGGCCTTCCTGCTCGGAATGATGGACGCGATAGGCGAGCTTAAAAGAGAGGTTTTTGATTCGCTTTCCAAAAATGATGTCGTAAAGGCAAGCAAGTATACAAATACAATGCAGGACATGTACGATGCGTGCAGGGGCATACGATACCAGGAGCACGTGCTTCCTGGGTTCCGCAGAAAGCAGGATGTCGCAAGGATTTTGATAGAAAGCTGCACCTCGGAGCTATTGCACTTTAAGCATTGAATATGTTAGCCAATTGACGTTGAGAGTGCAACTTTTTAATATTGTTTAATTGGTTTGCTATTGGGCTTACAAATGCAAAAATTTCTTTCGTCAAGGCATGAATTTAGCAACGTTTTGCTATCTGCAGTGTTCGGAAACAGCACAGACTGCAAAGAAATCGTTGATAAGTGCGTAGATGAGCTTGAAGCTTATACAGGGCGAAATACAAGTTCATTTTATTTAGAAATAAACAATGCATTAATGAGTATTGGGGTAAGGGCTTCTTCGATGAGAGCCACCGGGATTGAAGAATATAACAAAATCGTAAAAAAGGCCATATCTACAATTGGCGTACTTTTTGATAAATCTGCCAAGGACGAGAAAGTAGCAGAGGTATTGACACTTGCACTGAGATACTGGCAGGTAAAAGAGATTGAAGATGTGCTAAGGCATTACAGGGAGATGACTTATAAGAGAAAGTAATGTATCAAAAAATCTATTTTTTATTTGCGAGCAAAGAGCTGCAATATGAATAAAGCTCATTGCTTGATGCAAGCCTTTCAACCATTTCTTGTATCCTAGCACTGCTTGCCCCAGAAACCGCCTCTTTGACTATTTGCTTGTAAATATTTTTAGATTTTAGAAAGTCCACCACCATTGACACATTACCTGAATACCTTTTTTTCAGATATTTATAGACTGCAGGCTGTGCGACACCTAGCTTCTCAGCTATCCCGGCTTGAGGCATCTTGTAATCATAGTATAAAGCATCAGAAACTGCAGCCCTAACTGCAGGTATTGAAAACTTGGTAAGCCTCTCGCAAAGCATTTGCACTCAATCACTCTATGCCGAATATGTTTTTCAGGTTCTTCTTTATGCCCTTGTCCTTATCCCACAAAGGCTTTGAATCATCTTTGGGCTGAGGAGCACTCTTCTTTTGGAATGGAAGCTCGAATTTTGTCTGCGAAGCCTTCTGAATAGGTTTTTGCTGCCGCTGCAAAGGCTTCTTGGAATTTTGCATTGAAGCAGTAGAACTACCTAACGAGCCCGCTATTTCGGATATCAGTGAAGGCTCGTCTTGCAGTACAACAAGGTTTGCACCCTCTTGGAGCGCTGTGGTAAAATCCTCTGCAGTATTGCATGATACAGCATTAAAATAGCCAGTTTTGTTCGCAGCGAGAGCCATCTTTATCGGATTGCTGCATATTACTACAGATAATGTTCCTTCATCAGCATTGTTGCTTATGTCGGATATGACAGACGAAGGTTCTTCAGAATAGGATTCTGATATGACGGGCTGCCCGCCAGTTCTGCTTATAGCGTTCGCAAGCTTTATCGCTGCCCCTTGATTCGAAGATGATATATAGAATTTCAAGTGTATGCACCTTTAACATGCAGAGCTATGCAACTGACATCCTCCAACGAATAAATTCGTGGACTTTCTGCTATGCATTCTGTAATGACAGTTAATCTTATTATGTGGCTAATATTTATTAATTAAGCTGCAATAACAATATCAAGGTGTTTTAATTGCGAGGAAAGGATACACTAGTAATCTGCGAGTCATGTGGCAGGAAAGTACCTAGGAACAAGGCTGTTATTTTTGAGAAATCAATAAGCTTCAGCACAGACCTGAAGACAGCCAATGACGTGCGCTTCTTCGAGCGCAGAAAGGTCTATTACTGCATAAGCTGCGCAAAGCACAGGGGAATTTTCGAGAAGAAAAAACGCCAGGCAATAGAAAAATCAAAGAAAATGATGTGAATGCCTGTAAATCCTGACGATATGCTGATATTCAGGATGCGGCACACCCAACCAAACATGAAAGTGGTGCCGCAGCAGATATCTCAGGCTTCCCAAATACAGCAGCAGGTACAGAACCCACAGGAACAGAAAACGCAGGCTCAGAAGACGACAGAGGCTGCAATCAAGCCAATTGCACAGACAGCGGCAGCAAAGCCAAAATTCGTTCCGCCTGCTGAGAGCAGACGTCCGGCAACCAATTTCAAGGAGACTAGCGAAGCTCCCATATTTGTAGCACCGAAAATCTCAAGCTCCGTTATAGAAGAGGCAGTTGAAACCGCAGGAGGAGATATATCACAGATGTCATCAAAGCGCAAGGGCAAAAGCAGATCCGAAGAGGAGAGCGAAGAGGCTGCTACCGGGCTCTCTTGCGTGTGGCACCCTTGGAGGCCGGCTTTCGCCATTTGCAATTATTGCCACAGGCCGTTCTGTTTCGAGGACATAGTTGAGCAGAATGGGCATTATTACTGCCTGGAGGACATAGATAAAGTTGGTTCTGCAGACACTCTGAGTGAGGTTTCAGGAAAGCTGAATTATATTAATATAGGGGTAATCTCCGGAATAGCTTATGTAGCTGTGTTTTTGCTTTTCATACTTTTTGCCAGCACACAGCTGTCAATTGTTGTAAGCTATTCGAACAGCGTGGGCTTTTTCACTTTCCTTTCAACTGCAAAATTTCAGGAGCTTCTCCTTGTTCTTGAGAGCGTAATAACTTTGTTAGCATTTGTAGCAGGCTTTTTGACACTACTGCATACAAAAGCTTCAATAGCGCTTGGGCCCTTGGCTGGTGTGTTATCATTAGTACTTTTCGCATACAGCTATATTGCTTACGGTGTGCTTTATGCGATATTTATAGCGGCCGTTTCTCTTGTCGCTGTTTTGATGCAGGCATATTCTTTGGTAGGCAGCCGCAGCAATGAAACTGTAGAAGAAAAAAGCAACGAGGAGCAATCTACAGAAGTGCAATTCGCAAACGTTGGGCGCTTCTGAATATTCTAGCGCATGTACATTCACTTTGTGTCTAAGCTGCGGTTTTGGTATCTTCCTCTTCGCTCTATTTCCTCTAGTTTATTCAAAACCACTTTTGACTTAAAGCATGACTTGGAATATTGGGCTCTAAAACGGATATATTCGCTATTGCTTATTGACCTTTTGGCAAGCAGCACGTCGAAAGCCATATCTTCCGGAGAGCTTGAGAAATATGAAAGCCCGAAGTCTATTACCGAAAGCATATCGTTTGATACGAGAAGATTTGCCTTGGTAAAGTCTCCGTGGATTATGCCCACGTTGTGAAGCTTTGCCAGGATTAAAGCTGCGCGTTCTGCATTTGCAGAGCCCAGAGAGGGCATTTTTGATGCCTGCAAGCCAGGAAGCTTTTCCATTATTATCCCATATTTTGATACAAATAAAGGTTTAGGGGCATTTGTTATTGCAGAGGCCTTTGACAGGATTCGTGCTTCGGTCTTTGTGCGTACAGACCTTAGCGATTCTTCTATTTCCTTAACAAGATATGGCTTTGGCCTTCTGAACTTCATAACCGAGTCTATGCCAAAGAAATTAAGCGTGTATATGTCTGCTTCTGCACCTTCAGCTATCTTTTTTAGAGCCATTGCAGTTCAACCTCATCAATCCTGTATCTCTGCTTTACCACAAGCTCAGAGCTTTTGGGCTTCGAGCCATGCTTATGCATTAGCTCTCCGACATATGCTATCATAGCGCCATTATCAGCATTGTATTCATTAAGTGCAACAAAAAATCGCTGTCCGTGCGAGCCTGACATCTCATTGAGCATTTCCTTTAGCCTTTTGCTTTGTGCGACTCCGCCACAGAGTATAACGCCTTGCTTTCCACTAAGCAGCAGGGCCCTTTCAGATGCCTCGACCACCATGCTGAAAGCGGTTTCCTGCAAGGAATAAGCCACATCCTTTACGGAATTGCTGGAAAGGGCTTTCACGGCATTTGTAAGTAGACCTGTGAACGTGAAATCCATGCCCTTTACAGTATAAGGCATTTGGATATACTTACCACCCTCTGCAACTTCTGCTACTGTAGAGCCCCAAGCAGGGTTGAGCTTGGCAGCCCTTGCGAAATTATCTATCATGTTGCCCAAGCCTATGTCAAGCGTCTCTCCGTATATATGGTAACGCTTTACACCCTTAAACTCTTCCGCTACTCCCAGTATTTGCGAATTGCCACCGCTGACGTATATAGCGAGCGGGTCTTTCATGCCTGAGAGATGTGCTGCGATTTGTATATGTCCTATTGCATGGTTTACAGGGTAAACAGGAATATTAAGAGTTTCAGCAAGCGTCATCGCTGAAAGCTGGCCTATCCTTAGGCATGGACCAAGGCCAGGGCCTTTTGTATAGCTTACTGCTTCTATATCGCTTATAGAAAGTCCTGATGCCTCGAGCGCCTCTTTTATCACCGCTTTGGCATTGCCGGCATGGAATTCGGCAACTCTGGACGGTATCATGCCTTTGTCTGTTATCTTGTACATGCACTTTACATTAGCAAGCAGCTTGCCATTCTCAGATACCCCTACGCCGAATGTATGTGCGCTGCTTTCTATTCCTAGTACAGCCATAGAAACACTTGGAAGCCAAAGCTAAACCATATTTCGCAAAAGGATTTAAAATAGAGAGTAGGGATTATGAAGCCACATCTATGCTTGCATCCTTGTAGCCCATATTCACCAGAACACGCTTGACCTTGGACTTATGGTCTCCCTGAAGCTCTATGATGCTATCTTTTGCAGTGCCGCCACATGCCAAAGTCTTCTTAAGCCCTTTCAGGGCGTTTTCTATATCCCCTGAATTAAGACCTTCTACAACAGTAACGACCTTGTTGAACTTGGCTTTTTTAGTATAAACCTTTATCCTGCTGTCAACTTCTTTATCGAGAACATCGCATACGCAGAGCTCTTTCGGCAATCCACACTTAGGACATATGTCGCTCATTTCTTTGCGGCACCTCTTTCATTAAGCACTGTCTTTATCCTGGCTATGGTCTTCTTCATCTCTCTTATCTTGACCACTTTGCTCGAGACTCCAGTAGATGCAACCTTTCTCTTTTCTATAGCCAGCTCTAGATTCAACTCGCCTATTTTCGTCTTAAGTGCGTTTTCCTGCATTGCCCTTATGTCTTTAATCTTTATTTCAAACACCTCAAAAGTATTATAACAATATTTCTGCAATTAAGATATTAAAAGCTTTCTTAAAGTATGCATAGACGAAAGCCCACAACACCAAGTCTCGCAGAGGATGTCATAGCAGAAATCCCCTGATCTTTACGGTTGCGTCTGAATATGGGAGTAGCTTGTTGCCTAATTGCAAGTCCTTAGTTTTCCAGTGAGGCGATTCTCGATGAACTAGGAACATACCAACAGAAACCAATTATGAAGTCAACGAACCCCTGATGGAAAAATGGGTTCTTTTGTTTGTTCTGGGGTTAGCTCTCATCCTACCCATAAATGGCGTGGGATTTCCCGCTCACGTTTGTTAATATGGGTCGTGCAAATATTAGAAATAAAAATAATAAAATAAAAAATAAAATAATAAATTCACTTTTTGACTCTGGCGTTGTCAAGCACATGGGCGCAATCGCACGACCTTTCTGTAGGGGTCTCCTTTATCAGGTCTGCCACCATAGTTTTTACTTTTTCTATGCTGCTAGCAAATTTTTTGCCTACATCTTCAAATGATACGGGTGGTATATGCTGGTCGACCTCTATCCCGGCATCGTAATCTGTAACTACAGCTATTGAAGAGTAGCACATGCCCTTCTCCCTTGCAAGTGCTATCTCAGGGTATTGGGTCATGTTTATTATGTCTGCACCTATTGAATTGAACAGCTTAGATTCTGCCATTGTAGAAAAGCGAGGTCCGTTTATAACAATTATGGTTGCGTTTTCATGGTATTTTATATTGTCGTAATCACCCACTCTTACTGCGAGTTTGCGCATTTCAGGGCAATACGGGAATGCAGTGCTTATGTGCGTTACAGGAGGCCCGTCATAAAATGTATCGGCTCTTCCGCTGGTCATGTTTATGAACTGGTTCGGTATTGCAAAATCACCAGGGACAAAATCCATCCTCAAAGAGCCAACGGCAGTTATTGATATTAAGCGGGTCACGCCTAGCGAATCTAATGCTGCTATGTTAGCCCTGTAGTTGATTTTATGTGGCGGTATCGTATGCTCTTTGCCATGCCTTGGTATAAAAGCCACACTCCTGCCGCTTATTGTTCCGAGCGAAACCTTATCGCTCGGCTTCCCGTATTCTGTATCTATTTCTATCTCTTCGGGGTTCTCGAATAGTGAATAAACTCCCGAACCACCTATAACGCCGAATTCTGCCTTTTTATCGGTCATCAATTGCACCTTCAGTACCAGCCGCGTGCCTTCATAGCTGCTGCCACCCTTGACACCGCTATTATGTATGCTGCAGTCCTCGGTGTAATCTTCTTGCCCTTGTCATCATACTCCTTCTTTGTTGCCATCATATCTGCATACGACTTTGTTATTATCTTGTCAAGCTTGCTGTATACTTCCTCTGCACTCCAGTAATAACCACCTATGTTCTGGACCCATTCGAAATAAGATCCAATAACCCCTCCTGAATTTACAAGGAAGTCAGGCACATCGAATATCCCCTTTTCGTATAGTATTTTGTCTGCATCAGGAGTTACAGGACCGTTTGCAAGCTCGAGCACAAGCTTGGCTTTTATCTTATCGGCATTTGAGCCAGTTATCTGGTTTTCTATTGCAGCAGGTATCAGTATATCCACATCGCTTTCTAAAAGCTGCTCATTAGTCATCTTTTCGCCAACCTCATAGCCAGTTACGCTGCCTGTTTCTTTCTTTGCCTTTTCGAGCTTTGCAAGATCCAAGCCGTTGGGATCGTATATCGCACCGTTTGAATCACTTATTGCAACAACCTTTGAGCCGTATAGCTTCTTTGACAGCGTGAATGCGTACATTCCTGCGTTGCCGAAACCCTGTACAGCTATCTTTGCATTTTTAAGGTCTATTCCTAATGTCTTTGCAGCTTCCCTCATTACAAACAGACCTCCCATAGCCGTTGAATCGCTCCTTCCTTCGCTGCCCCATACTTCAAGAGGCTTCCCGGTTATTGTTCCGAAAGCATTGTGCCTTACAATGTTGCTGTATTCATCCATCATCCAAGCCATTATCTGTGGCGTCGTGTAAACGTCTGGAGCAGGTATGTCTACGTCAGGGCCTATGAATTTGCCTATTGCACGTATATAACCCCTTGAAAGCGCCTCGAGCTCCTGCTGTGTCATTGTTTTTGTATCGCATACGATACCGCCTTTTGCTCCTCCGAAAGGAACATTTGCAAGAGCCACTTTCCACGTCATCCATGCAGATAACGCCTTCACAGTATCGAGGTTTTCTTGCGGGTGAAACCTTATTCCACCTTTTACCGGGCCCCTAGCATCATTGTAGTGCACCCTGAAACCCTGAAACACATGCACTTTTCCATCGTGCATCCTTACAGGAATGTTTACAACGAGGGTTCGCATAGGCTCTCTAAGTATTGCATGCGCCTGTTCGTCTAGCCCCATTACCTCTGCAGCCTCATCGAGTTGCTGCTGCGCTATTTTGAAAGGATCCAATTCTTCTGCCATTTTATACACCTTGTATTATTATTTCGGGAGTAGTATCTCCTATTGTATTTCTCAAGCAAACTATAAAAAGTGCTTTTACTTTACGTTATTACATAAATAAAACGAAAATAAGGCAAAAAAGCAAAAATTTGTACATAGAAGAATTTCGTCTATACAAAAATGTTTTTACTATTTTTAACTTTAGGCTGAGGAATTCCGCTATTAAGTAAGCTTTATATATATTGTGTGTTAATCTATTTAATAACACTTAAAGGTGTTACGACATGGGAATAAGAAATAAGAAAGCGCAAAGCGCTATGGAATACCTAATGACATACGGTTGGGCAATACTGATTATAGCGATAGTGCTGGCGGCACTGTTCTCTCTTGGAATCTTCAGCAGCAGTTCATTCACAGGAACGACTTGCATAGCAACCTCTGGATTTATATGTGCATCGCCTGTTTGGACTGCTGGCGTTCTGCACGTAACACTGGGGCAGAGCACAGGAACTTCATGGAGTGATGTTACATTCTTCGTAGTTCCATCAGGAGCAGCTGCACCTACAAACCCAACTCAAGTTGGTAATGCACTATCTGCAAACGCATACATAGGGGGAACTTCAAATACGATAGCAGCTGGAGGTTCAATGTCAAGCGGTCAGACAGCTGCGTATACATTCCCACTTAGTAATAATCCAACTGTGTTTCCGACTACGGTAGGTTCATCAGCTTCTGGAACAATGTGGGTAGAATATAATACGCCAAGTGCAAGTAACTTGCTGTCGCAGGTAGCAACAATGACATTGAAGGAAAGCTGATGAACTCAGCTTTTCTTTCTTTTCTTTTTCTTTATTTTTAATTTATATTCTGAAAGTGTATTCTCTGAAAGCTTAGCTTAGGCTCGGCTTATTTTTTGGCTTGTTCTATTTTACTTGGCTTAATCGGCTTAAAAGTAGATAATTTAATCAATGCTTCTCACGCATTGATGCCAGCTCTTTCTTCATTGAAAGCACCTGCATCAGCTCGTTGGCGCTTAGCAACGGCTTCCTCAACCTGTCTACATCATCTATAGCTATGCGCGGGCATGCAGTATTAACAAAAGCGTCAAACTCCATCATGTTGTTTATGGAGTCGAAATCGAAAGTGTTGGATATCAGTATGCCTGAATTAAGGCCATTTTCTTCTATTTTCTTTTTGAGTATTTCTGCAAGCTTAAGGTTATGCTGGCCATTCTTAGTGCTTACAAGTATCCCTATGGATTTAGCTTCCAGAGAAGCCAGGACCTTGCCCCTGCTTCTTCTTTGGTATGTTTCTCTTAATGAGTCTATGAATTCTATTTTATTGTCAAATGGCTCTACTACCAAGAAAGGCTTCTTTGTTGAAAGAAGCGCACCAAGAGGATGAAATATGCCTCCGCCAAAATACACGTGTGCATCTACTCTGCTGTCAACCGATGCAGCGCTCCCTATATCACAGCCAAGTATCTGCCCAGGGTGCTTTGCAAACCCGTAGGGCTTTCCTATAACAACAGTCTTGCCGTTGCTTTCGTAGAACTCCTTGAGCTTGTTTAGCTGGTGGAGATGCTGTACTGTAGTTAAAAGGCTTATAGTATTGAAAGCCTTAAGGTATTCAAGCGAGCTTGGCAGTAGATTTAAAGGTGCATCAATTTCATAGGGCACGTATTCCACATTGAAGTCCACGTGGTTGAACTCAGCGTGGCCGTAATGTATGAGCTTGTCGACTTTAAGGCTGCGCG
>Ga0207433_10009735_pt1 | contig 15214 bp, 10 predicted proteins | sample YelNatPaOPGAMG01_FD_187559 | JGI IMG/M metagenome (GOLD analysis project Ga0207433, IMG submission 187559) | Hot spring thermophilic microbial communities from Obsidian Pool, Yellowstone National Park, USA - OP-RAMG-01 (SPAdes) (version 3) | ecosystem: Environmental > Aquatic > Thermal springs... | reverse complement strand
AGTTCGCCTAAATGATATGCGTTCTTTGCATATTCTTCTGCAGTCTCTTTTGATATCTTTCCTTCGCGCAAAAGAAGCATCGGTTTCTCGCGCGCTATCTCTAATGTTTCCTTTAATTTCCTTGCCTCAGGTCCACCTGTGATTTCGGTAATATACCCATTTTCAACCTTGCATTTTATTGGATTCTCTAATACAACTTCTCCTTCTGATAATGAGATGCTACCATCAAAAACAATAGTCCCATGAGATTTTCCAACTTCAGGTGATATGAAAACTTCACCTGCAGGAAGATTCCCTCCTTTACCAGGTTCTGTAAAATTACCATCGTCGCATTTGGCTTTTCTTCCTGCGATGCATATTGTTATATCGCATCCCTTTTCTGTCTGGATCCGCACTTCAGAAGCGTCATCAAGGTGCTTTTGTAACTTCTCACAGTTTTGCCTCAATTCCTTGTAATCTATAGGCACCGTTTCGGCAAACATCTTTGCAGATATACTCGGAGACCAAAATGCTCTTATTTGCTTTTCATTCAGAAAATAAGTAAAAATATGGTCGTACTTCTTTGTCTTCCCTTCTTTATCTTTTACAATTATAGGTGTCTTTAATGCAGATTCATCTTTACCTAACTTCTCTGCAGAAATAGAGATAATAACGTCCGGCTTGGACTCAATCGCTTTTATTGTGGCAGGCTCCGCAAAGTCAAGTTGTGTTTTTTTGGGTTGCACAACTAAAGTGGGATATGCCCCTGCATCTATTACCGCATCATATAAGGCTTGGGAGATATTAAACACATCTCTAACCGGATTTGTTATTATGAGAACCTTCTCATCTTTTTTAATTGCAAGAACCTCTTTGACCGCAACCTCTGCTGCCTTCGTCAACTTTACACTGATCTTCGCAAAATCGCTGAAAGTATTTTTCTGACCCTTCGTAACTATGACAGATGCCATTTAGCCACTTCCCAGGGGTAATTGTCATTTATGCTTAAAAGTTTTCTAATAATTCCAGAATTCTTATCGCCATTCGTAAAATAAAGATATTCATAAAGTTAAAAAATAAAATAGAACTTTTAGTTTGACTAATGTTTCTTGGCGACAAGTTCCATCATGTCAACCATTCTATTTGCATAACCCCACTCGTTATCGTACCAAGAAATTACTTTTACAAGGTTATCTGAGATAACCATGGTGGAAAGCGCATCGAATATCGAGGAACGAGCATCGCCTCTGAAATCTGCAGATACCAAGGGTTCTTCTGTATATCCAAGAATGCCCTTAAGGTTCGTTTCTGACGCTTTCTTCATTGCTGCATTTACTTCTTCTTTTGTTGTTTTCTTCTCAGTTTCCACAGTCAGGTCAACTACCGAAACCGTGGGAACGGGCACTCTCATTGCAAAACCGTCTAGTTTGCCTGTCAGTTCTGGAATTACCAAGCCAATGGCTGATGCAGCCCCTGTTGTCGTTGGGATTATAGAGAGTCCTGCGGACCTTGCTCTTCTTAAGTCCTTATGCGGGAAGTCAAGTATGCGCTGGTCGTTTGTATATGCATGTACAGTTGTCATGAACCCTCTCTTAATTCCGAAATTATCAAGTAGAACCTTACAAACAGGCGCAAGGCAGTTTGTCGTGCATGATGCGGTTGAAATAACATTATCTTTCTTTGGGTCGTATTTGTCAGAATTCACACCCATAACGATTGTGATGTCTGCACCCTTTGCAGGCGCAGAGACTATAACTTTCTTAGCCCCTGCCGTGAGATGTTTTGAGGCTTTATCTTTCGAAGTAAATGCACCTGTCGATTCTATTACCACATCTATATCAAGTTCTTTCCAGGGTAATTTTTCAGGTTCCTTTTCTGCTGTTACTTTCATCTTTTTTCCTTCTACAGAAATGAAACCTTCGCCATATTCTATGTTATGGTCGAATTTTCCGTATGTTGAGTCCCATTTAAGAAGGTGAGCGAGCGTCTTTGAATCTGTTAAATCGTTTATTGCAACAATCTCGACTTCCTTCTTTCCAAATGCAGCCCTATACACCATCCTACCAATTCTACCAAATCCATTGATTGCAGCTCTTATTGCCATTATACCACCTGCAGAAAATTCTGCACACCCCACATATATTTCATTAGATAAAATCTTAATTGCCTGCAAGTTTGATAAAAGAGTTACTTGACAATTGTTTCAACATATTTTTCCTTTTTTTCAGATTTATTCTTATTTTTCCCATCTTCGCTATCTTTTTCAAGGTTATGAATGTCGTCTTTGAATATATAATAATACACCAAGCCGATAAAGACCGCACCACCTATGATGTTTCCAAGTGTCGCAGGCGCTAGGTTCCAAACTATAAAATCAGCAACTGAAATACCGCCATTCGATTGCACCAAGCCGCCAATGCTCTCGCATGCGTTCGGATGCTGATAGAGAAGGAGCATCGCAACCGGAATAAAATACATATTTGCGATAGAGTGCTCGAATCCTGTTGAGACAAAAGCCATTATTGGAAACCAAATTCCGATAATCTTTCCTATCGTGTTTTTAGATGTAATACCAAGTAGTATTGCGATATTCACAAGCATATTGCACGCAATCCCTTTGAGAAAACATGACCACCAGCCTATTAATCCAGCTGATTTGTAAGTAAGCGTTTTGGCAACTGCAATCTGTATTGCTGCTATTCCATAGTTGTTTATCTCAAATCCTCTATCTGTACCACTTTGAAATGGACCCATGAACATGATGTATGCCCAGAATAGAGAACCTATAAGATTTCCAATATAGGATAACGTCCAAACATATCCTATCTTATTTACAGGTGATTTACAAGTTTTTGAAGAAAGAATAGATAGAGGAACGAACATACAATCGCCTGTAAACAAGTCCATCCCTGTTAGCACTATTGCAATTAATCCTATAGGGAAAACACATCCTAATACCAATTGCCTTATCCCAGGTGTCTGAATGCCTGTACTACAAACAGAGGCAAGGGCTGCTCCGGCTGCAATCAATAATCCACCCATGAATGCTCTAAGAAAGAGATTGCCAATTCTCAAATTCTGCTTTGCAGTTCCTGCTTTGCATGCTTGCTGAACCGTCTCAACAGGTGTATGGGTCATGTTTGCATGAATGGTTTATTAAATATATAATTGTTGGAATTTTGGATTTATCTTTCAACTAGCGCTTTTATCTTACTCTTTCTTTACTTACCTTGAGAACAAAGTAAGTAGCCAAGCCAACCAAGCCGATGACTATGCATACGAGTAGAGGAATAGTAGGACATATGTTTGGTTCTCCTTTTTTTTCGATTTTTACCATGACATAGGTTGAGTTCTCATTTCCATAATAGTCAGACACTTTCAAATTCACTCTGTAATTTCCCTCTGAGAAATAAACATGCGAACATTTTGCCTCTTGAGCGTATGTCCCATCTCCAAATGTCCAATTGAACGATAGCATGCAATTGTATGGAGAATACGAACTAGAAGCATCGAATCTTACCTTTGAACCTACAGTAGAAATTTTATCGTAATTTACAACTATATTTGGCAATCTCTTCTGAATTACAACTAGAAAAATATGGTGAGATAAATTTGTCCTTCCATCTGAGACTTTCAAAGTTATTTCGTGGTAACCTGCAGAAAGAAGAGATGAGAAGTTCTTTTCATTTGAAAGGACACCAGAAATATTTGAAGACCAATTGTATTCCAATATCCTATCGTCTGAAACAGAGCATGCAAAAGTGATAAATTGGGTATCTGAATAAACTCCCTCTTTTGGTAGGACTATCTCTACTTTTGGAGGTTGGTATGTTTTCAGTTGTAATGAGACTATGTTTATTATCCCTGCAGAAGTTGATGAGCATTCGATAACTATCTTGGTAGGTATCTCTCTTTGAGAAAGATAGGTTCTCAATTCCTCCGTAAAATTTATCTCTTTACAAAAATCGTAAATTATGATTATTTCGTCTATTCTTAAAGTTCCGGGAAATGAAGATGTGATGTTAATCTGCACTCCGCGCATAAGGTTATGGTATATGTCCTCGTAGCCCTTCATTTCGTATATGTAATTCTGCAGTACATCTTCGAAACCAACTACTGTATGCACAAAAGTACCTTTGCCAACTAACTTAACAAGCACATCCTCCCCAACTGAGATTGTATAATTGTATGGTTTTTCAGAATCTTCCAAGCCGTCGTTTATACATATGTAAATACATCCATCGCTGCAAGAATATGCAACATCGCAGAATCCATCTCCATTAAAATCATCTAAAATCACATCTGTAGCCAAGCCGTCTGATTGTGGAAGGAGTGTACGACCAACATAGGTATCGTTAAAATTCAAAGATACCGCTCCCCCTATACCCGTGGAAAACGCAATGTCAGAATGTCCATCTTTGTTTACATCGCCAACAGAAATAGAAGTTACATTACCTATGCCTGAAAGAACAGTAGGCAAAAGGTCAAACGAGCCGTTGCCTAAGTTTCTATGGCAGTATACATAACCGTTCGAGGTACCAAGCAAGATGTCGATACTCCCCTCGTTATCAAAATCCGCAAAAGCAATTGCCTGGACTGTATTCGATATTTGCCTGATTGCCCGAACCTCATAAGACCAATTTCCCAAGTTGATGAATGCATACACATATCCATTTCCAGAAAGCAAGATGTCGCAGTAACCATCGCAATCTATGTTTTCCAAGCCGAGAGAATCGTATGCAATTTCAAGATAATCTTTATTTTGAACCACGGTTGCATTCTTTAGAAGATAGTTTCCAAAATCATACTCAAAAAAGCGTAATCCTTTATTCGTGGAAAGTACCAAATCGCTATCAAAATCACCATCCAAATCTCCAATCGCAACCTTTTTTCCTATTTCTCCATTCGAAAATGAGTATGAAAACATAGATAAGTTCGAAGTCTCATTTACAACCTCAAACCCATTTTCAAGCAATACAAAAATGTTCCCATTGCATACCAAAATATCTTCTACAGAAGAAGAAAATTGTGCAATTTCTTCGATATCATTTGTTCTTACATCTATTCTATACAAAGAGCCGTTCTCGCATCCTCCATATAATTTACCATTATAATATGCAATCGCATTTATGGAAATTCCTCCAAGCCTTAACTTCGTAAGGTTTGAATTTTGCATTGGCTTGTGAGAGTTTGAAATACGAAACTCTGCATGAATAATATCTGCATTCTTGGGAAAAAGTATGTAGGTAGATTGAGTACCAGGTTCAGAAAACGAACAATCTATTGTTTCCTGTCCTAAATGGTCTTCATATTGGTATCCTGCACTCCCATAACCTGCACGGTTGAAAGACCAAAATGGGACTTCTTCCTCATCGAAATATAAACTTGGCGAGGTCGGTTTGTCTATAAATGAATTTGTGTAGGATTTGAATTCAATCTTTATATTTGCATCATCTATCGTAGAATTTTCCGGAATTTGTATCTCAGCCAAACCTTTTCTCGAAGAATATGAAAAAAGAACATCCCCATCTTGAACAGAGGAATTATCGAATGCATACATATATCCATCATGCGAACCTATCAGTACAGTTTTGTTAACAACAGTCGGAGTGCCCCTAATCATACCTCTTGTTTGGTATCTCCAGATCAATTCTCCGTTTTCTGCATTCAGAGAATAGAGCGAATAATCAGTCGAGCCTATGATTACTTTGCCGCTTGAAATCGTGGCAGAACCATATATCGCTCCCCCAGTCTCGTATTTCCAGATTAGAGAACCAAAATTGTCTATGCAATATATACAAGAATCCCAAGAACCAAAATACAATCTTTTACCAAAAATAGCAGGTGTGGATACTATCCTATCTTTCGCAGAAAATGTCCATTCCACGCTTCCATTTGGTAGAATGCAGTATAATTTCCCTTCATTCGTTCCAAAATATAACTTTCCTTCATCGTAGGTTACAGACGATTGGATGCCACTATTACAGTTGAGTTTCCAAACGAGCGTGCCATTGTTCCCATACAAAGAATACATATAACCATCATGACTCCCAATGTATATTCTCCCATCATGGAAAAAAACAGTAGCCCCAACTGAATAGTTCGTATCAAAACTCCATATCAAAGAACCATCTTTAAAATTCACCCCATATATCTTGTAATCGTAGGACCCAAAATAAACAACATCATCGAATACAACAGGGGATGACCTAATCCTTTGCGAGGTTGAAAAATTCCAAGATAGCGTACCGTTCTCAAGCCAAACGCAGTACATCTTGCCATCATAAGAACCGAACAGTAACTTGTCTGCAACTGGTGTAGGCGTGGACTCAACTAAATCCCCAGTCTTAAACTTCCATTTCTCGCTACCATTCGATAAGAAAACCGCATATACATATCCGTCTGCAGAACCAAAATACGCAACTCCATCAAGAACTGTTACTGATGATTTTATCTCTCCATGAGTACGAAACACCCATTTTATACTTGCATGGTCGGGCGACGAGGAATTTGCCAAGCCTGAATGGCTTGGATCATGGCAAAACTGGCTCCAGTTATCCTCATCTGAAAAATGCATCTGACCAGAGACTGTAGATAAAAAAAACATCAAAAAGATTCCAAGCGCATAAATGCGCATACTTACCGCCTACTCTACCTTCGGCTCTAGATGCGTCTTTGTTTTTATAGACTTTGCCACAAGACAGTTTTCTTCTGCAAGAGTTGATGCTTTAAGTGCCTTATCAACTTCCGATTTGTCCCTCAAGATTATATGTGGACGCAACACAACTGAGGTAAACATCAAACCCCCTTCTGTCCTTTCCAAAATCCCCTTACCTTCACATGTAAATTTTTCTATAGATATCTTCATTTTATTCGATATACTTATGAATGTAGCCATATAGCATGAAAGAATCGAGGCAACAAACAAATCTTCAGGGCTGTAAATACCTGCATGACCATTAAACTCAGGCGGCGTTGCCACATCCATCTTAGGCTTTCCCTCGCTCCCCTTTGAGAAAAATTCTATTCTATATTTACGTTCTCCAAGCCAGTCTATTTTTGCTGGATACTCGTACACATCTACCATTTTTTCACCAACCCAATATGTAACTTACAACTTGATAATCATTCCTGCCGAAGTCTGTGAAATGTAACTCCCTTCAAGGATGCTTGACAGAAAAGCAACCGCACGCATGCCACTGCAATGAGATAGATACGCACGCTCAATCCCCATCTTTTTCAAGATATCTGCGGTATTTTGCATCCTCGCTACCTTCGCATTCACAAGATGAGTACCACCGAGAAATCCAGAAATCTTACCAAACTTTTCTTCTGCACTCGATATTATATTAACTATCCCACTATGCGCACAACCTACAATAACATACCTCTTTCCTTCGCTTTCAAGCACGAGTGATATTTCATCTTGAAAATCGTCCTTTGTATAATTCTCATCTTTTTCGTCTTTTCTTATGTAAAAATTCCCCTCTATGTTCTCAAACGAATATTTTTGCACAACTCCTGTAAGAAGATACATCCCCTCTCCAATCTCTTTCTCTTTTCCTTCCTCTTTTTCTTCTCTCCCTTTCACTATTGCATCTTTCATTATAGCATTTTCGTAGATAAAATCTCTATTTATTCTCATACCTCTATAGATATATCCTTTCTCTCCCTTCGAATACTTTCTATTGAATGCAAAAGGATTTATGTAAATTTCAGGCTTAATCCCCACCTTACTACATGTTTTAAGCAGAGTTTCAAGCCCTCCCGTATGGTCATAATGCCCATGTGAAATCACTATCCTTCTTAATTTGGACAAATCTTCTTCGCATATCCTTAGGTTATGCATAAACACTTCTTCACTTGCTCCTACATCAAACAAAGTCAGTTCCCCTGAGGAGTTAATCAAAACAGAAAAACCATGCTCGCCCCAAAACTCACTCCCATAAGCAACTAAATTATCCACTATTATTCTTATCTCGAACACATAATAGATATCAGAAAGATGGTAAATTATACTTACGATTTACCCATTCAAGACCTCATGCCTAATTATCGAAAGGATTTTTATATTAAACAAACATTTACTTCCGGGGATTGGAATGCCTAAAATATGTCCAACATGTCAAAAAACCCTCAAGGACAATGCAATATGGTGTTTCTACTGCGGCGAGAAGGTTGATAAAGTTACAGAATACCAAGAGGATACCTATACGATTATACAATCATATTATTCCAAGCCTTCTCAAACGCCAACAATACAAAAAGAGGTTGAAAAAACTGAATTACCTCCTGTTACCTCTACTTCCATGGTTTCAAACATCGAAGAACCTGTTCGTAAAGAAGAATCTAAACCTATACAAAATTCCGAATTTGTACTTGAGCAAATCGAGAAGATGGATACAAAACCAATGCCGTCTCCATTGCAAACAGAAGAAAGAATGCCTTTGCTTTCTCTGGACATCACACGCGAACACATGCCTGATGCTCAAGAACTCGAAAAGGCTGTAAACGATATCATTCATAAATTAAAAGTGCCAAAAAGAGTCGGCGAAAAAACTACCATTACCTTAGACCCAGCTAAGAAACAACTACTCTACGGCACACTTACAAATATAGAAATGCAAGAACGCCGGCTTGGAAAGATTCTAAACGCTCGGGCTTGGCAGATGCTTGGTAATGCCCTTTATGCCATTGGAGACTACGAAAAGGCTGTATTTTGTTACGACAAAGCAATTAACGAAGACAAAGGGTTCAGGCATGCTTGGGAAGGTAAAGGATATGCCCTAAGACATCTAGGCGACGAAACAGGCGCAAACCATTGTTTTGGTACCCTACGAACACTTAGGTCTGCGTTTAATGGCTGGCTAGAAAAAGGGAATATGCACATGAAAAAAGGCGAGTTCGAACTTGCAATCGAATGTTATAAAAGGGCATCTGAATTAGACCCTGACGATGAAAAACCTCTATTCAATTTAGGACTTGCGTTAAAGCGGCTTGGAAGATATGAGGAAGCAGTGCAGACATACGATAAAGCGCTTGCAATCTCAGAAGACCCAGAAACATGGAATAATAAAGGAAACGCACTTGCAAAACTTGGAAGATACGAAGATGCAGTAGAGAGTTTTAAAAACGCACTCAGACTAAAACCTGATTATGAGACCGCACGAGTGAATATGAATATATGCGCAAATCGAATACTTAAACATTGAAATCTTAACTTAAACTTAACTTAAATCCAATCTCATCTCTCTTTATTTGGCATTACTTCTTTTTATTTCCAATCACCTTCTGCCATAACTCTTCGTATTTTTGCGGAACGGTTATGTATTCAAGCAAGTGGATATCTCTTACCAAGCCGTATATTTCTTCTCTCTTTTTCAGTCCAATTTGAGAGTAATTTGTAGGCTTGGAGGTTCTTATCTTCGGAACCTTAGAGTAATTCTCATTCTTTACCAAACCCCTCTTTAACTCAAAATATGCCGCCCCACCATATTTCTTAAAAGGCTCATGATTCGGCACTGAATCTCTTACCACAATTGATGCAACACGAAGTTCTCTATTAGATGGGTTTATTATCACATATCCATAATTCGGTGGTATTATGATTTTATCTCCGTCTTCTGCGTATACAATATACACATCCTCGATTTCTCCATCTTTTTCTTTCTGTATTATGAAATGCGCCTCCCCAGATAAAACTTCGTGGAGTTCAGAATACGTCATACCTGTATTTTCAACTTTTAGATTGATATGCCCTATCGTTTTTACAAATTCCAAGCCCATAGAAAATGGCGGCATTACTGTAATGTCGTAACGCAATCTATATTCGTAAAATATGTCTCTATCTCTCTTCGAAAGTGCAAGGTTATGGTATATGTAATATAGTTCCGGATTGCCTGCATTTTTAGCCCAAGCCTTGTCGTAAATTACCTCAATAATATCACGCAAATACCTTATTGAAGGCAAGACCTCTTGTGCTCCAAAAGTAAACTTCCGAGATAGTGTTTTATCAGTCGAACGGGGATTCTTCGAAAGTTCAGCCATACAACCACTCCATTTTTTCATCTCTTTGAAAATATATACGATATTTATACATTTTCTCTATTTTTCTCAAATCTAATCATTATCTCCATCGATTCCTAATAGTCTTATTAATCTATCTATATCTAGTCTATCTACATACAGCCCAATAGTCTCTATATCTACTTAATGAGCATTCAGCCATTCGACAGTCTCAAAAGTTCCATATACTCTTTTGAGTATCTAGTTGCTGTGCCAAAGGACGAAATACCAAGAGAGAAACTTTTCGATATTATGCAAAAAGAGAGTAGAAGTACAAAATTTGTAAAATTAGATTTTGATTTCTACCATGATGTGAATTTGTATATTCAAAAAATGCATGAAGAGTTATATAGGGAAATTGCAAAAGATCCATTCTCTCCAAAATCAAAAATTCTCAATGAAGAATATCATGAAACATGTAGTATGTACAAGAAAATATTTGAAAATAGAACGAATAAAATTCTCAAACGTGCTTATGTTAGTTTCGTTGGAAACTCTAAGGATACTAATTCACTTCTTAAGGAAGAAATAATAATTTACGAAAGAATCATGCAAATTCTTGAAGATTGGAAAGAGGAAATTCTGGGTTCTATTGAAAAAAATCCAATAGTTGTTAAAAAAGACAATAGTATCTCATCAGATAAAACAATTCCTGAAACCACCTCTGGCTTGGAGACTAAGAAAGAGCCATCAACCACCTCTAAATCCTCGGATATTTCCGCAGATATTTCCTCATCCCCTTCACACATTATCTCACCTATTGAGGAGACTCCTATTCGAGATGACAACAAAGATAAATCGGAAGACGGCGAAACAAAATTTGTTAATTCCTCGCCCTTAACCCTTATAGACAATAACCAAAATTCTAAGGAAGATGCGCAAAATAACAATGTGAAAAGTCATAATTCAGAAGATTTGCAAAATTCGTCAAAAGAGCCGAGACATGTTTCATCCTCTGTTTTATCTCCGAAAGGAGTAGAAGGAAGTAATTATCCAATAGATTCAGAGGAGGAAAAACCTATAGACTATGATAATAACGACTATGTTGATGACGATGATAATAAGGAAACCGCAGAAAAAAAAGATGAAATCGAAGAAAAAGAAGATGAGACTATATTTGGAAAATCGAAATATATCAACGACGAAATTAAACGCAAGGATGAGACTACCAAGCCTCAGAACAAACATCTCGAGAATGTAGATAATGAGATTTCTATTCTCTTCGCTATGGAAGACCTTTGTTGTTTTGTGTGCCCTGAAAACGGTAAAAATTGTCATTTTAGAGCAAAGGATGTTGGCACTCTCTCTAAGACTACCGCAGAACTCCTAAAACGTTCTGGAAAAGTTTACGAGATAAGAAGGGTATTATGGACATAAAGGAGATTATGGTATCGGAATTCGATATATCGGAATTCGATAGTAACGTAAAATATGTGATATTATAATCATTTCTAAAAGAACAGAGATAGAATAAGGATGGTATGGATAAGGCTCGGATAAGGCTCACTGGCTAATAAGTTAAGGTGTAATAATTCCCGCTTATTTTTCAAAAATTTTTTCCTTATATATTTTTTTCTAGACTAACCGAAAGGTTTATATTACCTAGAGATGATACAGATGATACCTCTGTTAAAATTGATGTGATATCTTAGTATCACACCGATGAGGTATGTGCACCCGGTAAGGAGCAATTATCGGGGAAGATGGTAAAGATGGGTTTTTTCCATCCTCTTGTGGAAGGAGAGGTGCCCATCGATGATTACCGCTCATAGGCAAACTGGACGCAAGTTGAGCCAACACTGTGACTCTTACGTTATTTGGGGGATGGCTCGGCTCGGGCGCCGAGGAAGGTCGTGCCAAGCAGCGAAATTGCTTCGGGGAGGTGCAAGGACCCTTTGATCCGAAGATCGCCGAATGGGACCTCCTAGATTCTTATCTGGTCCGTAAGGACCGGGAACCCCCTGAATTGAAGCATCTTAGTAAGGGGAGGAAAAGAAATCAATTGAGATGCCGTTAGTAAAGGCGATCGAACACGGCACAGAGCAAACCGAATCCTTAATTGAAAAATTAAGGAGATGTGGAGTTGTAGACCTCGTTACACCATCGTTCACTGACCTCAAGTTCACTGGAACGTGACGCCGTAGAGGGTGATAGCCCCGTAAGGGAAGGTGAAAATGGTGAGTGCGAGGTATCTAGAGTAGCGTGCCTTGGATATGGCGCGTGAATGGGTGGCATCAACATCCAACTCTAAATACGTCCCGAGACCGATAGCGCAATAGTAGCGCGAGCGAAAGCTGAAAAGTGACCTTGACGGGAGGTGCAAAGAGCCTGAAACCAAATAACTACAGGCTTATGCGGCATGAAAGGCGCAAGCCAGTGTCGCATTATCCGTGTTGAAAAACGGGCCAGGGAGTTATGACTCATGGCGAGGCTAAGAAGGGAACTTCGTAGCCAAAGGGAAACCAACTGCCCGCAGAGCAATCGAGGGGCGGGATGGGCTCGTCCGAAGTCATGGGTGGTAGACCCGAAGCCAGTTGACCTATTCCTGGATAGATTGAAGCCTGGGGAAACCCAGGTGGAGGATCGAACCGATATTGATGTGCAAATCATTCGGATGATCTGGGTATAGTGGTGAAAGTCCTATCGAAGCTGGAAATGGCTGGTTCCTCCCGAAACTACCCGCAGGTAGATCTCGACGGAGGTTGAATGTGGGGTAGAGCACTGATTGGTCATTTAGGGGTCGAAAGACCCCGGTGACCTGTCAAACTCCGAATCTGCATTCACCGTAGATGTCGGGAGTGAGGGCACGACGGGTAAGCTGCGTGTCCGCAAGGAAATGAATCCGGCCTCAAGTTAAGGTCCCTAAGTGTCAGCTAAGTGTGATGTAAACGGTGTCCATGGTCTTAGACAACTAGGAGGTGGGAACAGAAGCTGCCATCCTTTAAAGAGTGCGTAACAGCTCACTAGTCGAGATTGTGGGCCCGGAAAATGGAAGGGGCTAAGCTGATCACCGATACTTGAGAGCACCGAAAGGTGATCTGGTAGGGAGGTGTCCTGCGTGGACCGAAGTTGGGGAGTGATCTCCAATGGACCGCGTTGGAATAAAGATCCTGGTAGGAGTAACAGCAAAGAAGGGTGAGAATCCCTTCCGCCGAAGGGGCCAGGGTTCCTCGGCAACGATCATCAGCCGAGGGTTAGCCGATCCTAAGGCAGTCCTTAATCGGAACTGTCGAAAGGGAAGCAGGTTAATATTCCTGCGCCACAGTAACCTTTGGCTGGCTTCTGACGCATCAGGGTAAATCATGCAGACTAACCAGTCTGTCAAAATGTATAAGTCTGGGGAGAGCCGTAATGGCGAGAACCAGATGAAAGCAAATTGGCCCGACCCAAGGTTGGGTTTGGTTGAGCCCCGGTGCCCGTGAAAAGGAAGTCAGTGTCAGTTATTGTGTTCGTACCTAGAACCGACACAGGTGCCCCTGGGTGAGAAGCCCAAGGCGTGTTGGCTACAATCTTCGCGAGGGAATTCGGCAAATTAGCCCCGTACCTTCGGTATAAGGGGTGCCAGCCATGAAAGTGGCTGGTCGCAGTGACGAAGGAGCACCGACTGTTTAATAAAAACGTATCTCGCAGCAAGTTCGAAAGGATGTGTATTGCGGGTGAAGCCTGCCCAGTGACGGTATCTGAAAACCGGTTTCAACCGGACGAAGGACCGTTAAACGGCGGGGGTAACTATGACCCTCTTAAGGTAGCGTAATACCTTGTCGCTTAATTGGCGACTTGCATGAAGGCCCAACGAGTGCTCTACTGTCCCCGCGAAGAATCCAGTGAAACTGATATACAGGCGTACAATCCTGTACCTTCCACCTGAAAGCGAAGACCCCGTGGAGCTTTACTGCAACCTGTCGTTGTGTTACGGTTTTGGATGTAGAGCGTAGGCAGGACTCGACGAAGGCCGGACGCCAGTTCGGCTGGAGAGAACCATGTAACACTGCCCTTCTGAAATCGTAACACTAACTCGAAAGAGGACATCGATAGGCGGGCAGCTTGGGTGGGGCGCCACGCCCTCGAAAAGATAACAAGGGCGCCCAAAGGTCAGCTCAGGTAGGTCAGAAATCTACCGTAGAATGTAAGGGTAAAAGCTGGCTTGACGTGGTTATGCCCAACGAGTAACCACGATACGAAAGTAGGGCCTAACGAACCATTGAGTCCTCCTTGATGGGGGCCAATGATAACAGAAAAGTTACCCCGGGGATAACTGAGTTGTCTTCAGCAAGAGCTCATATCGACCTGAAGGCTTGCTACTTCGATGTCGTCTCCTCCTATCCTGGTGGTGCAGCAGCTGCCAAGGGTGGGGTTGTTCGCCCATTAAAAGGGGTCGTGAGATGGGTTTAGACCGTCGTGAGACAGGTTTGTTGCTTTTTGGTGGAAGCGCTTGGTGTCTGAGGGGAAGGTTCCTTTAGTACGAGAGGAACAAGGAATCGTAGCCTCTAGTTTACCAGTTGTCCGGTCGGGCATTGCTGGGCAGCCACGCTGCAAGGGATAAGGGCTGAAAGCATCTAAGCCCGAAACCCCCCCTAAGACGAGACACCAATAGAACACCCGTAAAAGACGGGTTTGATAGAGTTGGGGTGTAAGTGCGAAGCTTCGGCGACGCATTCAGCCCGGCAACTACTAACAGTTCTGAGTCCAATATGTTGGCTCAGCGTAAACCAGTTTGCCTATGTTACTAACATTACAGTAATGCGAGTGGGAGGACGGTCATAGCATTTGGGGTTCACCTGGTCTCATTCCGAACCCAGAAGTTAAGCCCAAGTGCGAATGGTCGTGTACTATGGTGCGCGAGCCCATGGGAAAGGTCATTACTGTCCACCACTCCTTTACACTTTCATATTATTTTGTATTTGTATTACGAAGTAGTCCATATGTGTTTTTATTTTTAGAATTTATATTAAAAAATTAAAAGGTAAAAAATTCTTTTTATGTAGGTGCAGCAGTAGGTTTAGGTATTTTAGGTATCTCAGCACCAAAGAACAATGTTGAAATGCCAATTATGACAAAATACAAACCTAAGAACAAGCCAATTACCCAAAGGCTCGATTCTGGCAGACCAAGAAATATCAGAATACCAAGTACTAGCGCTATTGCTCCTGTGGTTGTTGTAAGATACCAT
>Ga0207433_10009720_pt1 | contig 15223 bp, 7 predicted proteins | sample YelNatPaOPGAMG01_FD_187559 | JGI IMG/M metagenome (GOLD analysis project Ga0207433, IMG submission 187559) | Hot spring thermophilic microbial communities from Obsidian Pool, Yellowstone National Park, USA - OP-RAMG-01 (SPAdes) (version 3) | ecosystem: Environmental > Aquatic > Thermal springs >... | reverse complement strand
TGGCGCCCAAGGGCTTCAACGCCAAGGCGGCAAGGCGCCAAGCTGCACAGAGAAACCTGTGGGAAAGTCCCTGTGGGCCAGGTCATTGGTGGATACGGCTGGGCTGCTGTCTAGGCGGAAGGGGCTTTGCCTGCGCCTTTGCGTCTTTGCGTTAAACTGGCACTACTTCGGAAGCGGCGGGGTGGCGCGGGGCTTTGGCGTGGGCAGTTGGGCGGATGGCTTCGGAGTGGAGCGCTGCTGCTTACAAACCGCAGAAACGCAAAGAACGCAGAGATGGACAGCCCTGAGCTTGCTCCGCGTCGTTAGCATATTTGGCGCTTTGATCGTTAGTCGGATCTGGCTTAGTGGTTTGGGCGGGGCGCTGGAAATTGACTGGCCGGCGGCTGCTGTTCTCCGAGGTGAGCCGACCAGCGGGGCGGGATGAAGCTAGCCAGGGCAAACGAAGCGTCCTCGGGTGGGCCGGGTAGTATTTGTGACCGGAAAACATCAGGACCGCAGAGTGATGTGTTGTTGCGGTTGCTTTGTGTGCTCTGTGTATCCTGCGGTTGCAAAGGGTGGGGGCATGGCGCATGGACCGTGGAGCGTGGAGCATGGGTCATCGAGCTCGGGCTTAGCAGTTCGGCGCTGGGAGCTGGGAGATGGAGGCTGGTTTGGAGCGCTGGCGCCCGGCGGAAGGGGTTGAGCAGCGAGGTTTGAAGCCGCCCAAGCCAGGTGTAAAGCCGGGTTGGGAGGCCTCCTGGCGCTCTACTCGGCTGCGGCCCTGCCCAGGGGACCGGTGCGGCAGGATGCGGTCCACTGGATCGTGCGGTTGCAGGCGCCTGGCTGAATGAGGAGCAGGATGCGCCGGTCGGGACTGGGCGGCAGTCCCGACCGGCTCTTGGGATGGTTCACTTCAGCGCGTCCAAGGCGGCGCCGAAGTTGATGTGATACACGGTGCCGTTCAGGACCAGAGCCGGAACGGATTTGACTCCGGCTCGCTCAGCTTCGGCCAGCCTGCGTTTGTCTTGGCCCAGATGCACAATTTCCACCTCGACCCGGTCTGGGTCCAAAGCCGCCACCAAGTTTTGCTCGGCGGCGACGCAGACTGGGCAACCTGCGTGGTAGAATATGGCTTTGGTCTTCATGGTCATTTGCTTGCGTTCGATTCGAGTTTATTGTTTGAGCAGCGCCTGGCCACCCGGCCAGAGCTGACCGGTTAAGCTGTAAGTGGGGTTAGCGCCGGTGCAACAGGGCACAATTCGGTGCCCGGGTAGCGTTTGGTTCGCTCGGTCGGTCAACTGGACCCAGGCCTTGAAGCTATGAAGCCTCACCTCAGGTATATGTCGTTGCCGGAACGAACTGCCTGCCGGCGATTGGAAGACGTAGTGGGATGCAAGTGGAGCGCGGCGGTGCTTGCCGCCATTGGCCGCGGCGTCAGGCGCCCAGGCCAGCTAGAGCGATTTATCCCGGGTATCAGCACCAAGGTGCTTAATGAACGGTTGCGGAAGCTGCTGGACTACCGTCTGATTGTGCGGCAGGAGTTCCCAGGCAGAGTTCAGCGGGTCGAATACAGTCTCACCCCCATGGGCCAGAAACTGGCGGCGTTGATCGAGCAGCTTCAACAGTTGGAGGTCGAATACAGCCGGGAAACAAGCGGGTGGGCTGGGTGAGGCGGCTGGGAGGCGGGCGCGTGGGGCGTGTGAGCCGGTGGTCGGTGCGTGGGGGCGGCGGGGGTTGAATGTTCAAGCGCCAGGGATTTGACCCGATGGCCCAAGGGTGATATCCGGTGCGGCGTGACAGACCAATTTCAGAAGCGTTCAAGCCTACATCTCCGGGGCAATGTCCACGCCTGGGCCTTGGCAAGGGTCAGCTTGGCACTCCTGCTATGCGTGCGTGGTCAACCCAGCGCCGCGCCAGGGCCGGTGGCCTGGTGGCGGTTCGATGAGGCCGCGGGCACGGTCGCCCGCGATGCCTCGGGCAACGGGTTCGACGCCCAGATTCACGGGCCGGTCTCGTGGGCCACGGGCGTGTCGAACGGCGCGCTCCGGTTCGGCGGCGGCACTTACGCCGAAGTGGCCTTCGACCCGCGCCTGCAACTGGGCACCGCGCTCACCATCCAGGCCTGGTTCCAGCCCACCGACATCAGCCCCAACACCTACAAGCATCTGGTGGCGTTGTGGGACAGTTACCTGCTGCGCTTGGACAATCCGCCCGAGAGCAGCAAGCTGTCGTTCTTCACCTTCCTGGACGGCAAGCCCGAGCCGCGCCTGTCGTTTAGCACGCCCGCCCTGGGCCAGTGGCACCAGGTGTTTGCCGTCTGGGACGGCACCAACATGAGCCTGTGGCTGGACGGCGCCTGCCGCACCGCCAAGCGCACCGGCACACCCGCGCCCCGGTCCAACCCGCTCCGGCTGGGCCAGAGCTTCATCGGGCTGCTGGACGAGGTGAAGCTGTACGACCGGGCATTGAGCGAGGAGGAAATTCTGGCGGAAGTGCCGCCCAAGCCGGTGGCTTGGCTGCGCGTGGCGCCCGGGCTGGGCGAAATTGGCCGGCCGCTGGAAGTGTCCTGCACGATCAGCAACGCCGGCGGCCAGGCCCTGGTCAACGGCTGGGCACGGTTGACCTTGCCGCCCGGGCTGCGGTTGGTGTCCGGCCCGGTGCTGGTCAACCTGCCGGCCATCACGCGTGCGGCGCCGGTCACGGTGCGCTGGCAGGTGCAGGCCGACGCGCCGGTGGCGGATTACCTGCAGGCGGTGGTGCGATTTCCCGGCCAGCCCGGCGCCACCAACACCGCGGGCGTGGTTGTGGCCAGGCCGGTGCCGGTCACGGGCCCGCTGTTCGCTCAGCCTGCGCTCAGCCAGGTGGGCGCGGACCTTGTGCTGGGCAACCCGGCGCTGCGGCTGGTTTTCCCGAGCAACGACTTCGGCTACGGCGTCCTGGCTGTGGACGTCAATCAAGGCGGGGCCTGGCGGCGCCTTGCGCTGGCCAACTGCTTCAGTCAACTGGCCATTCGCACGGGCAGCGGTGTGGCCCGCCGGTTCGTGCACGCCGATCGTTGGCAGCCGCTGGCCGCCGGACCCGGCCAGGCGGGGGTCGAGTTCCGGCGCACCTTGACCGATGCCAACGGCACGGTGTGGGAGGCCCGGTTCGGTTTCGCGCTCAGCAACGACGACCGGGTGCGCCTGACCTGGGAACTGACGCCGCAGGCCGCAGCGGACCTGGTGTTGTTCCAAGGCCCCAGCCTGCTGGTCGGCGAAGGCAGCTTCGGCACGCGCAAGGACGAGGCGCTGTTCGGCGGCCTGGAATGGTTGGTCGGCGACGAGGTTTCCTCCTCGGACCTGGACATGCACGACCCGGATTACTACATCCGGTTCGTCCCGCATCCGAACAAGATCACCATCCCGCTCATGGCCGTGGCCCAGGGCGGCGCGGTCCTGGCGCTTTACTGGGATTGCTTGCAGCGCTGGGACGGCGTGCACGACCGGCCGGCGGCGGTGTTCGCCTCGCCCAACTTCCTCGACGGCCAGAGCAATCATTTGTTGGGCCTGTTTCTGCCCGCGGTGCCGGACTGGACGCCGCCCAACCAACGCGAAGCCGCCACGCCGTATCCGGCCGCGGCGCAGGTGCCGTTGCGCTTGGAAGCCTGGCTGGCGGCTGTCACCCCGACTACTCAGGCGCTGGCCGGCGTGGCCCGGTGGTTCGACACATTCGGCGTGCCGGCTCCGGCGCCGTTGCCGCGGACCAACTACATTCGCGAAACCGAGTTCAGCATGAGAGCGTTCCTCGAGTCGCTCTGGGACCCGGTCGAGCAGAAGTGGTGGACCTCGAAGGGCGGCCCGGCCGAGCTGAGTTCTCTGGCCCGGCCGCCGCATTACGCCTTCCAACTGCGCCTGGCGGCGTTGCTCACGCCCGACCCGGCTTTGCGCGATCAGTTCAACGCCCGCGCCGCCCTGGCCGAGCAACTGGGCGGGTTCAGGCCTTCCTGGGACGATGTGGGCCTGACCTGGGCCAACCCGGCCGGCAGCCTGAGCGGCCTGCGGGCCAGCGCCACCGCCAAAGTGGACAGCATGGGCGCCGATGGCGCCTGGCGGTTCCGTGCACGCATCGAGACCAACGGCATCTTTGCCGGTTACGATTACGGCCTGCTCGGCCCGGACGGCGCGGCTGAGGTGGGCACCTGCGCCCGCAACGCCTACGAAATCCTCCGCTACGCCCGGCTGTCCGGCGATGTGGAAGCGTTCGCCACCGCCGAAAAGTCGCTTCGGTTCATGGAACAGTTCACCGTGCCACGGGCTGCGCAGGTGTGGGAATGTCCGGTGCACGCGCCCGACATCCTGGCTGCCGCCGACGCGGTGGATGCGTACGTGGAGGCGTGGCGCTTTTCCGGCCACCGCCACTACCTGGAGCAGGCGGTGCGTTGGGCCTGGACCGGTCTGCCGTTTGTCTATATGTGGAACCCGCCGGATCACCCGGTGCTGCGGCACGCCTCGATTGCGATTTTGGGCGGCTCGTGGTTTCAAGGTTCCTGGATCGGCCAGCCGGTGCAATGGAACGGCCTGCGTTACGCCTATGCCCTGCTGAAACTGGCCGACTACGACACGTCGTTTCCGTGGCGCACGGTGGCCGAGGGGCTGACCGTCAGCGCGCTTTACCAGCAGGACACCACCGGCACCAACGTGGCCTTGTGGCCGGACAACTTCAGCGCGCTGGACTGGTCCAAGTGTCCGTGGGTGTTCGAGCCGGGCCTGATCCTGAAAAACGTCTTCAAGCTCATCGGTCACGACATCGAGCCGGCCACCGTCAGCGTCGGGCCGGGCATCCGGCTCAGCGCCCGCGCCACCTTCGCCGACGTGGCCCTGACCAACGGCACGCTGCGGTTCGTCGTGCAGTTCCCGCCGGGCGAGACCGGCCAGGTCTTGCTGGCCAGCCTGAACAAGCCGGCCGAGGTGCGCGTCAACAGCGCGGCCGTGCCGCAAACGACCAGCAACCTGTGGGAGGTGCCGGGGCCGGCCTGGCGCTACGACGCCAGCGTGGCGGCGGTCACGCTCAAGCTGGTGACCGGCGGGTCGAACCTGGTGGAAGTGCCGGATGTGGCTTACCAGGCTGTGGGCTGGGTGCTCCCCGTGACGCAGCTCATCGAATACAACTTCGACCGCAGCTTGCAGGGCTGGACGCCGGCCAACCAGATTGACCGGCTGGAAATCACCAACGGCGTGTTGCGCGGGGTGGCGTCGGGCGGCGACCCGTATTTGCACCAAACCCGGCTGCGACTGGACGGCAACAGTTGTCGCCGCATCGTGGTGCGCGCCCGGGCCACCAGCGGCACCGGGCTGGCGCTGTTCTGGATCACGGCCGAGGATCGGCAATGGTCGGAGAGCAAGTCCATCCACCTGCCTTTCACCAATCGCATCCAGTGGGTCGAATACGGATTCGAGGTGGGCCGGCACCCGCTCTGGACCAACCAAACCATCATCGGCCTGCGGCTGGACCCGCTGGAAGGCGGCAGTGGCGGCGAGTTCGAGGTGGACTGGATTCGCGGCGACCATGCCCGGCTGCGCGCCGGCCGGTTTGAAGGCGGGGCGTTTCAATTCTTCTTGGACGGCCAGGCTGGCGCAGCCTACGTGGTGGACGCTTCGACCGATTTAGTGGTCTGGGCACCAGCGTTTTGGCTGCCGGCCGGTCCCGGCCAGCGCGAGCTGTGGGACACCCATGTAGGCGGGGTGCCGCACAGGTTTTATCGAGCCCGCGCGGCTACGCGCTGAACAGTGCCAGACTGTCCGGGGTCAAGGTCCCAGCCGGCATGACCCGATTGGCCGGCCCGCGCTCCTGCGTGCTGACCCAGCCCGATTCTTGGCTTTAATCCTCGGCGAACAGGTATTGCAGGTCGGCCTCGGACAGGTTCCGAGCGAAGCCCTCCTCGCCCAAGACATCGGCGATGGTCTGGGCTTTGCGCTGTTGTAGGTCCCAGATTTTCTCTTCGACCGTGCCTGGGGCAATGAGCCGATAGGCAATGACAGTGCGAGTCTGGCCGATACGGTGCGAGCGGTCGATAGCCTGGGCTTCGACCGCCGGGTTCCACCACGGATCGTACAGGATCACGTAACTGGCGTTGGTCAGGTTCAAGCCCGTGCCGGCGGCGCGCAAGCTCAACAGGAACACGCACGGCTCGGTATCGGCTTGGAATTGGCTGACCACTTCGGCCCGTTCCTTGGTTTCGCCAGTGAGGATGTGGGTGCGGATACTGCGCTGACGACACTCGGCCTCCAACAGCCGGAGCATTTGAACAAACTGGCTGAACAGCAGCACCTTCTCCCCTTCGGCCAGCAACGGCTCAAGCAACTCGAACAAGGTATCGGTCTTGCCGGATGGGCTGTCGTTGCCCACAAGGGCGGGGTGACAGCAGATTTGGCGCAGGCGCGTCAGAGCGGCCAGCACGTGCATGGTGCTGCGTTTGAGGCCGCGTTCGGCGATGGCTTTCATGACCTGCTCGCGGCTGCGGCGCAGCTCGGCCAGATACAGTTTGCGTTGGCCTTCGCTGAGCTCGCAGTCGCGCCGCTCTTCGATCCGTTCGGGCAGGTCTTGAGCCACCTGGCGTTTGAGCCGACGCAACAGTAACGGACGCAGTTTGGCCGACAACCGCCGTCGGGCAATGCGCTGCAACGTGGCGGCGTCTTCACCCTCGCCTCGAGGCTCGTAATTCAGGATGAACTGCTCCTGAGTGCCCAGGTAGCCTGGCTGGATGAAATCGGTGATGCTCCACAAGTCCAACAGCCGGTTCTCCAACGGGGTGCCGGTCAGCGCCAGCCGATAATCGGCCTTGAGCTGTTTGACACTGGTGGTGACCTGAGCTTGTGGATTCTTGATGAATTGCGCTTCGTCCAGCACCAGGGCACCGAACGAGAATTTCTGCAACTCCTCCAGGTCGCGTCGTAGCAGGGCGTAGTTGGTGACGATCAGATCGAACTGCGGGATTTGCTTGCGCAGGTTATGTCGGGCGGCGCCGCTTTCCAGCACCAGCACTTTGAGGCTGGGGACAAACCGCTCGGCCTCACGCCGCCAGTTGTGCAGCACCGAAGCTGGGCAAATGACCAAAGCGGGCTTGGCCTTACGGCCCTGGCGCTCTCTAAGCCAAGCCAACCACGCCAACGTCTGGATGGTTTTGCCCAAGCCCATGTCGTCGGCCAAAATGCCGCCCAAGCCCAGTTCGGTCAGGTGACACAGGAAATTGAAGCCCTCTTTCTGATAAGGTCGGAGGGTGGCTTTGACGCTGGCAGGCAGCGGCATGTCAGGCACGCCTTTGAAGTTGGCCAGCTTCTCCCGCAGCGCCCGGGCCTCGGGAGTGTCACCAAACTTGGCCAGGGCTGTCTCGTCCAGATGCGCGGCCTGTTCCAAACCGATCTTGGTTGGGATGGCGGTCAGGCCTTCCAAGCCTAGGTCGGCCATGGTTTCGTGCGCTTGGGCGACGGCTTGGGTGTCCAGTTGCACCCAGCCTGCGTCCGGCAGCTTCACAAATCGGCTAGTGGCCACCGCCAACCGTTCCAAGTCGGCCTGTGTGAGCTGCATGCCTTCGGCTTCCCATTCAGCCGACACACTCAACCAATCGATGCCACTGCCGCGCACCACCACACGCGGGCGCAGCACGCGCGGGGACAGGAACAGGCGTTGGAAGGCGGGGTTACCCAGGTAATCCGCTTCTTGGGGCTTGTCTGGCCAGGCCATGGCCAAGCTGTAGAGGAAGTTTTCGTTGGCGTCGCCGACCCACAGACCCGGCTCGGGCGTGAACCAGTCCAGGCGGCGCAACCATTGCACCGCAGCGTCCAAGCGCGGGTCTTCCAGCATCTCGGGTTTATCACTCTTGCGAGAGCCCGGCGGCTCGGGCTGCCAGTCTTGCCCGGTCCATTTCCACACGCTCTGGTCCCGTTCACTGCGGGCCAACAGCCGCAGGCGCACTACTTGGTCTTCCAGCTCGAACACAAACTGGGGCCGCGCCTTATGAGTGATGCATAGCTCGTCCCAGTTGACCTGGCCACCCAGGCGCAACTTGCGCAGGTGGGTGCGCAGACGGGGTGTGAGTTTGCGCACTGGGATGGACGGTGTCCGTTGCCAAAAGTCCAACAGCTCGGGAGGCGGCGCATTGCGGACCAAGTAGAAGGTGTGGTCGATCAAAGCCAGAGGCGGCTGGCCCGCAAAGAACCGGGCCCGACTCAACGGCAGCGTCAAGCCTTCCGGCAAAGTCAACCGCTGGCTAAACGACAGGTCCGGCGCACCATTATCCAGATGCGGCGTCAATTGGACAATTTGGCCATGGAAACTGATGGGCTTACCATTGTATTCCAACCGCGTGGTGTGCCCCCAGTAAGCCAGCCAACGCAACAACTCGGTGCCGGCCAGATTCAACGTCTCAGTGCCATCGGCACGGTCCCCATAAAGCTGCGTCAGCCACCGAATGAACTCCCAATCCTCGGGTGGGAACTGCTCCTGTTCATGCGCCGCGCGGCTGGTCAATTCGACAATCTCAGCCAATGATCGGACCCGTTGGCCCAAGCGTGGGCGGCACAGCACCAGCCGCACCACCAACTGGTGCAAGGGCGCCTGCTCCGGCACCGGCTCCACCTCGCACACCACCCGCAGCCCGGCTCGAGGCGCGTCCAGATACGTCGGTTCAGGCGGGATGAGCCATTGCTCCAACTGTTGCAGTACGGCCTGCTCGCGTTCTTGGCGCTCGACCTCGGCGAACCGGGCGGCGTTGGCGTAAGGGGCTAACTCGGTGGGCAGCGGTCGTTTGGCTCGCAAGAACAACAGGGCCAACTCTTCCAGCCGCGCCGGCCCTTGGGCTCGCAACAACCGCGGCCACCAGTCTTGTCCGGTAAAGTCGCGCCGAGACAAGGACAACTTCTCGAAATAGTCCTCCAGCAGCAGCCAAGCCCGCTGCGAGTCCAAGCAGGTGGCAAACTGACTCAGTAAACTCTCGCGTTCGGCCAGGCGCGCTTTGGTATCGGCTAGCTCACGCCGCAGATCCGCCAGCGCACCGTAGGTCTTCGAGAGCACTGTGTTATCCGCATCGTACTTCGGGCTAGCCACACGGCTCAGGCGCCCGGTTTTGTTGGCGGTTCTCGACATGGTTCACCAGTCTGAGTGCATTGAGCCGTATCATCTCGCCATACCCGCCGCCACTTGGCAACAACAAAGTGCACAGAATCTGGTCTCGCGCGCCTTGGGCTTTCCGGCGTGGGCACGGCTGGACTCAAAAAGCGCTGGCGGCCATGCGGGCACTAGAACAGGGCATGCAGCACACCCAACCGCGCAAGCAATCTTCCAAGCGCCACCTCGTAACTGCACTCCGATCTAATTCGAGTCAGAGGTCGGAGGACCTGGCCCGATCTGGGGACAGGCCGCTCCGAATCCACGCCGCGGCCGATCTGGCTGCGGCTCACCACGCGTCTGAAGCGCACCTGGCTGGCCATCGTCAAAGACCGGTAGCACGCGCCGCGGTGGCCAGCAGGGGTTGGTGCGGCCTCACCACAGCACCGTTCCCATCCGCAGGCTGGGGCCAAGTGCGTACCGGGCGGCAAGCTCGCTACTCGAATAGCGTCCGGGGGCTCGACATTGGGCCGTGGGGTCTTGCCGAGACTTGTAGCTCGGCGGGCTGGCATCGGCTCATCCGGGTTCAAACGGGCGTTTGCCATTCTTGGACTTGAACGGGGCGCCTTGTGGTGGTCTGCTGGGGTATGCACCGGTGCGCCACTGTCTTTGGAGTTCGCGTGGTCCTTGGTTTGAGCAGGGCTCGGTCTGAGCCGCGCGAAGGTGTCAGCTTTTCGGTAGTGCGGCTGCCTGGAGGCTTCCACCGGGCATGGCGCGCTGTGGGGCAGGTGGGGTTGATCGGCTGGCTGGGCGTAGGGCTGCACGCTGAGTCGGGGACACTGACAGCGTTTTGGTCGGATGCAGGTCAACTGGTGGTTTGCCGGCCGGGTGAAGAATTGCTGCGCGTGGGCACGGCAGTTTGGGGACCGGGTTGGCGGTGGGCGGACGGCTCCTGGCAAAGCCAGGTGGTGACCGGAAGTGCGGTGGCTGTGTTTCGCACGCATCTGGATAAGGCGGCGGTCGAGTTGCACGCGCAGGTTGTACGGACCGCCCCAGACGTGTTGGAGCTGGCCTCCGAGCTGAAGACGGATCGCGACGTGGCGCTAACCCTGTTTGTGATCGAGCTGGCGCCCGGCAAAACCTTTGCAGGTCGGTCAGTGATGGTCGAGTCAGGGACCAACCGGACTGCGGTGCCGTGCCCATTCGGTCGGCGCACCTTGGGTCAACAAGTGCAGGCCTTGCGCCTGACCGATGCGGCGGGCCGGCAGACGGGGGTGCGGCTGGAGCCGGCGTGCGAGGTGACCGCCGATGGCCCCGCGCGCATTGTGCTGGCTAAGGACCGGCTGCCTGCCGATAGCCCGCGTCGGGGTCACCTGCGCCTGCAATTGCCCGAGCCAACCGACTGGTTTCCGAGCCAATCTGGCTTGCCCGACGAGCCAGGACTTGAAAGTTGGTATGTGTGGCAGCCTACCGGAGAATTGAGCAACAGCGTATTGAGCTTGGCTGCTTGGCTGGATAAGCCCGCGGGTAAACACGGTCGCATCCAACGCCAGGCTGACCAGCTCATTTACAATCAGCGCCCGATCAAGCTGTGGGGTCTGAACTTGTGCTACAGCGCCTGTGCGCCGGAGAAGGCACTGGCTGAGCGTCGGGCCAGCTTTTATCCGCATTACGGCATCAATGCAGTCCGCCTGCACAAATTCGCTGATGGCCGCGGTTGGCAAGGCATCCAAGCCAACAGCAGCGCGGCTGAATACGACCCAGCGGGCCTTGATCGAATGGATTATCAGGTGGCCCAGTTCAAAGCCGCCGGCATTTACGTGGTGTTGTCGGCTCATTTCGGAACCATCCGCTTGGGCCCAGCCGACCGCCGCGCTGTGCCGTTCCTGGATGAATTTGGTGCGTTGTTGGGGCCTGAGGACCGGGTGACCGCGCCGCACAGTGCCTTCTTTTACTCACCGCAGTTGCAGGACTTGCATATCCGGCAGATCGTCAACCTGCTCAAGCATCGAAACCCGTACACAGGGTTGACCTATGCCGAAGACCCGGTGGTCTGCGCCCTGGAGATCATCAATGAACAGAGCGCGTTGTTTTACACCTCGATGGAACCGCTGAAACGCAGCCCAACGCTGCGCCGACAGGCCGCCGAGCAGTTTTCCAACTGGTTACGCCGCAAATACGGTAGCCACGACGCCCTGCTGAAAGCCTGGGGACAACGCGCCTTGGACAGCTTCACTGCTGATGGCTTCCCGGCAGGCGAACATCTGGACCGGAACAACATCTTGCCCTTGGGCAACCCGTGGTATTGGGACCCGCAGCAACTCGCCGGCTCGCAGGCCTTCCGCAAGCAACGGCTCCTGGACACGCTCCAGTTTCTGTATGAACTCCAGTGCCAGGCCTACGACCGATACGTGGCAGCGGTGCGCCAGGCCGGTTACCCAGGCGAAATCATCGGCTCCAACTGGCAAGCTGGCCGTGCCTACAGCCATTACGCCAACCTGCATAGCGACGCGCGGGTGGGCTTGATCGATCGGCATAACTACTTCGGCGGGGGCGGCGGTCGTGGAGCCAAGGGTCAATTTAATCCAGCCTCGATGTTGGCCCGCGCCGGCTCGGGCCTGCTGAGCACCGGGCTGCAGCAGGTCCACGACCGCCCGTTCATGCTATCGGAATGGATTCATGTGTTTCCCAACGAGTGGGGTGTGGAAGGGCCGGCCATCGTGGCTGCATACGGGTTGGGCCTGCAAGGCTGGGATGCCTCGTTCATGTTCCAGAACAACGATCAAGCTGCCTTCAGCCGGCAACTGGGCGGTAGCCAATGGGACGTGATGGCGCCGCAGATTCTGGGCGTGTTCCCGGCTGTGGCCCGGCAAGTGTGGCGCGGCGATGTGCGCCAAGCCGATCAAGCTGTGGTGCGCCCGGTGCATGTGCCGTCCCTGTTCGAGGGCCGACTGGCCTTCGAGGACCGGCTGGTGCAGGGTTACGATGACAAGGAGCTGGACAGTAATGTCGTGCCCGCGCGTGCATTGGCCGTGGCCCGCTGCACCGTCCAGTTCACTGACAGGTGGCAAGAAGCGACCCGATTCGACCTGAAGCCGTATCAGCAGGACGGGTGGTTGGTGGCCTCAACCGGACAATTGCGGTGGCGCGAGGCCCCAGACAGCCTGGCGGGAGGCTACTTCACCATCGATACACCCGGCACCAAAGCAGTGATTGGCTTTGCCCAAGGGCATGCTTGTCACCTGGGCCAGGTGCGTATCACCCCGCAGTCGCGTTTTGCCGCTATTTATGTCACCGCCTTGGCCCGGGAGGCTACGGTGGACTCGGACACTGAATTGCTCGTAGTAGCCTTGGGGCGTGCGCGGAACACCGGCATGAAGTTCAGTCCCACCGGCGACCAACTGCTCGACAAGGGCAAAGCCCCCATCCGACTGGAGCCGGTCAAAGCGACCATCGCTTTACAGACCCGACGCGTGTTGGCCGTGCATCGATTAGACCACGATGGCCGCCGCACCGGCCAAACCCTGCCAGCGACCAACAACTCGTTTACCATCGACGGTGCGCGAGACCAAACGCCCTACTACCTCATTAGCTGTCAGGATTAAGCGAGCGCTGGTATGAGCCCTGCCTGGGCTGAAGGGCGCCGACAGATTTCAGCGCGATCTGGTCGGCGGTCATTCAGCCTCCGTCGCCGGCAGCGCTCGGTTCGGGATGGGAGAACCCGTGAATCCGCCCGGCTGCGCGTAACGTCCAATGCGCGCCATGTGCGACAGCGACAGCTTGCTACATGCGATGCGTGGGCCTGGCTCCAACTGCAAAAGCCTGCTGCGTTTCAGCGGGCTTGCGCTGTTGTGGACCGCAGTCGTCTGCCTGCAGACTCAGGCCAACAGCCTTGCAGCCCTCAGCTCAACTGCAGCTCCGGCACGGTTGATCGCTTCGCCTGAGCCAGGCTGGCCGCAGTGGCGCGGGCCGCGCCGGGACGGTATTTGTGACGAGACTGGCCTGTTAACCCGCTGGCCCGAGGGCGGCCCGAGGCTGCTTTGGACTGCATCGGGCCTTGGGCGCGGTTACTCGGCGCCGATCATCACCGGCGGCCGCATCCACCTTGCAGGCGATGTGGTTGACCAGTTGCGGATCTTTGCCCTCGACTTCCATGGGCGTTTGCTGTGGCAGGCCACTAATGGCCAAGCCTGGAAAGGACCTTACCCCGGGGCACGAGCCAGTTGCACCTTCAGCCAAGGCCGACTGTACCACCTCAACGCCCATGGCCGGTTGGCTTGCCTTGACGCAAACACCGGCGCCGAGCTGTGGGCGGTCAATGTGCTGGAGCGATTCGCGGGCCAGAACATCACTTGGGCGCTCAGCGAGAATGTGCTGGTGGACGGCCCGCACGTGCTGGTGACCGCAGGCGGTGCCAACGGACTGATGGCCGCGCTGGACAAGCGGACTGGCGCAACGGTTTGGGCTACCGAACCGCTCCGTCTGGGGCCATCCACTGACCCGGCTCACCAACGGGTGGCTGAGCCGGCTGGTGAGGTTGACTCGGCCAGCTACGCCTCACCGATCCTGTTCAGCTTGGCCGGACGTCGGTATGTGGTCAGTTGTTCGTTGCGGCACGTGTTTGGGGTCGATCCGGACCAAGGGCGGTTGCTCTGGACTTGGCCCATGCCGACACGTTATCAGGTCATCGCGCTGACGCCGGTGTTGGTGGACGATGCGGTGTTTGTGACTGCGCCCGATTGCGAGGCCACCGGCCTTTACCGAATCCAGCCCCAAACCACCGGCGTGCGCATCGACCGGCTCTGGTCGGGCGGAATGGACACTTGCCACGGCGGCGTGGTGCTGTTGGACGGCCGGCTCTACGGCTCGTGGTACCGCACCCATAAAGGCTGGGCCTGCGTGGACGCTCGCTCCGGCGCGGTGCTGTATCATTTCAAGGACCTGGCCATGGGCTCGGTGCTCGGTGCCCAAGGCCAACTTTATTGCCTCAGCCAAGAAGGCGAGATGGCCCTGATCACACCCACTGAAGCCGGCCTGCAGTTTGCCGGTCGATTCCGTTTGGTGCCGCGTCGAGTCAACGATGCCTGGACCCACCCGGTCATCCACGATGGCCGACTCTACCTCCGCTACCACGACACGCTTTATTGCTACGACATCCGCGCCCGGTGACCTCTAGCCCGACGGGCCAACGCCCACTGCACACAGCCCGATAACCCGCCGCCAAGCGCCCGCAGAGCGCCGGCAGAGTGCATGGGGCATGGGGCAGGGCGCATGGGGCAGGGCGCATGGAGCCACCAGTTGGAAGCCGGGAGCTGGAGGCTCGAAGGTCGCAGCTTGCGGGCATTTGTAATGCGGATCTTGCGCATGGACCGGAGAGCACGGGGCACCGGGCCTGAAGACCGAGGACCGAGGACAGAAGGCAGAAAAGGATCGACGACAAGCCCTGAGCTTAGTTTCGGATGCCGGGCTGCGTCTTGGGGATATCCAGTCCAGCAGCATGACGCTGCCCTGGGTAAGGATGCCATGGCTTGCATCAACCACAGAGACACAAAGAGCACAGAGACAGACAGCACCCTGACTTCTTTGCGTGTTTTCGCGTGTTCAGCGGTTTGATGGTTTGGCGGCGCCGAGGCGTTATTTAGGCGCGCCGCCGAAAACCGACCGGCCAGCGGTTGGCGCTCCTCAGCGCACTGCCGGCACGGCAACGGGCAATCGACCAGCGCGCAGGTGGCTATGAGCGAGCTGCGAATCGCCAATCCGCGATACGGCAGACAGTCAGTCTGCGCTACCAGTAGCCGCCTCAACGGGGTGGCGGTATTCCAGCCCCCAGGGCAAGGGCAGCGCCGCCCTGGGAAAGGATCGCCCCACATTATCTCGAATCATCCCGCCCAAGCACCGGAAGCAGGCGAGCCACACGAGCGCCGAGCGACAAACGACCGTCCCCAGGCCAAAGCGGCGTCAAAGCCGCCGCACTCCAAAAGCTGGCGCCAAAGGGTCGGGCGCTTGCCTAAACCCGAAGCGTCTGAAGCGCGTCAGCTCGCTGGCGCTGTGGGAGCGCGGCGCTTGCTGTCACCTCACCCCGGCCATCTCCGCTTCCACAGAGAGCGGAGAGGGTGATGCAACGGCGTGCCGCACGCTAGTGCGCCGCCGAAAGCCGACCGGT
>Ga0207433_10009707_pt1 | contig 15232 bp, 24 predicted proteins | sample YelNatPaOPGAMG01_FD_187559 | JGI IMG/M metagenome (GOLD analysis project Ga0207433, IMG submission 187559) | Hot spring thermophilic microbial communities from Obsidian Pool, Yellowstone National Park, USA - OP-RAMG-01 (SPAdes) (version 3) | ecosystem: Environmental > Aquatic > Thermal springs... | reverse complement strand
ATAACTATGAAAATCCACAAGTATTAATTACGAATTTGGTTGATATGTTAAAAGAAAAGTATAATATAATTGTACAAATTGACAAAAAAATTGATATTCAAAATAATGATATTCGAGGATTGGGAAATATTGATAAATCATACAAACTGTTCGATTTTTATGAAAAAATATTAGATGATGAAACTTTTCTTGAAAGATATTTGTTTGGTGGAACGATAGAAGTTGGTGCCGATGATAGTAAGGATTTTACAGAATATCTTGATACCATTGATAGATTCAAATACGATGTCTTTTTTTAAAAATTCTATCAAAAAAACTTGCACATAATAAATAAAATTTCTATTTTAGCGGAAAATAATTATCATTTAATGATGAATAGAAATGGTATTTGATGGATTTTATAGTAAAAATATCACAAAAACAAATGATTACGTATTATATGAAGATGGTATGAAAAAGAAACCAAACGGAATTTATCTTATTGGTAGTTTAAAGAATGAAAATATACCTATAATAGCAACGGAATTGAGAGAAATTTTGAAAATAGAAGTTTTTGATGATTGGTTTTCGCCTGGTCCGGATGCTGATGATTATTGGCGTCAATATGAAAAAACTCGTGGGAGTACATATAAACAAGCACTCAGCAATTGGGCTGGAAAACATGTTTTTGAATTTGATAAACATCATATAGATAGATTGGATATTGGTGTTCTTGTGATGCCTGCTGGAAAATCTGCTCATCTTGAACTTGGATATATGTTGGGACAAGGTAAAAGGGGTTATGTTTTCTTTGATAAAGAACCTGAGAGATGGGATGTAATGTATCAATTTGCAACAAATGTCTTCTTTAATAAAGAAGAATTGATAAATGAATTAATTAAAGTAGTTAATGTTAATTCACAATCAATTGAAGTCAAATATGAAAAATAATATGAAAGATTTTTAATTTAAATTGATATGGAAGAGTTCATTGAGAGAATGAGTGAAAATAACAATTTTTGGGAAGATGCTATTAATTTTACAGATTCTATATTACCAGCTGATTTTGGTAAAAGATTTATGGAATATTGTAAAAGGAAAAAGTTTAATAGTAATGAAATGCAATTTTTTAAATTAATGATTTCAGAAGCAATTGAAGTTGAATGTTCGATTGCGATTTTAAAAGAAGAATATACCAAATATATGGATAATAAAAAAAATAAATCAGAAACATAAACAAAATTTAATTAAAATTTATTGAATGAGATATTTTGATAAATATGGTTTTTTGTTAGATTCTTTTAATGAAACAGATAATGGTATGGGTGATTCTGTTGGTACCATGGCATTGTTATATTTTTCTACGGGGGATTTTGATAAATATGCATTACCATTATTTAAAATAGTAAAAATAGAAAATGATAAATTTCTATTATATCGACATCCATATTATGCCGAGAATAATATAAATAATACTATTTCAAGAGATCATACTATATATTGGGAAATGGCAATGAAAAAAGCCTTTTATGATAAGAAGAATTCCAATAATATTATAACACTTAATTATATTTATAGTTTTTTAAAACATAGGAAATGGCGTTTGTCTGAAAAATACTCAAGAACAATTGATATGTGGATTTGGGAGAATATTATATGGAGAGATTTTATCAAGGGGCATAAAGAATTGGGCGTATTTTTAAAATGGTTTTTATCAAGTAAAATTTGGACTTACGTATATTACTTGATACAGATTCCGATGATGTTTATTATAATGATGTGGAATTATTTTATAAGAACTGTTTTTGGTTTAGATAAAACAGAAATGCCAATGATGAGTTTACAAGATCAATCGTTTTGTGGTAAGGAAACATATAATAAATATGCAAAATTATTATTTCCTGCATATGCAAGGCATATCGCTGCGTGGCAATTACATTTTTTACCAAATTCTATTGGTAAAAAAATTTTGCAATGGATTTATTTAAAAATGGATGTTGGAAATGCAGTTATAAGGGGATTGTGCGGTGATTGTAGACTTGCAGTTACACTTGATATTATTTATAATCCAGTAACTGGATATAGATGGAGCACTGAATTAAATAACACATCTGATAGATATTTTATACATTCAATAAATGATGAAATTAAACCAGATGTAATTGTATTAAAATATGTGGCAAAATTGTGCTTAAAGTTTAATTATAATTTTAAAGAACATGAAAACAATTGATTATGAAATTTATTGGGATGATTTGAATATTTTTACCCAAAAAAAACTTTGGAAACTTCGTGGTAAAATTAATCCATTACAACCAATTGGTAAAATAAGTAATGTCGTTGATGATGAAAATGATAAATATTATAAACGAAAATTACGATATGCTGAAAATCTCACAAAACATTTATTCTATTATAAATCAGAAAATGTTAGTAGATATATATTTTTCATGACCTTTCCTTTTAATAGAAAAAAAAATATATATAAATATGATGTTGTTTATCAAATAAAAGTAACTATAATCGAACTTTCTGTGGGAAATGTGGTTGTTGTTAATGTTATTTCAAAAATGTATATTTGTGATAACAAACCCTATAATATTATTTCAAAAAATTTTAAACGTGTAATGAGTAATAAATTTAATGGGTTGAAACATTTCAGATCAATTAGAAAATGGAAAGAATTTAAATATACATATGATATTACAAAAAATGCGGTTATGGGATTAATAGATAATCTTCCAATTCAAAGTCCATATTTTGATGAAATAGAAGAAATTGAATATATAATCCAATCAACATTTACTAATTTATTTGAAAATATATATAAACATGAAAACAAAAACAATAATATCCGCTGATGGTGAACAAAAAAATCATCTTATTTTAATCTTTGATAAAGATTATAGTGATGGTTATAGAACTGTTTCAATTAGACCATATTTAACAACATCGCATAGTTTTTTTAAAAGAGTTAAAATAGCAATTCGTTATATTTTTAATTTTAATGGTGTTGAAAGTTTATGGGATGATGTGATTATAAGTAAAGATAATTTTAAACCACTACTTCAAGCAGTAAATTTTATTAAAAAATCCGAATAAAAAAAATAATTGTTTAATTTATCACATTAAAATTATAATAACCTATGGCTTTAACTGTAAAATTTAAAAAACTAAATCCTAATGCAAAAATACCTGTAAAAAAATACAAGGGAGATGCTTGTTTCGATTTGATGGCAATTGATATTGAACTTACAGACAAATATGTTGAATATAAAACAGGAATTGCCGTTGAAATTCCGGATGGATATGTGGGATTGGCATTTCCAAGATCATCCATAACCAAAATGGATTTGTTGTTAAAAAATTCTGTTGGTGTTATTGATTCTAATTTCAGAGGTGAAGTTACTGCAAGATTTACAAGAATAGGTGATGGAAGGGATATTTATGTTCCTGGGGATAGAATTATTCAATTAATGATTATTAAAAATGAAGAAATTCAATGGGTTGAGGTTGATGAACTATCTCCTTCTGATAGAGGTGAAAATGGATATGGAAGTACTGGTAAATAATATTGTAATTAGATTTATTTTTAGTTATTAAAAATTTTAATTTATTTGCATATGGAAATTAAGGATGTTTTAATGAAAAAAAAATAAATTTTCGACATGTTTTTTTTATTTGTAAAAAAATCGTTTTTTCGATATATTTGCAACCGCATAATGAAAAACTGATTTAAAATAATAAATATATGAAAAAAGTAATAAGAAAGGGAATATTTGAAACAAATAGTTCCAGTATTCATGCCATAGTAATACCCAAAAAAGAAGTAGAGATACCCCAAGAAAAAATTGATGTTTACATTTCATATCCAATGTATTTTGGTTGGGAAAAAGATACTTACATATCATTTCGTGATAAAATTGGATATCTTCTTATTATTGCATATTATTGGGCAATTGCAAATGATAAAAATCCTGTAAAGGAAATATATAGTATTATTGAAAAATTAAGGAATGAGTTTAATGTTTATGTGGAAATTTCTTATAAAATTAAAATTGATATTAGTGATTGGGAAAGTGGTTTGGGTTCTATTGATCATGTTTCTGAATCATTTATTTTCTATGAAGCTATTATGAATAATAATAATTTATTATCCCGATATTTATTTGGTGGTACCATTTATACTAATAATGATAATGATGATTATTTTGACAAATGGCTTGATAAAATAGATTACTTTGAGCAATCTGGTGAAAATGAAGTCTTTTTAAAAGAAAATTAAATAAAAAATGAAAAGATTAGCTGAATACATTAATGGTAGTTATAAGGTTACAATATATGATGATGGGACAAAGATAAGAGAAAAATTAGATGATAATGATATTGTTAAATTTCCAGAAGCGATTGATATTAAAATTACTAATTATTGTGATGGTAGATGTCCTTTTTGTCATGAAAATTCAACAACAAAAGGAAAACATTCAGATATTAATGAACTGAAAAATTCTTTAGATGGTTTACCACCAGGAATTGAATTGGCAATTGGGGGCGGTAATCCATTTGAATATCCAAATTTAGAAGAGTTTCTTATTTTGGCAAAAGATAAAGGATATATTTGTAATATAACAATCAATTCTCAGCATATATTTAGATTTAAAGATACGATAAAAAAATTTGTTACAGATAAGTTAATTTATGGTATTGGGGTATCATTAACAGATTATCCTTATTTTAGAGATATTGTTGATTTGATGAAAATTTCAGATAATGTTGTTATACATGTTATTATAGGTGTTACTCCATTGGAATTTATTTTTACATTAAGCCTACAAGTAAACAATCCAATAAAAATAGTATTTCTTGGTTATAAAGAAAAAGGTAGAGGCATAACCTATTATAATGAAAATATAGTAAATTTATCGGAATATGTCAATAAATTAAAAGCATTTTTCAATTCTCCCATATATACTGTTAATATTGGAACAGTTTCATTCGACACACTTGCAATTGAACAATTGAATTTAAATATGAAGGATAGTATATTATATATGGGTGATGATGGTAAATTTTCTATGTATTACGATGCAATAAATAAAAGAGCATCAATTTCAAGTACAAATGAAAAATCATATTATTATAATAAGATAATTGATTTTTGGGAAAATAAAAATAGTATTTATGTGTAGTAATTAAAATTACTGCACATAAATAACTATTTTTATGAAAAAAATCCTTATTTTGGTAATAATGATAATAATACCAATAAATATTTATTCACAACCGGTTGGAATTTATTTAGATAGAGCTGCATCAATAGATGAATTTCAATATGGTATATTAATAAATGCAACTTCGGTTATTAATAATAAATATAAAAATTTAATTAAACAATATTATTTTGTTAGGTATGAACAAACACCTCTTGATTTGAAAAAATGTGTATCAAATTTTGATATTTTAATTAAAATGAATAATATTGATGAAAATAATGTTGTTACAGATACGGTTTATATTGAAGATAATATTTTTAATTCATATATAAGTTTTAATGATTTGCATAATTCGATAATGAAGGGCAAATCTATATTTGCATATCATTTTTATCTGTATGAATGGATGGTAATGATTATTTGTAAAAGAGAATACTATGCTTTATTTGTGATTGAATTTAATGATTATGATTCTTATTTAGAATATGTCAAAGAAAAAGTATATAGAAAATAAGATTTTTATAGAAAATGTAACATTTTTTTAAAAAAATCGTATAAGCAAAAGAAATGGTTAAGTTAATATCAAATTTAATATTAAAATTTTAATTAAAATGAAAAATAATTTGAAAGAAAAAACAATTAATGTTATTAAAAGTTGTAATAATAAGGTACAACTTTTATCTGCAGGTAATTATTTATTGCTTGCAATTAAAACAAGAAAATTGTTATATTCGGATTATTGTGATTTGATAGATCTTTATATGCAAAAGAAAATTGATTTATTGAAATAAGTATCATTTTATTATTTTATCTTCTTTGTACAACAAATAATCAATCTGTAATAAATGAAAGCATATGTTAGTTTAAATATTGGAAAAAATAGACAAAGATATGAGTTTGATGTTTATGACAAATTGGTTCCCAATATGCAAATCGAATTTATTAAAGTTATTGATAAATATTCTTGTAATCATAGTGATAGTCTATTAAGAACTAATTCTATTATGTTTTCTATCATTGAAAGAGCAATTGATATTACGTGTAAAGTATATAAAGTGCCGAGAAAATTAATTTTTATGAAAAGTAGAAAAAAAGAAGTGGTTATTCCAAGACAAGTGTTAATGTATGTTTTAATAAGAGGCGTTCCGTTAGGATTGAATTTAACTCAATTGGGATTTTTATTTAAATTTACACATCCAACAATAATTCATTCTGTTAAGGTAGTTGAAAATTCATTAAAATTTAAAAATGAATATATAAAAAAAGAAGACATTGATTATATTGTAAATAAATTAAAAAGTGAAATTGATGATATAATTATAAAAAATAATATTTATTTTCAACATGAAAATGCGATAAAATAAAAATATTGCTTTTTTAATTAAAATAAAAATTTTATTGCATTTGTAACATTTTTGTTTATTATTCGTATAATAAAATGTAAAGTAAATATATAATCATATTTAAAAAATGAAAAGATATCGTGAACATAACATAAAAAAAATTACCGAAGATGATTATATAAAAGCAAATAGACGTGGTAGCAGAGAGGCTGAACTTGAAAATCAGTCCGGATGGAATGCGACACATAAAGTACATAAAAGCAAGAAGGATTATTGTAGAAATGAAAAGCATAAAGGAAAATATAGAGATAATTTATTTAAAATTTAATTTAATATGAAAGTTTATATAAAAAATATTGCAGAATTTAGGGATATGTCAGAATTTTATCTAACAGTAGATGGAATAAGAAGTGATTATACTTCAATTTTATTTACTAATTATCAAATTCCTATAATTTATATCGATAATAATGATTATTATGTCTTTGAAGATTTAAATGAATTTGAAAAATGGAATGATATTATAAAAAAAATAAAAAACATTGTTGACAAATCATTTGAAATTAAATATATGATAGATCGTGATGAATACAATGAATGGATTGAATTGATATTAAAAAATTCATCCGATGATTTAGAAAATGGAATAGATGATATTGGTAATGCAATTGATAAGTGGCATAATGAAATTTTTAAATAATAACTAAAAATGAATAACTATGAAAAAGAATGATGAAAAAAATGCTTTAGAATTAAAAGAAATTTACCATAAAGATGGTAAGTTATTTGCAAGTGGATACTTTGTAAATAATAAAATGCATGGAATGTGGAAAGAATTTTATGATGATGGTACTACATTAAGAGCAAATGGTTTTTATGCTAATGGTAAACTAAATGGGTATTGGGAGTTTTATTATAAGAATGGTAAAATTGAAACGTGTGGTAATTTTAAAAACGGAATGAGAAATGGAAAATGGATGGAATTTCACGAAAACGGGGCTTTACTTTCAGCAGGTACCTATGTTAATGGTAAAAGGCATGGAGAATGGAGTGAATTTGATGAAAATAGTAATATGATATACTATTGTGTTTATGATAATGGGGTTCGTCTTTTTACCAAAAAAGATGAAATTGAAAAAATAAATATATAAAAATAATAATTGTTAATAAAATTTGTATAGACATAAAAATAAAAATTTATATGATATGATGGAAGGAGAATTTAATATGGATGAGTTATTCAATAATGATGAATTTGATGAAAAAAGATTTGAGAAGTTTATTAAAAGATTATTTACTGATTCAGATACCGAAAAACCTGTAAGAAAAATCATTGTTAATAACACTGAACCTAAAAGTATTGGCGATAGAGTTGAAATTTTAGATTTTTCTAGTTTAAGTAACAAAAATGGGGAGGAAGTTGAAAATATTGAAGAGATTGATGAAAATGTAAAATACTATATTGTTATTGAAACAAATGAAAAATTTAAATTTAAAAATTATGTTCAAGATGTCGTGATAGTAAATCCTAAAAATAATGAGCAATATAGGATTGCATCAAGACATCTTAAAATATACAGAAGATTTTAATTTAAATTTTATTATTTATATTATTATTGGTGGCAAAAAAAAAGATAATGCTTGAACAATTCAGAAACAAAGTTTTTAATCAGGACGTATTGGAACTGCTCAAACAGTTACCTGATAATTGTTTGGATATGGTCTATGGCGATCCTGATTACAACGTAGGCATCAACTATGCAGGCAAAAACTATACGCAAAAGTGGAATGATTACATAGATTGGTACATAGAACTTACCAAAGAAAGTATGCGTGTGCTGAAACCAACAGGCAATTTGTTTATGATAAATTATCCTAAGCAAAACGCTTATTTGCGTGTAAAATACCTTGATGAAAATGCTTTTGACGTGTGGGACTATGTTTGGGTGTATAATAGCAATATAGGACACAGCCCACGCCGATTTACCACCGCACACCGCAGTATTTTGCATGCCACCAAAAGCAAGGAAAATAATTTTTATAAATACAATGTAGCTGTTCCTTATCAAAACCCAACGGATAAACGCATCAAACAACGAATAACCGAAGGACATTTGGGACGTATGCCTTACTCTTGGTTTTACTTTGATTTGGTAAAAAACGTAAGCAAAGACAAAACTTTTCATTCTTGCCAAATTCCTTTGGGACTTGTGGAAATGTTGATAAAATCTTGTACCCAAGAAAATGATGATATCTTCATTTTATTTGGTGGTAGTGGTTCTGAAATTGTACTTTGCAAAGAACTCAAACGCAATTTTATTTCTTGCGAACTACACCCCAAATATTACGAGATGATACAAGACCGATTGGCAAAGAATGGTAAAATTTCGGAAGAATATCGTTTAGAATTTATGCAAAAAAAGAAGAAACTAACACGCATAGTAAGTCCGAAATTGTTTGAGTTTGAAACCAAAAACAACGGTACATAACATTGCATTGGCAAAAGCGGGGCTGATGTGCTAATTTAAACATTTGTACTTTTAAGTCCTAACCTTCGCCAATAGTTTTTTCCGTTAGCTGTAATTATTTTTAAAAGGATAAAAGATATTAATGAAAAACTTAAATTATATTGTTGATATGAAAGCAGATGAATTCAAAATGATATGTGAAAAAGCACCCACAGATAAAATCGTTTTACAACATAAAAAATCATTATTATTAAATGGGGATGTTTTAGATAAGACTTCTTTTAATAACGAAATCTTTGATTTAATAATTACATCGCCTCCTTACAATCTTGATATAAATTATAATTCTTATCAAGATAATTCGACTTATGAAGAATATTTGAATTTTTCAGAAAAATGGATGAGTAATTGTTTTTATTGGACAAAAACTCAAGGGAGGCTTTGTTTAAATATAGCATTAAATAAAAACAAAGGTGAGCATAAAAGTATTGGGGCAGATTTAACAACATTAGCTCAAAAGATTGGTTGGAAATATCATTCAACTATTATATGGAATAAGTGCAATGTTACAAAAAGAACAGCATGGGGATCATGGTTATCTGCCACTGCTCCTTATGTAATTGCTCCAGTTGAACTTATTATAGTCCTTTATAAAGATGAATGGAAAAAAACCAACGGTTCAAAAGTTTCAGACATCAGTAAAAAAGAGTTTATAGAATGGACAAATGGACTTTGGACTTTTAGTGGAGAAAGTAGAAAAAGAATTGGACATCCTGCTCCATTCCCTATTGAATTGCCTTATAGGTGTATTAAAATGTTTAGTTTTGTTGATGACATTATATTTGACCCTTTTGCTGGTAGTGGAACTACTTTAATAGCAGCAAACAATACAAATAGGTATTCTATTGGGTTAGAAATAGATTTGAAATATTGCGAACTATCAAAAGAGAGAATAATCAATGAATAAAATTATATTTTATAAATACTTATAATCACCACCAGGCATATACACACAAAACGTCATGCTACATTCATAAGCTTCAAATGAATATCCATCCCGTATTGTTTCATATTTTCTGTTTTTAAGTTAAATTATCAGTTAAACTTGCGGACGTTATATGCAATGATACATTTCTGCTTCGTATTAATTTTTTTGTTTTATAACAAGTTGCGTAAAGATAAAACTTTATTTTTAAACTGCAATAGATTTTCTTTAAAAATTTTTAAAAAAATTTGTAACAAATTTGAAACATTTTCGTATAATATATCGAAACATTAAAATTTGAAAATATGGAAAAGAATTTTGATTTTAGTAAAACGTATTATACAGTTATTGACCATACCAAAACCTATTGGGGTGCTCAAATTCATGACGGATTAAATGTCCTTACGGGTAAAATCTGGGAAAAATCGCCAGATAGAAAAGAATTTTATTTCACTGATTACAAAAATCTACCATTACTTTTTAAATCTAATTCTTGGATAAGAGAGGTAATGATTCCGGAAGACGCCGAAATATTTTTATTGCAAGATAATAAAAGATGGTCTACTGATAAAATTATTCTTGGTAAAAAGTATCATATTAATGATGATTTTGAGGAATGGTTTAAACCTGACGAGTTTGAATGGGGGTATTCAAATCTTTTAGCAGAATATTGCAATAAAAATTTTGATAAATGGTTTGATACAAATAAGTATGATTGGGATGTTTGCTACAGTTTGGCAATGTATTGTAGTAAAGATTTTGATAAATGGTTTAATCCAAATAAATATGATTGGTATTTCACACATTATTTAGCAAAATATTGCTCTGAATATTTCGACAAGTGGTTTGATTCTGATAAGTATAATTGGAAATATTCTATGGAATTGGCTGAATATTGTCCAGAGCATTTCGATAAATGGTTCGATTCAAATAAATTTAATTGGAGTTATTCATTTGCTTTAGCAAAACATTGCTCACAACATTTTGATAAATGGTTTGATTCGAAAAAATATAATTGGAGTGCTCCTCATTATTTAGCACAATATTGCCCACAACATTTTGATAAATGGTATGATCCAGAAAAATATGATAAAAAATATTTTACTTATATAATTAAATATTGTAATAAATCCTTTGATAAGTGGTTTGATTCTGAAAAGTTTGATTGGAAGTATTCTCAGTATATAGCAAAATATAATTCAATGCATTTTGATAAATGGTTTAATCCAGATAAGTTTGATTGGAAGCATGCGTCTTCTCATTTAATAAAGTTTAATTCAAAATACTTTGACAGATGGTTTTATCCCGAAAAACTTAATTGGGATAATTATAAACTTTTAGAAAAATATTGCCCAGAGCATAAGGATAAATGGGGAAAGTATTTATCTAAAAAGAGTATTAATGAATTTGTTAAATCAAAAAATTTTAAATGAATATGTGTTTTTTCTAAAAAAGGTAAAATATAAAAATATTATACAAACATTAAAACTTGAATATTGTTTGGATGAAGATGGAGATTATGTTTATTTAGTTATAATTGTGGTAAAAAAATCAAAAAGAAAAATGGGATATGGTAATTCAATAATGAAAGATATCATTCAATTAGCAAATAATTATAATGTTAGGATTAAATTATGGGTTAGTGATATGTATGGAACCGATTATAATGTTTTATTTAACTTTTATAAAAAACATGGATTTAAATTAATAAATGATAAGAATGAAAAAGAAATGATTTTTTACCCGAAAAAAAAATGAAAATGTTTGTTATAAAAAAAAATATATATATTTGTACTAATAAAATTTGGTATTGAAATGAAAATAGCATAACCCCGAATGGCGGAATTGGTAGACGCGTAGGACTTAAAATCCTATAACCATTGGTGGTTGTGTGGGTTCGATTCCCACTTCGGGGACAATTAATATGAATTTCATTATTGTAAAACTATATATTTCTTTAATTAAGAATATTAACCAAAAACTACCGATAATGAAAAAATATAATGCAGAATTTATTAACTGTAATTTTGAATTACCTGATAATCAAGAAAAACTTCAAGAAATTGAAGAGGAAATAGAGAAAATAAAATACCAATTTAAATTAATACAAAAAAAAAGGAAAATAAATGATATTAATTATACGAAAATGTGTAATAAGTTAGTTTTAATTTTATTTTATTTGGGTGAACTTTCTGAACCGGCATTTGATATTGAATGTAAATTACAAGATTTATATACTCTTAAATATGCGCATGCACCTGAACTTGGAAAAAGATTGTTTTACGATCATTATGAAAAAATTCATTATCCATATTCTATATTAAAAAACAGATGTTTCAAATTACTTGATGATTTAGATTTTGAATATGTTAAACAATATAATAAACAACCACCAAAATGAAATTTATGATTAATCAATAAGAATAATAATTATGAAAAACGAGATAATAGTAAATGGGCATAAATGGGTTAAAAATAAATCAGAATCAAGTGAATTTATTATCATATATAATAGTAAATGGATAAATATTCGGGATAATGTTGATTTAATAATAATTTATTATCCGTCGGGTTATTATTTTTCTTTGTATTGTTTTAATGGTAATAAAAAAAATTCATATAGCTTTATTACAATAGATAGTGATGATGTTGATTCAATTTGTTCAGTAGCAATTGAAAAAAAAGTTAATGAGTTATCTGAAGAAGAAAAAATATTTTATATTGCAGATTGGCTATGTGATAAATTTTGCACATGGAATGATGATATGACTTAATTTTTTATATCAAAAAAATGAAAACATTTAGAACATTAAAACAATTACTTGAGGAATGGGAATTTGTTAATGACTATTCTACAGGTTATAAGTTTAATCGTTCGTGCAAGACATTAAAAGAGGTGTTTGAAAAATGTCCTCTTTATTTAAGAATATGGAGATTACGAATGGGTTATCATCAATTTGCAAAGCATTGTCCATGGAATAATATAAATGGACGTCAGTGGGTGAAATTATTATTAGATCAACCGCAATATGCAAAACATTGCGATTGGAATAAATTGTCAAGTGAAAATTGGGTGGATTTATTATTAACATTGCCTTCTTTTAGTAAATATTGTAATTTTAACAAAATAAATGCAAATGGATGGGTGGTGTTATTAGGATGTCGTCCTGAATTTTCGTCATATTGCAATTTTAAAAAATTAAGGAGTAAACATTGGAATAATATTTTGTTTACAGATCCAGATTATATTGTTTATTGCAGTAAAAGAATGTTAGAAAAACTCGATTGGAGTTTTATTTTGAAGTATCAACCAGAATTAAATAATTTCTATAATGAAAATTTTAATTATGAAAAATAAAAAATATAGCAATAATTAAAAAGTTTTGTAACATTTACTGACATTTATTTGTATAATAGAATGCATAATTTAAAATAAAATATTATGAATAAAAAGTTTGACTACAGCAAAACTTATTATAAGGTAACCAATAACAATGAAGTGCATAATGGTTATCAGTACAAAGATGGTTTGAATATTCTAAAAGGCAGATTTGATAATAATCCTAAACATTCATGTTCCCCATTTGGATTTTATTTTACTGACTATGAAAATTTGCCTAAATTTTTCTTTTATGGTATATGGATTAGAGAAATTACTATTCCGAAAGATGCGAAAGTAATTAAAGACCCTGAAGGCGATAAATGGAGGACAGATAAAATCATATTTGGTAAGAAGTATCATATTAATAATGATTTTGACAAGTGGTTTGACAAGGAAAAATTTAATTGGGAATATTTACATTATTTGGCAATACATTGTTCAGACCATTTTGACAAGTGGTTTGACCCTGAAAAATTTAATTGGAACTATTCAGAATATTTAGCCGAATATTGTTCAAGACATTTTGATAAATGGTTTGATTCTAAAAAATACAATTGTGATTTTTCATTTTATTTAGGAAAATATTGTTCGGAACATTTTGATAAGTGGTTTGATCCGGAAAAATATGATTGGGAATATTCAAATTATTTAGCAAAATATTGTTCAAAGGATTTTAGCAAATGGTTTAATCCTGAAAAATATAATTGGGAATATTCATATAGTTTAGCAGAATATTGTTCAGAATATTTTGACAAATGGTTTGATACAGATAAATATGATTGGAATTATTCAGAATATTTAGCAGAATTTTGTCCACAACATTTTGATAACTGGTTTGATCCGAAAAAATATGTTTGGGAATGTTCAAATTATTTGGCAGAATTTTGTTCAAAGGATTTTGACAAGTGGTTTGACCCTGAAAAATATAATTGGAATGATTCTGATTATTTAGCACAATATTGCCCACAACATTTTGACAAGTGGTTTGACCCCGAAAAATATGATTGGAACTATTCAGGTTATTTAGCAAAATATTGTTCAAAAGATTTTGATAAGTGGTTTGACCCCGAAAAATATGATTGGGAAGATTCATATAGTTTAGCAGAATATTGTTCAAAAGATTTTGATAAGTGGTTTGACCCTGAAAAATTTGATTGGGATTATTTAAATTATTTAAATACATATTGTTCTGAGCATAAGAATAAATGGAAAAAATATGCACCAAAAGGTGTTATTAAATAAAAACTTAAATCCATATAACAATTATAAAGATTTTTCGTATAATATAATGTACGAATTAAAATAAGATATAATGAAGAAAAAATTTAACTATAGCAAAACTTATTACAAAGTAACTAAAGAAAATGAAATTCATCATTGTTACCAGTACAAGGATGGGTTAAACATTCTTAAAGAAGAATTTAATGATAATCCTAAAGCTTCTTGTGTTCCTGGTGGGTTTTATTTCACTAATTATAAAAATTTACCTATATTTTTTGAATATGGCATATGGATTAGAGAGGTAACTGTTCCGAAAAATGCAAGAGTAGTAAAAGACCCTGAAGGCGATAAATGGAGGACAGATAAAATCATATTTGGTAAAAAATATCATATTCATAATGATTTTGACAAGTGGTTTAATGCTAAAAAATTTAATTGGAACTATTCAGAATATTTAGCCGAATATTGTTCAAGACATTTTGATAAATGGTTTGACTCTAAAAAATACAATTGGGATTTTTCATTTTATTTAGGAAAATATTGTTCGGAACATTTTGATAAGTGGTTTAATCCTAAAAAATATGATTGGGAATATTCAAATTATTTAGCACAATATTGTTCAAAGGATTTTAGCAAATGGT
>Ga0207433_10009706_pt1 | contig 15233 bp, 14 predicted proteins | sample YelNatPaOPGAMG01_FD_187559 | JGI IMG/M metagenome (GOLD analysis project Ga0207433, IMG submission 187559) | Hot spring thermophilic microbial communities from Obsidian Pool, Yellowstone National Park, USA - OP-RAMG-01 (SPAdes) (version 3) | ecosystem: Environmental > Aquatic > Thermal springs... | reverse complement strand
ATTCAGTTAAGTTTAGCAAGAGAATACAAAATAGAAGGATATGGTTGTCCTTCTGGAGGATGTTTACTTACAGACCCAATTTTTGCAAAAAAAATGAAAGATTTAATAGAACACAAACCTAATTTTTCTTTAACAGATGTTAATCTTTTAAAAGTTGGCAGACATTTTAGAATAAACGACAATGCAAAACTTGTTGTTGGAAGAAATGAAAAAGAGAACAATTTTTTACTTAATATAGCACAGCCAACAGATCCTATATTTTTAGTTGTTAACACAAATGGTCCTGTAGGGTTAGGTAAAGGCAAGTTTAGTGAAGAAGATTTATATTTATGTTCTAAAATAGTAGCAAGATATTCAGATAAAATTTCAGATAGCATAAAAATAAAAGTTTCCAAAAATGGATATAATAAAGAATATATTTGCGATGAAATAATCTCACAACAAGAATTAGAGAGGTTAAGGATATAATATGAAAGTATATTTAGACAATCATTCAGGGACAAAACCAGATGAACGAGTAATTCAAGCAATGTTGCCATATTTAAATGAGTATTATGGTAACCCACAAAGTATGCATGAGCTAGGCGCACAAGCTAAACAAGCAATTGAAACAGCAAGAAAACAAGTTGCAGATTTAATAAATGCTAATGTAAATGAAATTTATTTTACATCCTGTGGTTCAGAATCAAACAATCTTGCAATAAAAGGAGTTGCTTTAGCGTATAAAGATAAGAAAAAACATATAGTTGTATCACAGATTGAACATTTCTCAGTTTTATATTCAGCAAGAAGGTTGCAACAATTAGGTTTTGAAGTTACATATATTCCTGTTGATAAACAAGGTTTTGTTTTGTTAGACGAACTTGAGAAAGCAATAAGAGATGACACTGTTTTGATTTCAATCCAACATTCAAACTCTGAGATTGGGACTATACAAAATATAAAACAAGTTGTTGAAATATGCCACAAGAAAGGTGTTTTAGTACATACAGATGCAGTAAGCAGTTGTGGTGTTGTACCAATAGATGTTAAAGAACTTGATGTTGACTTACTTTCTTTATCAGCAAGCCAGTTCTATGGTCCAAAAGGTGCTGCTGCGTTATATGTTAAAAAAGGAGTAAGAGTTATTCCATTAATAGATGGTGGAGTACAAGAAAATGGTATTCGTGCAGGGACAGAAAATGTTGCAGCGATTGTAGGTATGGGTGTTGCAGCAGAGATTGCTAAAAAAGAATTAAAAGAAAATTATGAAAAAATGATAAAATTAAGAAACAAACTCATCAAAGGAATACAAGAAAGAATAAAATATGTTTACCTAAATGGTTCTATTGAAAACCGGCTACCAAATAATGTAAATTTTTCTTTTGAATTTATAGAAGGCGAAGGGTTAAGCTTATTACTTAACAGTAAAGGTATCTATGTTACAAGCGGTTCTGCGTGTGCATCAAAAGCGTTAAAGATGTCGCATGTTTTAACAGCAATAGGTGTTGACCCAGCGGTAGGACAAGGGACAATCACAATGACTTTATCAAAATACAATACTGAAGAAGAAATTGACTATGTGTTAAAAGTTTTACCTGAGGTAGTTGAAAAACTGAGAGGGATATCACCATTGTATAGTTATTTTTTACAAACTGGACAAAGAAAACCAGCAGGTCCTGGTACAGATTACGATGGACATCATCATGAATAAAATAATTACTACTATTAACTATGAACTATTGACTATGAACTATTAACTATGAACTATTAACTAATTCGGAGGAAACCTATGCCTTTTTATTCAGAAAAAGTGATGGAACATTTTATGAATCCAAAAAATGTTGGTGAGATAAAAGACGCGGATGGTATAGGTGAAGTTGGTAATCCTGTATGTGGTGATATGATGACATTTTATATAAAAGTTGAAAATGATGTTATAGTAGATGTAAAATTTAAGACATTTGGTTGTGGTGCAGCGATTGCTGTATCATCAATTGTTTCAGAGATGGCGAAAGGAAAAACGATAGAAGAAGCGTTAAAAATTACAAGAGAACAGATAGCTGAAGAACTCGGCGGTCTTCCTCCAAACAAAATGCATTGTTCAAACTTAGGCACTGACGCGCTTCATAAAGCAATACAGGATTATTTGGAGAAGAAAAAGAAGAATAAATTAGTTGATAGTTCATAGTTCATAGTTGATAGTTCATAGTTCATAGTTAATAGTTAATAGTAGTTAATAGTAGCATCAAAGCGAAGCTTTGAATTGTAGTTTGTAGCATCAAAGCAAAGCTTTGAGTAAGTAAGTAGAAAGAAGGTGTTAGGTATTTGTAGGGCAGGGCTTTAGCCCTGCATAAATGCAAACCCTTTATCACGCAATTTGCGGGACTTTGTAAAAAAATGAAAAAAGAAAAAAAAGAAAAATGTATATGTCCGTTTTGTGAAGAAGAATTAAAACTTGCTTGTTTTGAACCCATACTTTGTGAACATTGTAAAATTGTGTTAATCAGATGTCCAAACTGTGGTCAGTTGTTTAACGAAAAACTTGAAAAATGTCCAACGTGTGGTAAGGAAAAACAAAAATGAGAAAAGTATATCTTGATTATGCAGCGACAACACCTGTTGACCCAAGAGTAAAAAAGTTTATACAGAAATACTTTACTAAAATTTTTGGTAATACACATAGTATACATACAGCAGGACAACTTGCTTATCAAGAAGTAGAAAAATCAAGGAATTTTGTTGCAAAGATGTTAAATTGTGAACCTGAAGAAATAATTTTTACCTCAGGTGGAACAGAATCAAACAATACTGCAATAAAAGGAATATTTTTTGCGCAAAGAAAATATAACAAAAAATTACATTTTATAACATCAACAATAGAACATCATGCAATACTTGAACCATTAAAGTTTTTAGAACAAAATTTCAAAGATGAAGTTGAGATAAGTTATGTACCTGTAGAAGAAAATGGGATAATAAATGTTGATAGATTGTTTTCATATATCAAAGATAACACAATTTTTATAAGTATAATGCATGCAAATAATGAGATTGGTACAATTCAGCCAATAGAAGAGATAGGTAAAAGATTACAAGTTCTAAATGAACAAAGAAAAAAAGAAAACAAACCAAAAATATACTTTCACACAGATGCAGTACAAACTTTTGGTCATATTGAAGTAGATGTTAAAAAACTTAATGTTGATTTGTTATCAATAAGTGGGCACAAATTTTATGCACCAAAAGGTGTAGGTGTACTTTATGTTAAAAAAGGGACAAAAATAGAACCGTTACTACACGGTGGTGGACACGAGTTTGGCCTTCGTTCATCAACTGTTAATGTGACAGGTATAGTAGGACTTTATAAAGCAGCAGAGATTGCTAAAAATGAGATGGAAGAAGAAAATAAAAGAATAAAAGTTTTAAGAGATAAATTGTTAGATGGGATATTAAAAACAATACCTGATGTTGTAGTGAACGGCGATTTAGAAAAACGATTAGTCAACAATTTAAACATAAGTGTAGCAGGTATTGAAAGCGAATCAGTTTTGATCGCTTTGGATAGAAAAGGAATTTATATTTCCTCAGGCAGTGCGTGTTCATCAGGTAGTTTAGAACCATCACATGTATTACTTGCTATTGGAAGAGATGCTGTTTTATCTCGTGGTTCGTTAAGGTTTACCTTAGGAAGATTCACAAAAGAAGAAGAAGATATTGATTATGTTTTAAAAATCTTACCAAAAGTTATAGAAAAAATCAGAAAAATCTCGCCATTGTATAAAAAATAAAAAAATGAGTGTATATATTTATCTTGTACAACATACACAGGCAAAAAAGAAGAGGGTCCTGAAAGAGGGTTAACTGATAAAGGGTTTAATGATATTGAGAAAGTTGCAAAATTTTTATCTTCATTAAAAGTAGAGATAAAACAAAAAAAGTGGTGAATTTTAAAATGGCAGGTGTTGTTTGTATTAAAAAAGAAGAAAAAGTTTTTGGTGTTGAATGGTTTGTTACACCAGAAATTTTAGAATAAATTAAAAATGATACATATTTCTGAAGCAAAAAAAATTAGTTTTGGAAAACACTTCTGTTTTAGGTAAAGAAAAAATTGACCTTATATCTTCTCTTGGTAGAACAATTGCCGAAGATGTCCTCTCAAATTTTGATATCCCTCCGTTTGAACGTTCTGCAATGGACGGGTTCGCAATAATTGCTGAGGATGCAAACTTTGCATCTGAAGAAAATCCTGTTTTTTTAGAAATAGTTGGTGAGATAAAAGCAGGAGATGTAGTGGAAAATTTAAGTATAGAGAAAGGGAAAACATTTTCTATAATGACAGGTGCAAAAATACCACAAAACGCTAATGCTGTGGTAAAAATTGAAGATGTTGAAACAGTTTTTAAGGATGGTAAGGAATATATAAAAATAACAGAACCTGTAAAACCTGGCGAAAATATTTCAAAAAAAGGTGAGGATATTAAAAAAGGAGAAGTTGTGATAAAAAAAGGAACATATATTGACACAGCAGTATTTGCTATGCTTGCATATCTTGGTAGAAAAAAAGTTGTTGTGTATAAACAACCAAAAGTAGGAATTCTTGCTACTGGTGATGAAATAAAAAAGGTTGGACAAAAATTGAAAGAAGGCGAAGTTTATGATGCAAACTCGTATTCTATATATGCTTTAACAAAAAAATATGGTGGACAGCCACAAATGTTAGGTATTGCAAAAGATGATCCTAAGATTCTTGATAAGTTTATAAAAAAAGGTCTTAAATACGATATGTTCATAATTTCAGGCGGTGTTAGTGAAGGGAAATATGACATTGTTGTTGACGTATTAAGAAAAAATGGTGTTAAACTTGTATTCCACAAAGTTGCAGTAAAACCTGACAAACCAACATTTTTTGGTAAAAAAGGGAAAACTGTTGTATTTGGTCTTCCTGGATATCCTGTATCTACATATATAAATTTTGAAAATCTTGTAAAAGTTGCTCTATACAAAATGACTGGTAGAGAACAACCTCAGAGGTTTAAATTTGTAGGTATTATGAAGGAAGATGTTGAGAACAAAGGTGATAGAGACGAATTTTTAAGAGTTATTGCTGAAGTTGAAGATAATGAGGTTTATATAACACCTTACAGATCACAAAAATCAGGTGTGCTTTCATCAGTGTTGTATTCAAAGGCAATTTTGTATCTTAAAAAAGGTGAAAAAATAAAAAAAGGTGAGAAAGTTGTTGTTGAATATCTTGAGAAATAAAAATGGATATAGAAAAAGAGATAATAAAAGTTATAGATAAGAAAAAAGAGAAAGTTTTTGACCACATTGTTGTTGAGAAACAACTGAATATTTATTTGAACAAGAATTTAGTTTTTAGAATAATGTGTTTACCAACTGATATAAAATTTTTAATTTATGGTTTCTTTTTTTCAAACGGCTATATTAGTGAACCATCTGAAATTAAAGAGTTAAAAATAATTGGTAATAACTGTTTTATTGAGACAAAAAAAGAAATTAAAAACAAAGTTTTGACAATAGCTTCATCTTGTTTTTCATCATTTTTTCATATTGAAGATTTGTTTAATTTTGGAGAAAAAGGTTATGTAGATATTGAAAAATTTGATGTTGTTAAAATTATGAAAGAATTTCAAGATATGTGTCAGGTGTATAAAAAAACAGGTGGGGTACATTCAGCAGCAATGTTTGACGGAGAAGATATACAATTTTTTAGTGAAGATATAGGAAGACATAATGCTGTTGATAAAGTTATTGGCAAATTAATCTTACACAAGTGTACCACAGATAATAAAGTTTTGTTGACATCAGGTAGGATATCTTCAGAAATTGTTTTTAAAGCAAAGAAAGCAGGTTTTTCTGCAATAATTTCGTTTTCATCACCTACCTCTTTAGCAGTAGAAGTTGCTGAAAAATTTAAAATTGTATTAATTGGTTTCGCAAGAGGAAAAAGGTATAATGTGTATACAGGTGGTGGATGAGTGGATGGGTAAATAAGTTGATGAGTGATATGAAGATTGGTAGAAGTATTGTAGGCACGAACTTTGTTCGTGCTATAAAAGATGGTAGCCGCAGGATTTATCCTGCGTTTTATATACGTTACACAGGGAAATAAATCAAATGATTGATATAAGTAATAAAAAGATTACAAAAAGGAAAGCAGTTGCTGAAGGTGTTATAAATCTTGATAAACAAATAATAGAAGAAATAAAAAAGAAAAAAGTGCCAAAAGGTGATGTTCTAAGTTTTGCTGAAAGTGCCGCGTTGTTGGCAATAAAGAACACTCCTTTTGTTATTCCACATTGTCATCCTGTTAAAATTACAAAGGCTAAAATTAATTTTGAGATAGAAAAAGATAAAATAAAAGTGACTTGTGAAGTTGAGGGTTTTGATAGGACAGGTTTTGAGATGGAAGCATTGTACGGAGTAACTGTTGCGCTTTTAACAATTTATGACATGTGCAAGGTTTATAAGAAGAAAATGGAAATCAGTGAGATAGTGCTTAAGGAAAAATATAAATGAAAGGTATTGTTTATTCTGTAAATATTGGAGAAAAGAAAGGAGAAACTAAGAAGCCGGTTGGTAAAATTATACTTATTGAAAACTATGGCGTTGAAGGTGATTGTCACGCACAGGAAGGAATAACGAAACAAGTAAGTTTGTTATCCTGGGAAAGAATGAACGAAGAATTTTTCTGTCTTAAAGAGAAGGTTGAGATTAGACCAGGGATTTTTGCTGAAAATATAACTACTGAAAAAATTGATTTAAGAAAACTAAAAGTAAGGGATAAACTGAAAATAAACGATGTAGTTATTGAGATATCTGAGATTGGGAAAAGATGTCATTTATACTGTGAGATATACAAAAAAGTTGGCAAATGTATTATGCCGAAAGAGGGTGTGTTTGGGAAAGTTATAAAAGGTGGTATCGTTAAAAAGGGAGATGTAATTGAGGTTATACCGAAGATTGATGTAGCAATTTTGACAATAAGCGATAGTTGTTATCAAGGAAAAAGGGTTGATGAAAGTGGTAAGTTTTTGAAAGAAAAAGTTATAGAAAATGGTTGGTATGTTGTGAAATATGAAATTGTTCCAGATGAAATAGAAATGATAGAGAAGAAATTGATAGAATTTTCCGAATATTCAGATTTGATACTAACCACAGGTGGGACAGGGTTCAGTCAAAGAGATATTACTCCTGAAGCAACAGAAGGTGTTATTGACAAAAAGGTTCCTGACATTCCTGAAATTTTGAGGATTAAGACACATCAGAAATCAAAATTTTCTGTATTATCCCGAGGTATAGCAGGTATAAGAAACGAAACATTAATCATTAATTTGCCGGGTAGTTTGAAAGGAGTTATGGATTATTTTGAAATTTTAAAAGATTTAATTCCGCATTCAATTGAGATGCTCAGAGGATTCCCTCATGAAAAAAATTGATTCTTCATTTTATAAACTTCTCCTTATGAAAAAAAATTTGAATAAAAAGTTTCTTGAGACAATTTCTAAAAAATATAAAATATCAAAATCTAAAATTTTTAGTTTTTTATCATTTTCAGAAGAACTTTTTAATAAGACACATTTTGCAAAAATAAAATGTAGCCGCGTCTCTGACCGTGCAATGACCATGCAAAAAGATGAAAAAAATATTAACAGAAAAATATGATAAACACTTTACAATATCTTTAATAAAAAAATGTTTTGAAATAGGGTCAGAAAAAATTGTTGAAGAAATTAAAAATTCTTATCTTTTAGGTCGTGGTGGTGCTATGTTTCCGACGGGTATAAAATGGGAATCTGTGAAAAATCAGGATGGAGAAAAATTTGTTGTTTGCAATGCAGAAGAAGGCGAGTTGTATACTTTTAAAGATAAATTTTTGTTAAAAAATTTCCCATATAAAGTTATTGATGGAATGATTGTAGCATCAATTGCTGTAGGTGCAGAAAAAGGTTTTATTTATGTAAACTATAAGTATAAAAATGAAATAAGTAAGTTAAAAACTTTAGTGAAACAATATAAAAAAGAAAACTTACTTGGGAAAGACATTTTGTCAACAAATCATAATTTTGATATTGAAATTATTGAAAGTAATGGAAGGTATGTTACTGGTGAAGAAACCGCTCTTTTTAATACTATTGAAGGCAAAAGACCAACACCAAGATTAAAACTGCCATACCCTACTCAAAAAGGGTTGTTTGACAAACCTACTTTGATAAACAATGTTGAAACGTTTTCGTTTATACCACACATTATTTTTTATGGTAGTGATTGGTTCAAAAATTTTGGTGTTGAGAAAAATTATGGGACAAAGTTGATATGTTTAACAGCTGACGATAAAAAAATAGGTGTATTTGAAATAGAACTTGGTAAAATAAAAATTTTTGAGATTATTGAAAGATATGCAAAATTAAAACTGAAAAATGTCAAAGCATTTTTGCCAAGTGCATCAAGTTGTTTATTATTTCCTGAGAAGTTTGGTATCAATTATGATTTTGAAAGTTTAAAAAACAACGGAACAAGTTTAGGCACAGGCGGAATTTTTATATTTACGGAAAAATTTTTCATTTTTGATGAAATAAAAAAGATAGTAAGATTTTTTTCAGATGAATCCCGCGGATATTGTGTCCCATGCAGGGTTGGTTTAAAAAGAGTTTATGAAATAATTTTAGAACTTGGGAGTTTAAAAAGCGAGAAATTAGGGGACCGGTTAGATTTAATAAAAAAACTTTCGTTAGTGATAAAAGAAACTTCGCGGTGTGCATTAGGACAAAGTGCATTAAATTCGTTGTTAAGTTATATAAGAGGAATAGAAGATGGAAAATATAGAACTCTTTATTGATAACAAAAAAATTGTTACAGAAAAAGGGAAGACAATTTTACAGGTGTGTAAAGAAAATGGTATTTATATCCCTACATTATGTTATCATCCTGAATTAAAGCCTGACGGATTATGTAGATTATGTTTAGTTGAAGTTGAAGGTAAGGGGTTGGTAACATCATGTACTGAAAAAGTTTTGGCTCAAATAAAAGTTTTTACAAATACAAAAAAAGTTATTGAAGCAAGGAAAACAATATTACAACTTATTATTTCTGACCATCCACTTGATTGTATGACTTGTGAGAAATCAGGAGAGTGTTTGCTTGAAAAATATGCTTATGAATATGGTATTAAAAAAGTTGAGTATGAGGGTGAAAGAAGTAAAAGGAAGCAGAAAGATGGCTCACCGTTTATAATAAGAGATTATGAAAAATGTATTTTATGTGGCAGATGTGTTAAAGTATGTAATGAAATTGTTGGAGCAAACGCGATAGATTTTGGCTTCCGTGGGTTTAAGACAGAAATAATTTCTGGCTTTGATGAACCACTGAAAGAAACAGAATGTGTTTTTTGTGGCAACTGTGTTGAGGTATGCCCTGTTGGTGCTTTAAGAGAAGTTTCTGCGGAATGGAAAGGAAGAAGTTGGGAATATAAAAAAATAAAGACGATATGTCCATACTGTGGTGTTGGCTGCGGTATTAATGTTTATGTAAAAGATAATCAGATTATAAAAATTAAAGGTGATGAAGAAAGTTGTGTAAATAAAGGTTTTTTATGTATTAAAGGGAAGTTTGCTTTTGAATATGTGAATTCGCCTGATAGGTTAAGAAAACCGTTAAGGAGAAAAAATAACGATTTTGAAGAAATTTCTTGGAAAGAAGCGTTTGAAACTATATGTGAAAACTTAGAGAAGACAATTAAGAAATACGGTTCTGGTTCAGTTGCAGGGCTTGCATCAGCGAAATGTACTAATGAAGAAAATTATGTATTTCAAAAATTTTTCAGAGTCGTTATAAAAACAAACAATGTTGACCATTGTGCACGTCTTTGTCATTCCTCATCAATTGCTGGTTTGTCAAAAACAATAGGTTCTGCTGCAATGAGTAATTCGTTAGAAGAAATTGAGAAATATTCTGATTGTATAATTTTAACAGGGACAAATGTGTCAGAAACACAGCCGGCCACATCGTATAGAATAAGAAAAGCAGTTGAACGTGGTGCAAAACTTATCATAATTGGCCCTATGGAAATTTCTTTGTCTGATATAGCATATTTAACAATCAAACCAAATTATGGAACTGATGTGTTTCTTTTTAATACAATTGCAAAGATTATAATTGATGAAAAACTTTACAATGAGGAGTTTATCAAAGATAAAGTAGAGAATTTTGACGAGTATTTAAAGTTTATGGAAGAGTTCCCTATAAACGATGTTGAAAAAATTACTGGTGTTGAGATTGATAAGTTAAGAGAAGTTGCATATATCTATTCAAAATCAAACTCAGCAGTAATACTTTGGGCAATGGGTATTACTCAACATACTACTGGAACTGATAATGTTGTTTCTTTATCAAACCTTGCCTTGCTTACGGGACAAATTGGTAAAAAAGGTGCTGGTCTTTGTCCATTAAGAGGACAGAACAATGTTCAAGGTGCATGTGATATGGGAGCGTTGCCAACTCATTACCCAGGATATTTCCCAGTAGAAGACGAAAATACAATAAAAAAGTTTGAGAGTAACTGGCAAACAATAGGACTTCCTGATAAAAACGGACTTACTGTTGTTGAAATTTTTGAAAATATTTTAAATGACAAAACAAAATTTCTTTACATAATGGGCGAGAATCCACTTGTTTCCGACCCTGATATAAAACATGTAGAAGAAGCACTTAAAAAAGTTGATTTTCTTGTTGTTCAAGATATTTTTTTAACAGAGACAGCAAAGTATGCTGATATTGTTTTACCATCAAAATGTTCTTTTGAAAAAGAAGGGACTTTTACAAATACTGAACGAAGGGTTCAAAAAATATCAAAATGTGTTGAAGCACCTGGCGAAACAAAAGATGATTGGAAAATAATAAAATTGCTTGCAGAAAAGTTTGGATATAAATGGGACTATAACGATGTATGGGATGTTTTAAAAGAAATAAACAATGTTGTACCACAATATAAAGGAATTACACCTCAAAGAGTTAAAAGTGGTGAAAGAATCCAATGGCCATGTCCACAAGAAGAACACCCTGGCACAGAGACACTTCATATTGGTAGTTTTAAGACAAAATCAACCAAAGGTAAACTTATACCAGTGGAATTCAAACATGCTTACGAACTTCCGGATAAAGAATACCCATTTGTTTTAACAACAGGGAGAATAAGAGAACATTATCATACAAGGACAATGACTGGTAAAGTTGAAGGAATATCGGAAATAGTAGGAGAAGATTTTTGTTTAATAAATCCTGATGATGCAAAAAAAAATGAAGTTGAGGAATGGTTCTTATGTAAAAATTTTTTCACGACGCGGAGAATTAAAAATTAAAGTAAAAATTTCTGATAATATTAAAAAAGGTGTAATTTTTGTTCCATTTCATTTTTATGCAAATCTTTTAACACATAACAAACTTGACCCGTATTCAAAAATTCCTGAATACAAAATCTGTGCTTGTAGTATTAAAAAAATATTGTAGGCACGATCTCCAAAGTGGCTGTTATCATAATTATTTGCAAACCTAAAGGTTTGCCCTACAATTAGATGTGTAATATTTGTTTATTAAAATGTAGGGCAAAGCTTTAGCTTTGCAAAATAAATAACACAATTTTGGTAGCCGCAGGCTGAAGCCTGCGCAAAACCAAATTTTTCTATTCTTTTATACATTTTTTAAAACGCACCTAAAGGTTGCGGCTACCAGCAAAAAAGAGGGGTTGTGACACAACCACTTTGACCGTGCAAATAAACAACAATGTATGCAATAATACTTGCAAAAGGTGAAAAAAGTAGGCGTCTTGGTAAAATCAAAGCGTTAATAAAAATTAATGATACTACGATAATAGAAAAAATTGTTAATGAAATAAAAAAATGTTTTAAAAAAATGCTTGTTGTTACGACTGATGTAAAGAAGTTTAAAAAAATTAAATATGTAAAAGTTGTAGAAGACAAATATAAAATAGGTCCACTTGGCGGAATTCTTACAGGACTTAAAAATTCACCATATAAATACAATTTTGTTATAGCTTGTGATTATCCGTTTGTAAAAAAAGAAGTTGTAGAATACATAGTGAATATCAAAAATGACTATGAGATACTTATACCAAAAAATAAAAATTCAATTCATCCTCTTTTTGCAATATATTCAAAAAATGTTTGTTATTTAATTGAAAGGAATCTGAAGATGAAGAGATACAAAGTTTTTGATTTAATAAAGAAAGCAAATGTTAAATATGTTGAAGATATTCCAGACTTTGAAAAAGTTTTTTTTAATCTAAACACAAAAAAAGATTTTGAACTTATGTTTGAAATTAGAAAATGGAAAAATTGATTGATAGATAATGACTTTTTATATCAAAAAAATTTTTTAAAAAAAAGTTGACAAATTTCAATTTTGTTAGTATTATATATAATCAGGGTGGGCAAGCTACCCTCAAGGGGGTTTGTGTTATGAGATATAAACACATTATTATTTCAATTTTTTTATTATTTTCTCTAACATATGTCTTTTCCTATATAGAAGATAAGCTGTTATTAGAGAAAGAGATGTCATCTCGTATGGAAGAAGTTATAAAGAAGATAACTGGAGGAAAAGATGTGTTAGTTGTGGTAAACATAGAATATAATCCGGAGATACAACAAGAGATAAAATCTACCTCACCTAATATTTCCGGCAGTCAACAATTAAGTAACCCTTTTATTGGTATAGATATTTTTAAAAAGAAGTCAAACACAATACTTCCAGGTGTACCTGAAGATGCAGTGGTTCCTTATGCGCTCCAAAATATAGATATTGCAAATTCTAATATTAATCAATCAGTTCCAAATTCTTTTATTTCTACAGTTAAACGACTTGGAGACATCAAATCTATAAAAGTATCAGTTATCTTAAGTGATACTGTAGATGATGCAACTGTAGAAAAAATAAAAGGAAGGTTGTTAGAGTTGTTTCCATTAAATTTAGCCCGTGGCGATAAGATAGATATAAAAAAAGAACACTTTACTAAAAATTTTAGATGGACAGATGTATTAAATGTGGTTGGTAATCAAATTAGATGGATTGTAGCCTTGATAGTAGTAATAGTTATAACGGTATTTTTATTCGGTCCTATAAGGATATTTTTAAGAAATTTAGTTTCAGCATTAGAGGTGCTCAAAGCAAGGATAGATACAAGAATAGTTTCACAGACATTCGCATTTGGACAGCCAGGTATTTCACAACCTCCTAACTTAGGTGAACAAAATGAGCCTCCTTTATTTGAACGGCGAGGCTTAGGTAGTAAAGTTTCAGGTGCACTTCCATCCGGTACAGAAACTACAAGATACAAACATTTTAATTTTGTAACATCTGATAATTTAAACAATCTGATATATTTGTTAAAGCAAGAAAATCCACAAACAATAGCATTAGTATTGAATTACCTACCAACAGAAATGGCAAATAACGTGTTATTAGAACTTGACAGGGATCTTAGGTTAAAAGTAGTAAAAGATATGATGAACAAAAAAATTTACGAGCCGCAAGAAGTTGAGAGTATAGAAGCAAAGATAAAAAAGGAGATAGATTATTTATTAGGAGGTGTAGATTCAACAATATCTTTATTAAACATCTCAGATGAAGATACAAGAAAAAAGTTATTTGAAGAATTAAAAACAGAGGACCCTTCATTAGCAGAAGAACTTTCAAAGAAGATTTTGCCCTTTGAGACATTATTTATTTTACCTAAGACTGCGATACAAGAGGTTGTGAGGTTAGTCGGAGCAAGAGTTATGGCAGCAGTTATAAAATCCATTTGTAATGAAGAACAATCTAAATATATTTTGGAAAGTGTATCAGATACATCAAGACAGATGATAGAACAAGAATCAGCATCAACACCATCAGCTATTCCACAGGAAAGGTTAACACAGATAAAACAACAAATAATATCTGTTATGCAAAATTTAGAGAAGAGAGGTATGATAAAGATAACAAGAGAAGGTGCAAAAGTTACAAAAGTAGAGATAGCATAGAAATCCGACACAGTGTCGGATTTATTTGGGATTCTCTGAAAAAAAGTATGAAAACAATAAATATTAAGTCACTGAATTCACTGAAAACACTGAAAAATATATATGAGTAGATAGTAGGAAGTAGAAAGTATGAAGGTGTTAGGTATTTGTAGGGCAAGGATTTATCCTTGCTTAATTTTTGCAAACCTAAAGGTTTGCCCTACATTATATTATTTGTGGTAGCGATATGGTAGCCGCAGGCTTCAGCCTGCGCAGAATAATAGTAGGAAGTAGAAAGTAGGTAAGGTGTAAGGTAGTGAGGCACGGCTTTAGCCGTGCAAATATAGTTTTAATTCAGTGTATTCACTGGTTTCAGTGGCAAAGAACTTTAGTTTGGGAAATATTATGAGTAATAAAAAGAAAATAGGTTTTAGGTTTTGGGTTTTAAGTTGTGGACTTAAGATAATTACCTTCTTTCCAATTTTTTTATCTTTTTTGTCTGCGGTACCGTCAACAATTACAAACCTTCAAGTAACTCCATCTACATCTTCTGTTGGTCAACTTAAACTTCAATGGACAGCGCCTAATAACGGTTTTGGGGGTTCTGTAGAAGGTTATCTTGTAAAATATTCTACTTCTGGCAATATTACAAACGATACAGAGTTTGATACAGCAACTACCTTCTACCAAAACTGGACACCACTATCACCATCACAAACAGAGGTAAAATATTTAACAGGTCTTATTCCTGGTACAACACACTGGTTTTCAATAAAATCATATTATCTAGGAAATTATTCTTTAATCTCAACAACAGGAACAAACTTCGCAATACCAACTCCATATTGGTTAACTTGGAGTTCACTAGAAAGTTATATTACTAATAGTATTTGTTTTGGTGACTATGACAACGATGGTGACTTAGACATATTAGCAGGGAATTATGGTCAAAATCGGTTATATAGGAACAATGGAGATGGAACATTTACACTTGTTTGGAGTTCACCTGAAAGTGATAATACTTATAGTATATGTTTTGGAGACTATGACAACGATGGTGACTTAGACATATTAGCAGGGAATGATGGTCAGCCAAATCGGTTATATAGGAACAATGGAGGTGGAAGTTTTACACTTGTTTGGAGTTCAACTGAAAGTGATCGGACTTATAGCATATGTTTTGGTGACTATGACAACGATGGTGACTTAGACATA
>Ga0207433_10009699_pt1 | contig 15236 bp, 13 predicted proteins | sample YelNatPaOPGAMG01_FD_187559 | JGI IMG/M metagenome (GOLD analysis project Ga0207433, IMG submission 187559) | Hot spring thermophilic microbial communities from Obsidian Pool, Yellowstone National Park, USA - OP-RAMG-01 (SPAdes) (version 3) | ecosystem: Environmental > Aquatic > Thermal springs... | reverse complement strand
AACGCTTAATTCCTTGCGATAATATGGCTCTCTTGGAAAATCAATCTTTGCCACACCAACGAGCACAATCCTTGCCCTGTCGCGGGCAATCTCTGGAGCAAGCAAAAATGGTTCGTTTGACTCTGTCGCTGCAGTGATGATGATGGAATCAACACCATAATCAGATGTCAGATGCAAGATATCAGATACAAGATTTGAAGAATGGGTATTGAACGCAAAATCTGCACCACATTCTTTTGCCAATTTTATCTTTTCTTCATCAATATCAAGCCCGATAACTTTACAACCTGATGCCTTTAAAATCTGGACAGTCAATTGACCAAGAAGTCCTAATCCAATCACTGCAACTATTTCACCTACTCTGACATCTGCCTGCCTTATCCCCTGTAAAGCAATTGCACCAAGGGTAGTAAATGCAGCCCATTCAAGAGGCACATTATCCGGCACCTTTGCGCATAGATTCTCGGGCACAAGTATTACCTCACTATGAGTTGCATAGCCTGCGCCTGCACAGGCAACCCTATCCCCTGCTTTTATTTCTCGGCTCCCCTCTCCAACTTCAGCAACAATTCCTGCACTGCTATAACCCAAAGGAACTGGTGTTTCCAGACGCTCCATTGCAGTCTTATACGCATTCCATAAACCCTGTTTCTTTGCTAAATTCAAAATCTTTTTAAAATCTTCTGGTCTTGACCTTGCCTTTTCAATGAGACTCTTTCGTGCAATCTCAATACTTGCCCGCTCAGTCCCAGCACTTATCAGGGAAAAAGCATTCTTAACCAGAATCATTCCCTGCCTTACTACTGGCAACGGCACTTCCTCAACCTTCAACTCCCCGGTTTTATAATTTTGAATTATCTGTTTCATTAAATCTCCTTATTTTTCAAACATCTATGGTGCAAACATCCAAAATTGAAAACTTTTTATTCTTCGCCATGCATTGTGTTTAGTTTTTTGATAATATCCAATGCATATAACATTAATTTATTAAAAAATATTTAATAACCAGTTCACATAGTTATTGAGATAACGGTCAATGGTATATCTCTCTTTAAATAAAAGACTATTTGCAATTGACATCCGCATTCTTATTGTTGGACTATCTATAAGAATACTCAACTTACCTGATAATTGATCAACAGACCCAGGTTCTATCAAAAATCCATGTTCACCATCAACAATCGTTTCAGGGATTCCCCCAACTTTTGATGCAATTATTGGCAAGCCACATCCAAATGCTTCAAGTAAGCTCAATGGCTGGCCTTCATTATAACTTGGCAACACAAAAATATGACACCTTTGAAAAATTTCCCATTTATTTTTACCCAATTTCACGCCCTCAAAAAAAATTCTATTTTGCATTTTACACTCATTGATTTTAAAAATAACTGCTTTCTTATAGTTGTCAGAAATCCATTCTCCTAATACATACAATTCTATATCTTTCCCATTTTCTATCATTCGTCTAAATGCTTCTACCAAAACATCAAAACCTTTTTGTGGAGAAATTACACCAACAAATAGTAATTTCACTGGCTTCCTATTATTTTTTGAATCGTAATCGCCATTACAACCAACAAAAACTCCGTTATCAAATACCACTGTGTTAGTAATTCCGTATCCTTCTAAATACTTTGCAATTTTATTAGAAAGAACACGAATTGATTTTAATTTAGACAATATCAATCTTCCATACCATCTTGCAAGTTTACTCTGTTTTAATACATCAAATTGAGAACCCGGAAGTTCGGTGACACAAGGAGTGTTAAATAAATATGCGATCCAGAAAAACAGACTGTCATAAAAAAATGACAAGAATTTTTTACCAAGCGGAACAAAAACCAGCATAGGTTTTACTTTTTGCAAAATTTGTATGAAATTAAAAAGATACACAATATTTTCTTTGATTTTTGAAAATTGAAATTTCCCTTGAGTTGCTTTTCTTGCTGATTTTCTTCTCCTTTCAATTATGACAAACCGCGGATCGTTTTTAACATAATTTTTTAAGAATTCAGCCCGAATTTCTCCTCCTCCATAAGGTGGGGGAAGTTTTAATAGCAATAACACTTTCTTACTTTTAGTTCTCATCAAATTTTTTAAATTTTATTATTACGGTTAATTTGTTCATGCTGTTCTAATTTCAATCTTGCCAATATATATGATACAAAAATGCCAAAGTAAATTGTATTCGGTGACATTAATTGGCCTGAATAAATGTTAACACAAAATAAAATCGCATAACTTATCAAAAATACAGTGAGATAAAAATGACGTTTTTTTATTAGTAAGATAATTATTTTTATCAAATATAAATGCAACCATATCATAATCAATATCCCTAAAATCCCATAATCATGTAAGAATCCTAACCAATCACTATGAGCATAAGGACCGCTTTCCGTTCCGGCAAAATACCAACCTGTATAAATCTGGACACTTCTACTTCCGAAGCCAAAAATTATTTGAAAAGGATTGGCATCATACCAATGCTGAAATAATGCGCTATACATTTTTGCTCTGCCAGAACCAAATTTATCAGGTTCATAAAAATCTCTTGTTCTTAGATAGATTCTCTCATATTCTCTCTGGTAAAATAAAACAAAAACGCTGATAAAAACTACTAAAATAAAAAGTATATTAAGGGCGTTCTTTAATCTTCTTTTTAAATATGCCATAGATATAGAATAAGCAACAAGTGATATTATCAAAGATATTATGGCACCCCTTTTAATTGGTAATAAAATCCCAATGCAAGTAATTATGAATATGGGTATAAATAATTTAGAATTTCTTTTCAAAAGTATAAATGGTAAAATCCACAATAAGGTATAAGCACTTGCATTTTGTGCTATGGGTAGATTGGGTGTAGACAAATAATGAATTGTAAAGGAAACACAAATGATAATAATAAGATATATAGCATTAAGCAATAGATTTTCATTGATGACCCTGTTCAGAACAAGTCTATAAAAAACAATGGCACCACAGGGCCAGACTAAAAATCTAACCCAATAGTATAGGCCAGATGGTAAATCAGGTTCTAATATTGCATAAATGCCTGTCAGGACAGCCATAGCAAATAATATTTTACCCAAATTGAAATTATATGCTGACCAACTAACATTAGTTCTAATAATATAGTAAAGAAATGTTAACAACAACAGACCTCTCGTTACCTGTGAATATTTTATGTCTAAAATATTATATGTAACAAGCCAATCAAATATTGCTAATATAACCAGATAGGCATATAATAAATATGCTATATGTTTGTGGTAGGATTTTTTAACTATTTTGTTCATTGAGACAGATGTTTGTACAGAAGAGGAAATCACCAGGCTTAATTCACTGTTCATGGTAATTTTGGCTGATAGGTGGATAAATTTTTAAAGCTTTTTTAAAAATTAGGCACCTTCTTATTTTCCTTATCAATGTTCTCATATCTCTAAAAAAGTAATTTATGATTGAAAATTTTGTAAGAAATAATCGCAAAGTTTTCAAACGCAGTGTGTTATTAGAATGTTTAATCATAGCTTTAAAAGAATTGTGTGTGGTACGATTGTCAAATTCAACTTTAATCCCTAATTTTTTATAATTATCAATAAAAAGTCTGAATGCTGCTAACCATAACCAAATATCCGTTAATCTACCAACTCTGTATCTTGATTGCCGAACTTCCTTGTTTAACTGTTTTATTCGATTAGCATCAAAGATTCCAGTAGAATGAAACCAATCAGGTTCGATATATTTAACTATTTCATCGTATAGTAAAGTAGCACACCAGGTGGTATATTCGTGATAATCTCGTTTTAAATCTTTTTTTACGTTAACACTACCCCCTTTAAGTGCCTTATTTGTTCTCGCCCAAGGAATTGCCAATAATCTGCAATCCAATTGATTTAAAAGCGCTATATATATATCGTCATTTCTGCACACTGGGTGTATAGACCAAATATAGCTATAAACGTTAGGGTGAGTAAATGCTTGATAGATATAGCAGTAATTGTTTATAACTGTTAATGCATGGCAAAGACCGCTTCTCATTCTAAAGCCTTGCATTTCATACTCACAATGGGCATATTTAGGTGCATTTTTCGACCTTTTATGCAAATCTGCAAAATCATTGATAACACTCAAATATGCCCTTTGAAAGATGTTTTCTCGCAATAGGTGGAAAGCGTTGAAGGGTTTTAAATAATCCAATTCCAGTAAGTGTCTACCACCAAACTCAGCACGTCCGATTGAATCACCGTAACTAGCTGCGAAAACAATGGCATCTGGAGGAAGCTCTTTAAGTTGGGTCATACTGTGCAACAATTCAGGCGAATGAATAGCGGCAAGTTTATTCGCAGTAACAACAATGTTTTCTAATAGTAGTTCTGGATATAAAGGTATATACTGCCAGTCTATTCCAATTGTTTGAGCCACTAAGCGGGCATAATATACATCCCTTGAATTACTTATACCCCAAGTTAAAGCGACAGGTTTTGTTTTCAATAAGCCTGAATAATACAAGCTCGCTAAGATACCTGCAATTATGCGGCTATCAAGCCCCCCTGAAAGAAGAATATAAATTGACTTTTTATTATTACAAGCAATAAGAGCTTCGTCTTGCAGTAATTTCAATAATCTATGTGCAATTTGATTTGCTGTTTGATATAGTCTCCCATGAGGAGGTATGGCTCCAAGAATTACATCGCCATTTTCATCAATTTTTGATAGCCAAGGCCTTCTTTTAATTTCACTAAATAGTGTGCTATCACCAGATGCCCAACCAAAAGAAATAATAGAAAGTATAGCGGCATTATCAATAGTAAAGTACATATCGCTCTCTAAGACAGCATCGTGAAAATTCTTAAACCAATTACCCTTAGCTGAACGATACAAAGGGGGTTGAAAAAGATGGAGGCTTGTTTCTAATTCAGAATTTTGCATCGCCTTTTGAACTATTTCTTATATTAGTTTTACTAATTTCTCTGAACAAATTTTCATTAATTTCTTTTAGGTCTTGAATATTGTTTTCAATTAAATATCCAAGCTCTGGGGTGCTTAAAAAAATGACATCGCGCCACTTCTCTGTAATTTTTTTAAGTAGATGCATCAATTCATTAAGCCCTCTTTCCCTATTGCGGGAATCAATCGCACCAATGTAATTGACTCTGTGCGTAGAAATTACTGCTGGTTTATGCAATTTAAATGCCAATTGTATTTGCTTCAAACAATACTCCGCATTAAATCTTTTATTGCGTGATGGTTCAAAACTACAATTCCTTATAAGATAGATGCTTCCAAAACTATTCCTCTCTCCCAAATAAACAAACTTTTTCTTAATACCGTCAGGGCCATCAACATACTTAACTGGTCCACCTTGAATATATCTAATACCGCACTCAGACCAGATACTTTCTGCATAATCATTCCAGTAGCAATTGGGGGCTACTGTACTTACGGGATTAAATCCGAATATTTTGTTGAAAAGTTTAATTCCGCCTTTAATTAATTCCTCCAAACTTACGCCACTATCTGCTAGTTTCTTTCTATCAGAATACAACCCAACATAATGACTTTTCTTTTCTTTTGATACAGCAAATGGAACACCGCACATACCTAAATTGAAAGTCTCCAATGCTTCAAATGAGCCTTTTTGCAACGACCTTAACCAATCCCACCAACGTATATGCTCTCTTGCATGAAATTGTGTTATAAATACACCTTGTTCTATTCCCTTTTTCCATAATTGTGGTACATTAATGCGACCATAGTATTTATTTAAAGTCGAAGTTACTGGTTCGTAATAATATTTAGTGTAATTAGATTCTTTAATTTTGTGAAAATCAGGATTTGCTACTACCATATAGGCAGTCATACATGCTGGCATTCCGCGCGAATCCCTAATGCTCTTTAAAACCTCAAATAGCATTTCCAAATCTTCTTCGGTTTCCAGAGCATCCAAACTATAGCAGGATCTATCCATAGGAAAGCCTGAAGCAACAAGACAATCATAGGAATCTTTAGATGATGTTCTAATGGAACCCCAATCGTCACTTTCTATTACTATGATTTTTAAATCAGTGCGCCACCCTTTCAAATAAGCATATGTTTTTAAAAGTATTGTCGGAATCATATCACGTATATTTTACTATTCATCTGTCTTTCTGCTAATTTGCCTTCCTTGAAAAACTATTGATAATTAATGTTCCAGACGCCACAAAGTTTCTAATACTTCACGATGTGACTCACATTCAACTACATTCCTTATCATTAATTTGATTTCTTTTGAATACACCCAATCTGTAAAATGGAAGATTTTATTAAGTTTACGCAAAATCCTATTGTGCCCATAGAGTCTGCTAAAATAAGTATATTTTTCTTTAATACAATGCTCTATCCATTTTTGTTCAATGAATTCTTCATAGATAATATCTCGGGACCGCCTGTAAAATTGTTCCATAAAATCGTTTCCTTTTAAATCCAGTATTTTAACTCCTGGAAAATCTTTAGTGAACTGGAAATAAGGGACAAGTTCAACTTCGGTCTTGAGATTATCATCTATCTTCAGCCTGACCAACACACCCTGATGCCAGTATTTTTTTGTTGTAGGCCTATCAAATATTAGATTGCCTTGCCCATATACGATAGGAACACCTTTATATATTTCAAAACAACCAACACAGTGGGAATGCTGGCAAATGATTGCATTTGCGCCTTGTTCAGCAAAAAAGTGGCATAATTTTGCTAACCTTGGCGAAGGATATGGATAGTATTCTTTTCCTGCATGTAACAAAACTATTAAAAAGTCATATTTGTTGCGGTATTTATTTAGTTTGTCTATAAAATCAGTTATATCTAAAGGATTAGCGCCACCAGACCTTATTCCTGCTATACTGAATTCATGTTCAGCGTAACCCAAAAATGCGATTCTTTTATCTTTAATATTCACAATTATCATTCTACCTGCATCTTGGAGGTTCATACCTGCACCAAAACATAGAATAGCAGATTTATTTAAAGCTTCTAATGTTTTTTTTAAACCTGTCTCTCCATGGTCAAGACAATGATTGTTAGCAAAATTAACCGCATTTACCCTCAATTTTTTTAGTCCATTTACACAGGCAACAGGTACGCCTAATACAGGACCATCTTTATCAATGGGAGTATTTTTTTCAATTAAACAGCACTCAAGATTTACTACATTGAAATCAGCAGCTGAAAATTCCTTAATTATATCGCTAAAATTCTGCTCAACATTCCCACTTACAAAAAAAGGTAAAGCACGTCCAATTGGGCAAACATCACCACCTATTAGAATATTAATCATAATTGTTTATTCGGGTAACATATTATTGACTCATTCTAATCCGGCAATAATTTGCTTGGTAATTTCGTTATTTGCATATATGGTAATTTTCTGTTTAATCCATCTTCCCAACCAGATACTGCGTTTTATTTTAAGAATTTCCTCAAATCCATACATTTTTAAATTTCTGATCGCATATTTATTTTCAGGGATTACAAATCCTATGGGAATATAATTTTCGGGAATAGAAGCAATCCTTGCTGCATTAATTTGTTTCCCGATTCCTTGCCCACGATATTTGTAATCAACGAATAGATTCTTTAAGACGGCAGTTGAGTGTGGTATCATAAATTTACCAGTCCTACCAAACTTATAAACTCCTGTAAACTGAACAAATCCATATCCGGCGATTTCACCATCTTTTTCAACCACGAATCCTTTACAACCATTCTTAAGAAGATTTATCCAAACTGATGCTTTTTTTTCATCAATGCCCCATTTTGTTCTATTTGATGATATTAATTCAATCGTTAAAGGCATAACATTAGAATACAACTCAGGTGAAATTGGCTTTCGCTGAATGATTGCAAGCACATTGTCTTCATTCTTTATGTAAATGGGTCTGATGAAAAATCTTATCAATTGACGAACAGCATTCACCAAACCAAATTGCCTTATTCGGTAAGTTATATTCACACGTATAAACTGCAGGATTGTCATTTTTGTTTTATTCTTCTCGCAACAATCAAAATTCTTCTGAGAACAGGTTTTACCACCGAATTATATATTTTTTTCCCGATATCGCGCCATTTCGTATAATATCTTAACAGGAGCCACCCCTTCAATGAATGTTTGCCAAAAAAGAGGGCGTAATTCGTAGTAATTTTCTTATCCGCAGCCAAGGTGGCTTTCCAATCATAAGCACCAGCCATAAAATTTATGCGCTTGAATCCCCTTTCTATTAAATCTTCAATCATATAAACTTTTATTAACTGTCCTGGAGAGTAATATGCGTAAGAAGGATTAAATGCTTCTTTCCATGTGTAAAATGTATTTTCAAATATAAAACCAAGTTGATATGCAATTACATCTGTATTTGCTTTTAACAAATAAAATGCCATACATTTTGCTTCAAAAAGAGCATTCATTACAGTATTACGCATTTTATAATAGTCATCACTCAATAACTTGGCATCATAATCTGACCACCTTTTCTCGTATATTCTTTTCATTATATCAAAATATGCATAGTAATCTTTTGCATTATTAATAGCAATTAAATCTACTTTAAAATCCCTTTCCAAACGTCGCCTTTTCTTCTTTATAATATCTTTTCTATTCTGAGAAAGACCTTGCATATATTGTTCAAAGGTCTTGCCTTCAAGATTAGCAATAATAATATCCGTAATTTTTTTTGATATGAATTTTTTATCTAAAAGAAATTTATATATTGGATCTTCGCTGTTTATCTGTTGCAAGTATACCAAATCCCATTGAGCAAATGACAATATATGATTGATAATCATATTTAAAATTTCTGAATAATTATCGCCCTTCTCTATTAAAAATGTGTAAAAATCCCCAAAATGAATAGGAAATGAACGGAGAATTCTGAATACAAAATGTTTTTCTATACATAAAGGTGCAATCCCAACTATATTATTGTCTTTATCACAGACCGCGATTACATACAATTCCCTTGAACTACGATAATATCTCCACCATGGAGAACACCATTCATAATAACTCTGAGGAAAATAATTATTCTCCTTTTGAATTTTGCGCCACGCAGAGGCTAAATGAGGGTCATCAATATTATTGAAAATATGAATCTTGAAATCGTAATTTTTTTGTTTATTTAATGTAACTTCTGAAACAGATGTAATGTTTGTCATATAACTTTATTATTTAAAAAGACCAAAATATTATGAAATTTCCTTATAATGTTTTTAATAAACGAAAGAATGTTCCCCTTATTAAAAGGTAAGAAAAGATAAGCTTTAGAAAGCATTCTCCATTTTAGCGGTAGCCAAGGTTTAAATTCTAAAATAATTCTTTTCACAAGTTCTTTATCTTGTCGGGAAATAGCAACGCATAGATTTCTTTTTATCCAATCACTTATTCTTGACCTTGAGCGTCTTAAAGCATTATTGTTCTTATGAGTTGCGATTTCTATATATCTTTTTATACTGCTTATTGTTCTATCTGTATCTGGTTGTTTTGAATGCGAAAGTGAATCTCTATGCTTCCAGATTATTGCGGAAGGAACAGTTGAATAGCCAACTGCGGGATATTCTAAAGCAATTCTAAACCACATATTTCTATCACAGCCAACTTTAAGGGAGGTATCAAAATTACCAACAGTTTTAAAAACTTCTTTATTTATTATCATAGTACTTGAAGAAAAATATCCATAAGGTGGCACAGCTTGCATATAGTCTTCAAAATACTCGCCGTTAATTAAATACTTATTCCTACGCGGGAATTTACACACACTAACAACTTCACCTGTTTCTTGAGATTTATGGATATACGCTGCACAATACCATTTCAAGAATGGATATTTTGCCAATATCTGCACTGCAGTGTTTAAATGATGTGGTAACCACTCATCATCAGCATCCAAAAAAGCAATCCAATCCCCCAGTGCATTTTCAATACCATGATTACGAGCAGATGGCTCACCCATATTATCTTGATAATAATATCGCACGTTATTTTTATATTTTTGTATTATAAATTTTGTATCATCTATTGAACCGTCATCTATGACTATAACCTCCAATGGTGGACATGTCTGACATAATGCACTTTCTATTGCTCTTGAAATATAAGGGGCAGCATTATAAGCTGGTATTATGACGCTAATCGGTGTAATAAACTTTGATTTATCCATTTTCGTACTAAAATTTGAATTAGCTCCTATCTTTGACAAACCAGGTTATGTGAAACACGGGTTTCAAAGAAAATTTAAAATACTGCTTCCAAAAATTTCTAAAGAGGGCAATTATTCTAATCAGAAGATTTAAGTGTTCATATTTTGAGCCATAGAACAATAGAATATTTTTAGGACTTATATATCCCTCTTTTTTAAAATATTCTATCCCTTCAATAGCAATATGTATGTTTTTTAATTTCCAACCAAAATTAATCAGAGAATTATAATGCTTAGCGAATATTGCCTTTTTTGTTTCATTTAAACATCCATGTTTTTCTATAAAATATTTTTTCACACTAAATAATGATAGATAAAAAGCAAATTCATCGCGAATATTTCTAAATGCTGTAACCGAACTGTTATGTATTATATGTACCGCCGTAGATTCATCTATATAATGAATTTTTGAATACCTAGATATTTCTAACCACAATGGATAGTCCCCCATAGCCCAGTTTTTTATACGCAATTCATCGATAAAATTATTTTTAAATAATAATTCTTTTCTAAAACAAACTGTAAGTGTCTTTATCCTATTGCCAATGAGTAAATCTTCAAAAATATATCCTTTACAAATCTTATACCTATTTATTTTATTAATATTTTTAATTAATTTGGAAGCATTTTGGAAATAAAAATCACAATCGCTATGAACTAAACCGTAATCTGGATTTGATTCTAAAAAATCAACCTGTTTCTGGAGTTTATATGGGTCGGTCCTGTAGTCGTCGCCTTCAAGAAGAGCAACATATTTACCCTTGCAATGTTTTAATGTTTTTACTAAATTTGCAATTGCTCCTAAATTTTCTTCGTTAAGTATTGGTTTTATTTTTTCTGGATATTTTTTTGCATATTCAATGACTATATCCCTTGTTTTGTCTGTTGAGCAATCTTCGCCTATAACTATCTCATAATCAAAATTAGTTTTTTGCATCAAAGCACTTTCAATTGCCTGAGCAATATATTTTTCATGGTTGTAGGTGATTATCATTACAGAAACAATAGGATTTCTATTATACATTTTATTGTTTTCTAATTACCATTTTAATTTGGTTACCATCACTTTGTTCAATAACAAAACCGCAATTTAAATAAACTTTAATTGCAGGAATATTAAGTTTGTGCACAAATAGATATATTTCGTTTAGCTCCAGTTTTTCAAAACCGATTTTTATCATTTGCTTTGTCGCTACAGTTCCAATTCCTTTACCCCAGTATTTTTCTTCACCGATAAAAATATGAAACTCGGCACAACCATTATTTATATTTGTTAATTGAACATTTCCTATATATTCATCTGTCCCTTCAATACAAATTGCGCATCTATATTCATTATTCCTGGATAGCACTTTTTTAATCCAATCTAATTCAATTTCGGGAGTAATGACTCTGTCCGGTCTGTTACCTGTTAGAGCCCATATCTTAGGATTATTGCGCCAACGATATGATATTAATGCGTCGTTAATCTCTAATTTTCGCAAATAAATTTTCATAAGAATCTTAATATTTTTTCCATATCTTTTTTAGTGTACCTCTGGTCAACTGGAAAAGGTATTATGTTTTTTGCTAAATAATATTCTAATTTATTTTTTGAAACGCTTTTTAATACATTGGGCCAGTAAGTAGCAACATAGATTTTATTTTCAATTAATTTCTTCTTTAACTCTCCGTTGCCACTTTTTAAAAATGGATACACCATTGGTCCATTAATTTTCTCATTTTCTATTATCGGGGTTAATTCATTAGATTTTTCAAGATATTTGTGTAAATATAAAAAATTTTCATTTCTAATTTGTAAAACTTGTTTATAATTTATATTCAGCATCAATTTTTCAGTAATTACTGACATCTTTCGTAATGGTAAATTATCAAAGTTTTTTTCATTTGTTTTAAAAAAATTAAAACCTTGCTCAGGGCCGTTCTCTATCCTTTCTAATAAATGACGGAATCTATCAATTGATTTATCTCTTTCAAGTTTTACATTAATATTTCTATGTACATACGCAAATCCCCCATCTGGCAAGCCAAAAAACTTACGTGGCGAATAAAAAGTAGGAATATTTTTAAATGGCTTTGCAAAAAATGCTTGAGAGTTATCTATAATAACATTTTGATAAATTTTTAGTAAATTTTCTATTTTTTTATAGAGTATTCCAAAATAATTGATGTAAAGCAAAACCTCATTTTTCCCCAAATTTTTTATTCTTGGTGTTAAATCTTGTTCGAGTTCATAATACGCAAAATTTAACCTTAGTCTTCTAATTGGTTGGAGAATAACATCGCAAGTATAATATGGAATGAAAATTTTTTTGTAGTGATTATTTGCCAGCAAAATATATTCTAAAGCATTCCTTCCACTATTAAGAGCAACGGCTTCATTATGATACAGGGTTCCGTAGTTATTCAATTCTAATTCAAAATATCCACCAATAGAATTCATATTAAATCATAATTCATTAACATTTTATTGACTTCATCTTTTGAATTAAACATCATCACATCAATAATTGACAATCCAGGTTCAAAAGTAGGTCGCCTTTGATCGTATGGTGTTAAATTTATTGATAGAAACTTTATTTTTATACCTGCTTTATCATATTTTAAACGATCAAAGAAATTTATTCCACCTGGTGGATTCCAATATTCATCAACATCTCCTATTGCCTTACAAATGTTTAAAGCCCATTCATCAGGTCCTTTAGGAGGTTCAATCTGGATACCCATCTCTGAAAAAATTTCTATAGGTGTATTTATACCCAGATACTCACAAACAACTTTTAATGAAAATTTATTTAAATCGACAATTCTTTCATACTCTACGGCAAAAATTCTATTTAACAACCCAATAACCTGAGAAAAATAGGATGCCTTTTTCTTATAGTGTTGTAATTGAGCTATGATTTTTTCTTTCCATTTCTCCTCATTCCTAATCCTTATATCAATAATTAAAGTATCTCTGTGATGCTTTTGCAGTGGCACGCTTATATATTGCCACCCTTCACCTGGCTTCAAAATTCTGTTACGTTCAATCCACCCATGACGAATAAATTGAACTGTATCTAAAAGAATAAATTTATCAGTATTTTTTATTAAACTAAAATAACCTAAATAAGGAAAAAAATATGGTTGCATTATTGCTATTTTCATAAATTCATTTCCAGTAATCCATAAATCCTTTTTTGTAAAATAAATAATCGGTGTGTAACTCCTGGTTTATCCTCATCGCAACTTTGTTATAATCTTGTTTCATTTCTTTAAATAAAATCCAAGATTTAGCTGATGGGCAATATAAAGATGATATATAACCCCATTGTTTCATCAATATAGCCATGCTCTTATTGGTGTAAAAAGAACAATGTACAGGCAATAAATAAAACCAATCAGGGTCTTTGGGTATATTAGCACAAACAACTGTATGCAAGACCAGATTACCATCTTCTTTTACGCAGTTGTTTATTGAATCCAAATCTGCTCTGTTTCTAATATGCTCAAAGACGGCGCTATTAATGACAACGCTATATTTTTTTGATCCAGCATTTATAATATATTCTACTTCAGGATCATTACTTCTTATATATTTATCATAAACAGGCAATTTAATATTGAAATATTTGAGCAGTATTTTTGCAAGAGTTCCAACGCCTCCGCCCCAATCAATTGCGTCTGCTAAATTTATAATATTATTCTTAGCTAATATATTTAATAGCATCGCTTGTTCATAATATGGCGGATGATTTGATTTCTTATATTTGGGACTTTCGATAGCGTGATGAAAATATTTATTTAACATCTCCCATTCTCTTTGTTTCATAGAGTAATGGGTTTTAGAGAAAACAAAACCACAATATTTACAACGATAATATTCAACCGTGCCCAATAATTTGTGATATGGTTTAAAAAAACATTTCGAAAAGTAAAATGTGCTTGTACCACCACAAATATTACAATTCATATTTATTTAAATTTGGTTTTTTAAAATGTGAGAAATTTTTATTACCGTTGATAAATTTATTTCGGCATATATCGGTAAACATAGTACTTCTTTAGCAATTTTTTCTGCATTAGGTAGATTTTCGGGTGAAGCAGATGACAGACCTTTATAGGTTGAAAACTGACTTATAAGGGGATAGAAATATCTCCTGCAATAGATATTATGCTTTTTTAATTCATCATAAACCTCATCCCTGGTTTTGCCATATTCTTTTTCATCAATGAAAATTGGAAAATAGGCATAATTGTGTTTAACACCAGGGATGTCATTCAAGAATCTAATTCCTGGAATTCCGGCTAATTTTTTTCTATAAAGTTGTGCGATTTTTTTGCGTTTTTCTAATGCCTTATCAATATATCTTAGTTGCAATAAACCCAGGGCGGCTGAAAATTCGTTCATTTTGGCATTAATTCCTGGACCAACGACTGTTACCTCATCGGCAAAACCAAAATTTTTCAGATAATCAATACGCTTTTTCATTTTCTCATCGTGGCATATTATAGCGCCACCTTCAAAAGTTGTAAAGACCTTAGTCGCGTGGAAACTTAAGACAGAGAGGTCGCCAAAATTAAGGATTGACTTCCCATTTATCTTAACGCCGAAAGCGTGGCAAGCATCATAAATTACTTTTAATCCGTATGTATCAGCGATTTTTTGTATTTTATCTACCTGGCACGGATTACCATAAACATGAACAGGCAAAATGGCGGTGGTTCTTGGTGTAATCAATGATTCAATTTTGTCAGGGTCAATATTGCAATATTCGGGTTCAATATCACAGAATACCGGTGTAATACCATTCCAGTGCAAGGCATGGGTAGTCGCAACAAAACTGAAGGGCGTAGTTATGACTTCACCAGTAATCCTTAATGCCTGCAAGGCAGTCATCAATGCCAATGTGCCATTGGCAAAAAGGCAGATGTGTTTTACACCAAGATAATCAGCAAGTTCCTTTTCAAACTGCTGATGATATTTACCCATATTGGTCAGCCATTTACTATCCCATACAT
>Ga0207433_10009696_pt1 | contig 15240 bp, 17 predicted proteins | sample YelNatPaOPGAMG01_FD_187559 | JGI IMG/M metagenome (GOLD analysis project Ga0207433, IMG submission 187559) | Hot spring thermophilic microbial communities from Obsidian Pool, Yellowstone National Park, USA - OP-RAMG-01 (SPAdes) (version 3) | ecosystem: Environmental > Aquatic > Thermal springs... | reverse complement strand
GTCTGAGTTTGAATCTTTTTCTCAATGTCAATTTGCTCTTCTTCCGTGGTAGCTTGAGCCAATTGGTTTTGAAGTTCGGCTATGTAAGCCTGCGTGGCAGAAATAGCCATTTGGTAAGTAAGATATTGTCTAATTAAGGCATCTTGTTTTCCCTGCAGGATTGTTGTGCGCTGAGCTACATTGTCAATAGAAGTGGGAAGATTTTGTAATTGGCGATCATAATTTTCCACGGCGATGGAAGAAAGGTCTAACTGCATCTGGGCATTATCAAGGCCAATATTCCAAAGTTGCACTTGTTCCGTTATTTCCTTTATGCGTTCCTTGACAGTAACAAGGGAAGAAGCAAGTTCAAAAAGACCAGCTCTCCATTGTTTTTCTTCAGGCGTTGTTGCTTTTTCGTAAGCCTCAACCCAACTTTGGATTTCTTCTGGAGTTACTTCCGCTTTCGTTCCTTCAGGAAGCCAAGCTTCCCAATGAAGGTGAGGAGAAATGGCTGCAAGTTCATTGGGGCCTCCACCACCCCATTCTTTTCCAGCAGTGCCTCCAACTTGGCCTATGAGTTCCCCTTCTTTAACTTTTTGCCCAGCCTCAACCAGAATGCTTGCTAAGTGTCCGAAGAGCATGCGGACTCCATCTTCAAATTCAAGCACGACACGGTAGCCCCATCCTTCAGTCCAGCCAGCTTCTACTACTGTTCCAGCACGAGGAGCTACCACGGGAGTCCAAAGGGGAGCGGGAATATCTACACCATAATGGACGCCAGTCTTAAACCAGTTTTTCTGGCCGAAATATCCTGAAATATCTGTATAGCCACCAGTAACGGGCCAAGTCCCGCCGTAAGTCAGGGGATTAAACAGGGTTACATTCCCACGCTGAATAGTAGCCGTTCCTGAAATTTTTTCTAAAAAGCTCCTTTGCTCTGGCGTCAAATTAGAAGACTGCAAAGCTTGCTTAAAATTTTCTTCGAGAATTTGCGCTTCCAGATTCAAATTCTGGAGATTTTGAGGCATAGCACCGAAGATTGAGTTCAACATCTTGGCTTGATCGGTAAGCTTCTCCATGACTTGCAGAAGTAGCTCATTTTGTTGTGCTGCTTGCTCGGCTGCATTCCCTTGCTCGGTAGTGGCTTGGGCTGCTTCCGTTGCATCAGCCCTGTATGCCTCAAAAGCTTTCCGTTGCTCTGGAGAAAGTGCCCAAGCAGAAAGAGTATAAACAATATCGTTTAAAGTTCTACTGGTTTTAGTAAGAAAATTATTTGAAGGCGTGATATTGCTTTCCCAATCAAAATTAAGCAAAATAGTAAGCCCAATGGAAATAGCCCAACCAGGTGCACCCTCTGCAGCCGTTAGAAGAGTTCCGCCTACGCTTTTTGCCAGAGCTGTCAACATGCTTCTTATCATCAGAGAAGTGGTAGCTATGTTCATCAACTGTCCTACCCCAGTTGCCAAACCTTCATTTCCTGTCAAGCGAGGAATTAGGGTTAAAGCGATGGGAATTGCCAATGACAGTCCTGCCTGCAAACCCTTAGAAAGTCCAAATGCTCCTGCTATTGCTCTTATTGCAAAGGCCTGCATTAAAGTGTCGAAAATAATGTTAGTTAGGTCTTTAATTCCCGTTACTTTTTCAAGCTTTCCGCCGATTCCTGTAGCATCCACCAAATATCTCAGAGCAAATGTGATAGCAAGAGGCAAGATTACGCCCTTGGCTCCTCCCGCTTTCTGCCAACCTTCTGTTACTGCTTGATAAAGCGAGGGAGCATTCTTGGAGAGATCAGTCATCAAGACACTTACAATTTTGGAACCGAATAAAAGTCCAAGCCCACCTATCCCTCCGCCTATCAGCAAACCCCCTGCAGGCCCCATATTTGCCAGGGATTGGACAATGCCTCGCAGAGTATCAGTTACTGTCGCCATGGCAGGAACAAAAACAGTTTGAGCATTTTTAGCCACTTCAGCTTGAGCGTCTTTAAGGCGGTTATAGGCAGCTTGGAGGCTGTTGCTGTAAGTGTCAATAGCTTGAGCCAGTTTCCCGCTTCCTTCTCCTATTTGGTCAAGCATGTTCAATAAATCTTGGCCATTTTTAAGGAAGTAATCACGGACATTTGCTCCAAACTGCCCAAAGAACTGCGCAAATTGTAATTGTTGCTGTGGCGTCCACTTTGAAAATTGTTGCAATAATTGCGCAAGCCATTGCCCATCGCTTTTAATCTCAATGCCAAATTGTTGTAGGAAGGGAATTATCTTGTCTTTTTGTTTAACAATATCAGAAAAGAAAGAGGAAACGCCGAAGAAGCCGAAAGCGGGATCAATTTGCTGAGCATGCGCCATAAAGGCGATCAATTGATTGAAGGTTACTCCTAAGGCAGAAGCTTGGCTGGCTGCCTTCTGCACATTCTGCAGTAATTGATCTATATTGACAGAAGGAAATCTCTGATAAATTGTGTAAAGAGCTGTAAGAGCTTTTTCTTGATCTTCATAAGAAAGATTTAACTGTTTGCTTAAAACAATTAAACCCTTGCTGACATTAGTGAAGTCGGAATAAGTAGCAATCCCCAGTTCTACGGAGCGCCTCAAGCCTTCAAAGGCTTCCTGATTGTTATCGACAGATTTTCCCCATTCGATTGAGGCTTCCGCAACTTTATCCCAAGAAGCTCCGTATTCCTGCGCCAGTCTTATGCTTTCAGACAAAAATTGACTTGCTCTTTGCGTTCCCAACGCAGTTGCCATTTTGGTCTGGAGAGCATTTACGGTCTGGATTTCCTGGGCAAATTCTCGGATTTGGCGCATTGTCCCATAGATTACGGAAGCAGCCGTGCCCCAGACCGTCATGGATTGGAAAGCCGTTACAAAGCTTCTTCCCCAATCCTCTCCCGCTTTCCCCAATTCCTTTTGAAGCTCCCTAATCGCTTTTTGAAGATTCGCTTGAAGCTTCTTTAATTGTTCGGGAGAAAGAGAGTTATAAAGCTTGTCCAGACCAGAGCTTTCCAGCTTGGTTTGAATTAGAAACTCAAAAACTTCTCTTAAATCAGCCATACTGAATTATTTTTCCCTCTTTGCCTTTAGTCCTTTTCTGCTTCCTGCGCTGGGCATAGTTCTTCATGAAGCGGTCAAGCATATAAGGGGATTCAATAATCTTCTCATCAAGGCCACTATCGGGATCATTGGCCATGATGCTGTAAGCACTATCGTAATAGAGGCACCATTGGCAAAATCTTAATCGGTTGATGTCCCACTCGGAGATTGGTTCTCTCCAGATTGGCTGTCCTGTTTCTTTGGCGATTCTCCAGCGGAGGTAGCCACGCTGGAGAATATAGCGTCGAAAGGGAGTTCATCAAGCCCCAGCCAGAAGCGATTGGCAGTTATCTGCACCTGCATAGCAAAGGCAGTATCGGGATCATTTTTATATTCCTCGATGGAATTCCAGATGGGCTTTCCGTCCTCGGTAACACACCTGGTCAGAAGAAAGATGTTCTTGTCCACATCGGCATAGCCCTCGCAGGAATGATAAACATATCCTGAAAGGTCACGGTTGATTGCCTGCATTTGGGCTTCCAGTTCGCTCAATTCCTTCAAATGAGGTTGCTTAACTTCCTCGTTTTCCAAAGAGAAGATGAGCTTGCGCTTCTCCACAATTTTCTCCATAAGTTCGTCTTGCTCTTTGGTAAAATAATTTTTGCCAGGATGATAAAGGCCTCGGCGGAAAAGCTCCTGTAATTGCTCCTTTTGTGTGGGAGTGCCTTTGCGCAAGTGCCTGTTAAAAGTTTCTCCATATACTTCATCCGCAGCCAAAGTATCAGCTTGGGTTGGCATGCGGATTACTATCTTTCTTCCCCTAATCTCAAATTCCTTTTTCCCCGTATCCAAAATCTTTTCTATTTCCCTATTCTCCATACCTCACCCTCCTCATTTCCTTTATCTCATAGAATTGAAGTTCTCTTGCAGCATTTCGAGCTAAATCCTGAAGTTCCCGTTTGATCCTTGAGGTAAGCTTCAAAACTACTTCACGATCCAGTCTGCCCAAATATGCCAGTTCCACCAAATCCAAAATTTCTTTTTGAGCATGGTTTATTTGCTCTTGAAGCCAAATGACAAAGGGACACTCTGTAGAGTGTCCCTTGTTCTCTAATTGCCCTTCCATTCCTGTCCCCCTTTCACTCAGAATTAGGAAGCGGAAATTACAATATTATCAGCCTGAAGGGTATAAGTAACCTCAAGCGGAGCGTCCCCCACAGTACCCCTGTGATCAACTCCGGTCACCTTCAAGTCCTCGATGGTAATGACTTTCAGGAGAGTGTTCCTATCAGTTTCACTGTTATAGATTTTGGCCTTGAAGTGAGCGGTTCTCACTAAATCCTCAAGGCTCATCTCCGTTGGGCTTGTTTTCTCCGTGAAGATAGTAAAGTCGGTCAAATCATTTCTCGCTACCGTTACCGTCAGGGTCAAGTTAAACGGAACGGTCAGTTTGCGGGCAATGGGGTACTTGGAACCAATCTGAGTAAGCTCAGTAGCTCCCAGAGGAACATCGATTGTGGCCCTCTGTAATCTGAGCCAGTAGTTTTCAGAAGTTCCAGCTTTGTAAAGGTAAAGGTCAGCACAGCCCCTGCGCAGTCCGCCAATTCCTGGAGTGCTCAGAGCGGGAAAAGTATAAGAAGTGTCGTTGTAAATAAGGCGGATGCGGTCAGAGCTGGTAAGGGTATAACCAGTGACCGTTACGGTTGTCTTCCCACCAGAGAAAGTACCGATAGTGATGGCAGAAGCAGGAACTACTTTCTCGTTTATACGAGCCTTGAGAGCAGTTTTTCCAGAAATGTCTCCATCCACAGTGAAAGTGGAAGAAGAAGCGTAGGTTCCTACTGCTACCTTGGCAGTCTTATTAGTTCCCAAGAAATAGGTAAGGTGGTCACCAGTTCCCGTGTAGGTGCTACGAATGTAGCCATTCACATCAAAATCGATGGAATATCTCTCGATGAAGACACGGGAAATCCAGTCGGTTTCGGAGAAAACTCCATCCCATCTGATAGGAGCAAGAAGCTCAATGCAGGGAAGGGAAGAAAGGGCATCAGTGGGAAGCGAAATGGGAGCAGAAGTTTTGTTGAAAAACGCCAAATCTTGAGTAAGGCTCTCATCGAATTCGTTCAGGGTTATAGTTACAGCAACTCTGGGAACATTGTCTTTGTATTCCACTACTCCTGCATTGGCAAACTCCCTCAGAGCTTCGGAGTCAAGGGTAGCATTGTATCCTACATCCTGTACTCTCTTTAATTGAACCCCATCTACAATTGGGGCTAAATCAGAAGCATAAACTGCTATCGTCATGATTTCCTCCTAAATCAAACGCTCTATAATTAAATCCACATAGCCCCGATAACGGTCATAAGGATGTTCAGATACGGCAGGCAGAACTCTAATTCGTTGCGGGACTACCCTTATTCCTAAAACAGGCTTAGTTGTGTCCAGAACAACTATCCCGTTATCAACTTTCAGTTCATAAAAAGTCAGGCTGTTATCTCGGAGATAAAAATATATGGTTTCCAGAAGGGAATCCCTCTGTCCCTTATTTTTCCCGAAGACATGAATTACATAGCTGAACTGCATTATTTCCAGCTTCCCCCCGATTTGGGCAGGACGAGGGAGAGCTTCAATATACTGCACCACTACCATGGGAAGGGAAGCGCTTTCCTCTTCGGGGAAGGAATCCACTACCGTTATTTTGAGCTTATCCTCCAAAATTTTAACGAGGTTAAAAGTTAGCACGGACTTTTCCCATTACTGCTTGTCTAATAATGGCTGGAATCCTCGAAGCCATTTCCTTGCGTGCCGTCAGATAAGCAAGTTGCAGGAAAAATATGGCGGGCATCGGAGGGTGTCCTTCTGCCCCTTTGCCTATGGGCACGGAAATGCCTTCCCCGTACATCCCTCCTGGTGCCCCTCTTTCTACAGGCCAGAAACCGAAAGAAGCACCTTTTTTGTATGTCCCATATTCAAAGAAGCGCCAGATCGGTTCCCCATGGGGGTTAGTGAAGGAATTCAAAACCTCCTTTTTCCCAATCCCTAAAGTATCGGGAGGAATTCTCTCTACGGAATCCTTGGCTACTTTGATCAGCTTATCGTAGCCTGTCCCTGGACGCCTTCTTTTAGCTTCGGGGCTCCTGCTTGCTCTTGCTCCTTCAAGCTCCCTCTCGATAACTTCCTTGGCTACGATTTCTCCCTTTTCCAACAAAAGCCCCACCAAGGTCTTGAGGGATTCTTTTATCTTTGCAATCTCGGCCTGAGCCTGCATTATATTTTTAGGCATGCTTGATCTCGGCAGTAACCCTGACTGTCTCTATCTCCCCATAAGGAGTGTCAATATAATCAAAGCGCAGAGGAATAACCTCTTTGCCATCAATAAAAATCTGATTGGCGCTACGAAAAGTATCCTCTTCCTCAATGTCGATGAAGAAGTAGCAGTCCCCAATCTCTTGGAAGCCAGTCAAGGCAGTCCCGATCCTCAAAGGACGCCAGAAAACTCTGCAGTAAACATCTGTAGAGGTAGTTACCTTAACTTTTCCCGTTCCTCCACAGACTGGGCAAAAGGGATCAAAACCCGATTTGGTTACCTCGTTATAGCCACAAGTGGGGCAGTTGGTCTCTGTGGCTGTTATAACTGTTACGGGACGGCCGTAAAGCTTACGAATCCTCTGGTGATATAAGCTCAGAGGGATTCTCAACGGAAATTACCTCTCCATAATAGGTATTGACCAGCTCGTTAATAGCTGATTCTTGAGTGCGCAGGGGAGCGTCCTGAATGCGGGCCTGCCCATCGGAATAGATCATGCCCACGCCAAATCCCATCAAGATGCGAGCCACAGAGGCGTAAAGATTTTTTTGTTCTGGAGAGGGGGAGGCGGAAAACCCCTCATCGGTAGTCTCCATCGCCTCCCCCGTCCTTATGTTTACCTCTACGACAGCGTCTCTGATGTATTCCCAGAGTTCGCTGTCTTGGTAACGACTATCGTCAAAAATCCTGCGCCTCAGTTTTCCTATTGTCTCTAAGGCATCAGGAGATAAGGCCATTAGCTCGTCTTGATAGTAATCTCGTGGACGGCCTCACCCTTGGCAATCGCCATACCGATCACCTCGAAGCCAGCGAGGGAGTAGGCAGGAGATTTAGTCATCTCGTCCATGCCAAAGGTTACAACTGGCCGTCTCCTGTTCCCCTCTTGAGGGACTTGGAGGAACCAACCCAACTCCTCAGGAGCACCGACCATGTAAACTTTTAGAGGGCTGCAGAGAGTAGTTGTATAAGTGTTCACAAAAAGCTGGTTGCCGATAGTGCCAGTCTTCAGCATCCCTTGGCGGATTTCTGGGGTGAAGACCCCATTGGTAACACTGTCACCCCAAGTGAGCAAATCCATGAGGCGGTTAGGATGCATAATAAGGGTAGCGGGCTTGTCAATGTGATCGTTGAGGGCCTTCCACTGGGTAATGAAATCAACCAGTCCATAGAAATTGGCAGCATTAGACTGGCTGGTGTGCGAAGCGCCAGAAGCAGCGGAGGCCAGCAAGGAGAGCAAGTACTGATCCTCGATCTTGTCCATGGACTCAGAAATCTCCTGCTTGGTATCGGCAATAATATCAAGCCCAGAGAGGATCAAATCCATCACAGTCACGGTCACATTCTCCGAAGTGATGGGCCAAATATCGATGGTGTAGGAAGTGAATTTGCGGGTAACCTTGCGAATCTGTCCCCCGTTGGCCATGATGTAGGAAGTTACATCCTTCTCTTTCTTCCAGTACTTGTTGACTTCAGAACCGGAAACAGTCTTTACCTGAAGAACCTTACGAGCAATGCCCTTGTAGGAGGGTTCGGGAGAGATAAGGTCTCCCAAAACCTGTGCCATAGCAAGTGCGCCTTCGGAAGAAAGCTCCTTGGCTGCAATGCTCTGCACCTCTGCCTGGGCACGCTGATAATCCTCAAGCGAAAGATTGAGGTTATATTTCTTGTTAAACTCTTCAAGCTTCAAAAGATCAATCATTTCTTCCTCCTAATTAAGCGGGTAAGTTAACGAGCACGACAATTGTGCTTGTCTTCACCGCCAAAATGACTCCCACTTTCTTGTTGCTTGAACCAGCACTGGCGGTTAGCTTTTTGGTCGTGGGGTCAACATAAACGGGATTACCTGCGGTATAAGTAATCCCCGTTCCCGTTGTGAATTGGTCAGTTTCCAGAATGAATTGCCCCGTAACGCACTGAATTTTGCGTTCAGGGTTCTTCACATCGCTGGAATTTTCTAAAAAGTAAACATCGGCTTCGGTTCCAGCAGCACCATAGGTATTTACTTCGTTGTCTCCAGAGATTACGCCAAAAGTCCCAGCCGTAATCGTGGAACCACTCTTGTAGGAAATATCAGTGGGGAAAATTCCTCCATATAAAACTTTCAAAGCCATTTACTTCCTCCTAAATCTTTTTGATGATCTGCTTCAAAATGCTTTCAGGAGCGGGCTTCTCCACTTCACCGAGGGAAATAGTTGTCGAACTGGCTTGCACTTTCTTTTTGAGAGCCTCGTTCTCCCTTTCGAGTTTGTAAATCTTGAACTCCATATCGGTCATTGAGGCGTAATCCTTGCCCTCTTCGGCAAGGTCTCCCAGTTCTTTCAATCTCGCCTCTTGGAGTTTCCCCCGTTCAATGGAGGCCTTCAGGTTATCAAGCTCCTTTTGAGCATTTTGATAGGATTCCTCAAGCTTCTTGAGCTGTTCCTGAAGCTCAGCAAGAGCTTTCTCTTTCTCCTGCAGTTGAACCTCTAAATCAGCTTTCGCTTGCTCCAACTCTTTTACTTTCTCTTCCACTTCTGCCTCCTTAACCAATTCGGATTCGATGCCAAACTTTTTAGCGAAGCGAGCCAAGCGTCCCTCGATGATCTTCTGCGCCTCTGGGGAGTATTTATCTCTATTGCGAGGCATGCCCCAGTAGTGCAGGGCAGCACGAGTGCGCTCCTCTGAATTGCAGGGATAGGCATAGTTCACGGGATCAGCAAACTCATCATCGGGAACATCCGCATACTCTGAGGGCTTGGTTACAGCTCCATCTTCACGAATGGGAATTCCGTATTTCTTGGATCGAGCTTCTTGGGCCTTCTTCTCCTCATCGGTTGCGGAAGCGTAGCAAACGCCAGTAACCATCATCTCTTCAACCTCCGCAAGTTCTAAAAATCCTAAAGTCTGAACATAGGCAGGAATTTGAGTAAAAGCAGCTCCCGCAAATTCAATATCCTTCAAAATGATGGAATCATCTGTGGGGTCTTTCTCCGTCCTGCCATAAATCACTTCCCAACTCACTCCCATGCTGTTATCGGCATGGGCTTTCAATAACTTTTCCACAAAAGGTTGGGTTTCCTTTGTGCGCCAGACAACATAATCAGCCAAAACAAGGGACTGGGGATTGTCTGGTTCGACTACTTCCGCTTTGTAGCAAGTCCCCACCACGGGGCCGTAGTGAGTATCCCGAATATAGGAATTGAGCAATGTGGGCAGAGCTTCCTTGATGTCTTCCAAAAGGAGCTTATGCCCGTTCTTGTTCTTTACTCCAGCTACGGTAAATTTAGTGCGGACAAAAAGCTTGCTTTTTCGCTTTACCGAGGCTACGAGCTTTTTATCTTCAGCGGAAGGAGAGAAAAGTTCAAAATCACCGAAGCAAACTAAAGACATACTATGCAGTGCCGTAATCGTTAGAAGTTAATTGACGGGAAACGCCACGGGCAAGTCCAGCTCCCAATACTTCACAGCCGACATAGAATCCCGTTTTGGCAGTGTCGGTAATCGCCAGAGTATAAGAGCCATCAGCTTTGGTCTGGGCTATCAAGGCCTTTTTGGCGGTAAGTACACCGAGGTCAGTCCCCGCCCCAGATTTAGCCTGAACAGTCCCAGAAGCCGAAGTAGCAGTTAAACCAGCACCAGTGGCAGCATCAGAGAGCCAGACAAGAAGGGGGACGGGTCGAGCAATATTGGTTCCCGCAGCGTCCTTAATCTGAATGGTAACCTCGCAGACATTGGCTGCCCCAGCAGCAATCGAGAAGCTTACCTGCCCAGGGATGCCATCTACAAGGTTCAACTCATTCGCCGTTGCTGTTACATCCAACAAAAATTCGGGGAAATTTGAGGGAAGCCTGAGGGTAAGAATAACAGTGATGGTAGAAGTATCCTTGCCAATCACATAACCCACCAAGGGGTTAGCATTATTGTTGGAAGTGTAGGTTATCTGCCCCGTTGAAGCGTCGGCATAAACGGGATCAGCTACGGCATAATTAGTTAAAGCACCTACAAATTTATCGGTGCGAGCAACGAAAGTTCCGGTAACAAACTGAATTCTTTTTAAGGGGTTTTTTACATCCTCTGAATTCTCCAGGAACAACCCGATTATGGGAGCACCATTGCCAGCAAAAGTGTCTAATTCCTTATTTGCGGATAGGGTAGCGAAAGTTCCTTCGGCAATCGTGCTTCCCGACTTGTAAGTAAAGTCAGTGGGAAAAATTCCTCCATATTCGACCTTAATCATCTCTTACTCCTTTTAATGTTCTTCAACCCACTTTTTGGCCTCTTCCATGGTGAATTTATCTTTGGGGAAGAGGTAAACCTTGATGGCCGTCGAACCCGACGGCAGTTTAATTAAGCGTCCCAAAATCCCGCTTTTGCCCAGCTTGATCGTGCCCACGAATTCTCCATCTTCTGGACAATCGGGATTCTCAATGTGGTGATAATTTTCTGTAGAGAAGTCCGCTTTAGCCTCATCGGGATTCTCCGTCCCTTCGGGCCTCCCAGCTCCAGGAGGAACGCCTACCGTTTTCTGCCCTCCAGAGGGGAAGGCTACTCCTTGACGGAAAGTAACCCGTGGCTCCATAATCCCCGCATACTTCTGTTCTTCTTTCCTACGCTCCACCTCTTGCTGATAATCTGCTTCAGCCTCATCAGCATAGGTCTCTTGGGAGAGAACGCCTCGGTCATAGAGGTCACGAACAAATGTTTTCCAAGCAGTTTGATCCTCGAAGAGGCGCAGGCGCTTCCACTTCAAATTGGGGACAACATCAAAATTATTTTTCTGAGCTATCTCCCAGAAGATGCGCTCCATTAAGCGCTTCACATGCCTGCGGGCATATTCAATTTCCGCAATCATAGGTTTGGGATTGAACCTTGCTCTCATCCCCGTTTGGTCAGCGCCTATGATCTCCAGCAATCCCAAGCTTTCGAGGATCATCAAATCGCATTCACGGTATTTATCCCAAGAAAGGAGCGTATCGGTGCGGGGAGCAATCACTTCCGTTTCCACATTTGCGGAAGTGGCTATGACAGAGAGCCTGCCAACATTCTGGAGTATTTCTTTCTGGACTTTTTCCTTATCTTTGGGATTTCCCGTCATAATTTTGAAAAGTATGACGGAGAGTATTACACCCAAAGCAGTAGTCCAGTCCATTTCCACCAGCTTATCCCTCAAATCTACCCACTGGAAAACCAAGGAGAGATAGGGAGTGGGAAATGGCTCATAAGGCTGGCAGGCACGCCTCAAAACCAAAAATAAATCGTCTTTCCTTAAGGGAAGATAAGTGGAAGAATCTGTATTTTCCCGTGGGGTGAGATAAAGCTCTTGGAAGCTACGGTCATAAAGGCTGAGTTCTTTGAGAGCTTCTTCGCTACGAAGCCTGTATTTGAATTGCCCAAAAACAGAAGTGCTCTCGATTTCAATTGCCAGGGGATTCATAATGGCAGCGGTTACGGGAAAATTCTTTCCTTCAATTTCCCCCCATGTCATATAGGGGATTACCAGACCGCTCTGCCAATATTCCCTGAAAATCCAATCCAAAAGCTGATCAAGGCCTGAGGGGGTTCTATCAGGCAAATTGATGTTAATTTCCGCAGCCCACTTATCATAAAATTTTTTTATTTCTTTATCGGGGCAAATAATTTCAAAGCCGTTATTGGCGGAAGCTACCATCAATTCCCCAATTCTTCCCACAATGTCTTTTCGTCTCCAGAGGGAACGGGCTTTCCTTACGGCCTGATCGAAAGAAACAATATCCTGGATTTTGCTGTTTTTTACGAAACCAGTTAAAGCTTCCAAATAGGAAGCAACTGCGAAATCAATCCCTTTTTTCTTCGTCATTCTTTTTCCTTTTTAAATGGGGGAGGAGATAATCTTATAGATGATGGCTCCTCCCCCGCAGAAGTGCGGGCCGGCCCTTCGGGGAATCCCAGGCAGGTGGGCGACCTTGCTGGGCTACCACCCTGATGGTGGTAGGCGAACCAGAAGTGAATATTCCCCTCCATATATATATGGGACAAAATTTTGCGTATTTTTTTTAGATTTTCCCCCTAAAAATACTTGACAAGATAAAATTTTAATGCTAAATATTTTAGCGGAGGTGATACTATGACCGAGAAGGAAATTTGGGAGGCTTTAAAAGCCCCTATGCCCTTCAAGCTTCTGCCCAAACCAGTAGGGCAGAAAGAAGAGGCTTTGGCTCTGCCATATATAGAGGCGGAGCAGGTAATCAAAAGGTTAAATGAGGTATTAGGCCTTGGAAATTGGCAGGAACATTACAACATCGTTAAATGGGATGCAGATTATGTGAGTATGGTTTGTTCCCTCATGATTAAACTCGATAAAGAGTGGATTCATAGAGAGGGATACGGTGAAGCAAAAGGAGAGGATAAGGAAAACTTTAAAGCTGCCGAGTCCGATGCTTTCAAAAGAGCAGCCAGAAAATACGGGGTAGGTCTATTCCTTTATGAAATTCCTCTAAAATTCTTCCCTTATGATCCAAATACTAAAAAGTGGAAACTCTCCCAAGAGGAAATGATAAAGCAACTTATGTCAGAAACCACTCCCAAAGAAGCCTTTGTTTGCGCCGATTGTGGCAAAGAAATCGTGGGAGGAAAGTCCAAAACGGGCAAAGAATATACTGCCCAAGATGTAGTGGATTATTCCCTGAAGACCTTTGGGAGAATTCTCTGCCCAGCATGTCAGAAAAAGGCAAAAGATGAGCAAAATAATTAGCAAAAACTTTTTTGCAAAAACAAGTGCACTTTCCTGCGAAGCCCGTCTCCTTTATCTCTACCTTTGTGTTTTCGCCGATGAAAAAAATATTGCAAAAAATAATGCAAAAGTTTTAGAGGCCGAGGTTTTCCCCTACCAAGAAGTAAACATTCCTCAACTCTTAGAGGAACTGGAAAAAGCAGGTTTAATCGCCATAGAGGGAAACATAATCCGATTGTTTTCAGGGAAGCGTAATGTTCTGCCTAAAAAAATTGACCAAAAAATTGCAAATGATATTGACCAAATGATGGTTTATGACCCCCAAAAAGGCCTCAAAATCTACAATTTCCCGCCTCCCAACATCAGTAGCTCTGAAACACTAAAAGAGAAAGAAGAAAGAGAAAAACCAGAAAAAACAGAAAAAGAAAAAGAAAGTAACAAAGAAAAAGAAAAAGAAAAAAAAGAACAAAAAGAGAAAGAAGAAAGAGAAAATATTATGGTATTTAAAGATAAATCTTTAAATACCAACGTAAAACTAACAATTTCAGAAGAACTTCCTGTTTCTGAAAATTTATCTCGAAATTCCACTTCTAAGTGGAAAGTTTTTAAAAAAGGAGAAACTGCTTGCGACGAGCGGGCAAGTCCCACCCGCTTCCTGCTCAGTGAATATCGCAGACTTTATGAAGCAAAATACGGCAAAAAGCCCGTGCAGAACTGGGGCAAGGATGGGACAATCGCCAAGCGCATTATGAGCCAGCCCGCTGTTACTGTGGAAAACATCACGCAATTTCTCGAAAGGTTCTTCCAAGAAGAAGACGACTTTATCAAAAAAGTAGGGCATACGCTTGGGGTTTTTGAGAAACGCCTCCCAGGCTATCTGGAAAGGCGTGTCTGGGTAAATAACAAAAAATTTCCCGAAACTGTTTCTGTAGGAGAAGCAGCAAAAGAATGTCTAAAGCTGTGATTTATCCTATCTGCGAGAAAATTAAAGAATGTAAGGCTCTGAATTGCTATTTCTGCCACAATTTTTCTCACTTTGAACCCAAAATTAAGGAACCTGATCCTGAATGGCGCAAGCTTCTCCGCAGAAACCGCAGGCGGGGCAAATATGCAGAGCGGGCTGTTACTAAAAGATGGCCTGGCGCTCGGAGAGTAGTAGGGTCTGGAAGCGGGGAAGAAAAGGGAGACATTATTTACCTGAACTACCTCTTCCAGGAAAAGGCAACCCAGAAAGATGACCAATTTTATTCCCTTTTGAAACAGGCAGAAGAAGAGGTGGCACAGGCAAGCAAGGAAGAAAAAGAGGTTCTCACTCCCCTTCTGGTTCTGGAATGTGGGGACGAAATCGTTCTGGCTATGGATGGGGACGATTTTGCTCGCTACATGAAAGGAGAGAAAACGGTTTTCTACACTATTCACAAAAAGCTCCGAAGCTACAAGACTCTTTTCCGCTGGCTGAATAAGGCCAGAGAGGACAGTCAGAGGGAATATCAGCGGACAGGGACTTATTTTCTCCCTGGTGTAATTAGGTATTATTCCCGCCATCACAAGGGAAAAATGGTGGTTTTTGTGGAGAGACTTTCAAGAAAGGAGGAAAGAGATGGAAGCGACAATTTTACGGAAATTGAAGGAACTATTGAAGCTGTTAAGGGAGAACAAGGCGGAGCTTTTGATCCAAATCAGCCCCGCTAATGATGGTGGTTACTATGTGGATGTTTCCTTGAGCTGGAAAGAAGCCGAGGAAAAGGAATGGACACACGAATGATTTTGCTGTTTTGGCTTTTAATTTCAGCCTTAATGGTTGTTTTGGGAGTGCTCAATATCATGGATTGGGACATAGTGAAATTAGCCGTTGGCGCTCCTTTAGTCCTTTATGTAGCCCTTTGGGCATCTGAAAAAATATTTTACAAATTTTTCTTTCGGAGGTGATGAAAATGATAAAGGAAATTGATCTCTTTCCCTATGAGTTTGCTCAAGACAATAACGGAAAAATTATCGTTTTGCTACGCTCAAAAGAAGGTGAGGATGTAGGCCTGTATTTCAAAGTGGACGATGCTCGTGAAGTCCCGCCTTTCTGGAAAAAATTCAGAGTAACAATCAGCGATGAGGATTAGCTATTCAACTTTACACCAATATGAACTGTGTCCTCGGAGGTGGAAGCTACTCCAGACTCATCCTTTTGAGAGCAATGAGGACACAGAGGTAGGAGTGATAGTGCACAAAGCTTTGGAGAT
>Ga0207433_10009695_pt1 | contig 15241 bp, 14 predicted proteins | sample YelNatPaOPGAMG01_FD_187559 | JGI IMG/M metagenome (GOLD analysis project Ga0207433, IMG submission 187559) | Hot spring thermophilic microbial communities from Obsidian Pool, Yellowstone National Park, USA - OP-RAMG-01 (SPAdes) (version 3) | ecosystem: Environmental > Aquatic > Thermal springs... | reverse complement strand
CTCGTCTTTCAAGAATAAAATAGCCTGCTTTTTCACCTATTCCTCTTTCATGAGCACGACCTCTCTTATCGAATACTTCTCTTCAAATCTTTTGATGAGTTCGCGGCCAAGGAAATAACCTGTCTGCTTTACCCCTCGAATGCTGAACCAAGATCCGAAGAAGGCTCTTATCTCAAAAGGGTCTCAAGCTTTTCCTTAGCATAACAGCAGTTAATTCACAGCTTTGAATAATGCTTTAAGAAGTTTAACAACTTCACGTAGTTTTAGACGCCTTAGGAGAGAAATGTTCTTAAATGTTTTCCTCTATCCTCGTCATGAATGAGCAGGATCAGAGATTACAAGTGGCTTTACTTGACACTTGTCTTCTTCACAATCATTCTTATAGTACTGGTTTCACTTATATATCGTACCCCCATGCCTCAGTCTATGGAGGGATGGGAAAAGATCTCACTTAAGGATGTTCAAACGCCTAGCGAGAATCCCAAGGTTTACGAGCTTGTGGAAATCAACATTCATTTGTCAGGTGGAATAAAAGATCTTTTTGACGAGAATGAAGTTAACGTGACTTGTAGAATCAATCTCCCAAATGGTGAGGAATGGAGTATTCAAGCCTTTCCTTACCAAATGTATGAGAGAAGAGTGGTGGGTGGGGAAGAGGTTTTAACACCTGTCGGAGAGCCTTTTTGGAAGCTTAGGCTAACCCCACTCTTAGAGGGCACTCACACAATAAACATCTACCTGTATTCTAGGGGAGAACTTGTTGATTCACGAATTATATACATTGATGTGGAGGGTTATTCTCAAAACCCGGGTTTCGTAAGGATTAACGGTAATTACCTGGTTTGCGACAATGGTTCAGACCTTTTCCTAATCGGCCAAAACGTTTGCTGGTATACGCCTTCGAAGAAAACCTATGATTATGACGCTTGGTTTGAGAAGATGGCTGAGAACGGAATGAATTACGCTAGGATATGGATGGCACCGTGGGCCTTCGGCGTAGAGTGGAGTGATAAAGTAGGCAGGTACGACCTTAAAGAGGCTTGGAGGCTGGATTATGTTCTCCAGCTTGCGGAAAAGAAGGGCATATACGTAATGCTGTGCCTAGTTAACCATGGACAGCTCAGGAAGAGCGACAACTGGAGCGGCAACCCATATAACAGGGCTAGGGGAGGACCATTATCTTCACCCGAGCAATTCTTCACAGACCCTGTTGCAAAGGATTATTTCAAGAAGAGGCTTAGATACTTAGTTTCAAGATATGCTTATAGCACTCATCTATTAGCTTGGGAGTTTTTTAACGAAGTTGATTTAACAGATGGATATGATCCTTCTAATGTGGCAAGTTGGCACAGGGAAATGGCGGAGTACTTACGGAGTATAGACCACTATGGCCATCTGATTACTACAAGCTTTTCAGATCCTCAGGGGGGAGACCTCATCTGGAAAACATCCGGTTTAGATTTTACACAAACACATATGTATGGCCCCGGTATCAATGATCTTGGGAAAGCTATTTCAACAGAGATAAAAAGAAAGCTGTTAGTATATGGAAAACCGACTTTATTCGGCGAGTTTGGGGCCGATTGGAGATGGTTTGACTCGCCATTATACTACAGGGATAGAGATGGCGTTGAGATTCACGAAGGCATCTGGGCCTCGAGTATGAGTGGCTCCTTTGGGACAGCGATGACATGGTGGTGGGACGTTTACGTTGATCAGTTCAACCTCTATTACCATTATGGGGCTTTGAAAAGGTTTCTGGCAAACGTTAGCTTCAGCAGATCTAAGTTCATTGAGCTTAATTACAGGGTTGTTGAAAACGAGAAGGTTAACGCGACTAATGTTAATTTCGAGATTTTCGGCCTTAGAAACAAAACTTTCGCAATGGGTTGGGTGAGAAACAGGGATTACAACTGGTTTAACGCCATTAACAACTATAGTCTTAGAACGGTTGGAGAAGTTGATGTTGAGCTTTCAGATTTCAACACAGGGAGCTACTTGTTTGAAGTCTGGGATACTTACTCAGGAGAAAAAACCTGGGCTACTAGGGTAGAATCCTCTAACGGTAGGCTTGTAATCGAGATCCCTTCTTTTCATAAAGATATAGCTTTTAAAATAATCATGGTTGAAAAATAAGGCGTTTCCTCATAAGTTTTATAATGCTTCGAGAGGTTTCATGCTCTACGGAACATGAAGCAGCTTGTTATCTATTATTCTAGGACAGGGACCACAAGGAAGATTGCGGAAGCCATGGTGAAAGTTTTAAAATGCGATATTGAGGAAATCCGGGATTTGAAGAATAGGGCAGGTATCTTAGGCTGGCTGAGTTCAGGCATGGATGCGACTTTGAAGAGGCTAACCAAGATAGAGAAGCCTGGGAAGCTTCCTGAGCTTTTCGACGTTACGGTAATCGGCACTCCTGTATGGAACAACACAGTGTCCACACCCGTTAGGACGTACATACTCGAACACAGAGATCGGTTCAAACAAGTCGCGTTCTTCTGCATCCAATACAGTTCTAAGAGCAATGCGCTGAAAGACATGGAAGCCCTTTGCAGCAAGAAACCAGTTGCAACACTTATGCTGAGGAAGAAGCAGGTGGAAACCGGCGAGTACATTGACGTGGTTAGGCAATTCTGCGCACAGATAACTCGGTGGGAATCATACCCTGGCAAAAGAGATTCCGAGCAGTCGGCCAGTGACCGACGTTCTTTTAAAGAAGACTATGTTTAGTTGCTTACAGCCCGTATTTTTCCACCCTGTATTTTTCAATAGCGTTTATTATGCTCTCCCTCAACCTTATAGTTTGCTGTACTGTCGTAAGCGGGATTACGTATATTTTGTTCAGATCCTCCGGGTCCGCGAACAACACTATCCTTCCATCTGAGTCTACGATTCTGAAAGGATATGTCCATTCTACGATACGCGTTTCTATCAGCACGCCAAACTGGTCATAAATATTCTCTATCCTACTATCCTTCTCCTTGACTAGGAAGCCGTGTTCAAGACATATCTCTTTCATCCTTTCGGCGTCCAGTTCGCTTGAGAAAATAATGCTGAAGCACTCGAAGGTCTCTCTAACAACCTCTTTTATTCCTAGTGGAAGGTCTCCAACATATTTTGCTTTCCAGCGGGGAGCCTGAAAAAGAGCCTTCAATACTCGAAAGAGTAGCATAAATTATTATAGGCGAGGGAGCTCATATCTATTTTGGTCATAAGGAAAGTTTAGGAAGCATCAGTTTTTAGAAAAACCTTATTAGAGACGCTTAGAAGCATGAGAAAGAGGATTATTTGTTTTAATAAATTCTATGGTTCAAGCGAAATACATGCGTAGACACCTTCGCCTCTTTATCCAGCTTGAATGCAACCATATTATCATAACTGTTAAGGTCGATGATGTTCCAGCCCGGCTTTAGCCCTACATTGTTAAACTCCGCGTATTCAACAGCCCCAATATGTAATGCGAATACGCATCGAAGCCTCTATGGGTTTTAACCCGTAGCTTTTGTTAGCAAATTCTTTCATAAGTATCCCTCTTGCCCAGCCGTTCAGGCCCATTGACGAATTATAGGCACCGTGGAGAATACCAATTCGTATACCTGTTAACTGTTTTCCTAGAACCGTTTCAGGCTCAAGCACGAATATGATGCCTGTATCATCCTCCATGCTAGTATAGCCTCATGATTAACGCAAGAGGCATGCATGCCCATTCACCAGTATTCTAAAGCATAGATTCCTTTAGATAAACTTGAGAGCCTCAAATTAGATTAAAGATTTTCGCAACTTTTTCAACCAGCGATATAACTGCTTTCAACGAATATTTTACAAAGGGATTCATATCTTTCAAGTACCACTTAGCAAGGTCCTTTATCCAATAGATGTCGTGTTTCAAACATGCTTTCATTATTTCAAGCTGTTCCTCAGATGGTTTCGCCTTGTACCATTCCTTATTTTTAAGAACACCCATTGGAACGAAGTACATCGGCACAATTAGGCTTCTGAAGGGCTTAAGCTCGTCAATCAATTCCAACGTCTTGACTAGATCTCTACTAGTTTCTCCAGGAATCCCTAGGATTATCGTTGCAGCAGGAACTATTCTAGAATCATGCATTATGGAGAAGGATTCTTTCACTATCTCGGGCCAGAACCTCGCGGGGTATGGTGCGGCTTTCGCAGGCATTATTTTCTCAGCCAATTCTGGGGACCCCGTTTCAATACCGACTTCAACGCCGATGAAATCATTCTCGTCTCTTAATATTATCTCTGACAAGCGCGATATCAGAGAGTAGTTTTCCTGAGCATATTTTACTGCTGAAAGACTGACATGACTCCAACCAACTATCTTAAAATAGCTTCTAGCCAGCTCATGAAGCTTTATCAACGGTTCTGGCCTAGGCTTAATCCCATAAGCCCCGTAGAGGAGAATATCCTCAGAATGTAAGAGGCATCTGTCTAACCCTGCATTCTTATTTACCTGAAGCTCTCTCTCAATAGCCTCCAAGGGATAGTGTCTTAATGGTCTGAGAGTTACTGAACAGAATCTACACCCTCTCGGGCAACCCCTCATTATTTCTACGAGTCCGTTGACAGAAGCATTTTTTATGAGCGGAATCTCTTCGATTTGCGGCACGTCATTAATACCAACGTAAACATATTGTGGCAGGGGTTTGCCGTCGAGAGCGTTTTTAACCAAGGATACGATTACCCTTTCTGCTTCCCCCTCGACCACAGTGTCAATGCCCCATTTTTCAAAGTATTCCGGCATCCAGAGCCATTGCCAAGCCGCGGGTCCCCCTACGATTATTCTCAGCCCGTTGTTTTTAGCCGCTCTTATCTCAGGCTTCTCCATGAACCTTTTGAAGTATCTTGAGTTAACTGGTTCTCTCCCAGTGAGGACCCACCATTCGCTGCTTGGAGGACCCAATGCAAAATAATCGTGGTGCCCTATTCCAAGCACTTTAGCATTCTTCAAATGCTTTCCTAAGTAGTCCGGGTCGATCACAGTGGCTTTTATCCCAGCATCCAGTAATGCAGCCTCAACCTTCCTAAGACCATAAGGAGCCTCTACGGGTCTTCCAACACCGTCAACTTTGACCTTCGGGGCTGCAACGGCCATCCAGACCATTTCGGGAATCATAATAGGAGGACCTGTAGTCATGAATCCGAGAAACTCTTTACCATGGTGGTTAGTCATAAGGGTCCTGTCGACTGATAATATTACGTCAAAACGCTCGCTTGACATCTCAGTCTATTATGAGCTTCTCCTCATAGTTGTCAGAATCCTCATATTTACCATCGTGAACTATAAGTGTTGCCGAAACGTTTCTAGTTGTTAAAGGTCTAATAGTTTCTAGCAGTTCTCCACACTTAAAGCCCTGCATATTTATAACTATATGGTTATATTTGCTAAGCATTGGAATAAGTTCCTCAAGCTTTGAGTTTAAATCGTCAGGATTATCTTTCTTTATAATAGTTATGTGAAGCTTTCTATTTGATCTCATCCAGCAACACTCTCCAAGACTTTTTCTAAGCGATTCAGTATTCTGTATTTGACATACTCTCTCAGGAAAGGATTAGAAATATCCTTAGTTAATCTCCTGTATTCAATAATATATCTCAACGTTATTTCGAAAGCCTCTTTCATGCTTATTTTACCATCCCAGTTTCTCTCTCCCATTCTGTTCAGTATGCTAATTATAGAGTTTCCAACAGTGATTATTTTACGCTGCTTATGCTTCGGGTCTCTGGAAACTTTTAGAAAACCCTTAACAGACATGTTCTTGATCTCCCTAGAAAGAACTATTCTTGAAAGCTCTCCCTTAAGTCTATCTGCCAGTTTGTTAAAAGATGCTCCATCCGGATGACTCGCTATCACGTCTATTATTTTTCCTCGAAGAAGAGTGAATTCCATGAAAGCCATGAGAAAACCAGTATAGTGGTGAACCAGTATATAAACTTAACCGGCATATTTAAAAAACCAGATTATTTGTGAGCCACGTTAATATAATGTGGAGGAAATCGTGGAAACATGAAGAGTAATATTGAAAAACCGCTTATCCTTTTTAGTTTAGTCGTAAAAAACTAAAGTATTTATTGAATGAGGCTTCAACTCAATATTAATTGCATCGCTAGTTAACTTGACAGTTTTCTCCTCTATTTTAACCTTACTGAGGTTTTCAAAGGTATTCTTATCCTCCACAGACTCTCCTGAAACAAAATAATGGAGGCAACTTTTAGGCTGGAAGCCCTTGAAGTGAATTTGCAATTCTACGCTATCGCTTTCACTCCTGTTTAAAGCATGAGCATAGAGCACTCTACCATCTTCCGAAATCGTTGAAGAAACGTCGACGAAGGGCACGTATCCCCCGGCCTCATTAGACTTGTAGAGATCGGTGTCGACGAGCGTTCTTAAAACGTTTGAACCCCTATTGTTACAATACATTTTGAAAACAAGGTATTGAGGTGTTAAAACCATACGTCCATCGGAGGAAGCTATTATGAGGGGTAGGACGTTTACCGTTTGCGCGAAATTGCTTATCGGCACGATGTTGCAAAGCCTCTGAAGCATATTCAACACGCCTGCTGTGAATACAGCGTCCTTAACGCTTGTTACTTGCGTAAGCAACGGTTCCTTAGCCTCAGGATACCAGACGTTCCACTCGTCGAACGCTATCCTTATTTCGCGCTTTATCCCGTATTTCCTTCTAATGGCTTGAATTAGGCTGTAAACATCTTTAAGCTTCTGTTCGAGACCTAACGGGACCGCAGCCAACTCTCTATACGGCTTATTGTCGAAATCGTAGAAGTGTATGGATAAATAGTCGAAGTATTTCCCAGCCCTCTTAACCATTTCAATGTTCCACTCAGGATCTTCACACCCTACTGCGACAAGCTCTATGCCGGGATCGACCTTACGCATCTCGTTAGCAAACTCTACTGTTCTTCTCGCACACTCAGCACCGTCTTTACAGAACCCTATCTGCCATTCGCCCCATAGCTCGTTACCTATCCCCCAAAGCTTGACGCCGTAGGGCTCATCATGACCGTATTCACGCCTCAGGGAAGCATAGTAAGTACCTCCTGTAGAATTGCAGTATTCAACCCATTGGGCAGCTTCCTCCGGAGTACCGTTTCCAGCGTTGACAATTATAAAGGGCTCCGCACCCACCAGTCTACACCATTCTAAAAATTCGTCAGTACCAAAATGATTCGGCTCCTCAGCTCCCCAAGCCATGTCGTAGCGCCTAGGCCTCTGACTCACGGGTCCCACGCCGTCTCTCCAATGGTACCCGCTTGCGAAATTACCGCCAGGCCACCTTGCTAGCGAGGGCTTTAACTCCCTTACTGCTTGAAGAACGTCTAAGCGAAATCCCTTTTCATTAGGTATTTTAGAGTCTTTACCAACCCAGATTCCTCCGTAGATACACTCACCCAAGTGCTCGATAAACTGCCCATAGCATCTTCTGTCAAGAGTACCGACGGGGGTAGTCGCGTCCACAAGCACTCTGCATCTCAATCTATTCACCTAGAGTATTTAGGATTATTTCGAGTAATAAAGCTATCTTGCTACGAAACAATTCTTTTTACAACTACTTCAGCACCTTTTATTAAACCGTAGGGGGCAAACCGGTATTCTTCAACCCAGTTCTCCTCGTCTACGAATGTCTCTGGGCCTACGAATGTTAAACTGTCTCCAAGCCTATGATGAAGCGGGCCGAAAGTATTTCTGAGACTGCTCACAACATCGATTTCCAGAGTATTCTCACCCGTTTTTACAAATCTCGTAATATCTGCCTCTAAAGGTCTCCAGCAAACGGGTATAGGCTCGCTGCGATTAACATAGATTAAAAATAATGTGCCCCTAGCTTCAGGGAAACGCAGTAAAACCTGATCCCAATCATCGGAGTCAAGGTTAAACTTTGATTTATACCTCATAGTTCCCGCATAAAATGGGTAGCCTTGGTCAACCCAGCTTCCTGATTTCAAATACTCCGGTTCATCAGTCAATACGAATCTGTTATTCCTCTTCTCAACTGCAAAATCACCCACTATATAGATGTCTTCAATGGGGATTTCAAGGCTGTAGTTACAGGACAGCTCTATAGTATTATCACCTATTTCCACACAATCCGATATGTCTACTCTCCCCATCTGCCTATCCCAATACCAATCAGCTGTTTCAGTGGGTATTTGAACACCGTTTACAAAAAGCTTCCAAGCAGAAGCCCTTTCTAAAACCAAGTATATTCTCTTCGGCCTCACTTCTGTTCTAAAAGTGTTTTTTAGACGGAGTTTGAAAAACTCTTTGTTTAAAACGCCTTTTTTCAACAAGACCCAGGGCTGAATACCGTTGTAAGAAGAAAGCCCTGTTCTCTCAAGCACTTCGCGTTTAATTCTCCAAATTGGCATCGTCTTACTCCATTCCTCATCACCAATCGCATACTGGCAGTTGTCCAAAGTCAAAGAGTTCAGATGAAGCCTTTCAAAGCCCCAAACATCTGGGAGCCTTATAACGCTTTCGACAAGCCTTTTGCCCAGCTTAATGCCTGTTTTAACAATAGGCTTAGAAACATCTATGAGATACGAGCTGCTTCCAGCGGGAGGGAATAACTTTCGAATCACCATTCTGTCTCCACATTCTGTTACTTCAATCTCCTTAGCGTCTCCGCTTTGTAGATCCAACTCATAAACCCTGCCTTTCTCTTTGAAAAAGAGATTTACATTACGAGACTCCCTACTTTTATTCGAGAAAAAGAAAATGTGTTGAGACCCTTCTATCCTATGGTGAAAATAAATATCTCCAGCCTCGTTCCCCAATTCATCCCTAATACTTACCGATCTCTCAAGCACTTTTTCTAAAGCATTATTCAAATCATTTATTTCCCCAAAGATTTTTTGAGCATTCGGATGAGATAAGAGTCTTCGCCATTCTTCCTCTGAAGGAATCCCGTCAATTAGTTTGGGAGTCTCGCCAAAGAAAATGACTTTACCCTCTGAATCCAGAAACTTTTCGATGAGGCTAAAAGTTGAGCGAGACCATGTTAAAGACGGGGGTATGATAATAAGTTTGTAAGAAGCGTCTTTAACTTTTACTATCCCTTTCCCAGGGACTTTGGCATGCTTTTCCATTATGATTTCATCACCTAAGTCGAACTTCCAATGGAGCATTAATAGAGCCTCAACAAGACTTATGAAGGCGCTATTATACCCCCACGGCTTAGACTCTTTATCTTTAAGGAGCCTCGGCGCGTAGGTAGCCCAGACGCTTCCTATTGGATTAAGAACAAGTATGTCTGCACAGAACCTACCTTGAGAGCACAGGTAGCTTGCTCTAGATAAGTAATCATTCATAATCTTGTAGTAAGGCCAGTAGGGTTGGTGGTAGCTTATTGTAGGAGGATAGTCTCTCTTACCATCGCCTTTCTGAGTGTAGAGCACGAGATGTTGACAGATAAAATTGACGCCGAGAGAGAAGTTGTAATCAGCTATCCACTTCTGGTCTTCAAAAGTCATGCTGTGACCACTGCATCCAAATATTTCGCAAAGAACTCTGTCTTTACTGAATTGATGCGCAACGCTTGAACACTGCTTCAAAGTTAAGACGCTGCCAAGGTTTCTCCCAAGGTGGTCTACGCCTGGGATATGCATGTATTCATAATGCGGCATCGCCGAACCGATGTGACGCGTTTGAAAAACAAGATCGTCTTCACACAAATAGTGGCCAGTCATCTTTAAACCATACTCGTCGCACTTCTTACTGTACGGTATTGTCCAAGATTCTAGAAAAAGCAGTGTAACAGTCCTCCAGAAATCGTACCTAACCTTGTTGCAGCCAGTTCCTTCGAAAAATAAGAGCGGCAGCTTATCGATAAGATCATACCCGTTTAACTTTTGGAAGTATTGGGCCAGGCCGTACGTCCAAGGTATTTCCTCTAACGGCTCCCAAAATGGGTAGAAGTTCGGCTCATCAGTAAAAACTCCCGGAACACTCTTTCCAAACTTTTTTCTGAAGCGTTTCGCATACTTTCCTAGGGTTATGTTGAGAAACTTTTCTGTAACCTCGGGGTTTAAAAGATCGACGTAGCTCCCCCCGTTATACCAGTTGCTCTTCTCCCCTGTTACCACTCTAAAGCCGATTATTTTTACTTCTCCAACAATGTCTTCAGGCTTAATGACGCGTTTAAAAGACTCGATAACACCCATCGAAGAGAATTTTACTTCGAAAAAAGCTAGAACAAAAGGGTCCGATAAATATTCTCCCAGAGCATTTTTCTCAAACTCTTCTACAATGAGCTTTTTAACCCTATATTCTTCTCTTTTAGCCGGAAGGATTCCACCGGCAAAGCCGCTTGGCCATTTATCCTCGTCGTAAAGCCATGAGTAAACCCCTGCTTTTTCACCTTCCTCAATACACGTCTTGACGCACTCCATCCATTCTTCGGACAAGTAAGGAGTGACCAGACCAATTCTGGAGTGCATAAAGTATCCGCCGAAACCCTTTTCCGCAAACTCCACTACTTGTCTGCGTAGTTCATTTGCGTCGAGAAGATTGTTCCAAGACCAGAATGGTGAAGGCCTATATTCTTTCGGAGGACCCTTAAACCTTTTTAGATCCATACGGTTATCAGGGTAAAAGGGATACAGATAGTTTTTAAATAATGCTTCGGCAGCTCACTCTATTCTTAAAGTTCTCGATTCAAAATATTTTTCCAAAAGCCTCCGCATACCGCCCCTAAGTATCTCTGAAAAAGTTGAAGGAACTATCCCCAGCGTTCTCGCCAATTCCTTGGTACCTATTTTCCTCGGATAGTCGAAATACCCCATTTTAAGGGCGAGCCACAGCACGTTCTCCTGCTTCTCGGTTAAGACACCCTCCTTAGGCTCATGTTTATACAGGCTTAGTACTCGTGGTTTGAAACCTAGTGATTCCAGCATCGACAATATTTCTTTGAAAGCTTCATGCTTAGGCACTATGAATTCGTAAATCATCTTGTAGCCCTCCAGATGCCTCCCTGAAATTAAGAATGCTCCTTTTGAAAGCAGCGTACTACACAAATTGCAACCCTCTGTTTCGAAGGAAGCGAGAACGTTAGAGCCGCTTGAGCCGCTGCGGATCCTAAGCTTTTCACCGGAAACCTTATCTATCTCGCTGAAGGGAAAGCTTATTAGATGTCTTACTAGGCCCTCCGGCAATCTTCTAACATCTATCAGCTTGCAACTGTTTATTCCAAGCTTGGATATTAGCTCAAGACCCTTGCACTGAGTGTTTTCAACCTCAATAGTAACATAATACAGAGTTTGTTCAAGAGCCAATATGAACTGCACCCTAGTCATAAATTTGTTGACGACGTATTAAGCTTATCGGTAAGAATTATTCTTAGGGAAAAACATTTAGCTTAAATAGTCCTGGGAAGGCTTAGGATAGAGAATGCAAATGAAAATCCTTCTCCCACAACAGATTTTAGACTGGATGGAGCAGCTCGCCCTCAATTATAGCTACCTTGGGATTTTCATCCTATCTTTTATAGGAGCACTTTCGATAGTTTTTCCAATACCTTATACGGTCGTGATCTACTTTCTAGGAACGTTTCTTGATCCCTATCTAATAGCTTTCTCGGGGGGACTCGGTTCCGCGATGGGTGAGCTAATCGGCTATTTCTTGGGGTACTCAGGGAGAATGTTGATAAGCGATGAACGCAGAAGGAAGATGGACTACATGGTTAAGATATTTGACCGTTATGGTGTTATTGTAATATTTCTTTTCGCCCTAACTCCCCTGCCCGACGACCTTCTAATAATACCTTTAGGGGTAATGCATTACAATCCGGTGAAGTTCCTAATACCTTGCATAATGGGGAAGACTCTCATGTGTCTTATTCTGGCTCTTGGAGGACGTTTCTCCATAGGAATCATAAAAAGCCTTTTCGGCGAAAACGGGGGTTGGGCAGCGAGCATAGTTACATTCCTGCTGCTGGTTGTAATACTAGTTCTAATGTTTAGAATTGATTGGGAGAAATTATTTTTTAAATACGTAGAGAAACAAGAAAATAAAAACGATTAAATACAGGATGAGGTTTATCGAGGATCAATGGAAGAGTTTGAAAAAGAGTATTGGCTTGAAGTAGAGCTTCAACACCCTAAGGGTTGGAGTATCGGGGCGGTTGGAGGTAGTGTTACAACTGGTTTTTTCAGAATCGACTCTCGAACTGCGATAAAACTGGATTTGAAATGGGAGAAACAAATGGAGGAGAAAAGGGTAAGAAGCAAGGTTCAACCAGTACTTGTTGTCAACAATTTTATTGAGGGCTACGCTAGGAAGTTAAAGAAGAAACCGGAGGTTTATGAGAAAGGAAGTGTGGAAGTGTGCGGCCACAAAGCATATTTCGCAAGATGGAAGAACGATACAGAAGTAGCTACGATCTCATGGATATGTAATGAAGAGAATAAAGTTTTTCTACTAAACTATTATTTCGAACCAGGTGAGGAATGGGAGAAGGTGGCAAGCTGGCTCATACCAGGAATAACATGTCATACTCCTGAAGGCTTCTGGAAGTACCGTCTTTTCGGAGTTGATTTTAAAATACCGAAAGATTATAAGTTTTTCACAGGAAAGCTGACGATAGGAAGACCAGTATTGATTTTCAAAAGTAAAGAGAATACTCTGGTTGTTCATTGGTGCTATTTCGCTAAGGAGCTCCTAAGCATGTATGAAGACTTGCTTGAATGGTGTAAAAAGGAGATTCCCAAGGAGATATATGCTGCAATAGGAGGCTTTAGCCCCCACAGGCTTAAACCCGATGAAACGGGTAAATTAGCAATAGTTGAAACAGAGCGGCGGGGCATTCTCGGCAAAAGTTTAAGAGTTAAAATAGTGAAAATCTGGCACGATACTGATTCTAACAGGATATTCCTAACAGGATATTCAGGTCCTCAAGAGGGTATTGAAGACCTAGAGGAAATGGAGAAAAGCATAAAATTCCAGCTCGACTGAATTACTCATGCCATTTTTAAAGAAGAAGGAGATGCCGCCGAAAATCTCCCCTGAAAGGCTCTACCGTAGCATACCGATTATAACCCCGGGATTAGAATACGAGGAGGATGCGAAAGGAATCGTAAGAATACTGGTACCGGTGAAAAGCGGCACTCAAACTATAAGAATGGCTAAAATAAAGCTGGACGCTATCGGAAGCAGGATCTGGAAAAAGATAGATGGGAAAACGAGTATAAGTGAAATAGCTCAATGGATGAAGAAGGAATTCATAATAACTGAAAGAGAAGCAGAGATCTCCCTTTCAATGTTCATAAAAAGCCTCGTCGACAAAAAGCTAGTGGCTCTAATCCTGCCACCACCCAAACCCGGGACGCCGGAGGTTCAGGAAGAAATCGAGAGAATACGGTATGAGATAAAAGAGTTGGAAAAAGCCTATAAGAAGAAAAAAGTAGATGAAAAAACACACAGAGAGATTAGAGAAAGGTATGAAGAAGCCATTAAAGAGCTAGAGGAAAAGGAAATGTAAGAATACCACATTTTCTGAGAAAAATTTTTAAATAGCAGGGAGTAAATGATAACTCAAGGGCCCGTAGCTTAACCAGGTCAGAGCGGCGGAGCCTTAGAAAGGCGTTGAGGCTCATAGCCTGGTGTTGAGAAACCCGTTGGTTGGGGGTTCAAAGCGGGCTGCGAACAGATCCCTCCGGGCCCACTTCTAATCTTTTTCTCTAATTCTTTTAGAATTTGGAAAGTTTATTCGTCTATTGTAAAATATTTAGATATTTTGTAATAGTGCTCAGTTTTAAAGTCTTTTAGGGATAGACTATGCTTCATACCAAATCATACTTCTTTATTTTTTATATTGGCATTCCATTGAAAGAGTAAATGAATTTTAGCTGTCCATTATCTCTAATTTGAAGAATGAGAACCCAGTATGTAATATAGAACCTCTGATTCTCTTCGCTCAATAATCAACCTATTCTTACTTTTATTATTGTCTTAAATAGTAAAATTGTCTCGTTCAGTAAATTACCTATTAAGAAGCCCTTTTTAGCGGCTGGATGAAGTTGGTTCGTAGCAACAAATTTATCGGAGTCATTCGATGGAAAAGGAGAAGGTTTTACAATCATTAATTACTTTTTGTACTCAACAAATGCTATGAAAAGGCAATATAAACAAAGTGTTATATATCTATGGGAAAAAAATAGGAGAGAGGGTTTTGTTAAAAAATTTTTAAAACAATATTTAAATCATAAAAGATGATTTATATTTTATGAAAAGCCTGAACAAAAAGAAAAACAATCTGGATACAGCCAGAGTAAAAATCTTCAGCGCTCTTGCAGACCCCATAAGGCTCAAAATCCTCTATTCCTTAAGAGATGGCGAAAAGCACGTGACTGAAATGGTTCACCTCCTGAAAACCGTCCAACCATTGATTTCCCGGCACTTGAAGATTCTAAAGGGATGCGGGTTAGTAAGTTGCAGGAAGGAAGGTAACAAGAGGCCGTATTGGGTTACAGATAAGAGGGTTTTTGAAATAATAGATATGGTTGGAGAAGACTTTGTAAAATCCATCGCAAAGTATGCGGAGGAAGAGCTCTTCTAAATGTTTTAATGTTTACTCCCCTCCTAATTTATAGTTTGATGAGCCTTCTAAAGAGCCTCATAAACTGCTGCAAGTATTAGCGGTAGTGCTAACGTGGCGTCAACGTGAACCAGTGCTATTGGCGCGTTCTCCTTCACCTTATTCCACGTTATGGCTTCTTCAAGCCTAGCTCCGGAGAGGCTTCCGTCGAATTCATATGCTGTTGTTAAGGAGACAACGTAGTCTAAGCCTCCTTTAAACTGATTCCACCATATCGTGTGGTGCTTGCTTATCCCCCCACCGAGAATCATCGCACCCGTTTTCCTGGAGGAGAAAACTATGTCTGAAAGCTCCTTCATATCTTTCAAAAGGTTTAGTGAGAACTCGTTGGTCTGTGAGTATATGAAGAGCTGAGTGCCGAAGGCTGAGTCGACTATTCCTGGCGTGAACACAGGGACCTTTTTCTCGTAAGCCGAACGCAGTATTGAATTCTCATCTCTCAGCCTCTTACCAACTTCCTCAGCAAGCTCCCTACTGCTAAAACTTTTCTTTTCTCCAGTTATCTCCTTCAGCATCTGTATAGTGAATGACTCGATAACCAAGCCGTAGGATTCTTGGGGTATGAGTATGTTTCCAAGCCTATGTGTCTCCTTCTTTTTTAAATCTCT
>Ga0207433_10009690_pt1 | contig 15247 bp, 13 predicted proteins | sample YelNatPaOPGAMG01_FD_187559 | JGI IMG/M metagenome (GOLD analysis project Ga0207433, IMG submission 187559) | Hot spring thermophilic microbial communities from Obsidian Pool, Yellowstone National Park, USA - OP-RAMG-01 (SPAdes) (version 3) | ecosystem: Environmental > Aquatic > Thermal springs... | reverse complement strand
GAAAAGATATAAAAGGGGAAGAGAAGTATTAAAAGAATTTTTTTCATAAGAATCCTTAATTAGCATTTTGAAAAACCAAAGTCAACAGGAAGAAAAAAATATTCTTAAAGGTTTACAATTCCTTTTGTAGAGATAGTTTTTTAAAATAAGCTTTTATAGATAATTTTCAGGATAATTTTTTGAGGAATGCATCACATTCAGAGAGCTTTTTCTGAAGATCTTCCTTCCTTTTACTTAATTTTTCAACCTTTTTTAACCACCCTTTTTCTTTCAAATCATTAATTTTTTTATCAATCTCCTTTATCTGGGAAATGAAAATTTCCATAGCTTTTTTAAATTCCTGCTTAGCCATTCTTTTCTTTTGCACAAGAGATTAAGAAAATGCAAATGAGAATTAACAAAAAAGACCTTTTGAGAATCATTTTCCATCTATCCATACAGGTTCAATATTACAGAAATAAGAATTAAAACCAGGAAAACTCTCTTCATTTGATGAGCTATTCCATAAATTGAACGAGAATTAAAATTGTTGATGGTAGATGAGTTCTTTTTTCTATAATTTTTCTCCCTTCTTCTGTTTTTAGCCATTTTTTAACCTTTTCAATTGCATGCTTGTCAAGGCAGGGGTCAAGGGATTTAGAGATATTGATATTTTCAAGCTCTCCTTTTTTGTTAAGCTTTGCTTTTATTTCTACAATCCCTTTCACTTTCGGGCATTCAGGAGGATAAGCTCCGTAAACAATGCTCACAAATTCTTCAGGCTCCTTAGCAAGTTTAAAGGTGACAGTAACAGTGAATACAATTGATCTTGGCTCACCATCAAGGATATAAGGTGCGTATTTCCACTGTTTTACAGCTTCAATGGCTGATTTGTCAAGTTCTGGATGGGCTGATTTTAGGACTTTTGCATCGACAACATTCCCTTTTTCATCGGTTGTAGCCTCAAGAATAACTATCCCCTCAATCTCATTCTTTACACAGTTCTCAGGATAGATAGGTTCTACTTTTTTTATAAGCCTTGGTGGAAGTAGACCTTCTTTTAAGGGGATTGGTTTTTTTTGCTCCTCCAATTTCTTCTCAGGAATTTTTTCAGGGGTTATTATACCTCCCACAACCCCTCCAACAATCCTCTCTTTAGGCTCAGAAAATTTAAAGACTGCGAAATAAGCAACATCCTTTGAATCCACAAAACCAATAACTGTAGAGGTTTTATCTTGAAGAAGGAATTCAACATCCACATAAAATTTCTCAGGGGTAATAGCACCTTTGAAATTTTCCCTCCGTTCTTTATAAGGTGGCTCATATATCTGAAATCTAAACCTTTTTGTATCCACCTTTGGTTCTGCTGGAATGAGTCTGAAGTGGTATTTTTTACCATTGGACAGGGTTGTTTCGAGATGAGGACCTCTCGCCCCAAAATATCCTTCCCAATAACCTACCATATAACTACCAGTTTTCCCCCTATAAAATTCTGGATCAAAGGAAATTACGAACTCTCCCTCTTTGACAAGCTCAAGTTCTTTAATTTTAAAAATGCTCTTAATTTCCTTTTCTTCAGGAGTTTCCTGACTTTCAATATTTGCAGTGAAGAAATAGGTTAAATCAGCAGATTCTATTTTCTTTGGAACCCATCTAACATGAACATAGGCATCTTCTGATGATAGAGCCCTGTAAAGTCTAAAGTTAACATTAATATTCCTTCTCTCACCAAAAAGAAATGGGGAAATTGAAAGAAAGATTAAAATTTTAAGGATTTTTGATTTCATCTCTTCCTCCTATTTATAGTTATATTCTCTATTAGGCTCAAGCCAGATAATCGAAATATCTGGTTCTTTTGTTTTAAAAATATAAACCTTCGCCTTTTCTCCCCTAAAATAAGCATTTTCCACAATAGGATTCCCCTCCCTTTTCTCCCACCCTTGATTTAGATTTCCCTTTCTATTTTGATAAATTACCAATCCAAGCCCTATTGAGACTATTATTATTGAGAGGGCAAAAGCCCATTTGAAAACCTTAATAACTTTTTTTGTTTCTTCTTTTAAAGTAAGCCTTTGGTAAATTTGGGGCCAGAGGTCTATTTTTTGAAAAATATCTTTATTAATGCTTATCTCCTTGATTTCAAACTCTTTCCTGCACCTTTTGCAGGTTAGAAAATGATTATCAATGATTTTTGCTCTTAAATATGTTAAAGGAAAAATGTTGTAAATTGTTCTTAAAATAAAGCATACCATCTTATCCTTCCTTTAGTAATTTTTTTAATTTCCTACGAGCATTGAAGATATGAACCCTCACGGTGTTTTCAGAGCAACCAATAACATCTCCTATTTCTTTTGCTGTAAATCCCTCAAGTGCCTGAAGAAGGATAGCTGTTTTCTCTTTCGAATTTAGTTTTTCCAGCATTTCCCATATCTCTTCTCTATTTTGCTCAAAAGTCCTTTCTTCATTTCTTTTAATTTCCCTTATTCTTTTAAAGAAAAAATTTATTCTTCTCCTTCTATCAACTGCTCTCTTGTAAGCTATTGAAAAAAGCCAGTTCTTAAAGTTTCTTTTCTGGTCAAATTTTTCAAGATTTTGAAAAGCTTGAAGGAAAGCCTCCTGAACAGAGTCCTTTGCTTCCTCCATGTCCCTTAAAATGTTCCAGCTAATTGAAAGAAGAGTTGATTGATATTTTTTCACTATTAAACTAAAAGCATTCATGTTACCTCTCAGGCATTCCTCAATAAGCTCCTTATCTTCCATTAATTTTTATTTTTCCATATTTTATTACGAGTGGGAAATCAAAAACATTTATTATGGGACTGAATTGAATTTCTTTGGAATTTAAATTAGAATTAAACCTTGAATGAAGAGAGAAATTTTTAGAGGAATTTCAGTTCTTGTGATTTTAATGAGTTTTTCATTTTTTCAAAGGGATTTTATGAGAAAGATGATCCCCGATGAGGTAAATGGCTGGAAAAGGAGAGAGGTCTCCTTTTACGATAAAAGGAATATTTTTGATTACATTGATGGTGCAGGAGAACTTTATATTTCTTATAACTTTAGATTGTTAATGTCAGCTCGTTATGAGAAAATAGGTGCTCCAGCCATTATTGTTGATCTTTTTGATATGGGAAGTTCTGAAGATGCTTTTGGAGTTTTCACTTTTGAAAGAGGTGAAGAATCTGCCGGGATCGGGCAAAATTCCTACTATAGAGGAGGGCTTCTTACTTTCTGGAAATCACAATTTTTTGTGTCAATATATGCTGAGGAAGAGAATGAAGAAACTAAAAATGCAATTTTCCAAATAGCAAGGGAGATTGAGAATTCTATCAAAGAAGAAGGTAAGCTTCCAGGATTAATAAATTTTATTTATGATTTTGTAGATAAGGATTCTGTGAAGTTTTTCCATGATCAGAATATTCTAAATTCTCATTATTTTTTATCCTATGAAAACATTTTAAATCTTGGAAAGGATACGAATGCAGTTGCAGGAAAGTCTGGAAAGGGTGAATTTGTCTTAATTGTTTCTTATCCGAACGAAATTAAAGCTAAATCTGCTTACAGGAAATTTTTGTCATCTTTCATGCCAGGTTCAACAAAAGGTCTTGAGAAGATGGAGAATGGAAAGTGGAGTGGAATAGGAATTCATAAGGAAATTCTTATTCTTGTTTTTGACTCCCAATCGGAGGAGGAATGCAAAGAGAAAATTGAAAAGATAAAAGAAAAAATTGAGAAGGAGAAGGGAAATGAGTAAAGGGATTATAACAAGAAGAGATTTCTTAAAAGCAGGAGCGGGGATTTTTCTCGGAGGTATGATTTTCTCAGGTGAGAAGGAGAAGAATCTGAGGGAAAGGGTTATTCTTATTAGAGACAAGAATGTTTTCAAATCAAAAAATGATTTTGATCCCAAAATTGTTCAAAAAATGATTGATGAGGCTTTAATGTTATTAACTGGAGAAAATGACCCCTTGAGGGCATGGAAAACTATTTTAAGACCCGATGACACTGTTGGAATTAAAAGCAATGTCTGGGCATATATGCCAACTCCAAAGGAGGTTGAGGAGGCAATTGTTAAAAGGGTTAGGGAGGTTGGAGTACCATCGGAACGAATATCTGTTGATGACAGAGGTGTTCTAAGAAATAAAGTTTTTAAGGAAGCAACAGCATTGATAAATGTAAGACCCCTTAGAACCCATCACTGGGCTGGAATAGGAGGATGCATAAAAAATTACATTATGTTTACACCAACCCCTTTTCTTCTTCATCCCGACTCTTGTGCTGAACTCGGTTCTTTGTGGCAGAAGCCAATTGTAAAGGATAAGACAAGATTGAACATCCTTATTGCCTTTCGTCCCCTCTTTCATGGGATTGGTCCCCATCATTATAGTGAGTCTTATGTCTGGGATTATAAAGGGATGATTATTGGTTTCAAGCCAGCCACAGTTGATGCAGTGGGAGTTAGACTTATTCAGAGAAAAAGGGAAGAGTTCTTTGGAGAGGATAAACCCCTTTATGTTCCTCCAAAACATGTATTTGTAGCTGGAACAAAATATAATCTTGGTGAAACAGACCTTTCTAAGGTAAAAATTGAAAAATTGGGCTGGGAGGAAGGAATTCTTATCTGATCAAATAATAAATGAATTTTCTCCTATTTGACTTTGTAAAAGGTTTTTTTTAAAATCTTCCTTTAATAAGGAGTGAGAATGAAAGCTCCAAAACTTACAACACAAATCTTTATTGGTTTGATTGCGGGTATAATTTTCGGCTTGATTTTTCCCAAAGGGGGAGTTGCTGTTAAACCTCTGGCTGATGCTTTTTTGAGAATGATAAAGATGATTATTGTTCCACTAATATTTTCAACCCTTTTAGTTGGCATTGCTGGAACAGGAGATTTTAAGAAATTGGGAAGGATAGGACTTAAAGCGATAATTTATTTTGAGATTGCAACAACAATTGCTCTTATAATAGGGCTTTTATTTGTCATGACCACAAAGCCGGGAGTAGGGGTTTCCATAAGTGATGTTGACCAATCAAAAATTCAATCAGCTGCTCAAAGTGAGATAAAGATTGGCGAGCTCCTCCTTCATATAATTCCAACCAACATAGTTGAGGGAGCTGCAAGGGGGGATATTCTCCAGATTATATTCTTTTCCTGTTTTTTCGGAATTGCGGTGACCGCTCTTGGTAAAAAGGGAGAAATTATAATCCAGTTTACCCAGGCAGTCTCTGAAGCAATGTTCAAAGTTACCCTTTATGTTATGAAACTTGCTCCAATAGGGGTTTTTGCAGCAATTTCAGCAACAGTTGGTAAGTATGGGATTTCAATGCTTTTACCTCTTGGTAAACTGATAATTACAATGTATATCGCCCTTGCTGTTTTTCTTTTCTTTGTCCTCGGCGCAATTTCTGCAATTATAAGGGTCCCCTTTTTCAAATTTATGAAGGTTGTATGGGAGCCATTCCTTATTGCTTTTTCAACTGCGAGTTCAGAAGCGGCTCTTCCAAGGGCAATGGAGGTTATGGAAAAATTTGGGGTTCCAAGACACATCGTAGCCTTTGTAATTCCGACAGGTTATAGCTTTAATCTTGATGGAAGTACCCTATATCTTTCAATGGCAACAATTTTTGTTACTCAGGTCTATGGGATGCAGATAGGATTGGGGAAAATAATCCTAATAATGCTTGCTTTAATGTTGACATCAAAGGGGGTTGCTGGAGTTCCTGGAGCATCCATAACAGTTCTGACTGCAACCCTTGCCTCCTTTGGCTATCCCCTTGAAGCTGTCCTCTTACTTCTTGGGATTGATAGAATCCTCGATATGGCAAGAACATCCGTCAATGTTGTAGGAAACTGCATAGCTTCCGCTGTTGTTGCTCGTTGGGAAAAAAATTTTGACGATGAGAAGATGAGAAGTTATGTAAAATCTTAAATTGAATTGAGAAGTCCCTTTATGATTGGAAGAGTTAAATTAGCAATTCTAATATCCCTTTTGGTAATAGGATTTTTTCTAAGAATATGGGGGACAGCAGGGATTTATGTTAGACCTGATGACCATGAACAGATTGGATATGCAAAAATTGCATATAACCAGTATTTTCAGCACTATTTAAGTTATCCTGTTTTCTATCAATATGTTGGAGGGTTTATTCTCAAAGGGATAAATTATCTATTTGAATTTTTAGGAAGGGTAGAGAAAGGATATAAAAAAGAGTTTACCTATGATGAGATAGCCATAATTATTAGAACCCTTTCTGCCCTCTACGGAGCAATTTCAATTTATTTAACCTATTTAATTTCAAGAAAAATTTTTGACGAGAGAATCGCTCTCCTTTCATCCTTTTTTCTTACCTTTACCTTCTTTCACATCTTAATAGGTCATACTGCTCTTCTTGATCCTCAAATGGGTTTCTTTGCCCTTCTTGCTTTTTTATTTATACTGAGAATTTTTCAAAATGGGAAAATTTACGATTATATTTTTGCAGGGCTTTTTACAGGCTTTTCAATTGCCTCAAAGTATAATGCAATATTTATCATCTTTCCTCTTTTTTTAGCTCATATTCTTAGCTTCAAAAGCTTGAAGAAACCATGGAAAATTTTTAATTTGAAAATAATTGGTTCAGGATTATTTGCAATAATTGGTTTCCTCATAGGAAATCCTCCAGTCTGGCTTTCTTTTAAAAGCTGGTTTGCTTCCTTCAAACAATTGCCAATAATCCTCAAGCCTGATCCATGGATGGTTGAAATAAAGGGTCTCAATTTCTTTGAATGGCTCCAATATAATAAATTCACCTTCGCTTTAATCAACATTAATTACTCAATAAAATTTGCTCTTTCTGCTCTTTTGTTAATAGGTTTCCTATATTTAATTTTTAAGTTAAGAAAAATTTATGCCCTTCTCCTTTCCTTCCCTCTTTTTTACATCTTCCTTGGCTTGGGGATATATAACATTTCAAGACCAAGGGATCACTTTGTCCTGATTCCTTTCTATATAATAATTTCTGCTAAGGGATTTGATTTAATCTCCCAATTTTTAAAGAGTAAAACAGGTTCAAAAATCCTTTCTGGAGCTTTAACTTTCCTTTTGATAATTCTTTTCTCCCTTCCTTCTTTCAAAGCAATTTATGAGATCCTTTACATTTTCCATGAGAGAGATACCCTTGAGTTCTCTGAGGATTGGATTTACGAGAATATCCCTCCTAAGAGCTGGAATACCTATGAGCTTTACACACCATTTATTTACATGCCTTCTTCTGTTTGGAAGTATGGTTATATTTTCCCATACAGATATCATCACAATTTTTACTTTATCCTCGGAAGATGGCTTGGCGAGGAACCCTTTGGACATTTAAGAAATATTTCGAGATTTGTATATATTTCCTCTTCAAACTCCAATAGATTTAAGTTTGTTAAAAAATTCTACAAAAAAGAAGTATCCTTCTATGAGAGAGTAAATAAAGAATTTAAACTCCTCAAAGAATTCTCCCTCAAGGAGATAGAGGCAAAGAGTCCTAATATTTTTGTTTTCAGTGTTAAGAAAATTCCGTCCAAGGAGAGTTCAATAATCTTTCCTGAGCAGGTTTCTTTAAATCAAAAGTTTAGAGATATATTTTTCGCAGATTGGGGAGATTATGGAAAATCAAATCTTATTAAGCTTCTAAATCCCTTTGAAAGAATAGAGAGATTGATAGTTAGCAGAAATGAAATAGAGAAATTTGTTGTTTTTGTCTATGGAAAAGAGGGGCATGAAATAAGAGTAAATGATATTAAAATCAAAATACCTAAAACCGGCTTCGCATACTTAGATTTGAAAGCTAAGAATATTTTATATCCATCAGAAAAAAAAGTTTATTTCATTGAGGTTGAGTCAAAATCAGAAGAACCTTTATTTTTAAAGATTCTCTTTGATTCTCTTAAGATTGGTTACGAATTTTGGAGTAATGGTTTTTGGGAGAAAAGTATTGAGTATTTTTCAAAGAAGCTTGAGGAAGACCCTGAGAATTTAGATGCTTTAATTTATCTAAAGGATAGTAAGGGAAAAATTGGTGAGGAATTAAAGGGATTTGATGAAAAAATTCTGAAAAGAATAAAAAATTATATTGATAGCGGAGACATTGAAAGATGGATGAGATGGGTTGAAAGAGCAGAAAACATTGATGCTCAATTTTTGCTTGAATCCAAAACATTGTTTCTTGAGATGGAAGATATATCCAAGAATTCAACTCTTATAAATGATCCAATTTTTCTTAATAGAAAAGGCGCTCTTTTGAAGGATAGTTGTGAGATTGAGCTTCCTTTTATAATCCCTCAGGATTACATTATTTACCTTACCCTTAATGCTCCATTAGAAGAGGTAAAATCAAATATTGAAGTTATTTCAGGAGATAGATTTTATGAACCAACTCGTATTGTCCCTCTTGGGAATAAATTTTTCCGATTTGAAATTCCTTTTCAAAAATTAAATATTGATGAGAGATTGGTTCTAAAAATAACCTTGAAAGATCCATTTTTAATCCTCGATGATTTAAGAATTCAGCCTGATTTAATTAAATTTCTCCTTAAAAAAAGAGAAGTATTTTCTAAGTTTATAGGAGTGAAATGAGCTGGTTCTTTTTTGAAAGCAAAATAGAAAAGGAATGGGATAGATTTGTGGAAGCACAGGAAGAATCTCGATTTATTCATTTAATAGGTTTCAAAAGGGTGATTGAAAGAATTTATAAGTTTGAGCCCTTTTATCTCTATTTTGAAAAAGGAGTGGAAATTTTAGCAATTTTTTCCTCTTTTATTCATAACTCAATTTTTACAGGAAGAAAGATAGTTTCTCAGCCCTTTTCAGAATACGGAGGTCTAATTTTCTCGAACTCTCTAAAAGAAGATGAGAAAAATTCAATTCTTGAGGAATTGTTTTCTATTTTGAAGAATACAATGGAAAAGAGAAGTATTAAAGGAGTTGAGATAAGGGGGAAGACCGATAAGGGAGTTGAAAGATTTGCTCAGAAAATTGTTCTCGGAGAGTATGGGATAAGAAGATTCAATAAAGATAATGATCTTTGGAAATCTGTAGATTATATGGTTAGAAAGGCAGTTAACAAGGCTAAAAGGGAAGGGGTTGAAATTTATGAAGATCAGAATTTTGATAAGATAAAAGAATTTTACCATCTTCATCTTATGACAATGAAAAGATTAGGCTCTCCACCCCATCCCTACTCTTATTTCTTGAATCTAAAAAAGGAGCTCAAAGAAAGAATTAAGATATTTTATGCAATTTACAAAGGAAGAATAATTTCTGCTCTCTTAGGATGGAAGGTTGGGAAGATTATCCATATAACTGATAATCCTTCAGATGAAAGATTTTTTCCATTGAGGGGGAATGATTATCTCCATTATCATTTTCTTGAATGGGCAAAGGAAAACAATTTTGAATTTTTCGATTTCGGACCTATGAGATATGAGGGGCAGGAATTTTACAAGAGAAAATGGAATCTTGAAACCTACGAATATTCAATACTCCATTATCCCCAGGAGCTTGGGACCCTCGCCTATAAACCACCCTTTTATGTTAAAATAGCAAGAAAAATCTGGAGATTTGTTCCAAAAGAATTTTCAAGATATATTGGGAAATTCCTCAGGAAGGAGCTTGGACTATGATTGAAAAGGAGATAATTTCCTTGCTTGCCTGCCCTGATTGTAAGAAGGAGCTTATAATGGAAAGGGAAGAGTTGTTCTGTAAAAATTGCAAAAGAGTTTACTCAATAAAAGATGGAATTCCTGTCTTTGGTTTTAGAGATGATGAGGCTTTCTGGAAGGAATTTTTCAATGACCTTTCAGAAAAAAAGGGAGATTCAGAGGAAGCAAATGCCTATTTTAGTAAGAGGAGTTTTGAATTTACAAGAGATGTTCTTCAAAGTGCAATTGGAAAACCTGAGGGAAAAAGGATTGTTGACATTGGCTGTGGAACTGGCCATGCCTCATCTTTCCTTTCAAAGAATAATTTGATTATTGGAGTTGACATATCCATTAAAATTCTTTTCCATGCAAGGAAAAAAGGGCTTTTCTCCGTTCAATCCTCAGCGACAAAATTACCTTTGAGGGGAAATTCCTTTGATTTGATAATTTGCAATAATCTTCTTCAGACAATTAAAGAAGGAGAGTATGTTTTGGATGAAATAGATAGAATAACTTCAAAGGGAGGAAAAATCTTCATATCAACTGCCAATAAAGAAGGTTTTTTAAACAGAATTTTTTCATTTATTGAAAGGAAAAAATATGAAAAAATGCGTCTATATTCCCTTTCAGAAATAGAATCTTATTTGAGAAAGAAAAACATCAAGGTCTGTAATTTCTACTATCTTTCCCTTCCGATTATGAAGTTCTGGAAAAATAAAAAATCATTTCTTATAAAAGCTTTGAGCACATCATTCATTATTGAGGCAGAGAAATGAGATTTCGAAATATTATTTTGCTCTCAATTCTTTTCTTAGGTTTCTTCTTTAGATTTTGGGGTATATCCTCTGTTTACATGAGAATTGATGATGTTACTGTAGCAAAAACAATCCTTGATGTTTACAATGGTTACTGGGTTGCAGATCATATATTTTTCTATCCTCCTCTTCTTTATTACATCTGTGCCCTTTTCTTGAGAGGAATATCCATCTTTCTATCAGTAATATTCTTCCACAAAGATCCTACCCTCTATCCCTTCACCCTCTCTCAAGTTCTTTTTATATCAAGGCTTGTATCAGCCTTCTTCGGTTTTTTGACCATTCCAATTTTTTACCTCTCCCTTAAAAAACTTTATTCAGAGAAGGTAGCCCTTTTTGGTGCTTCTCTCTTTTCAATTTCCTTCATCCACATTATCCACAGTCATCAGCTTGTAATGGATACCCTATCAACTTTCTTCGTTATTTTGACCTTTTATTTTTCAGTATTAATTTTCAAATCAGGGAAATTGATTTATTATCTTTTAGCTGGAATTTCAGCTGGTCTTTCAACATCCTCGAAATACAATGGCATTTTCTCTGTTTTTATAATACTATCCGCTCATCTATTAAAGGAAGAAAAGATTTCTATAATTTCCTTTTTCAGATTTAAAATAATAGCAGGTGGAGTTTTCTCCTTCTTGGGATTTTTCATTGGGCATCCCTATTCAATTTTAAGATTCAGGGATTTTCTAAGGGGGACGAAGCTTTTCTTTAATGTTGTCCATAAGACCGAATGGTATCTTGTTCCAATAAAACCGAAAGGAATAATTGAAAACATAAAGTATTCCCGTTATTTCCAGGCTATTTCTAACATTTTTTCAGCAGAAGGTCTTTTATTTTCCCTTTTGATACTTTTAGGGTTTTTAGGACTCTTTCTCTGGAAGAAGAAAGAGCACATTCTCTTTATCTCCTTTCCATCAATTTATTTCCTTATTCTTATACCTCTCCTCGGATTTTCAAGATACAGAGATCTAACCTTTATCTCTCCATTTTATTCCGCTCTTCCCGCCATATCAATTCCATTCATTATTGAAAATTTGAAAAAGAGAATTTTTAGAATTTCATTGCTTTCCGTAGTTGCATTGGTTTTATTTTTAATCTCATTCAATGTTTTAAAAAAGACATATCTGATATGGGATGATGATACTTCCCAAATCTTCTACAGATGGCTTTTGAGAAATGTTGAAGAGGGGAAATACATTGGGAATGAGTGGTTCACAATACCCCTTGAAGATGGGAAGACCCCCTATCGTCTTTACACCGTCCCTTATATTTTCAGAAGGGAGTTCCCACCCCTTGAAAATTTCGATCTTATACTCTCCTCAAGCCTTTGCTATTCCCATTTCTACAAAAATAAGAAATTTTACTCTTACGAGCTCTCTTTTTACGAGAGGCTGGAAAAGCATGAGCTTGTAAAGGAGTTCTTTTCTGAAGAGATTGAATACAAGAACCCAACAATAAAGGTCTGGAGCGGAAAGAATATGCGGAGGAAGGGGCTTGAAGTTATAATTCCTCAGGTTCCTTATGACAAAAAGTTACCAAGGGAGTTTGAAATCTTAGATGGAAGCGTTTATGGAAAGGAGACAAAAGGATTCTTTCTCAAAGGAGGTGAGAAAATAGAGAGGATATTTATTTCAAGAAAACCAGTTGATAAGTTTTACATCTTTTTCCTTGAGAATGAATCTGAGGGGAATGTTGAAATAAGAAACTTTGTAAATTCAAAAAAGATAAAACTTGAAAGGGGGAAAGATTCCTTTTACATTTTGAAACCATCTCTTTCCTTTCCCTTTACAAATTACAGATACAGCATAAGAATAAAAGCAGAAAAGGGATTGAAAAGAACATTTGTTAGAATTGTTAGCGATGAGGAAGAGGCTGGTTTGCAATTCTTGGAGATGGGAGATTTTGAAAATGCATTCAAATGCTTTGAAAATTTAAAGGAGAAAAAACCTGAAATCCTGCTTCTTTTAGGAAAATTAAAGAGAAGAGAAATCAATATTCCTGAAAATGGGATGGATTCCCTAAAAAAGCTTTACACAATAAAGGAAGAGAATGAATGGTCAAGATATTTTAAAAGAATAACAGGTCTTGATCCAGAATTCCTTGAGGAGAGTAAAACAATAAAATTACAGGCAGAAGATACTGAATGGAAAGGTGGTTCCCTTGCAGAGTCATCAGAACTTTCCGAAGGAAAGGGGATTTTCCTAAAGGAAAAGGAGGTTGTAGAAATATCCCTTCCTGAAATCTTCCTCTACAAAGGTATCTACTCAATAAAACCTTCCTTTATATTTTTTGGAACACCAGAAGATATGAAATTTTCTATTATTTTAAGCTGGAAGGGAAATAGAAAAGAGTTTAAGTTTGACGCCTCGAATTTGAAAATCTTAAATAGGAAAGGGGATGCTGAGATAAAACTTGAAATTGCAAGATCCTGCCCAGTTAGAATAAATCTAATCTTCGAGAATGGAGGGAATTCAATAATTGACTATTTAAAGATTTCTCCATCCCTTAAAGATATCTTCCAGAAAAGGGGTGAGGACTTCAAAGAATTAATGAAACTTTAAGCTTTTATTAAGGGTATAAATTATATGGAGGCTTTAAGATGAAGAAATTCCTAATAATCATAGGGATAGTAATCCTGATAGGAGTAGTTATCTTTTATTTTTTCATCCATAAAAAGAATTCAGAGCCAAAATTCAGGACTGCAAAGGTAGAGAGAGGAGATATAATTTTAAGGGTCTCTGCTACAGGAACTTTAAATGCCTTGACAACTGTCCAGGTTGGAACACAGGTTTCAGGAATAATTGCAGAACTTTATGCGGATTACAATTCTGTTGTTAAAAAAGGGGATATAATAGCTAAGCTTGACGATACATTTTTAAAGGCTCAAGTAGCTGAAGCAGAAGCAAACCTCTACAAAGCAAAAGTTACCTTGAAAGAAGCAGAGAGGAATTATAATAGAGCAAAGGAACTATTTTCTCAGGGCTTTCTTTCAGAGGCAGAGCTGAATCAAGCTGAAGCAAACTATGAATCTGCAAAAGCTACTGTAAAGCAGATGGAGGCAACCCTTGAAAGGGCAAAGACAAATCTTCAGTATGCTACAATAAGGGCTCCTATTGATGGAATTGTTATTTCAAGGAATGTGGATAGAGGGCAGACAGTTGCTGCATCCCTTCAGGCACCAACATTATTTACAATTGCTCAAGACTTAAAACAAATGAGGCTTGAAGCATCAATAGATGAAGCAGATATAGGGAAAATAAAGGAAAATCAAATAGCGACATTTACTGTTGATGCTTTCCCTGAAGAGAGATTCATGGGAAGGGTTTCCCAGATAAGACTCGAGCCAATAACTGTTCAAAATGTTGTAACCTACACAGTCATAATTGATGTCCCAAATCCTGAACTTAAATTGAGACCTGGAATGACCGCAAATGTATCCATACTCATTGATAGAAGGCATAATGTTCTAAGAATCCCAGCCTCCGCTTTGCAATTCAGACCTGATCCAAAGGACATTTCGCCCTTAGCTAAGAAGGTAGAGGAGGAAACTGGTGAAAAACAGCAGACTCAGACAAATCAGGAGCAGAGAAGAATGTTCAACCCATCCGGTGAGAGGAGAGGCTTCTTTCCTGGTATGGGTGGTGGTATGAATCCTGAATTTTTCAGGAGGATGAGGGAGAGATTTCAGAGTGAAGAAGCAACAGTTTATGTGATTGGGGCTGATAAAAAATTAATCCCTGTCAAAATAAAGAAAGGGCTTTCTGATGGAGCATTTGTTGAGGTGGTTAGTGGAGATTTAAAAGAAGGTCAGGAAGTAGTTATTGGCTCTTCAACCCTTGCTTCTTCAACCCAGCAAGGTCCTATGGGACCTGGTCCTGGGGCATTTATGATGTTCAGAAGATGAAAAGCTTAATTAGATTAGAAAATATAGTAAAAATTTACAGGCTCGGAGAGGTTGAGGTTCATGCTCTAAGAGGAGTTTCCATTGAAGTTAATGAAGGTGAATTTGTGGCAATTATGGGTCCTTCTGGCTCCGGAAAATCAACTCTAATGAACATAATTGGTTGTCTTGATACTCCCACAAGTGGTAAATACTATCTTGAAGGGATTGAAGTATCCAGACTTTCGAGGAATGAGCTTGCAAAGATAAGGAATAAAAAGATTGGATTCGTTTTCCAGACCTTCAATCTCCTTCCAAGAACATCAGCCTTAGAAAATGTTGAACTCCCCCTTTTCTATAACAACACATCAGCAAAGGAAAGGAAAAAGAAAGCTATGGAAGCTCTTAAAGCTGTAGGACTTGAAGGAAGAGAGAAGCACACATCTGCTCAGCTCTCAGGAGGTGAACAACAGAGGGTTGCAATTGCAAGAGCTTTGGTTACAAATCCATCGATAATCCTTGCGGATGAGCCTACAGGAAACCTTGACACAAGATCATCCATAGAAATTATGTCCATTTTCCAGAAACTTAATGATGAAGGAAGAACTATAATTCTTGTAACCCATGAAAATGATATATCCCAGTATGCAAAAAGGCTTGTCAAAATTAGAGATGGAAAGATTGTTTCTGATGGTTTAATAGAAAAGAGAAGGGATGCTAATAAAGAGCTTGAATCCCTGCCTCCCTTAGGGAGTGAGTAAAGAGAGGGAAAAATGAATTGGATAGAAACTTTTAGAGTTTCTTTTAGGTCAATAGGAAGGAATAAATTAAGGTCTTTCCTTACAATGTTAGGAATAATCATTGGTGTTGCAGCTGTAATAGCTATGGTTTCAGTTGGAGAAGGTG
>Ga0207433_10009688_pt1 | contig 15253 bp, 13 predicted proteins | sample YelNatPaOPGAMG01_FD_187559 | JGI IMG/M metagenome (GOLD analysis project Ga0207433, IMG submission 187559) | Hot spring thermophilic microbial communities from Obsidian Pool, Yellowstone National Park, USA - OP-RAMG-01 (SPAdes) (version 3) | ecosystem: Environmental > Aquatic > Thermal springs... | reverse complement strand
CGGAAAGAGGAATTATTTAGGTTTATCGATAACTCTCGGGAGCGAGCCCAAAAGCAATAGAGCAAAAAATAAATTTTTGCAAACGGATTAATATGTCTATTGACTTTTTTCTTAATAGACATTCCTGCGTAAACAGGAATCCATAAATATTAAAGTTGATTCCCTTTCATTAGAAAGTTTAGGACAGCAAGAGTTGCAGGCAATTCGAAATTTATCTTTCATAAGTCTCTAATTATTAGTTCAACTATTCAGAAGTGATATCATTAATTCTCAATATCATAATGCCGGTTTGCTTTTTGTTCGATTTGATATAATCAGCAAGCGGCTTTTCAGAAATTTGAACTTTATAACCAACATTTGGTGCATGAAGAAGATGAATTCTTCCATCACTCCCTCTGATTGCAATTCCAGTATGTGCTATATCGAGACCTTCAATATTTGTTGTAATTCCAATAATATCTCCGTCTTGAATTTTATCTTCAACAGCTTCAATTTTTTCTTGAGGAATGTAATAAAGTTTTCTTTTAGTAATATCTTTTTCAATTCGAGCAATTTCCTTCTGAAATTTTATATTATTTTTTAATTGCGGATAAGAATCTAAGTGAGTAGTCATGAAGTTAATTTTTTTATTATAAGGAATTCCTCCAAGTTCTTTAGTAATATCTTTCCCTATTTTTCTTTTATTCATATCATAAATCCAATCACAAAAATAATGTAAGCGTGAAGTATAATCTTTTAATTTGCCGTTACGATAACGAATATATTCGAGTTCTTTAATATAATCTTCAAATGTCATTAAACCTTTTTTTATACACCGTGCAAAAACAATTGAATTTTCTAGAAATGTATAACAATCAAGACCTGTTAAGTTTACTACCAGTTCTTCTTTTTCAGTTTTATCTAATGTATGAGCTTCATAATCGGTTCCAATAAAACTTTTAGCAATTGTTATGAGAATTTCATTTAGTGGTTGAGATGTAAGATTTTTTTGAAGAGCAATCTGAAATTTTGAATTGCATATTTCTACATCTTTTTGAGTATAAACTTGAGAATATATTTGTGAATGAAGAAAGAATAATTCAAAAGCAACAAAAAGAATAAATGAAATAATTATTTTTAATTTTTTATTCAGCATCAAATATATTCTGTAAAATTAGAAAGGAGGTTCTTCAAGAGCTTTTATACCTTCTTCGCCTGCTGGCAGCTGTTGTCTGAATCTTTCTAGATTTTCAAATCGCGCATATTCTTTGATGAATTTTAATTTAACTTCTCCAATAGGTCCATTTCTTTGTTTACCGACAATAACTTCTGCAATTCCCTCGGTTGATTCGCCTGCCATATCTCCGCTCGAAAAACTAGTTATTCCATATACTTCGGGTCTATATAAGAAAATAACAACATCAGCATCCTGTTCTATAGAACCAGATTCACGCAAATCTGAAAGCATTGGCTTTTTATCTGACCTCTGTTCAACAGCTCGATTTAACTGTGACAATGCAATAACAGGAATATTCAATTCCTTAGCCAAACTTTTGAGCGATCTTGAAATTGTAGAAATTTCTCTTTCACGACTTTCCATAGCTGAAGAAGGATTAATAAGTTGAAGATAATCAACTATAATCATTCCAATATTTTTTTCGTTCTTTAATCTTCTTGCTTTTGCGCGCAGTTCAAGAATTGATATTGCTGGAGTATCATCAATATAAATTGGAGCTTTGCTTAATTTGTAAACTGTGCGACTTATTTTAGCTCCATCTTCTGCACGGAATTTTCCTGTTCTTACATTGTGAGCATTTATCTTAGCTTCTGCAGATATTAATCTTGTAGCAAGTTGAATTGTAGACATCTCAAGTGAAAAAATTCCGATTGGGATGTTATGGTCAATTGCAGCATTTCGAGCAGCAGACATAGCAAATGCTGTTTTACCCATGCTTGGTCGTGCTGCAACAATTATCAAATCAGACTTTTGAAATCCGCCTAAAAGTTCATCTAATTCATAAAATCCTGAAGGTACAGAAAAAGTAGATATCTGTTTTGAATGAATTGCTTCAATAAGTTCAAGTGCTTCTTTGACTGCTTTTTCCATTGGCTTGAAGGATTCTTTGATACCTTCTTCAGATATCTGGAATATTTTTGCTTCTGCTTCGTCGAGTATATCAAAAACATCTTCCTTAGCTTCAAATGCGAGATTGGCAATTTCAACTGAAGATGTTATGAGTTGTCTTAGTATCCATTTTTCAAGAACAATTCTGGAATGATATTCAATATTTGCTGCAGAAGAAATATCCTGTGCAAGTTTACTAATATATGTTGCTCCTCCTGCAGCAGTTGCTTTCCCTGATTTTTTTAATTCTTCATAAACAGAAACAGTATCTATAGGTTCATCGGCTTCGTATAAAGTAGTGATTGCTTCAAATATTATTTTGTTCTTCAAATCATAAAATGCTTCGGGCTTCAAAATTTCAATTGCTTTTGGTACTGCACTTGATTCAATAAGCATTGCCCCTAAAACTGCTCTTTCAACATCAACAGCATTAGGTGGTGTTTTTACTGCTTCTTTTAATTTATCAATATGTGAATTCTCTCTTTTAGCCATATTAATTTTCTAACAATTCATCATATAATTTTTTGAATTTTTTTACATCTTCCCAGCAGCCTCTTTTCCATTGAGGATTTCTTAATAATGCTGCTGGATGATAAGTTACGAGAACTTTTATGCCATTAAATTCATAAATATTTTCTCGAAGCGAAGATAATGATAATTTTTTATTTAGTAATCCATTTGCTGCAATTCTCCCAAGACATAAAATTAATTTTGGTTTTATCAAATCAATTTGTTTATGCAAATATGGCATACATGTCTCCATTTCAGAGGGCAAAGGGTCACGATTTCCTGGTGGTCTGCATTTTAAAATATTAGCAATATAAACATCATTTCTTGATAGATTAATTGCTTTCAAAATATCATTTAACAATTTACCTGCTCTCCCAACAAAAGGTTCGCCTTGAAGGTCTTCGTCAGCGCCGGGAGCTTCTCCAATTAACATTGCATGTGCCTTTGGATTTCCTACACCAAAAACGAATTTTGTTCTTGTCTTTCCAAGAGGGCATTTCTGACATTGATTAATCATCGAATCTAATTCTTCAAGACTATTTGCACTCATAAAATTTTCTTGAAAAAGATTTTCATTCAAATTTATCTCTACTTTCTCTGAGACTTTTATTTCAGTTTGTTCTAAAGGAAGATTTTCATAAGTAACTTTTTTAATAGAGTCGAATAAATAATCACCAAATATTTCTTGTTGTAACTTCAATGATTCAATAATTCTTTTTTTAATTTCACTATCCAAAGTAATCATCTCAAAATTTTGAAATGGACAAAATGAATTTAAGAAATATTTTATAAAGATTTGATGAGGCGAGAAAAAATAATATTTATTTAACAAATCAGCTTTTTAGATTTAGCATTGGGCAATTTTACTGAAAAAATTGCTATCTCTAAAAAGCTGATTAAAAGTTATGATTTATAACGATATTCTATACCGTTTTCAATCAATTCTTTAATTGCTTTGATGTGTGGTTTTTCTCTCTTTTCAAATTCGAGGGACAATTTTAATTGTTCTGGATTTTCTTTATCCTCAAATTCATCATCGTCACTTGTTATAACCGAACTCAATAAAGTATTGAACTCCAGTTTATAATCATCGTTAATTTTACGAGCTCTGCGCGAAGCAACAACAACTGCCTCATATAAATTAGGGATTCGTTCCTTAATCTTGCGCAAATCAATTGGTTTAAGTGCCATGTTATCCTCCTTATGATATTTCTTTTTCTATTATCTTTTTTACTTTTTCTTTTGCTTCTTCAAGATTTATATTTTCAACAACATAATCAAATTTATCTTTGTAACTTAATTCCATTTCTGCTCTTTCAAGTCTTTTTCTTAAATCTTCGTCTGTTTCGGTATTCCTCTTTTTCAATCTTTCTTTTAATTCATCAATACTTGGCGGAACAATAAAAATTAGAACAGCATCAGGATAAACTTTTTTAATATTTAATGCTCCTTTAACATCTACTTCAAAAATTGTAGTGTAACCATTACTTAAATTTTCATCAACAGTTTTTTTTAATGTTCCATAATAATAGTCATAAAACTTTTCCCACTCGACAAATTCATTGCTCTGAATTTTTCGTTTAAATTCATCTTCTGTGATAAAGTAATAATCAACTCCATCAATTTCGCCGGGTCTTTTTTTCCTTGTTGTTGCAGATACAGAAAATTTAAAATCAGGAAAACTTTTGAGTATATCTTTAACAATTGTAGTTTTTCCTGCACCACTTGGAGCCGAGAAAACAAATAATTTTGTTTTTGCCACTTTTTACTCAATATTTTGAATTTGTTCACGTATTTTTTCAATCTCTTCTTTAATCAAAATTCCAGCATGTGAAATTTCAGATGAAACTGCTTTGCTATTTATTGTATTTGCTTCTCGATTCATTTCCTGCAATATAAAATTAAGTTTTCTTCCTGCATCTTCAGAATTTTCTATTGTATCTAAAAATAATTTTATGTGACTTTTCAAACGAACACACTCTTCTGTTACATCAAATCGTTCTGAAAGCAAAGCAAGTTCAGTAATTAATCTTTGTTCATTATCAACAAAAGTTGAGACTAATTGCCGGGCTTTCTCTTTAAAGTTTTCAAAATAGGACTGCAAATTTTCTTCTTTAATTTTTTCAATATGCTGAACCGCTAATTCTATAATTTCAATTCTTTTTCTTATATCTTTTTCCAGTTCATGACCTTCAGCATTTCGCATTTTATTCATTTCATAAATTGCATTATCAATTACCTGATTGAGCAATTCCATTTCTTCATTAAATTCATCTGGTTCTGCTTTCAAAAAGAGATGCTGGAATTGAATTAAATCAGTAAATCTTATTTTGTCTTTTAGACCTGCAGCCTTTCGAATATCTTTCAACATTTTCAAAGTAGATTTAACAGCTGCTGGGTCAAAAATAAATAAATCATCTTCTAAATTATTTTTTTTGAAAGTTACACTTAAAAAAACTTTTCCTCTTTTAATTCGACTTTTCACTCTTTCTCTAATTTCAAATTCCTTATCATATAAAAATTTTGGCAGTCGCAAGGATAGTTCGAGATATCTGCTATTGAGACTTTTAACTTCAGCTTCAATAATTAAATCCCCTTTCTGAATAACAGCTTTTCCATAGCCTGTCATGCTTGTAATCATCAAGAAACTCCTAAAAAGTAGCTACAAAATTACTCAAAATTATTTTTATCAACAAAGTTAAAACTATTTCTCTTTCGAAAAGTGATTTTTAATTATCAAAAGGCTTCGCCAATGCCGATGTGGAATTGGAGTAAATCCTTAAAAAATTTCTTTGTTGAAAAATTTTTCTTATTCATCGGGTCATATAATTTTATTCCAAAATCAAGACGAATTGGGGCAAAATCCGAGTAATATCTTAAACCAAATCCGCCTGCAATTGCAATCTCATTAATTTTAGCATTTTTATAATCGTTCCATGTATTTCCATAATCAAAAAACAAAACTGAGCCAATTTTTCCAAACAGACGATTTCTTGTTTCAATTGAGCCTTCGAGCAGAAAGAATCCACCTGTTGGTGCTCCTTTTTCAAGAATTGCTTCTAAATCTTCAAGAGAAATTTGATTAATATTTTCTATTGGAAGCAGTTCCTGCTGAGGAACCAATTGTCTTGTATTCCAACCTCGAACTGAATTGCTGCCTCCAGCATAAAATCTTTGATTCAATGGAATATTTGATTTATCACCTCTAAAAGTAAATATCTGTCCAATCTTAAATTTTGCACCTAAGGAATTTTCGGATGATTTATAAACAGGCAAATAAACAGTTGTAGTGAAAAGAGTTTTTACATATAAAGGTCTTGAGAATTCAGAATGAATTAATCTTGAAAAAAGGTAAGGAATAGAATTTGCCTCTTCCAATAATAAATTCAATGAATATCCTCTTGTTGGGAAGAAAATGTCATTTGTTTTATTAGCACCTAGTAAAATTCCAAGAATAGCATTTGTGCTTGCTGTTGGAAGTTCTCCCCCAAGAACATTATAAACCAGATTTTTCGAAATTGAATCTGCTGCTTCAGGTGTATAATTGTAACGTTGATAATAACGAGTAAGCAGATTAATCAGGTATCTATCTTTATAAGTATATTCTGCTCTTTCGACGGTAATGTATGTGTTCAAAGAGTTCAAATAAGTATGAATTGGAAGTTCAAAATCGAAACCAAGTCTTGCTCCATAAAGTAATGAATTGTATTCAAGTTTTCTTTTTTGAGCAGTAATATAGGATTCAATTTTTGTATTAATTTGTTTCCCGAATAAAAATGGCTGCTCAACACTAATTCTTGCATCGCCATAACCAAAAATTGTTGAATCTGCAAAAGATGGATGACGAATAAATTCGGAAACATTCTGAGCTGCAGCAGAAGAATTTATTCTAAATTTTCTTGCATCTCCAAAAAAATTTTTTTTAGTAAATCCTATTCCCAGACCAAGATTAAATGTATTATCCTCATTGTTAATAATTAATTCTGGCGACAATTCATGAAGCATTCCTATATCTGCACTGATAATCAATGGAACTGTATTGCCGGAGGTATCAGATATAATACTGTTAATCACAGATGATGTAAATAAATCTGTTCTGTATAGTCTAATTTGTCCTCGTTGAATATCATAATTACTATAATATTGACCGGGTTTTATCCCAACAATTTCTTTCAGCAAATTATCTTCGACAAAATCTTTGCCGCTTCCTGTTTTTGAAGTATAAATTTCTCGTATAATATATCTTTTGCCTGGATTAAAATTTATCTGCACATCAACAATATTTTTCATTGTATCAACTACTATTTCTGGTATATCGCTTACAGCAAGCATATATCCATTATCGCGCAGATAATTAATTACAATATTTTTATAATCTTCAACTAATTGTTCTTTGTAAATTTTATTTGTATCAACTTTCGTTCTGTTAAATATATTTTCTTGAAATTCTTTTGGAATAGAATTCAGTCCATTTAATTTTAGTGAATGAAATTTTGCCGGTTCACCCTCATCAATTGTAAAAATTAGAACCGCAGATTTTTTATCCTCAGATATTTTATAATTCGATTTAATCTTTGTTTTAAAAAATCCATTCAACAAATAAAATTGCTTCAAAGCAGAAACATCTTCTTGTATCAGTAATGAATCAAAATACGAAGGACCATCGCCAAGACTTGAAAATTTATGCAGAAATTGTGAAATCCAATTTGGAGATTCTTTCGATAATATTACAGCTGACAGTTCAGATTTTGAAAATGAATAATTCCCGATAAATTCGATTTTCTTTAGTTCTATTTCTTTTCCATTTTGAGCAAAAATGCCTATTGCAAAAAATAGAAATAATATTTTTGTTAATTTAATTCTCAATTGATTTTTTTCAGTAAGTGATTTTAACCGTTGTTCCAATTTTAACAACCGAATATAATTCATCAATATTTTTATTACTTACGGCAATTGAACCGTTTGTCCAGTTGAAAGTAAAAGGAAGATTTCTAAAAATAAAATCATATTCACCAATTCCATGAATGCCAATATTAGAACCAAGTCTTGTATCTGCAGGAGGACAATCATTTCTATTCAATGCATCTAAGATTTTGATGTATTCATCTTGAGTTATATATCTCTGCTTTAATGCTTCGGCAGCATCTTTTTCATTTGGATAATTTATTCTCAAGAACTTGTGATATTTTGAATGAACATCAATTTCACAAATTTGATATTCACCGATAGGAGTAACAAAATCATTAGCAGAAGTCTTTACAATACTATTATTTTTCCCAAATACAGCTTTATATGTTTTAACAAGAATTTTATCCGAGTAGAGTTCCAGTTTATAATTTCTCCTATCAATCTTTATCCAGGCATTTTCAAATTTATTAATTCCTTTTCTTTTCATTGCATCATTCAAATCAATTTCTCTCGAGTTAAGAAGGATTCCATAACATAATAATCCAATAAAAAAAATTATTATGCTTGAACTTATGTATAAAATATTTTTGAGCAACTTTAATTAAGATTTTATTGAGTGCTGATAATTATTAATCTTTTTCCAGATATATTTTAAATTAAGAGCGAATCGAGGTGATTCGCTCTTTCAATAATACTGCCAAGCTTATTTCATTACTTTGCATTTTCTGCTTCAACAACTGCGATAGCAGAAATATTAATAATATCTCTAACTGTATCTCCTTTCTGAATTACATGAACAGGCTTTTTCATTCCAACAAGTATAGGACCAATAACAATTGCATCAGTCAATCTTTGCAATAATTTATAAGCAATATTACCTGCATCGAGGTTTGGAAAGATTAAAACATTTGCACCACCTTTAAGATTTGAAAACGGGAATTCTGTTTCAATTTTTTCTGGAACTACAGCAGTATCAGCCTGCATTTCACCGTCAATAATTAAATCAGGACATCTTTCTTTTACAATTTTAACAGCTTGAGCAACTTTTTGTGATTGAGGATAAGGAGCACTTCCAAAATTACTGAAAGAAAGCATAGCAATTTTGGGAACAATGTCAAACATTTTCACTGCTTCAGCAGTATTTATTGCAATTTCAGCAAGTTGTTCTGCTGTTGGCTCTACATTTACTGTTGTATCAGCAAAGAAAAATATTCTTCTTTTAATTATAACTATATACATTCCTGATACAATTTTAACTCCTTCTTTGACACCGATACATTGAAGTGCCGGTCTAATAGTTTGAGGATAATGCGAAGTTAAACCACTAAGCATAGCATCAGCATCACCGAGTTCAACCATCATTGCACCAAAATAGTTTGGAATTCTTATCAAATTTTTTGCATCTCTTTGTGTTACTCCTTTACGCTGACGTTTTTTATAAAATTCTTCTGCATAAAAATCTGCTTTAGGAGATTTTTCAGGATCAATTACTTCAAATACATTTTCATCATAACCTAATTCTTTTATTTTATTTTTTATAATTTCTTCGTTGCCAAGTAAAATTGGAACACCAATATTTTCATCATAAACAGAATAAGCAGCACGAATAATTTTTTCTTCTTCTCCTTCAGGATATACAATTCTTTTTGGATTCTTACGAGCTTTATGAACCATTACTCGAACAATTTCAGTAGAAAAGCCCATTCTTTCTTGTAGTTGCTCAATGTAAGCATTCATATCTTCAATTGGTTTTCTTGCAACACCGGTTTCCATAGCAGCTTTGGCTACTGCAGGTGCTACATACCATAAAACTCTCGGGTCAAACGGTTTTGGAATAATGTATTCTGGACCAAAGGAGAATTCTTTCCCACCATAAGCATTTATAACAACTTCAGGAACTTTTTCTTTGGCAAGTTGAGCAAGTGCCATTGTAGCTGCCATTTTCATTTCCTGATTAATTTTCTTTGCACGAACATCAAGTGCACCACGAAAGATAAATGGAAATCCCAAAACATTATTTACCTGATTTGGATAATCACTTCTGCCTGTTGCCATAATTATATCTTTTCTTGCATCTACAGCATCTTCATACCTTATCTCTGGGTCAGGATTTGCCATTGCAAAGACAATAGGATTCTTTGCCATAGATTTTACCATATCTTTTGATAAAATATTCCCTATCGATAAACCTATAAATACATCTGCACCTTTCATTGCATCTGCCAAGTCTTTATAAACAATATCTTGAGCAAATTGAGCTTTGTATTTGTTTAGGTCTGTTCTCTTATTATTAATATGTCCTTTTGTGTCAAACATAGAAATATTTTCTCTTTTTACACCTGCAGCTATATACATATTACAGCAGGCAATAGCAGCTGCTCCAGCTCCAGAAACTACAATACGAATATCAGATAAATTTTTTCCTGCAATTTCAGCTGCATTAATTAAAGCTGCACATGAAATAATTGCGGTACCATGCTGGTCATCATGAAAAACAGGAATGTTCATTGTTCTAATTAATTCTTCTTCAATTTCAAAACATTCTGGAGCTTTAATATCTTCAAGATTGATTCCGCCAAAAGTTGGTTCTAAAAGTTGAACTGCTCTTATTATTTCTTTTGGGTCATGCGTATTTAGCTCAATATCAAAAACATCAATATCAGCAAATCTTTTGAACAAAACTCCTTTCCCTTCCATAACAGGTTTACCAGCATGAGGACCAATATCACCCAAACCTAAAACAGCAGTACCATTTGATACAACAGCAACTAAATTTCCTTTTGCAGTATACTTGTAAACATCTTCTTCATTTTTTTCAATTTCTCTACACGGTTCTGCAACCCCAGGGGTGTAGGCTAAAGATAATTCGCGTGCAGTATAACATGGCTTGGTCGGTATTACTTCAATTTTACCTCTACGACCTTCGCTATGATACTTTAGTGCTTCTTCTTTGCTAATTGACATTTTAAAACTTCCTTGAATTAATTTGTAAATAATAATTCATGTTCCTTTGGTTCTAAAATATGTATTAACTTTCAAATAAAAAAAGAATTTTATATCTAAGAATTGTTAATTCACTTTTATAATCTTTTTTGAGGTTTTATTAATGATGATTAAAGAATTTATTCAACTATAATTAATCACTATACTCATAAACTACATACGGTATTTTTATAAAATTGATTTTACAACATCAAAAGAATATTTTTGAAACTAAAAGGAAACAAAAATGAAAATTGAAGAGATTATTCGAAGTGTTCCCAAAGTATTGCTTCATGACCATTTAGATGGTGGTCTTCGTCCTCAAACTGTAATCGAGTTAGCTAAAGATATCAAGTACAATAAATTACCTACGACTGACCCTGAAGAATTGCGCGAATGGTTTCATCGAGGTGCAAATAAAGGAAATCTTGTTGAATATCTTCAAGGTTTTGAACACACCTGCGCTGTTATGCAAACAAAAGAAGCATTATTTCGTGTAGCTTATGAAATGATGGAAGATATGAAAAACGATGGAGTTTGTTATGTTGAAACTCGATTTGCACCAGTCTTTCATACTCAAAAAGGTTTATACTATGAAGATATACTTAATGCAGTACTCGAAGGTTTAGAAAAGGGAAAGCAAGATTTTGGAGTTGGTTATGGATTAATTCTTTGCGGTATGAGAAATATGAAAAATACTTTAGAGATTGCCGAACTTGCAGTAAATTTTAGGAAACATGGAGTTGTTGGTTTTGACCTTGCAGGTGAAGAAGGTGGCTATCCTCCTAAGAAACATCTCGAAGCTTTTCAATATATCAAACAAAAAAATTTCAATATTACAATTCATGCCGGCGAAGCATTTGGAAAAGAATCAATATGGCAGGCAATCCAAATTTGTGGTGCTCATAGAATTGGTCATGCTACTCGACTAACTGAAGATATGGTATTTGATAAAGACGGAAATGTTGTGGCACTCGGTGAATTAGCTCAATATATTCTTGATACTCGCTTACCACTTGAAATTAATCTATTAAGCAATGTTCACACTGGAGCAGTTGATAGATTAGAAAATCATCCATTCATAAAATTATATAAAGAAAAATTCAGAGTATTTTTAAATACAGACGATAGATTAATGAGCGATACAACATTAACAAAAGAATATGTCATTGCAAGTGAATTATTTGGTTTGAACTTAGATGACATTGAAAAACTTAATATCAATGCGATGAAATCATCTTTCATTCCCTATAAAGAGAGATTGCATTATATTTATAATGTAATCAAACCTGGTTTTCAAAAAATGAGAGAAAAACTTCTATCACTAAAGGTATAAGAATTATGGCAAAACAACTTTTCAAGAATTACACTTACCATTTTGACAAGAATGAAAAAAAATTACTGGAAACATTCTGTAAAACATTATTAAAACAGATGAGTGCTGATGAAAAATTTTATAGTGACATACGAGCATTTAATTCTATACTTAATAAACTAAATGAATCATCTGATGAAATCAGATTTACTAAAGAAGAAAAGACCAAACTTGTTTTTAGATTAAAAGAAAATGTTGAGCATATTGAAAAACAATTAAAGAAATCGGGCTTTATCAAAAGATGGCTTTTGAAATCTGTTTTCACACAATATAAAAATTTATTACAAAATCATTTTAATGAATAAAAATGTCAACAAGAATTATTAAAGCTCCAAGAGGCAACAAATTAAACTGTAAAGGCTGGATTCAAGAAGCAGCAATGAGAATGCTGATGAATAATCTTGATCCAGAAGTAGCAGAAAAGCCCGATGAATTAATTGTCTACGGAGGTTCAGGAAAAGCAGCACGAAACTGGGAAGCATTTGATGCAATTATTGAATCATTAAAAAATCTTGAATCCGATGAAACACTTTTAATCCAGTCTGGTAAACCTGTAGCAATATTCAAAACTTATTCTGATGCACCTCGTGTAATAATTTCAAATGCAATGTTAGTTCCTGCATGGGCAACATGGGATGAATTCCGTCGCCTTGATGCTCTCGGTTTAACGATGTATGGACAAATGACAGCCGGCAGTTGGATTTATATCGGCACTCAAGGAATTCTTCAAGGCACTTACGAAACATTTGCAGAATGTGCACGTCAGCATTTCAATGGAACTTTAAGCGGAAGATTTTTACTTACTTCTGGTTTAGGCGGTATGGGTGGTGCTCAGCCTTTAGCAGCAACTATGAACGGTGCTGCATTTTTAGGAGTTGAAGTAGACAGCTCTCGCATTCAAAAACGAATTGATACAGGCTATCTTGATATAATGACCGAAAACTTAGATGAGGCTCTTAAATTAGTTCTCGAAGCTAAAGAAAAAAAACAACCGATTTCAGTTGGACTGCTTGGAAATGCAGGCGAAGTATTGCCAAAAATCTTAGAGAAAAATATTATCCCGGATATTGTTACAGATCAAACTTCTGCTCATGATACTTTAAATGGATATGTTCCAATGGGAATGAGCTTTGAAGAAGCACTTGAACTAAGAAAAACAAATCCTAAAAAATATATTGAACTTGCAAAGAAGACCATAGTTGAGCATGTAAAAGCAATACTCGAATTCCAAGCACGCGGAGCAGTAGCATTTGACTATGGAAATAATATTCGAGGAGAAGCAAAAGAAAATGGTGTTGAAAATGCTTTTGATATTCCAGGATTTGTAGTTGAATACATTCGTCCACTTTTTTGTGATGGCAAAGGTCCTTTTAGATGGGCTGCATTAAGCGGTGACCCAAATGATATTTATGAAACAGATAAAGCAGTTATTGAAACTTTTCCAGAAAACAAATCACTTGTAAGATGGATAGAACTTGCACAAAAGAAAGTTCACTTTCAGGGATTGCCTGCTCGTATTTGCTGGCTTGGATATGGCGAACGAGCTAAGATGGGAAAAATTTTTAATCGCCTTGTTGCAGAAGGAAAAGTCAAAGCTCCGATTGTAATTGGAAGAGACCATCTCGATTGTGGTTCTGTTGCATCTCCAAATCGAGAAACAGAAGGAATGATTGACGGAAGTGATGCAATTGCAGACTGGCCTATTTTAAACGCACTTTTAAACACTATTGGAGGTGCAAGCTGGGTTTCCGTTCATCATGGTGGTGGAGTTGGAATTGGCAAATCAATTCATGCCGGAATGGTTATAGTTGCAGATGGAACTAAAGAAGCTGAAGCCCGACTTGAAAGAGTACTTAATTATGATCCAGCAATGGGAATAGTTCGCCACGCAGATGCAGGTTATCAAAAAGCAATTGACAATGCAAAAAAATTTGGCATTAAAATTCCAATGATAAAATAAATTAGAGGTAAAAATGAAAATATTAATAGCTGACAAATTCCCTGAAATTTATATTCAACAATTAAAAGATGCAGGTTTAGAAATAATTTACAATCCCAAATTAGGTGAAAGAGACTTATTAGAAGCTGCAAAAGATGTTAATTGCCTGATTGTTCGTTCAACAATTGTAAATGCAGAGACAATTGAAAAATCTGAAAAACTCAATTTAATTATTCGCGCAGGTGCAGGTGTGAATAATATTGACATTCAAGCTGCAAGCAGAAAAGGGATTGCTGTTTCAAATTGTCCGGGTAAAAATGCAATTGCAGTAGCTGAGCTTACAATTGGATTAATGATTTCTCTCGACAGAAGAATACCACACAATGTTTTTGACTTTAAGCAAGGTAAATGGAACAAAGGTGAATATTCAAATGCTCAAGGAATTTTTGGTAAAACATTAGCAATAATAGGTTATGGTAATATTGGTAAAGAAGTTGCAAAAAGAGCCAAAGCATTTGGAATGAATATTTATGCAAAAGACATTATTAAAATTGAGGACGAAGGTGTAAAACAATTTTCAGAATTTGAAGAAGTTCTTCCAATAGCAGATGTTATTTCTGTTCATTTGCCAGCAACTTCAGAAACAAAAAATTTATTTAATGAAAAATTATTCAGCTTAATGAAAAATGGAGCAATTTTTATTAATACTTCACGAGCTGATGTTGTTGATGAAGAAGCATTAATCAAAGCCGTTAAAGAAAAAAACTTACGTGTTGGTCTTGATGTATTCAAAGGCGAACCAGAAGAAAAAACTGGAGCAGTTTCTTCTAAGCTTCAGGAATTAGATAATGTTTATGTAACTCATCATATTGGGGCATCGACCGATCAGGCACAAAATGCAGTGGCAGAAGAAACTGTTAGAATAATTTTAAGCTACATTAAAGATGGCAAAGTTATAAACTGTGTAAATAAAGTATCGAACTAAGTATAACTTTTCTTTCTGTCATTCTGAGGAGTCCCGCCGTAAGGCGGACGACGAAGAATCTTAAAACCATTCCTTCATGTTCTTGGAGATTCTTCATTCCGCTTCGTTCCATTCAGAATGACATTTACATTTTCCCTGTCATTCTGAGGAATTCGCCAAAGGCGAATGACGAAGAATCTAAAAATCATAATTTCATGTTCTTTGAGATTCTTCCTCGCCTTCGGCGAGTCAGAATGACATTTCAACTTCTACACTGTCATTCTGAGGAGTCCCGCCGTAAGGCGGACGACGAAGAATCTATAAATCATTCCTTCATGTTCTTAGAGATTCTTCATTCCGCTTCGCTACATTCAAATGACTTTTAGTGTTTCTTTCGTTAGAATTTGTGTATTGTTTTATCATTTAATCGAGATGAATCTCGATTTACATTTTTTCACAAGCTGCACTTCG
>Ga0207433_10009681_pt1 | contig 15258 bp, 15 predicted proteins | sample YelNatPaOPGAMG01_FD_187559 | JGI IMG/M metagenome (GOLD analysis project Ga0207433, IMG submission 187559) | Hot spring thermophilic microbial communities from Obsidian Pool, Yellowstone National Park, USA - OP-RAMG-01 (SPAdes) (version 3) | ecosystem: Environmental > Aquatic > Thermal springs... | reverse complement strand
CTAAATTGCCTGTGGGATCGATTGTTAAATCAGCCAAAGAAGTAATTTTTGGAACTGTTAGTTGAGTTGAAATTGTTGTGGTAGCAAGAGAAGTTAATCCTTGAATTGTTAAATTGCCAGTTGCCAAGATGTTTCCAGAGATTGTCAGTTTCTCAAGCGGAATTGGTGTTCCAATACCAACATTTCCGTTGGCTCCTAAAACCAGTTGGTTGAGGTTTCCGAGAACGTAGAAAGTGGAGGTTGAAAGGGCAGAAAGGTTGATTGCGCCGGTGTTTTCAATTTCGAATATGCTCTGATTTCCTTTTTTAAACAAGACAATGCTTCCCGTTCCGTTTTGGATGACGGTCAATCCTGGTGAAGTGGAAGTAACTTCAAAGTAGGCTGCGCCAGAATAGGTCTGGGCACCCAAAACAGTGAGGTTTCCTTCTAAGATGAAATTGCCAGCGGTTCTTAAGTTGCCGTTGAGGTCTAAAGTGTAAACTGGAGTGGTTGTGCCAATGCCAACCTTCCCTGCAATGTATAAATTCTTTAAACCAAAAATCTCTCCCTTCGTGGAAAGATTTCCTGAAGTATCGATCGTCAGGGCGTTTTCACCTATTGTGATTGGGGCTTTAAAGTAAGAGCTGGCTTTGATTGTGAGTTTGTCAGAGGGGAAAGAACCCAAAGTTGTGATTTCAGATTTTAGAGTTCTGAAAAAACCTTCTTCTGAAATTAAAGAAGGGAAAATTCCTGCTCTCTCTGTTTCAATTCCGAAGGGGAAATAAACTGGAGATTTTGAACCTTCAACTTGGGGAGGTGAGAGTTGAATTTTTCTTTGGTATTCTTTAAAGATTGTTTGGTATTCGCCAAAGACTGCCAGCTGTGATTTTATCTTTGAGAGTTCCTCTGAGGGAATGATTTCAGTTATTTTGACAACTTCCCTGACTGGTTCTACCACAACCTTTCTCTCAACTTCTTTCTCAACCTCTTTTATTTGAGGGGGTCTTTCCTCTAATTCTCTAATTTTTTCTTCTAAAGAAGTAATTTTTTCTTCAAATTCTTTTGGAGTTTCTTTTGGTGTTTGAGTTGAAATTGGGGTTTCTTTTGGTGTTTCTACTTTCTGAATTTCTTTCTTTTTAAACATCTCTGGAATTTTTGAAAATTTCTCACCCAACCATTGAAAGTATTCTTGGAAAAATTCTGAAACACTCGCCAATCCTTTTTGAGTGGTTTCTCCAATCGTTGCCACTCCGAAATTTATTTTTTGAAAAGTTGATGAAAGAGAATCGCTGAAATTTTCTGCCACAACTTTCGCTCCTTCTCCTGCAAGAGAGAAAACATTTTTAAAATTCTCTATAGTTTTTGCTCCGCTCAGCGGGGCTTTAAAAACGCTTAGCGTTTTTGAAAATTGAGAATTTAAATTTTTGATTTGAGAACTTGCTCCGATTACAAAATCCTCGCTGACCTCTTTTAAAACTGGAACGAAATCATTTACCAAACTCTTTAAAGAATCTTTTGCGAGCGCAAAGGAAATAAAAAATAATAAAAGAGTGAGAGCAAACAAAATTTCAAATCGAAGTTTGGAAGTAGGAAGTTTGAAGAAGGAAGTAGGAGGTTTGATAGTTTCCTCTTTGCCTTGATACTTTCTGAGATACTCTTCGACCCATTCTCTTTTTGTTACCCAATTTCTTCCAATCTTGATTGCTCTCAACTTTCCCTGCCTCGCTCTCAATGACAAATATTCTGCAGAATAAGGACAGAATTTTGCAGCTTCGCTTAACGATATGTATTTTTCTATTTCCTCCATTGTGAATTTCTTGTGAATTAAAAGTTAATTTTTAAATAATCTGGAATGATTTTTGCAAAAAATGCTCCCGCTTGACAAAATTTTTTATTTCATTAGATTTAAAAGTGAAGGCCCGCCTCCTCCCCGCCATTACATGTAATGGCGGGGGGAATAAAAAGGCGCATAATTTCCTCGACCTTTAAATTGCCTGCGGGCCTTCTTTTTAAATTTCAGATTATTCCATTATCGGATGAGCAAAAAACCTTGTCAAGACCCCTGTGGAAAAGTATCGCCTATACAATATAAATTCAATTTTAAAAATCGTGTCAGTTGAATAAATTTCATATTGGGTCATTTAAAATGTAAGTGAAATAGAATTAGTTGGAACATTTATCATCACCCAACCAGAACCAGTTTCACTTACTTAGTTAAATGACTTGACACGAATTTTCTGCTCTCTTTAAAATTCCCGATATCTTCAAAATTTATATCCGATATCTCCAAAAATTTTTATAGTTATTCATAGTTCGGGCTTGGGAAAATTTTTGGGGATTGATATTTTTTTTATGATTATGATAAAATAAAAGCAAAGAAAATAACACTTCTATGTCAAAAATTTCTCAAAAAAGAAGGAAGTTTGAAATAAAGAAAAGACAAAAGAGAAGAGAGAAAATCAGAAAATTGAGGGAAAAATATTTGAAGGCAAAAACAAAAGAAGAGAAAGAGAAAATCGTTGAAAAAATTTTAAAAATCGCCCCTCATTATCCGATCGAGGAGATTTTGAAGTTAAATGGAACTAAAAAGTAAAGAGGTATTTTTTCTCTTTTTGATTGAAGCAGTTTTGTTTTATCTCATTTTGAGTTTGGGTATTTTTTGTGCTCTTCAGTTGAGAAAAAATTTAGAAATTCAAAAAATTGAAATCCCTTCCCTTTCTTTTCTTGAGTTCATTTTTTATTTTCTGCTGGCTACTCTTTTTACTTTTTTGATATTTCGATTTTTAAAAGAAAAAATAATTAAAGGAAAAATTTACAAAATCCTTTTTCTTTCTGTCTCATTTTTCAGTTCTCTAATTTTCTTTGAATCTTTTTTACCAGAGCCAATTCCGTTGATTTTGGTTTTTTTACTAATTTTTTGGTGGATAAAGAACCCAATCGTTTTGAACCAAAATCTTTTAATAATTTTCTCTCTAGCAGGAATCGGAGCGAGTTTGGGATTGAGTTTAAAACCTGAAGCAGTAATTTTGATTTTGATAATTCTTTCAATTTACGATTTCATTGCCGTTTATAAAACAAAGCACATGGTAAAAATTGCAAAGGATATGATAGAAGCTGGAACGATTTTGGGATTAGTTTTTCCCTTCAAACCCTTAGGTTTTTTAAAAAGCACAAAAGAAATAAAGCCAGGGGAGGGGAAATTTTTAGTTTTGGGAGGAGGAGACGTTGCCCTTCCTTTAATTTTTTCAGTTTCTTTGCTCAAATTTGGAATTTTAAAGCCATTTATAGTTGCCCTTTTCTCTTTACTTGGTCTTTTCGCCAACTTTTTAATTTTCATTTTTCAAAAAGAAAGAAAGGCAATTCCCGCTCTCCCTTTAATTTCCCTATTTTCGATTATTGGCTATCTCATTGTCTCAATTTTATGAACAAAAAAAGAGAACTCGAAAAATTGAATCAAGAAATCAAAAATTGCAAAAAATGTCCTTTGTGGAAATTGAGGAAAAATGCTGTTCCTGGTGAAGGACCGGCGAATGCGAAAATAATAGCAATTGGGATGGCGCCAGGGGTTGAGGAAGACAAGGTAGGAAGGCCGTTCGTAGGGAGGGCTGGCAAATTTTTGAACGAATTATTTAAGATAGCCAGAATTGAAAGAGAAAAAATTTTTATCACTTCTTCTTTAAAATGTTTACCCCAACCTCCGATTAATCGGAAGCCCAAAAAAGAAGAAATTGAGGCCTGTTTGCCTTATTTGAAAAAGCAGATTGAAATTATCGATCCAAAATACTTCATTTTACTTGGTGAAGTTGCCTTTTCAGTATTTTTCCCTGGAAAAAAATTGAAAAATTTTCGTGGAAAATGGATTGAGAAAAACGGAAAATTTTATTTTCCGACTTATCATCCTGCTGCTGGTTTAAGGTTCCCAAAGATTGGAAAAATTTTAAAGGAAGATTTTAAAAAAATAAAAGATCAAATAACTTTGAACATATAATTCTCTCTCAGTTTGTATCCCAATTTCCTCCAGTAATCTCTCACTCCAACCCCTGAAATCACCGCGATTTTTTTTAAGCTAAATTCCTTTTTTGTTATTTTTTCCGCCTCTTTCACCAATTTCCTTCCTAATCCTTTATGTTGAGGAGCAACTTTTCTTTTTTCTATTGGTACCATTTCTCCAAGAGTTTGAATTTCTCTGATAATTGCTGAATTCTCAAGGACTGGCAAAAAATGTTTTTTTCTTTCAAAAATTTGAGAAGGGATTCTCAACCTCAAATAACTAAAAAGTTTTGTTCTTTCTTTGTTTTCAAAACTCAAAAATATTTCCTTTCCACCAGAGGCAACGTAATCTTCTCTAAAAAAATAAATTTTTTCTTTAGGGTCATATCTTTCTCTCACTTCTCTGCACCTTATACAATGGCAAAAAAGTCCTCTCTTTTCCATTTCTCTTTTTACAACCTCTCTCAAATTTGAAATTTTACAACCTGCAACAACTTTTGGCGCAGGAATATCTCTTAAAATCCTTGTCACCCTCACCCAGTAGGGAAGCTCTTTTTTATCTTGAATTAAAAGCTCAATTAATTCTTCATCGCTGTAGGGCTTGTATTTTCCTTCTTTCCAAAATTTATAAAGCCTGCCCTCTTTTGTTACAACTGTTGGATAAATTTTTATCCAATCTGGTTTGAATCTTTCATCTGAAAAAACAATTTCAAAACACTTTTTATCCAAATTAGGATCAGACCCCATTAAATTTGGCATCAAATGATAAAGAACTTTAAAACCTGAGTCCTTTAAAATCTTCGTCGCCTGAGCAATTTTTTCTACATTTAATCCAGTTTCATTTTTCTCTAAAATTTCATCAAAAATACTTTGAACTCCAATTTCAACCATCGTTACTCCCAATTTTCTTAACCACTTTACTTCTTCCTCATTTATCAAATCCGGCCTTGTTTCAATCGAAACTCCAACGATTCTATTTTTTGCCCTTTCATTTTTCCTTTGCTCTTTCCCCAATTGTCTAATTAATTCAGCCATGGCAGTGTTAAGTAGACAATTGCTTTGTTTGAAAGAATTGCAGGACCTAAAGCATTCTTTTATAAACCAGGCTTGATATTTTTTTGGATAAAAAGTAAAACTTCCACCAACAATTCTCAATTCGATTTTGTCAGTTGGGTGCCCCTCAAATTTCAACATTTCAATTCTTCTTTTGGTTTGTAAATAAGGATCAAATTTCAATCTTTTTGCCCTTTCTGCCGCAGGTTCTCCTGACAAATAACTCTTTGGCATCCCTTTTTCAGTCGGACAAAAAATACATCTTCCAGGACAGGGATAAGGTTTTGTTAAAACAGAAATGTTGACAATCCCAGAAAGTGATCTAATAGGTCTCGTCTTTAAAATTTTCTCCAACTTTTTTGATCTTTTTATTCTTCTTTTTTTGAGTAACTTTTGATAAAATTCAAAGAGCTCAAAATTGCTCAAGGTTTTGATTTTATATTTCTTTGCAATCTTTCTTTTAAAAGCAGTCAATTCCTCTTGATTTTTTACCTTAGCCCTTATTAACTCTTTAATTATTTTTTCTTCTAACATGGATTTGAATTTTGCAAAATTTATTTTAGAGAAAACAAAAGAGAATTACAATTTGATAGCAAGAGAATTTTCAGCGACCAGAAGAGAAATTTGGGAAGAATTAAAGTTTCTTTTTGAAGGCCTAAAAGAAGGGGAAAAAGTTTTGGATTTGGGTTGTGGAAACGGAAGGTGGTCCAAGGTTTTTAAGAAGAAAAAAGTTGATTATTTTGGGATTGATAATTCAGAAAGACTGATAGAGATTGCAAAAGAGAATTTTCCTGAAGCAAAATTTCTCGTCGGCGATGCTTTGAATTTACCATTTCCAGATGATTTTTTTGATGAAGTTTACTCAATTGCACTTTTGCATCATATTCCTTCTGAGGATTTTAGGATTAAAGTTTTAAAAGAAGCAAAAAGGGTTTTAAAGCCTGGCGGAATTTTAATTTTAACTTGCTGGAAAATTCATCAGTGGCGCGAGATTTTCGCTCTTTTAAAGTATACTCTTTTGAAATTAATCGGAAGATCAAAATTGGATTTCAAAGACTTTTTTGTGCCTTGGGGTAAAAAAATGCTGAGATATTATCACTTCTTTACTCAAAGAGAACTTGAAAATTTATTGAGAAAAGTGGGGTTTGAAATTTTAGAATCTGGAGTGGTAAAAAATAAAAGGGAGAATAGGCAGAATTATTACATTGTTTGTCAAAAGCCAGGGTAAATTACTATGCGCCTGTAGTTCAACGGAGAGAACGTTGGCCTCCGGAGCCAAAGACACTGGTTCGAATCCAGTCAGGCGCACTCCTGAAAAATAAAAATTCAAGGATCAAGAATTCAGCAACGTCAAAATTGAAAAGGGGGTTGCCCCCCTTACTTCATTAGAAATTGACCACCCTTTGGGCAGATTTTCTCTAATTTTTCAATTTCCTCCAATATTATTTTCACATCCCTTGAAAATTCTTGGGTTAGTTTGTTTAACCTTTTTGCAAAACCACCCAGGGCAGTGATCCGATTTATAATAAGATCTCTCATTTGCTCAATCAAAATTTCTTCACGGTCAACAATGAGAGAGATGAGTTCTCCAACTTGACTGCAGAACTCAATTTCCTCTGGGTCGAATTGGGTTTTTTCTTTTACTGCATCGATCACAATCACGCCGATGACTTTGTTGGTAAGTTCGGAAATAAGCGGTAAATAGAGAATCTGGTTGATTTCTTTTTTTTCGACAATTTCTCTAAAGTAGGAAGTTAAAGGCGAGTTCTTAGGATCGCTAATTACCATTACCTTCTTTCCCTTGACCGCTTCTTCAATGTCTGGATGTTTACTGATTTCTTCTCTGAGTCCAATACCGTGTTCTTCTGTTGGAACTCCGGCAGTAATTTCGATATAAGTTTTGTCAGCCTCTCCCCTGTCGATCTTAAAAATCACGCACCTTCGAACTCCTAAAATTTCTGAAAGTTTCTGGACAACCTCCTGTTGAATAGGAACCTTGCTGATGATACTGCCGACCAAGGTCTTGGCGACTTCTAAAATAGCCCTTCTTTCGATGTTGCTCATGCTATCACCTCCTTTGCTCGATTTTCTTTAAAAAATAACTTGTTAAAAGAACTGATTCTAATTTATTTAAAAAGTGCTGATCTTTAAATTAGTATAAAATAATTGAAAATCGAAAGCAAGAAAAAAACGAAACCTGCTGAACAGAAATTTAAAGATCGAAACTGAAAAGTATCTTCCGGCGGGTTGACAAAACGGAAAGAAAATTTAAAATTAAAAAATGTCCATTACTTACAAACCAAAAGTAAGAAAAAGGAAGAAAACCCACGGATTTTTAATCAGGAAAAGAAGAGGAAAGAAAATTCTCTGGAGAAGAAGGAAAAAAGGAAGATGGCGACTTACTCATTTAAAAAATATAGGTTGAAAGGAAATGAGTTTAGGGAAGTTTTAAAAAAAGGAAGGGGGTTTAGAGTAGAAAGTTTGGTTTTAAAGTTATTGAGAAAAGAAAAAGAGAAGAGGTTTGGGTTTTTAATAAGTAAAAAGGTATTAAAGAAGGCGACTCAAAGAAATAAACTGAAAAGGAGGTTGAGGGAGATATTAAGAGAAAGGGTTGAGAAAATTGAGGATGGAATAAGGGCTGTGTTTATTGCCCTACCGGGCTTGGAAAAAAAAGATTTTAAAGGACTCGAAGGAATAGTTGAAAAAATATTAAAAAAATCGAAGGCGTTAAAAGATGAATCCAATCTTTGAAATCTACAATTTAATATTTTACCAACCGGTCTCTCAAACTTTGTTTTTTTTCTACAAGTACTTGAAGGACCTTGGTTTGGCAGTGATTTTTTTAACAATTTTTGTGAGGTTAATTCTTCTTCCTCTAAACTACAAAAGTGCAAAAGAGCAAGAAAAATTTCTGAAAATTAAAAAAGGGCTTGATGAAATTGAAAAGAAATTTGACGGCGAAAGAAAAGCCCAGGAAATTTTTAACCTTTACCGAAAAGAAAAAGTAAACCCTCTTTTCAACCTCATTTTTTTATTCATTCAATTTCCCATTTTAGTTGCCCTCTATCAGGTTTTTTTAAAAGCAACGAGCCAAGTCAACCCTTTTTTATTTGGAGTTTTGAACCTTTCTGAATCTAATTTTCTTTTAGTTATGATTGCGGTTGCTTTTCAAATTTTCTATCTTAAATTAACTTCTTTAAAAGGAGGGAAGGAAAAGGCAATCTACTCATTTCCTCAAACCCAAATGAACATTTTCTTTGTTCCTTTTACTTTTTTAATTTTGTTAAAATTGCCTTCCGCAATTTCTTTGTATTTTATAATAAGTTATCTTTTTTCAATTCTTGAAAAAAAATTAATCCATGTCTGAAGAAACAATCAAAAAAATTGAAGAGGAAGTGAAGGAATTTTTTTCAAAAATGAGCTTTGATTGTGAAGCGAAAGTTTCAAAAAAAGATAATTTATTTAAAATAGATATTTACGCTAAAGAATTTCAAGAATTGATCGGAGAGAAAGGAAAAACCTTAACTGAAATTCAACATCTTTTAAATGCAATTTTAAAAAAGAAAATCAAAGAGGAATTCTTTGTCGATTTAGATATTGGAGGCTATAAAGAAAGGAAGGTTAAATATCTAAAAGAATTGGCGAGGTCGGTTGCGGATGAGGTTGCCTTAACAAAGAAAGAGAGGATTTTAGAACCAATGCCTGCCTTCGAAAGGAAAATAATTCATTTGGAATTGGCTTCGAGGCCAGATGTGACAACCGAAAGCATCGGCAAAGAACCAAAACGAAGAGTAATAATTAAGCCCTATCCTTGATTTTTCAGGGTGAAATTAAAGTTTTTTTGCCATTTTTAGTTTTAAAATTTCTTGAGGGGAACTGGTAACAATTTGGTCTTCAACGTAAGAAGCGATTGATTTCATCAAAACGTGTTTTTGTCCGGCAAAAAATATTCCCTCTCCCACCTCTGTTTCTAACAAAAGATATTTTTCTTCATCAGTCAAATTAAACGTTTTCTGGACAACGTCAATAGTTGCTGGCGATTGCTTAAAAAGAACGCAAATCGAAGAATTAGTAATTATTGGCTGTCCGTAGATTGACCTCATAAAATCTCCAACATCCTGAGTAATTGTAGTCACTCCCAACCAATACTTTCTACACCTTTTAACCATTCCATACAAGAAAGAGGCCCCGTCTTCTTCTTTCATTATCCACCAAGCCTCGTCGATAATCAAAATTCTCTTTTTGAGTTCAGACCTCACCAAATTCCAAATATATCTCATAATGATAAAAGAAGCAATCGGCCTTAATTCATCTTCCATATCCCTTATTCCAAAAACCACCAAAGGTTTATCCAAAACAACGTTCGTCCTTTGATTAAAAAATTGGGCAAAAGTCCCTTTAGTAAACTTCCTTATCCTTCTTACCAGAGACTCCGCTCCTTCCATTCCTTCCAAAATCTTCTCCAAATCCTCCATTATCGGAATTCTCTCTTTCCAAAGTTTTGGGTCAGTTTCTGGTGTAATGTCTTTCGCTGCATAAACTTCAGTCAACGCTCTGTCCATTATCGCATCTTCTTCTGGAGTCATCCCACCCAACATAATTCTCATTAAACCAACCAAGTTTATCACATTAGACCTCAAAACATCCTCCGGTCTTTCGTCCTCCCGGGGAATCGGTAAATCAAAAGGATTAATATGGTGTGGTGAAGCCAAAGAAATGTTGATAAAAGAACCACCCACAGCATCTGCCAACATTTTGTACTCATTTTCAGGGTCGAGAATTATGCATTCAACCCCCTGCATTAAAGACCTCAAAATTTCTAACTTTACAAAATAACTTTTTCCAGATCCTGACTTACCAAAAACAACTTCGTTGGCATTCTCTAAAGAGAATCGGTCGAAAAGAATTAGAGAGTTATTATGACGGTTGATTCCATACAAAACGCCATCGTTCGAACTTAAATCTAAGGAAACGAAAGGGAAAACTGTTGAAAGAGGGGTAGTGTTCATTGGTGTTAAAACTTGAATTCGGTCTAACCCGTAAGGAAAACTTGAACAGAGTCCTTCCTTTTGTCTGAGAGAGGTTGGTTTAATGAAGATTAATTTTGATTCAAAAATCGATCTTAAAATGTTCTCGGCATCCTTTAATTCTCCTTTTGAATTTCCATAAGTAGTAAAGTAAATTCCTACTCTGAACATCTTTTCTTGAGCAGTAATTAATTTATCCCTTAATTCTTCTAAATCTCTGTAGGCAATTTCTAATTGGGGGTCTCTGATTAATCCTTTCTCTTCTCTTTCGTGAATTTCAGCCAAAATTTCGGTTATTTTTTTCCTTAATTGATTCAAAACCTCTTCAGAAGAGTGGGGGTAAATATGAATCCCAATATCCATGGGAATGTCGAGATTGACTATCGGGGCTAACCAAGCAGTACTTAAATATCTGGGAAAAGAAAAAATAAAATAGGACCTTAAAAATCTCCCTCCGATTTTTAAAAAGTCACTTCCCAAATAAACAGAGGGGGGAGCCACTATATCCTTTACGGTTAGTTTTTCTGTTTCAAAAATTTTTTCTTGAGTTTTTTCTGAAATTCTTTCTTTTTTAGAACTCAAAAATGGAAATTTCATGTTATTAATTCGGGGGGAACTTCAGGATAATAACCAATTTCAGATTCTTCTGGGTGGTAAATCGACCAGAAAAGTTCGATTAACTCTTGAGTGCCCAAATAAGTACAAAAGAGTCCGCACCCCCTTAAACCGTGGGCAACGAATTCCATTCTTTGCCAAAGTTGAACCTTGGCTCTTCGAAACTCTTCTTCAGAAAGAACAGTGGGTTTTCCTTTTTTGACCGCAATCAAAGAAGGATAGAAGGGAACGATTACATAAAAACTCTTTGTCATTATCGAACCTTGAGCCAGAAGTTTTTTTATAAAATCGATGTAAGAGCGAGTTTGGATTTTCAACAGTTCGTCTTTTTGATTCCTTTCTAACTCTTCCAATTTTTCTATATATCCAGTAAGGTTCAACCTTCTCGATTGGATATAAATTTGGATTGGAAATTCCAGGGAGTTGAGGAAATTTTGAAATTGATAAATTATTGCGTTTTGTTCTTCCTCCGATTTTAATTCAAAATTGAGAGAGGAAACCGCTAAAACCCCTCTTAATGATTTATTTTTCAAAATTATCACTCCTTCTTTAATGTCCTCTATTTCCAAAAATTGTTGGGTGGTGAGTGCCATTATTTTTTTGTTTCTAATTTAACGATTAAGCTTTTGAGCCTACTTTCTCTTTTTGTTTTGATTTCGTCCTTTTTCAACTTTTTAATTTCGACCTCACTCGGAAGGGAGGTTTTTAACTTACCTTTTCCCCAGAAAAAAGTTTTTGAAGAAAAAAAGAAGGTGAACCTCTTCAAAAGAATGCTGTACAACGGTTCTTTTTCAATTTGAATAAAAATGAGGGCGGAACCACCAATAAGAATTACGATAGCGAGAGGAAGGCTAAAAGAACGAGGAAGCGACAAATAAACGAAACCAGAAATCCCGGCGATGATTATCAAAGAAATGAACTGTTTAAAAGTTAAAGGTCCAGCGATTTTCGCTTCCCTTTCGGTGAATTGTGGAAGGGTTACCGTTGGCATAGATTTATTTTTCTTACTTAAATAATTATAACAACTTCAAATTTAAAAATACAAGATCAAAGAGAAACAACCTTTAACCGAAGTAAAAGAATCTGGATTGTTGGTATCAAAAAAGCGATTTAAAAGAAATTTTTTGGAGCAACCATCTGAGAATGAATTTTCAATTATTTTATCTCGATTTTTAATAATTCCGTATTCGCCTAACCCACAATTTCATTTTCTTTTCAAAATAATAGTTAGTTCATTCGCTTTGCCGCTTTTGATATCTATTTTTTGGGTATTTGGCATTCGGAAATCATTAGGAAAATTGTTACCATTAAAGAAAACAAAATAAGTTCCAGGTTTCAACTGAAAGGTAGCTACTCCGTTTTCGTCTGTATCGACAAAGAGCATTCTGGCAGGCGAAGGAGGTACGTTTTTGTCTAAATCTACTTCTAAATTAGGAATCGGATTTTTCTTTTCATCCAAAACAGTAACTTTCAACTCCACATCTCCAGTGATAGTTTTAGATGGAATAATAAACGATCTAATTACTGAAAGAATGCCCAAGGGATAGAGATTTCCAACTATATAACCTAAAAGAAAGAAAACAACGATAATGAAAATGGTTTTTAAAACTTTCATGTTAATCCCTCTAATGAAGAAAATTTCTGAAATTTAATAGAGAACTCGACCTTTTAAGATTTCTATATTTTATCATTTCCAATTTAAAGAGCCAGTAAGACTTTTAATAACCATTGGCTCTCCAGGACGAATGAGGACGCCAAAATAAACTCTAAAAGTGTTTTCATCGATTTTTATTATAGTTGGGTCGAGAAATTGAGATCCTGGGTCAAATTGGATTACTAAACTTAAATCAGAAAAATTTAGACCATCTTCGGAGATTAAAGAATAAATCCCGTTGGGAAAATTTGGGTCGCAGTATCCTTTTTCTGGTCTACAATTATAAACAACTAAAAGCAAAAATTTTCCGTTAGGTAAAATAGCGATGGCAGGGTCAACAAAATTTCCCTTCACTCTCGCCCCTTTCTCTTTTTCAAAATTCAATCCATCTTCAGAAATTGCCGACATTATTCCACCTTCTGCTTCAGGATCTCCAGAAACATAATAAATTCGAATTCTGCCATCAGGAAGCTTGATCGCTTCTGGCACTGAAGCCCAACCTCTGTCTCCTGTTTTTTCTGAATCAATTCTCAAACCCTCTTTTTGAAAATTTAAGCCATCGGATGAAATGGCTGAAAAAACTTTATGAATTGCCTCGCCTGGCCCTCCGAAATCGTTGGCTCCTTTATAATACATTCTTATTTTGCCATCTGGTAATTCAACTAAAGTGGGATCGCAAACCATCGATTCTTGATTTCCTTTAACATTTACTGAAGATATCCTCACTCCTGACTCTTTTTCAAAATTAAGTCCGTCTTGAGAAATGGCTGAGAGAATACCTCCTGCCCCACAATAATATAACCTAAACCTCCCATCCTTTAATTTATAAACATAAGGAACGCTGCCATCTGAAATCCGAATTCCTTCATCTTTTTCCCATTCAAATTTTAATTTTGGCTCTTCCTTTTTTTCTTGAAAAACTTTTTCTTCAATTTTTGACACTCCAGTTTTTTGAACAATTAAATTTTTCCAAACGAAAAATCCTCCGCCAATTAAAAGAATTAAAACTATTAAAATAATTAAAACTTTAGTTTTCATTTCTCATTTATTTTGAAATTAATGTATTCTTTTTCCATCCAATAGCGGGGCTGTCCAAAGGTTCCAATCATTTTCCGGTAATTTTTGGAGATTATTCATTTGGTATTTTTCTCTATTTATGTCATATTTTTCATAAAATCCTAATGGAACCTCGTAAACTTCCCCTGTATCTGGATCGTACACTCTCTCCCTTCCAAGAATTGCATCGCTTCTTTTTTCAGAAATGATATCATCAATTTTATTTCTTTTTTCCCAAGAATCCATTATAATATCGGATGTCTCAGATAGCATTTTCCCAGCTTTCAGAATTGTTTGTGTCTGCTCAACTTGTTGCCGAAGGCAATTACTTACATATTCTTCTGAAATGTTTAGGCTAGCCAAACTCTCACTCAATTTATTTTCAATTATTCTAAATTCATCTTTTCCAGCTGATATACCAATAAATGAAAATCCGTAACCAATCCCTCCTCCAGGAAGGCCTGAAACTGGAAGCATTTCCGTTACTGTAATATAAAACAAACCTTCACCAAGCGATCCGTTCTGAAAAAAGAGTGCCCGCATTGTTTTTGTTTCACCTTTTAAAAGAGATTCTTCTTTATTTGAAGAAATTATCTCAACATTTTTAAGTTCTGGGACCTGGGGCATGAAATTTTTTGCTATGTTTGTCTGCGCAATTAAATAAAAGCTTTTGAGAAAATTCTCAGGCGTAAGGGGTTTCACAACAGGCATTTCATACCAAATGATTGGGTAACCACCCATATCCATGTATTCTTTATCTATTTGTTTTTGTCTTTCATCTAAATAGACCGGTCCCACTTCGCCAAAGTAAAAAATCTGCCTTTCAGGTTTTTCTTTATCTCTGATTAAAAAAGAGAAAGTGCTACAAGAACCTGCAGTTATCATCTCCCAACCAACTGGTTTTTTGATCGTGAAAAAATTCCCCTTGTATTCTTCTAATTGAATCATTTCCGATTTTTTCTCACTTATTTTAGTTTTTTCTTTTTCTGTTTTACTTGGTGTAGGCACCTTCTCCGGCTTCTCTACCGGAGGGGTTTTTTCTTTCCCTTTAGGTGGAACTGCCTCAGGAATCGATGGCGCTTTTTTTGTTTTTTCTTCAATTTTATTTTTTATTTCCTCTGCTCTTTTTTCTAGTTCTCCTCTCTTTTCTCCAGAAACTGCCTTGATTACTTCCTCAAAACCTTTTTTAGAAACCTCAATTGCTTTTTCAATTCCACTTTTTGCTTGCTCTGGAATTTTCTCCAATATCTCCGAAAGCACTTCTTGATGCTTTAAAGTTTTTTCAGAAATTAAAGTTACTAATCTTTCAACATCCTTTCCCTTTTCTTTTGCCTTTTGAGTTTTTGAATTAGCCAAGTTCAGAAATTCTTGATACCTTTGATTTGCTTTCTCAAGTGCTTTGGTTTTATTCTTTTCAGCCATTGCTTTTACTTCTGCCAATTTCTCTTCAGCAATTTTTAGAGCTTTTTCTGCTTTCTTTTCAGAACCAAAAGCAAAAAACATTCCAATCTTTTCTCCCAAAGTATCAAGAAAATAAAAAGGGCTATCAGGAGTCAAACCCGGATTGGAAAGTTCAGTTTGAGCAAAAACTCCTGACCCAAAGAAAAGGAACAAAATAAATATCGATAATATTGCTTTCCTCATAATTCAAATTCTTTTTAATTTATTCATTTTACCAAACTTTCTTAAAAAACAGAACCTCTAAAAGAAACACTTAGAATAAAGGGTTGCGCGCCAAAAACCTGTATTTGGCGCGCAAAATAAAAAATGCCCAGCGATGGGCTTTCGGAATTTTGATATTTTTACCACAACTATTGACAAGCCCTTTTGAAATTTGCTATACTGATAATGTGATAGGACTCTGGAGTAGCTTTGGCTAGCTCC
>Ga0207433_10009677_pt1 | contig 15263 bp, 12 predicted proteins | sample YelNatPaOPGAMG01_FD_187559 | JGI IMG/M metagenome (GOLD analysis project Ga0207433, IMG submission 187559) | Hot spring thermophilic microbial communities from Obsidian Pool, Yellowstone National Park, USA - OP-RAMG-01 (SPAdes) (version 3) | ecosystem: Environmental > Aquatic > Thermal springs... | reverse complement strand
GGCGCCGCGCCGGCGGCACCCGACACGCCCGCGCCGCTGAGCACCTTCATCTGCCAGCGCGTGCTCTGGTCGCTGGAGCTCACCGAACATCGCGATGGCTTGGCCCGCTATCTGCCGCCGGAGACGCTCTATGCCGGCAAGCTCGGCGACGACATGCCGGAGGGGCGCTACTGCCACGAGGCCGCGCTCGTGCGCCAGGCCGATGAGGCGGTCGTCGTCGTGGTCATGAGCGACGCCGGCGAAGGCTACGAGGCGGTCGCGCGCACGGGCCTCGCCCTCTACGAGGCACTCCACACGCGCTAGGGGGGACAAGCACGCGGACCGCGCCGGCAACCTGCCGCTTGCGCGGGTACGCTTAGGCCGGCTCGACCCTGAGCCGGCTCGACCCTAGGCCGGCTCGACCCCCAGCCCAGCCAATTCAGAGGCAACGAGTTCGTCACCCCGGCGCTCGATGCCCGTGAAGGGATCACGCGCGAGCAAGAGCGCCCCATCGAGGTCAGCATAGTCTGCCAATCCCGCGAGCTGCAGCGCCGCGGCAATGCTCAAGCTTGAGGAGACCATGCAGCCGAGGAGCACCTGCAAGCCACGCCCGCGGCAGGCCGAGATCAAGCTGAAGGCAGCCGCGATACCGCCGGCTTTGTCGAGCTTGACGACCACGCCGTCGTAGATGTCGGCCACCTCATCGAGGTGATCGACGTCGAGCAGCGCCTCGTCGGCGAACAGCGGCACGGGCGAACGCTCGTGCAACCACTCCTGACCTTCGCGGTCGGCCGCCGGCAGCGGCTGCTCGCACAGCTCGGCGCCGAGCCCGGCGAGATGCTCCAGTGAGTGAGCCGCCCGCTCGCGGTCCCATCCCTCGTTGGCGTCGTAGCGAAACCGCTTCTCGGGCAATGCTCGGACGAGCTGCTCCGCCAGCTCCACGTCGCCAGCAAAGCCGAGCTTGACCTTGAGGAGAGGAAAATCGCTCGCTGCCCGTGCCTGCGCCAGCATCGTCGCTGGATCAGCGATCGCGATCGTGTAGGAGGTGTGGCAACGCGGACGCTGCAGGCCAAGCATCTTCCAGACCGGCTCGCCGAAGCGCTTGCCCGCCAGGTCCCAAGCGGCGCCCGAGATGCCGGCGCGCAGCGCCGGCATCTCGGGCGCCTGAGCGGCCAGGAAATCCTCGATCGCCGCCGGACCGTCCAGCCGCACGACGGCGTGCCCCAACTCCTTCAGGCGGGCGGCATCGTCGCGCCGCGTCTCGTTGTAGCGCTTATTCGGCGCACCCTCGCCGCGTCCGACTAATCCCTGCGCATCCTCGAGCTCGATGACGAAGTTGGCGAACTCCGTGTTCGTCCAGCGCGAGATGCCAAAGGGCGCCGCCGTGCGCAGGTCGAGTTTCTTGAAACGCAGCTTCGTCACTGTGACCCCGCCTCTCTTGCCCCTTCCGCTCGCCGGTTGGCCGACGCCAGGCGACGGCCACGTGACCCACGTGGCGCGCTGTCCGCTTCGCCCACTACGAAGACGCCCTCGACTGGGGCGAACGTCTCGTAGCCCTCTCGGTTGCGCGGCCGCACGTACCAGTAGTAGGTGTGACCCGCTCTCAGCCGCGCCGCCGCCGGCACCACGTAGTGACAGGCCGAGCTTGCCACCGTCCGCTCGTGCACGCACGGCGCCCCACTGCCCAGACAGCCGTCCTCGTAGAGGGCGATCGTGAAGCTGGCCTGATTGCGCCGCGGCGTGAAGAGCGACCAGCGCAAGAGCGGCGTGGATCCCGTCACGAGCGCGTGGTTGTCTGGAGTGAGGTCGAAGGGACGCACCGTGTTGTAAGCGACCAGCTCATTGTCCGCCGCCGGCTGGTACACGAAGGTAGCCAGCGCCTCCCCCGAGTAGTGCTCGCCGCAACGGGCAAACACGCCCACCACGTATTTCGTGTCGGCGACGAGGACCTCTGGCGGAAGCGCAAACGCCGTCAGGGGACGGTCCGCTTCGATGCTCACGACCGGGTGCTTCCACGGATCTGGCTCAACGAGAGTGTGCGACTCGCGGTAGACCTCGATCCGACAGCCGGTGACGTCGCCCCCGGGGCCACCGCGCTCCGCGTAGGTCATGCCATCTGCCCCGCGACCGCGGGCCGCCGCCGACGGCTCGGCAGAGCTGACCGCCAGGCTGCCACGGTCGGCGGCGTAGCACCAACGCAAGGTGGGGCGCCGGGTGCGGCAGGCGGGGCTGGGCTGGGCGGTGAGGGTGGGCCGGCCCACCCTCACCGCCCAGCCCAGCCCCGCCTCTCCCGGCCCCGCCTCTCGCACCTCCGCCCGCCGCGACTCGCGCTCGCCAAATACCCGCTCATACTCGTCATCGGGCACGGGCGCCCCGTCAGGCCTGTACAAGCTCTCGGCCTTCGTGAAGCGGTTGTCGTACACCTCCCGCCCCTGCCCGTCGGTGGGTAACTCCCTGCGGCAGTAGAACGGCAGCGCCGTAAGCCCCATCGAGCGTCGGAGTTGGACGACATCGCGGCTGCCATTCGGGTTGCCCTCGCGCAAGGCGCGGTGGATGCGCACGTTACGGTAGCGCAGTTGATCGCTCAGGAGACGCACGTAGGCGCCGCCCTCGTTGCGCAAGCGCGCCGTCCCCTCGGTGGCGCGCTGGTAGCGCGTGAGGATCTGGCGCGCTCCCACAAGGCGCAAACCGCCTGGCGCGGCTGGGTCGTCGGTGAACAGCGGGACGTTACCCGCCGGCGAGGAGTCGTACATCAGGTGATGAGCCCCAACCTGCCCGTAGTAGAGACCGACGTGGAACTGGCCCGGTTCGTGGTGCGAGTGGGTGGTCAGCACATCGCCAGGCAACAGGTCGTCTGGGCTGGCGAGCGCCTCCCAGTTGGCGTCGCTGGTGGCGTCGGCAGCCAGCTCCTCATCGATCAGGTAGCCTGAGAGGAGGTGCCGGTAGACGTAACGGACGAACCCCCAGCAGTCGTAGTGATCGTCGAAGTTGTAGGGCCGCGCCTGCGGTGCGAATGCCTCGATAGCACGATAGATCTCCTGGGGAGCGAGGGGACGCACGGCAAGGCTCCTCGTCACGTTGCTTACTTGCGCTGATCAGGTCGCGACACAACCGCTTCAGCTCCACTTACCTCGACACGTCGTTCGTATCCTACCGGCAGCGCAAGCTGATCACCAAGCGGCTCGCCCGCGACCCGAGCGACCGACCCGCTGGCGACCCGTTGACGATCCTGGCGACAAGAGTGACCCAGGCGAACAAGCTGCTTGCGGGAGAGAGGCCGAAGTACTAGACTGCGCCTGTTGAGCACAGAGCATACCCAGTATACCAAGCGTCATGCACGCTCGTCCGCTGGAACGGAGAAGCGACGCTAGCAGCAACGCCTGACGGAGCCAACCTCACTTGGCGTCACTTGTGGGTAAGAGGCCGACTTGCGGTTCACCGAAGGCTGTGTCTTTATATGCACGTGGTCACTGCGGGAGCCTCATAAGCGTGGAAGCTGGTCGTCTGCTACAACTGACGGACCTTTCCGTCGATTTCCATAGCCAAGAAGGGGTAGTGCACGCCGTCCACCAGGTGAGCTTCGCCGTGGAGCCAGGCGAGATGGTCGGGCTGGTGGGCGAATCGGGCTGCGGCAAGAGCATCACTGCGCTCTCCATTTTGGGCCTCACGCGCATGATGTCGACTGCCCGCCTCGCCGGCAAGATCGAGTTCGAAGGACGCGACTTGCTGAGTCTGCCCGAGCACGAGGTGCGCAAAGTGCGCGGCAAAGACATCTCCATGATCTTCCAAGACCCGGTGACGTCGCTGAACCCCGTCCTCTCGATCGAGCGTCAGATGACCGAAGGTCTCGAAACCCACCTCCACATGAGCCACGCGCAAGCGGTGAAACGGTCGATCGAGCTCCTGGAGATGGTCGGTATTCCCAAGGCTGCGCAACGCATCCACGACTACCCGCACCAGTTCTCCGGCGGCATGCGCCAGCGCGTGATGATCGCCATCGCCCTCAGCTGCAACCCACGCCTGCTCCTCGCCGACGAACCGACGACGGCTCTCGACGTGACGATCCAGGCTCAGATCCTGCGCCTGATGAAGGCCCTCTCCCAGGAGTACAACGCGGCCATCATCCTGATCACGCACGACTTGGGCGTCGTGGCGGGCATGACCAAACGCATCTTGGTCATGTACGCCGGCCGGCTCGTCGAGGTCGGCCCAGCCAAGCCGCTCTTCAAGCATCCGCACCATCCCTACACGGTTGGCCTCCTGCGCTCCGTGCCGCGCTTGGACGAACCGCGCAAGGAACGCTTGCAGTCCATCGAGGGTCTACCGCCCGATCTGGCGCACCTGCCGCCCGGCTGCGCCTTCGCGCCGCGCTGCAATTTGGCAACGCGCGATTGCTGGCGCGAGGTGCCGCCCCTCGTACCTACAGTCGACGGACGCTTCTCGGCCTGTTTCCACTTCGACCAGCTGCTCGAGTCCGAGGCGCGCCAAGCTCTGGCTGCCAACGCCGGCCCTTACACGCCGGCGAATGTGGAGACTCCGTGAGCGCCACTGAGATGCCGCAAAGCGTGCCTCAGAGTGATGGCGCCCCCCTGCTGCGCGTCGAGGGACTGACGGTGCACTTCCCCATCACGAGCGGCATCGTGCTGCAGCGCAAGATCGGGGCCGTGCGCGCCGTCGACGGCGTGACGTTCGACGTCCACAAGGGGGAGACCCTGGGTCTCGTCGGCGAGTCGGGCTGCGGCAAGTCAACCACGGGGCGAGCCATCTTGCGCCTGGAGAAGATCACCGCCGGTCGAGTGCTCTACGAGGGACAAGATTTGGCCCGCCTGCGCGGCCGCGCGCTCCGTCGTCAGCGACGACGCATGCAGATGATCTTCCAGGACCCATACGCCTCGCTGAACTCGCGCATGACGGTAGGCGACATCGTCGGTGAGCCGCTCTTAGTCCACAAGCTGCGCCCTCGTGGTGAGCGCGAGCAACGCGTGCGCGAGCTGCTCAACGTGGTCGGCATCAACCCCAACACGCTGAACCGCTACCCCCACGAGTTCTCCGGCGGCCAGCGGCAACGCATTGGCATCGCGCGCGCCCTCGCGGTCGAACCGAACTTCATCGTCTGCGACGAGCCCATCTCGGCGCTCGATGTCTCGATTCGCGCCCAGATCATCAACCTCTTGCAGGAACTGCAGCGGCAACTTGGCCTCACCTACCTCTTCATCGCGCACGACCTGTCGGTCGTGCGCCACATCTCCGACCGTGTCGCCGTGATGTACCTCGGGCGCATCGTTGAACTGGCGGCCAATGAGGCGCTCTACCAAGAACCACTCCACCCTTACACGCAAGCGCTGCTCTCGGCCGTCCCGATCCCCGACCCCGAGGCCGAAGAACGGCGGCGCGCCATCGTGCTCAAAGGCGATGTGCCTAGCCCCGCCGATCCACCGCCGGGCTGTCACTTCCACACGCGCTGCCCGGCCTTCCAGCCAGGCCTTTGCGACGTGAGCGATCCGCAACTTAGCGAGGTACGACCCGGCCACTGGGCCGCCTGCCACCTGATCACGAGCACGAGCTACCCGAACATCCGCAAGGCCGAGAACATCGAGTCCGACTTGCCGGTGACTGCCGGCGTTGACGGAGGTGAACAGCGGTGAGCGACCAGCTCACGACGCCGCCGGGTGAGATTGGGACGCTCGAAGCCGACGAGGCCGGCTCCTTGGGCGACCTCGAATGGTCCCCGGACAGCCTCTTCATCGAGCACCGCACTACCTGGCAAGAGGTGCGCCAGCGCTTCGTCAAAGACAAGTTCGCCGTCGCGGGCCTCTTCGCCATCGTGATTCTCATCATCGTGGCCATCTTCGCGCCCTGGATCGCACCCCACAACCCGACCACGCAGTACAACGACGGCCTCACCATGAAGGGCATGCCCGTCGGCTCGAGCGCCAAGTTTTTGCTCGGCACCGACACCCTGGGACGCGACCTGTTGAGCCGCTTGATCTATGGCGCCCGCGTCTCGCTGGTGATTGGCGTCCTGGCTAACGGCCTGGCACTTATCCTCGGCGTGATTTTCGGCCTCACCGCCGGCTTCTTCCGCGGTTGGGTCGAGACCCTGATCATGCGCGCCACCGATGTCATGATGGCCTTCCCCATCTACTTGTTCGCCGTCGCCTTGGTGGCCGTCCTCAAGCCTAGCCTCTGGATCTTGGTCGTGGTCATCGGCATCGTGTACTGGACACCCATGACGCGCGTGATTCACGGGGAAGTGCTCTCTATCCGCGAGAAGGAGTTCGTCGATGCCGCCAGGCTTACCGGCTGCTCCAACCTGCGCATCCTCTACCGCCACATCCTGCCGCACTTGGTGGCGCCGATCATCGTCTACACGAGCCTCGGCATCGCGACGACCGTCCTCTTCGAGGCAACGTTGAGCTACATCGGCCTCGGCGTGCAGCCGCCGACGCCCTCTTGGGGGCAGATGATCTCCGATGGCCAAAGTTACTACCTCTCAGCGCCTCACTTGGTGATCTATCCGGGTCTGGCAATCATGATCACCGTACTCGCCTTCAACCTGGTTGGCGATGGCCTGCGCGACGCCTTCGACCCGCAGCAACGCCGTCGGTGAAGGGCTTCAGGTGGCCAACACAGCAACGGCGAGGAGAACAGTGGCGCTGAGTTTTGCCAGACTGGCAAATGTCTTACGGGGCGAGCAAAGAGGAGGGTGAGATGGTGAAGAGACATGGGGTGACGGTTGCGCTTGTGCTGGTCGCAACGCTGCTGCTGGCACTCGCCGTCACGGGCTGCGGCACGTCGAGCAGCAGCACGAGTGGTAGCGCCAGTAGCGGTGGCACGCCCAAGAAGGGCGGCACCCTCGTCGTCACCTTCCAGGGTGAGCCCACCGGCCTCGATCCGGCGATCGCTTGGGAGGTTGAGTCGTGGTCGATGGAGCACATGCTCTACAACACCTTCCTCAAGTACTCCAGCGGCGCCGGTGACGCTGGCACGAAGCTCGTGCCCGACTTGGCCACGGCCATGCCGGAGGTCAAGAACGGCGGTAAGACGTACATCTTCCACATTCGGCCGGACGCCAAGTTCGCCCCGCCCGTCAACCGCCCAGTGACCGCCGAAGATTTCAAGTACAGCTTCGAGCGCATGCTCAAGCTGCCGCTGGCGCCAGCGACCTTCTTCTACAGCGGCGTCGTCGGCGCGCAGGCCTACATGGATGGCAAGACCAAGGACGTGGCCGGCTACAAGGTCATCGACCCACACACGGTCGAGATCGACCTGACGGCGGCCGACCCGGCGTTCCTCAACGCCATCTCGATGCCTTTCTGCTACGTCGTGCCGAAGGAGTGGGTCGACAAGTGGGGCAACAAAGCCTTCGCCCGTCACCCCCTGGGTAGCGGCCCCTTCATGTTCGACCACTGGACGCCGGGCCAAGAGATCGTCATGAAGCGCAACCCCAACTACTTCGATCAGGATCACGTCTACGCCGACGAGTACGACTTCCATCTTTCGGCAACGCCGGCAACCGCCTTGCTGCAACTCGAGCGCGGCGAGGCCGACATCCTTGGCGATGGTGTGCCACCGGCCGATTTCGTGCGCACGATGAACGACCCGAAGTGGAAGCAGTACGTCGATAACGCGCCCCAGATCGCCTTCGCCTACACGTTCATGAACCAACTGGAGAAGCCGTTCGACAACGTGAAAGTGCGCCAGGCCATCTGCTACGCGATTGACCGTACAAAGATCGTTAAGCTCCTCGGCGGACAAGCCTCGGTGATCGACCAGATCTACCCCGTCGGCATGCCTGGCCATCAGGACGGCACCAACTTCTACCCCTACGACCCGGCCAAGGCGAAGCAGCTCTTGGCCGAGGCCGGCTACCCGAACGGGTTCTCAACCACGTACTACGCCGACAACGTCGACCCCGTGCCGAAGATTGCCCAGTCAATCCAAAACGACCTGCAGGCAATCGGTATCAAGTGCAGCCTCAAAGTGATGGACAGGGCTACCTACTGGAACTTCATCAGCCTGAAGAAGAGCCACGCCGCCATCGGCTTCAGCGACTGGTACCAGGACTTCCCCGACCCGTCTGACTGGATCGGCCCGCTCTTCATCAAGAGCAGCGCCATCGACGGCGGCGCCAACTCGAGCTTCTGGTGGGACCCGCGCGTCGATCAGCTCTATAAGCAAGCCACCACTGAGCTGGACGCGACGAAGCGCCTCGCCATGTTCCAGCAGATGCAGGACATCATCATGCAGGAGGCGCCCGTCGACCCGATGTACCAGCCAGTCTTCAACGCCATGTTCGGTCCCAACGTGGGCGGCTTCTACGTGCACCCCGTGTGGACGTTCAACTTCGTCGATTACTGGAAGAAGTGAGGCTCTAGGTTTGTGGCGGATGTGCGGCCAAGCACTTCGCGATGAGAGCGACGCGCTGAGCAACGTGATGCGCAGAGGGACGGAGATGCACCGTGGGTAGATACCTGGTCCGACGCTTACTGTGGATTATCGTCGTGATCTTCTTCGTCAGTGTGATCACGTTCCTGCTCTCGTACTTGGTGCCCGCCGACCCAGCCAAGAGCATCGCCGGCACGCACGCCACACCGCAGGTGCTGGCCCGCATCCGCCACGACCTGGGCCTCGACAAACCGATCTACGTGCAGTACGCCATCTACGTCTGGCACCTGCTGCACTTCAACCTGGGCTACTCGTACGTCACCCAGCAACCGGTCTTCACCTCGATTATGCAGCGCTTCCCCGCTACGGTCATGGTGGCCCTCTTCGGCATCATCTTCGAGCTACTCATCGGTATCCCCATCGGGATGGTCTCGGCGCTTAAGCAGTACAGTATCCGCGACCGCGCCTTCACGGTGTTCAACTTGTTGGGCATCGCGGCACCGTCGTTCTGGCTCGGCTTGATCCTGCTCTACCTGCTCGCCTTCCAGCTGCCCAACGCCGGTATCAACATCTTTCCTCTGGGCGGCTACGGCGGGTGGTCGCACCCCATCAACGGCGTGTTGCCCGGCCTCACGCTCGGCATTGGCGGCGCGGCCTGGTACTCGCGCATGCTGCGCTCGAGCATGCTCGACATCTTGAACGCTGACTACGTGCGCGCGGCGCGCGCGAAGGGCCTCCCCGAACGGGTCGTCGTCGCGCGCCACATCATGCGCAACGCCATCGGGCCGATCGTGACCCTTCTGGGCATGGACGTCGGCTGGTTCCTCTCCGGCGTGCTGGTCATCGAGGTCGTCTACAGCATCCCCGGCATTGGTTGGCAGGCCTGGCAGGCCATCCAGACTTCCGACATCCCCATGATCATGGGCACGGTGCAGTTCTCGGCCATCCTCATCGTGCTGTCCAATCTGGTGGTCGATATCGCCTACACGTGGCTCGACCCGCGCGTGAAGTACAGCTAACGGCGCTTTCGCGCGGCGGGCGGTCACCGTCTTCTCGGGGAGCGGCGCCGGCATCCGCCTTCCGCAGAGGTTGCCCGTAGCTGCCTTCCGCGAGTGCTGCTTACATCCGCCTTCCGCGAGGGTCGCCTTTACGTACCCTCCGCCCTCGCGCTGGGCAACAGGGGAGGCTTGCCGAGCCAGCGGTTTTCAGCGTCAGGCGAGAGCGTCCGCTTTACTACCCCCCACCGGAGCCATAGACTACTTCCCCAGAAGGAGGGCGGCGCACCGGCGCGCCCGTCGAGTGGTTGCTCAAGACGCGTGTTTCTTGTCACCCACAATCTGCCATCGCTCGACGCGTGCGCGACCCGTGTGCCGGGCCGCAAGTTCCGACGTGAGCGATAGCTCAAAGCATTGGGAGGTGGTACTCACACGACGGCCTCGAACGCTTCCCGCCGAAAGGGCGTGAGGCGGCTGGTGACGCTGTCGTGGATGCACGAACGTGAGGCAGAATGCACTACGATGTGCCTGCTCGCGGCCGCAATCGTGGGCGGCCCCTTGTCACGCCAAGCACGAAAGGAGAACCACCTCTACCATGGCTGAAGCAACGCAAACCTACAACCTTCTCAAGCCCCTCAAGGAAGACTACGGCACGATCAGCAACTTCGTCGACGGCGAGTTCGTGGCGCCGCAGACCGACCGCTTCCTCGACATCACCAGCCCCCTCGATGGCAAGGTCATCGGCAAGGTGCCGCTGAGCACCAAAGCCGAGGTCGACAAGGCCGTCAAGGCTGCCCACGACGCCTTTTGGGATTGGCGCTCCACGCCGCCACTCGTGCGCGCCCGCTACATGTTCAAGATCAAGGATCTGCTCGAGGAGCACTTCGAGGAGATCTCGCGCATCACGACGCAGGAGCACGGCAAGTCCATCGATGAGGCGCGCGGCGAGACACGGCGCGCGATCGAGAACGTCGAGACGGCCGCCGGCATCACTACCCTGATGATGGGCTACAACCTCGAGGACGGCGCGGCCAAGAATATCGACGAGACCGTCGTGCGTCAGCCCCTGGGCGTCTTCGCCGCTGTGAGCCCGTTCAACTTCCCCGGCATGGTGCCCTTCTGGTTCTGGCCCTACGCCATCGCCACGGGCAACACGTTCATCATCAAGGTCTCCGAGCAGACCCCGCTCACCCTGCAGCGCATGTTCGAGGTCCTGCAAGAGGCCGACCTGCCGGACGGCGTGCTCAACCTCGTGCACGGCGACAAAGTGGCCGTCGATGCCCTCTTGGACAACCCGCTCGTCAAGGGGATCACGTTCGTTGGCTCGACCCCCGTGGCCAAGTACATCTACAAGCGCTGCGGCGAGACCGGCAAGCGCTGCATCGCCCAGGCCGGTGCCAAGAACTTCCTCACGGTTATGCCCGACGCCGAGATCGACCGCAACGTGAGCAACATGATGGCCTCGTTCTTCGGCAACGCCGGACAGCGCTGCCTGGCGGGGGCCAACCTCCTCGCCGTGGGCGACATCTACGACGAGCTCAAGGAGAAGTTCGTCGCCGCCGCCAAGCAGATCAAGGTCGGTCCCACGCTCGATGAGTCGATGAACATGGGCCCCGTGATCAGCGCCAAGAGCCTCGAGCGCATTCACGGCTATATCGATATGGCCCTCAAGCAAGGCGCCACGCTCCTGCTCGACGGGCGCAACCCGAAAGTGCCGGGCTTCGAGGGCGGCTACTACATCGCGCCAACGGTGCTCGACAACGTGACCCCCGATATGACGCACGCCAAAGAGGAGATCTTTGGCCCCGTGGCTTCGATCATGCGTGTCAAAGACCTCGAAGAGGCGATCAAAATCACGAACTCATCGAGCTTCGGCAATGCCGCCTCGATCTACACGCAGAGCGGCCGCGCGGCGCGCACGTTCTGGTACAAGGTGCAGGCCGGCAACATCGGAGTCAACCTCGGCATCGCCGCCGCCATGGCCTACTTCCCCTTTGGCGGCCAGAAGGACTCGTTCTTCGGCACACTCCACGGCCAGGGCAAGGACGCGGTGCAGTTCTTCACCGACTCCAAGGTCGTCATCACCCGGTGGTAAGCGCGGCGACTGGGACCAAAGGAGACAACGTGGCTCGACAGTTCCCGGAGATCGTCGCCTACGGGTCGGCGTTCCGCTTCGCCCTCGAGGCCGAGGAGGCGTGCGCCGACTTCGCCGCCGCCGCCGCGGCGGCGGCGCCCGACGAGACTCGCCGCACGAAGCTCGAGGAGCTCGCCAACTCACACCGCCAGCGGGTCGGAAAGCTCACGGTGATTCGCCAAGAGGTCAACGAGATGACGCTTGAGCCAATCACCGGCCTTGACCGGCACGACTACCTGGACACACTCGATAGCGAACCCGCCGGCGATTGGCCGACGGTCCTCGAGCAACTCATCCGGGCCGAGGAAGACACGGCCCGCTACCACGACGACTTCGTCGCCGTGGCCGACGACGTGCTCGCCGCCAGCGCCCGCGCCTTCAAGAAGGCGGCAAAGGAAGACCGGGCGGCGGCTGAGGAGTTGCGCACTCTGCTGTAAGTTGGCGGCGTCGCGCGCGTAAGCGGTAGCCCCACCGGGCGAGCCGCAGAGTGGCGAGCGACAACGGCGAGAGGGCGGGCGCTGGGCGGCGGGCCATTCGGCCCCCGCCCAGCGCCCGCCCTCTCGCCTTGGCAACTTCCCTCGCGCTACCGCCAGAGTTCACGCAGACAGCGCGTCTCACACCGCGCCACGCCGCGGCTTTCTCCTCTATGCTCTGGCCGTCTCCGGTCGATCGCCGGCGTCCGCCGAGGAATCGCCCGCCTCTGGGGCAGCGCCGCGTCTCGTGCACCGTCCGACAGCCAGCCAAGCGACCAAGCCAGCCGCCAGGATGGTGATGCCGGAGATACTGAGCGACACGTTGAGCCCCGTGTGGAAGGCCCCGTAGGCGGCGTCGATGACTTTGGCGACGATTGGCCCGTAGGCCTGCTGAGCTTTGGCCGCGCCGCCACTGGCGCTGCTGGGCACTTGGCCCGTCTCAACGGCAGTGATGACGATCTTTTGGAACGTCGGTGGCACCCCCAGCGCACTCAGGCGGTGGGCGAGGTCACCCGCGAGGTGACCGTTCACAATGGCGCCCAGGACAGCGACCCCAACGACGGAGCCCAACTCGCGGCTCGTGCTCGTCGCCGAAGCCGCCATACCTGAATGCTCTCCCGGGACCACCGTGAGAGCGACCGAGGTCACCGGTACAACCGCCACACCGAAGCCGAAGCCCGCGATCGTGAGGGCGAAGGCTAGAGTCGTGAAATCCGGTTGCCCACCCAGGACCACCTCGGTGAGCAGAATGCCTGTGCCAGCCGCCAGGCAACCGATCGTCATCGGCAGGCGCGGTCCGGTACGCGCCACCCAACCCCCCGCAATCGCCGACGAGAAGATCATCGCCAGCGCCATGGGCACGAACACTTCAGCGACTCGGTACCCGGAGTAGCCAACGACCACTTGGAGATAGAGCGCTGTGAAGAAGAAGATCGAGAAGATGCCAAAATAGGCCGCAAACGCGACCGCCATCGCTCCCGAGAATCCGGGCCGCCGGAAGTACTTCACATCGAGCATCGGCGCTGCACTGCGCCGCTCGGCAACGATGAAGAGGGCCAGGGCGACGACGCTCACCACAAAGAGCGCCACGATGCCCGGCGAAGCGTAGCCAGCCGTCTCGCCGAAGATGATGGCGAAGATCACCGCGGCAAGCGCCAATGGACCCAGGAGGAAGCCAGCCACGTCGAAACGCGCTCGCTGTGGATCGGCGCTCTCGGGCACCGTGGCAGCGGCGATGAGGAGTACCAGTCCGCCCGCGGCAACGTTGAACCAGAAGACGTCACGCCAGCCGCCGATGCCGACCAACACGCCCCCGATGACCGGGCCAAGCGCCAGCGCCAGGCCCGAGATCGCCGCCCAGATTCCCAGGGCCCGCGCCCGTGGGCCAAAATCGGGATACAGGTGGCGGATCACGGAAAGCGTACCTGGCTCCGAGGCGGCCGCGCCGACGCCCATGAGAGCGCGTGCGGCAATCAAGACCTGCACGTTCGGCGCCAGCGCGCCGAGCACTGAGCCCAGCGTGAAGATAGTGACGCCAGTGAGCATGACCCGCTTGCGACCAAGCCGATCGCCAACGGTTCCCATGGCGAGCATCAAGCTCGCGAACACCAACGCGTACCCGTTGACGACCCACTGCAGTGACTGTACGCCAGCGTGCAGAGTCGCCTGCACGTCGGCCAGCGCCACACTCACGATCGTCGTGTCCAGGAAGGTCAGGAACAGGACCGCGCAGACCGTGATCAGGGCGCGGCGCCGGCCGCGTGCGGCCGGCGCCGCGCGCACATCGCTCATCAACCTCACCCCCTCATCGCCAACGCCGTGGCCCACGACGAGCGCCCTGGGAGAGCCGTAGTAGCAGCCTCAAAGACGCTCGCTCGCACACCACGACCTCACATCACGGACGTTACGGGCTCGCAGTTGCGGACGGAGAGCCGGACGTGCTCTGACTCTGCTGTTCCAGGGCGAGCAGCGCTTGGAAGCTGGCCGCACCGACTTTCCAGGTTCCATTCTGCAGAACTGCTTCGCCGGTCTGGTTGGCGAGGGCGACTTGACCGTTCATGAGGATCGAGTACGTCACCCGGGCCTTGGTCGCCGAGAGCATCTTCACGGCCGTCACTTTCGCTTGCGTAGCCTGGGACATCGGCAGACCGGCCTGGGCCTTGATCACGCTCGCGAACTGGTCGCCATTTTGAAGAAGACTGATCTTTTGCGCCGCTGGCGTTGTGCCGGCGAAGAACTTCTCCCAGTTGGCTTTGATCTGCGTCTCAGCCGACTGCGAGGCAGTCGGGCTCGGAGTCGGCGAGGCAGTACTGCTCTTCGACGAGCTTCCGCACGCTGCCACGGCCACGCCGAGCGCCACGACTACGAGGGCCACCGCAACTACGATGAACCACTTCCGTTTCGTCATTGACTCATCACTCCCTTTGGCAAGTACGGCCGACGTCTCACGCGACCGCACCGCCCCTCATCCGAACTCCCCTGCTCAATGTAGGCGCTTACTGGGCAACCGTCGGCCTAGGTAGCAGCCTAGGTATCAGCCTAGGTAGCCCGCCGAGCGCAGCCACCGCCAGCCAACGACCGCCCCTGTAGCCACGGCCAACGCCACTCCAACACCTATCAGCGTTCGCATGCCTTTCCTCCTCGGTTGATATCACGGCGCACTCTTGACGCCGTCGAACACATGGCCTTACTGCATCACTTCACCGCTCCGCCTCGCACGCAAACACGCTCGTGTGAAGGGCCTCCGCGACCGCCCCTTCCAGGCGCCGCTCGCTGGTCCGCTTCATCAAAGTATTTTTGTTATCCTGATTCCACGGCCACGAGCTTTTTAAGCATTCGCCCGGATGGGGCCGTTCGGCAAAGCCGAACGGCCCCATCCGGGCCGCCTTCTTGGTACGATTGGCTCGTGGAGACTGAGCCTAGAACGTCGCTACTTTTCCCTCTGCCTTTCGGCGGTGGCGAAAACTAGGAGCCTCGATGAACGCTGACAGCCGTCCCCCCGTGACACCTGGTCACAGCCTGCCGAACGACCAAGCGTTTTGCCCTGACGATCGCGGCGCAATAGCCTACAGCCTGGCCAGTGCCCCGCTCTTTGCCGACCTTCCGCCAACCCACCTCTCGGCGCTGGCGCAGATCACGGAACCGATCGTCGTCCCGGCCCGCACGGCCATCTTCGCCCAGGGCGCACCCGCCACCGCTATCTTCGTCTTGCACGAGGGGCAAGTGCGCATTTACACGGTGCTACGCAATGGGCGAGCGGCGACGCTCCGGCACGTCCAACCAGGAGAGACGTTT
>Ga0207433_10009671_pt1 | contig 15266 bp, 10 predicted proteins | sample YelNatPaOPGAMG01_FD_187559 | JGI IMG/M metagenome (GOLD analysis project Ga0207433, IMG submission 187559) | Hot spring thermophilic microbial communities from Obsidian Pool, Yellowstone National Park, USA - OP-RAMG-01 (SPAdes) (version 3) | ecosystem: Environmental > Aquatic > Thermal springs... | reverse complement strand
AAGAGAACGAGGTTTTTGAGAGAAATTATTGCTAACGAATTAAAAGAAAATAATTCCAATGAATTAATAGCTTTTTATGACGCTTTTAAGAAATATTTAATATCCGATTTAACCGAAGAGGACTTTGCAAATCTGTATTCACAGACTATTACATACGGACTTTTTACTGCAAGGACACGCTCAAATAATATATTTAACAGGAAACTTGCACATGATAACATTCCTCATACAATAGGTATACTCAGGGATGTCTTTAAGTTCATATCCCTTGGGGATATGCCCAAACAGATGGAATGGATTCTTGATGACATCTCAGAGGTTCTGGCAGTTACAGATGTTTATAAAATACTTGACCAGTATTTTCATGAACATAAGGGTAATGACCCTATTGTGCATTTTTATGAAACATTTCTTAGCGAATATGACCCTGAGACGAGAGAAAAAAGAGGAGTTTATTACACACCTGAACCCGTTGTATCTTATATTGTCCGCTCTATAAATGAAATACTGAAAAGAGATTTTAACAAATCAGGTGGACTGGCAAGCAAAGGAGTTAAAGTTCTCGATCCATCTGCAGGAACTCTCACATTTGTAGCAGAGTCAGCAAAACTTGCAGTAGAGGAGTTTACAAAAAAGTATGGGGAGGGTGGAAAGAACAAATTCATAAAGGAGCACATCCTCGAAAACTTCTATGCCTTTGAATTAATGATGGCTCCCTTTGCAATAGGACATTTGAAAATCTCGTTTCTCCTTGAAGAATTAGGTTACAAACTAAAAGACGATGACAGATTTAAACTATACCTTACAAACACTCTTGAAATGGAGGAACTTGAGCAAACAAACCTTCCTGGAATAGCTTCATTATCTGAAGAATCTCATCTTGCAGGTAAAGTTAAAAAGGAAAGACCCATTTTAGTTATACTTGGTAATCCTCCTTATTCAGGACATTCTTCCAATGTTGGTGAATGGATAAGCAAAGAAATAAAGGAATATTATTATGTGGATGGAAAACCAATCCAGGAAAAGAATCCAAAAGGACTCCAGGATGATTATGTAAAATTCATTCGTTTTGCCCAGTGGAAGATAGAACAAAAAGGTGAGGGAATATTAGGGTTTATTACAAATCATAGTTATCTTGATAACCCAACTTTCAGGGGAATGAGGTATTCCCTCATGAAGACTTTCAATGAAATATACATAATTGATCTTCATGGCAGCATTAGAAAAAAAGAAAAGACACCGAATGGAGGAAAAGATGAAAATGTATTCGATATACAGCAAGGAGTGGCAATAGGAATATTTGTAAAAAAATCAAAGAAAGACAAAATTGAAAGTAAAATATTTCATTTCGAAATATGGGGATTAAGGGGAAAAAAATACAAATGGCTTAATAATCATGACATAACAAATACAAAATGGAAGAGGCTAAAACCATCTTCAGAGTTTTACCTTTTCATTCCGAGACAGGAAAGAACCTTAAAGCAATATGAATCCTATACAAAAGTTACAGAAATATTTCCTATTAATAGTGTTGGAATTGTTACATCCAGAGATGATTTTGCTATAGCAGACGATAAAGAAGAATTAAGAATAAGAATCAGTCAGTTCATTAATAAAAACCTCCCTGATGAAATAATTATGATAACTTATAATCTAAATGATACTGATAAATTCAAACTTCGAGATGTTAGAAAAGAAATAATGAAAGAACCTGATTTGGAAAAATATATTATAAAGATGCTTTATCGCCCTTTTGATGAAAGATGGGTTTTTTATCATGACGCAGTAATTGAAAGACCTCGAAAGGAAGTTATGTCGAATATGATAAAGAAAGAAAATTTAGGACTCATTACTGTGAGACAAGTTGCAGAAGGAGTATTTAATCATGCGTTTGTTAGTGATAAAATTAGCGACTATCGCGTAACATTAAGCGCCAGAGGGGGTTCGTATATTTTTCCTCTTTATGTTTACCATAAGTTAGAAAAGTCCAAGAAAAAATGTGTAAAATTCAGCTCATTGGTTCTATTTGAGTCGGAAGCAGATTATCACACAAAAAAGCCAAATATATCGAATGAATTTATGGAAGGACTAATAAGAAAATACAAAAAGAGTCCCTCACCTGAAGAAATACTCTATTATATTTATGCTATTTTATATTCAAACACATATCGAACAGAATTTGCTGATTTCCTAAAAATGGATTTCCCGAGAGTGCCATTCACAAGGGATTATCGTATTTTCAAGAGAATGTCCGCATTGGGAGAAAAACTTGCAAATCTTCACCTGATGAAGGTAGAAGTTTCATCATCAGCAAAATTTAATGGTAAGGGTGAAAACAGGATTGAAAACTTGAGATACGAAAACGGCAGACTTTACATTAATAGCAACCAGTATTTTGATGGGATTGAATCCGAAGTGTATGAGTACCACATTGGTGGCTATCAAGTATGCGATAAGTGGTTAAAAAATAGAAAAAAGAAAATTCTCTCCCTTGATGAAATACAGACATATTGCAATATTATTTCAGTAATAAAAGAAACATTAAAAATCCAGAAAGAAATAGATAAAATTTACAGCACTATGAGTAAATAAATATTAATGAATTATTTGTCTTCATAAATTCTGCTAAATAAATTATTATTCCCATGTAAGAGAGGAGCCACGGGAACTGTAAACGGCGTATAACCCATCCCAGTCTGAATGAAAAATTCTGTCCATACCAAAAGTTCTATCACCATCTCCGTTATCGTATGGAATTGCCATAAAACCCCACTGCATATAACCTGACGCTCCTCTGCCAAACCATTTATCCATATCCATTGAAACGGACGCTTGCCTATCACTTCCTGAAAAACCTGCTTCAAAATTCCACCCATAAAATCAATCAAATCATTTAATTACTTCGAATTTGTCAGGTGGAATATAATCACCAAAGCACTCACGAGCATCTTTCAGTCTTTTTATCTCTTCGTCATAAAGAATAAAAACACGCTGGGGTATATCCTTCAGTGAAGAATAAATTTTTTTCAGTCTCTCTATCTTGCTCAGGTTTTCCGGAATTCTTATGGTAAATTGCCCTGTATAATCACTATGCGAATAATCTTTGTTAAGAACATCTTTAAAAAGTTTTTTCAAATCTTCATAAAGAGGAATATATCCACACGGTGTTTTTCTTGCTCCCGCTTCTCCCCAGACCCTAAGCTCCATCCATTTTAACCAAACCTTTTTATCATTTTTTTCATTAAAGAAATTTCCGTTTTTATCTTTTAGAAAATAGTTCACTCCAAAAATGAGTGGTTTTTGCCTTGCCTTCAAACCAAAATCGAGATTAATCTGTATGTATTTCCCGAGAGGAATTGAAAGAAAATCGAGGTTACTCATTGGATTGAATTCCCTTACGCCTTCTTTGCCCAGTGTAGCAGCAGTCGTTTCCGATTCAATTGATGCCCCTTTTAAAATAATACCATGTTCCCAGTCAAATGACTGGCATACAGGCACCCATGTATCAGAATCTCTCCCACCATATACTATAGCATGAATCTGAACACCATTCGGGTTATCTAAATTTTTATCAACATTTTCAAACATCTCAAGTGATACCGTAAAACGAGCATTAGGGTGAGATGGTGGAATCTCTTTCCCCTTCGCATCCCTCTTTCCTCGAAACCATTCCCCGGAATGATTCAGTCCTTTTTCCGGAACACGACCATCGTGCCCTATCCAGTAAACAGAACCATCTTCAAGAACAAGAACATTAGAAAATATAATTTCCCCTTTCGAATGAAGGGTTTTCCACTGAATCGGGTCATCAACTGAATTGACACCCTGAATTATACCAAACATCCCCTTTTCCACATTCACCCCCCTAACAACACCATCAATGACTCTTAGATACGCTATGTCATCCCCTACAATTGTTTCCCCTTCAAGCATAGCAGTAGAAGTTTTTCCGCACATAGATGGGAATGCCCCGGTAAAATAAGTGATTCTGTTTTCAGGACCTCTAACACCCATTATTAGCATATGCTCTGTAAGCCACCCTTCACGAGAAGCTTTTGCAATGGCAAGCCTCATTGCAAGTTTCTTCAGTCCAATTGTATTACCCCCATACTGCGTATTTACAGAAAAAACGGTTTCACCTTCAAGGTCAATAAATATTCTCCTCTTGCTCAGATTTTTTGAAACATGCCTTTCATCCACCTCTCCCTGTGAATGAACAAACTTAAAAAATTCTTCTTTCCTAAAAACTTTAGTAAATTCGTTATACCCCTGTCTGTAAAGAATATTTTCGCTATGAGCCACATAGGCGGAATCAGTTATTTGAACACATGGTATTTGAAATTCTGAACCACACGGACCGAGTGTAAAAAAACAGACAAACATTTCCCTGCCATTCATTATGTCCTTTAGAAGATTATGTATCTCCTCAAGGTGCTCATTTCTCTCACCAGTAACAAAAAAGTGATCGAGCCAATCACCTTTATTTGTATCGAGTAAAATTTTTGTATTTTCTCTATCCCTGCCCTGGTCACCATAAGCGTCAAAATGAATGGTGTGCCCTTCTATTTTCAAGAATGCCTCCTCACCATTTTCTATCGCCTTTTTTCTTATATAATCGAGGTCTTCTTGTGAACCAGACGAAATAAAAACGGATTTTGGTTTGCACAGTTCTACATATTTCGTAACAAACTCTTCAAGAAATGGGTTTGCAAGGAAACTTAATTTTTTAAAATTACTTTCATTTAAAAACTCTTTAAGTGTCTTTTTTATTTTATTTTTATCCATGGTTGAAATCCTTTAAAAATTAATTATGATTAGTATATATAAAAACTTTTTTATTTTTGAAAGGAGAAAAAATGGATACTTTTAAACAATTAAAGCATTATACAACAGCACTACTATTTTTTTCCGTTCTGTTAATTCTAAATCTCATAGTTTTAGCTGGTTGTGGGACATCAAAGGGGTTTATTTCGGATACTCGACAGGAAAACACCGATTTTACTGAGTATACTTTCGATATCTGGCAGGATTTTGACGGAGTAATCAATGATATCATAAACGATAGCGATGTCATAAGCACAGATGTGGATGCTGTTGAAAGAATCTGCAATCCTGGGGAAAGTGAATGCATCGACGCTAACACAAGGAGGTTCTGCAATTCTTCAGGTACTGCATGGGAAACTCAAGATTGCCTCGAAGGATTCGTTTGCATTGATGGAACATGCACATTCAAAATCTGCGAACCGGGTAACCTATACTGTCAGGATGATTTAAACCTTCAAAGATGCAATTCTGAAGGAACTGGTTTTGAACCCGCAGGAGCATGCGAAGCAGGAAAAACCTGCATGGATGGGCATTGCTATTCTCCTTGCGAGCTGGCTGACGCTTTAAGGTCCTCTATAGGATGCGTCTACTATGCAGTTGACACAAATCCTATTCATAGCTGGATTCCAGGAACATACGCAGTTGCTCTTTCAAATACTGACCCTTCGAGAACTGCAAATGTTGTAATTGAGGTTAAAAATTCTGGTGTCTGGTCAACCGTTGGCACATATTCAGTGGGACCTCGAGCATTGCAAACAGTTGTTCTCGACCATAGATATATTGATGGAAGCGCAATATATCAGGGTGGTGCATACAGAATAACATCCGACCTCCCCATCATTGCCTACCAGTTTAATCCTCTTGACGGTTCTCAGTCATATTTGAGTGATGCCTCTCTTCTTCTGCCCAAATCGGGACTCGATAAATATCATATTGTATCTGCATGGCCGCAGGGTCCTGCAGATATGAGTGCCCAACCAGGCTGGCCAGCTCATATTCAAATTGTAGCAACCGCACCTACAACAGTAACAGTTACTTCTTCAATTTTCACGCAGGGTGGTGGTGGTGTTCCTGCCCTCACTCCAGGTGTGCCCACACCTTTCAATCTGAACGAAGGTGATTTTCTCCAGCTTACCGTTGCCAATTTCATGGATAGTTTCACTGGAACTTATATCGAATCTGACCAGCCTGTTGGCGTATTTTTTTCAAACGACTGTGCAAATGTCCCGGCAGATGCAAATTATTGTTGCTGTGAACATCTCGAAGAACAATTATTTGGTCTTCAGACATGGGGTAAAAGATATGTAGCATCGAGAGTCCCCATGAGAGGCTCTGAAGGGGCTTTATGGGTAATAATGGCATCAGAAAACGGAACGACCGTAAACTTTGGCTTTAATCCTTCTGTTTCAGGGCTCCCCCCGTCAGTTTCACTTAACCGTGGACAGAAAGCAGAATACCTCGTCACAGGAACATCGAGTGACCCCGGAGATTTCTGGATTGAATCTGATAAACCAATTCATGTAATGCAATACATGGTTGCGGCATTCATGGTAGGTTATTATAGTTCAAACGGTGACCCGAGTGCTGTCCAGGCGGTTCCTGTGGAACAATACCTTACCGATTATGTAGTTCTTGTTCCAACAACATGGATGAACGACTATCTTGTGTTAACGAGGCATTCCGGTGCAAATGTGACTGTAGATGGAACACCTGTTTCTGGTCCCTGGGCAGGGGCAGGAAGTTCAGGATTCGAGGTGGCAAGAGTTCCTGTCTCCGATGGGGTACATGTCCTAAGTGGTGATCAACCATTTGGCGTAATTGTAGTTGGATGGGATGACTACGATTCCTACGCATATCCAGGCGGATTGAATTTACGAATAATTAACCCAGTTTGATACAATCTATATCTGTTCAGAATCAAATCGGGGTCAAACAATTAACCTTTAGTGGTAAAATCTATGACCATTTTTATCGATTGTATTCCTTCTCCTGCAGAAATTGACTTCATTTCTGATTCGAGCAATTGCTTTATTCCATAACCCTTGTCGCCAGAGACCTTAACAGAAGAGAAGGAACCATCCTTTTTGAATTTAATGGTTATTTCAAGTGTAAGCGAAACCTTTGTATTTTCAAATTTTTTCCTGAGTATTGTGAAAATTAGTGACTGAATTTGTTTTTTCTTCGAAATATCAATCTTTGCAGACGCTGGTTCTAAAACAAATCCAACCATTTTAATTGCAGGAACTACTTTTTTCTCCTGGCTTTCATCCTCTAACATATTACCCGATCCTTTTTTCAATTTTCCACTTACTACGCCACCACTGCCTCCACCAGATGGGATATTATATGCTGATTTTGCCGCAGATTCCATTGCCACACTCCTTGTTGGTGCCGGCATAGCTCCCCCTACTGCATAGTTTGAAACCCCTTCAGGAAGAGGAAGAGGTTGATTCACTGTCGTCTGCCCACCCCCTTTGTTTACAACTTCTGAATCAACTGCAACAAAAGATGTAAACGATGTGAGTATCGAATACTGAAGCCCAAGAGCAGTTATTGCTTCCTTTAGCTCTTTATCACCTGGAAGCATTGCCATCTGGTCATCGAGAAGAGAAACCCATTTCCTCGCCCACAAAACCCGAAGTGGCTTTGTCCTTTCACTTGATTCTGCTTTCGAAAAATCCATCGTTTTAGAGAAATTCCCGCTTCCACTCGTCCCAGTGACAGTTATACTTCCTTTTGAAATATCACCTTTCCATTTTCCCATAATTACAATAGGTCGAAGAGCCATCAAATCAGGAACCTTTTCAGGAATCACATCATAGACCTCAACACCGTTAAACTTGACATTAATACCTGTCAAAACAGGAGACTGGACATACTTTTTAAATTTCTCCGCTTCTTCCCCTGCAACTCCTGCATTAAGCACAACAAAAGGTTCACCCATCCCTGCCCTCGCCATTCCTTCTATGAGAGCCCTATTTACGCCCGTCCCTATTCCAAAGGCAAATAGATTCGCATCTGACAGGTTTTCACGAATGAATTTAAAAGCTTGTGATTCGACTCCAACATAACCATCCGTGCAAACTATAACAGTTCGGGACACCCCTTTGTCTGCAGGCTTAGGAATAAAATAAGCAGTTCTTAGACCATCCATTAGTTCCGTGCCACCCCCACCCTGCTGCTTCTCTAAAATACTGATTGCCTTTGAAATGTTTTCCTCTGTGGCTGGAAGAGATTCCTTGCTCATGAGATACGAAGAACCTGCAAATAGAACAAGATTAAAATAATCGGTCGAGCGTAATGAGGAAAGGAGTTTTTTCATAAGTGCCTTTGATGTATCCAATGGAAAACCATACATAGAACCAGAAACATCCTGAACGAAGATGTATTCTCTCGGAGGTATCTGGGATTCCGATGGTCTAAGGGGGGGTTCCATCATTACGACAAAGAAATTTTCGTCCTGATGCGAATAAAGTAGCACACCACTTTCTATTTTTTCCCCTGCAAGCCTGTAGCGTAAAATGAAATCTTTATTTCCACCTCCTGTTTGGTCAAGTCGAACCGCGGCACTGGAAGGAGATTTAAAATCAACAGCAACTTTGTGAGAAGGAGACATGACATCCTTAATTGGGATGCCTGTTTCGAGATTGACTTTTATGTCAAATTTGTATGTCTCCTTTTGCCCTTCTGGAAGATACGGATTGGCAATCCACTTATCCTTATTGGGGTCTGCCCCACCACCATAGCGGGGACCAACGACAGTAGGATATACAAATTCATATACCGCATCCTCCGGAACGAGGAATTCGGAATAATCAAGTTCGACCTTGATATTATCGCCTGGCATAATATTAGCGACATTCATTGTGAAAACATTTGGTCTTTGCTGTTCAAGAAGGGATGCTCTTTTACCCTCGACCTTTGCCTGCTCATACTGCTGTCTGGCTTCCTCCCTTTCTTCTATTTTTGCTTCAATTGTTCTCGAACCTATTTTCATTCTCATTGCGTGTACTGCTGCTCTTGAGGAAGCAGGAAAAACATAAACTGCCTCTATCGGTTTCTTCCCGTCATTCGTGAAAAGTTGATTTACCCGCACCTGAGCCACCACTCCTGCTATTAAAACATCTGCAGAGGTCTCTTTAAGAGGAAGTCTATCCACTTCAGGGTCACCCCCTGACACATAGAAATAAGGAGCAAGTGTTTTGTCTTCTTCCGGTTGAGCGTATGGCTGGTAATAAGAGTAACCAATGTTAGAAAAACCTTTTCCAACTTTTGAATCTGCATTTTTGAGAACTTCTTTGAAACTTTTGGGAATATTCACTTTCTTTTGATTTTTACCCTCCTCTCCATCTTTGACCGAGCTTTTTGGCTTTTCCTGACCCTCAGCTTTTGCCTGAGTTTCGTGAAGTTTACAACTCAGGAAAACTGCAATTACCGTAACAATGATTCTTAGCATGGGCATTGAAAATTTTTTCATGGTTTTTCTCCTTTCTATTTGCAAAATTTTGTTTCAGGTTTAATATAACGAGTAGTAAAAAGCAAAGTTTTAAACTTGCAAAAACTTTTTAAAAATCAGGCATTTGCTTTTGCTATTTTAACTTTTTTATTTATTTTATTTAAAATTAAATTATTTAAGTTATTCTAAAAACTAATGGTTTGGAGGTTAGCAAATGAATATTAGAACCAGAACCAAAACAAAAGTCGTCAAAAAAAGTTTAATAAGTTTGCCTGGAATTACTATTTACGGAGTAGCAGCCCTCATTGTATTTTCTTCTTGCGGAACGAGTAATGGAAATCCGACAGATACAAGAGTTGATTATGATGTTCCATGGGACCCTTATGGTGATGACCCCGCACAGGGTTGCACACCCGGGGCAATCTACTGTCAGGGGAGTGTATCTATGAAATGTGCAAACGATGGGAAAAGCTTTACCGACCAGGTTGACTGTGCTACGCAGGGCAAGATTTGCTCAACTGGATTTGGTTGCACCGTTTGCACCCCTGGAGCAAGACAATGCGATGGAAACACTCCTGTCGTCTGCAGTCCAGATGGTTCCTCACAGCAAAGACTTGACCCTTGCCCATCAGGTGCAATTTGTAGTTCCGGGGTATGCGTAAGCCTGTGCGATGAAGCAAGGAGCAAAAACTCCTACATAGGTTGCGACTACTGGGCTGTCCCCACAGCAAATTCCCAACTTGGGTCTGAATTTCATTATTCAATAGCAGTAGCCAATCCGCAGGATATGCAGGCAAATGTTCGAGTTACAAATGGTGGAGGATATTCAAACACATTCACCGTGGCACCACATTCGCTTGAAGTTTTCAATTTACCCTACATTCCTGATTTGAAATTGACTTTTCAGTCCGAGGCAAGTGTGCTCGACCCAAATGGTGCATACAGCATCTCAAGTGATGTTCCTGTGACAGTTTATCAATTCAATCCTCTCGAATATATGGTCAATGGTGACTGCTCTGATTACTACCCTAACCCAATGGATGGCAAATGTTATTCTTATACAAATGATGCTTCCCTCCTTTTGCCACAGCATGTTTTAACAGGCAACTACTATGTGATGGCACGCCCAACAATGACGATTAGTTATATGGGTTCAATCACGAATTCTCCCGGCTACCTTGCAGTAGTTGGCACGAGTGATATTCCGACAAATGTTTCTATTACCTTCAGTTGCAGAACATACGCTTCCTCCGATGGAAGCATAAGAGCCTACTCGAGAGGAGAAACAGGAGTTTTCACACTTTACAAATACAATGTGCTTCAAATAATTTCAGATATGCCTTCTACCTGCATTAATCCAAGCCCACCCGAACAAGGATACACATATTGCAATGATGGTTATGAATACGACCTTACCGGAACCAGAATTACTGCTGACCAGCCTGTAGCAGTCTTTTCTGGGCATAACTGCACTTTCGTTCCTTACAACAGATGGGCGTGCGACCATCTTGAAGAACAAATGTTCCCTCTTGAAACATGGGGGAAAGAATATGTTGTAACAAGAGCAGTACCAATTTTCCCCAGAAATCCGGAACCAAATATATGGAAGATTTTAAGTGGAAAAGACGGGAATGTAATCTCTTTCGACCCACCCAGTGTAAACCCACAAATAACATTGAACGCAGGAGAATGGGTTGAATTTGAATCAAGGGAGAACTTCAAAATTACTGGAACAGAAGGATTTATGGTAGCCCAGTTTATGGTTGGTATGAATTACTACGGTTATGAAAATGCAGCAGAATACGGTGACCCTGCGATGTGCCTTGGAATACCATACGAACAGTATCGTGACGAATACACATTCCTTACTCCACTAACTTATGAAATGAGCTGGGTAAATGTAACAATAAAAAGCGGTTCCGAAGGAGGGGTGCTTCTCGATGGGCTACCTGTTTCTGTCCAGTGGACGCCAATAGGAACTTCCGGTTTCGTTGTGGGAACAATTGACCTTGTTGGTGGTGTCCATCAGATTACTGCACCAACTGCATTCGGAATAACTGTTTACGGGGTGGGGGATTACACATCATATATGTACCCCGGCGGTCTTGATTTAGAAAAAATATTTATAATTTGATAATTTCGTAATTTTAAGTGAATTCATCAATTCCAATCTGTCAAAAATAGACCATCCTTCCATTATTCCGGAAGAAGCGGGAATTTAGAACGGAAATATTACCAACATGTTGAAAAATAATAGATTTCTGCTGTAGTCTACCCCTGCGAAGGCAGGGGCAGGAATGACATGATGCGTATGTGGATTTCTGCTTCCGCAATATGTTCCTGCAGATGTGTTCATCAAAAAAGATGACCAACTCTGTTTTTATAGAGTTACAGAAAATTTTGTTACGAAAGTATGTATCGAGAGCATATCTTTTTTGTTAGAGGCAGCCACAAGGAAATAATATTTTTCACCTGGTTTGAGAGAAATATCATTCGCATCTTCAGAAGTCATGGGCAGGACTATATCTACCGTTAACCATCCATCTTTTCTAAAACTCGAATACTTTTTTATTCTGTCCGTCCCTCCATAATCAATATCCTTTTTATGAGATTTCCCTGCTTTGCAGAAATGGTCCTCAACTGTAACCTTTCCGCTTTCATCAATTTTTGCTATAATAAGGTCAGCACCTGTCATGCTCGGACGTGTATTGAAACCAAGACCAATATACCCACTATAAGATGTTTCAAGTCTGATATTCAATTCATTACCATCAATTTTCCATTTTAATTTTATTCTCCCATTATCAAAAACTTTTTTGTTTGAATTCTGAGTTTTTGTAAAAGATTCATCAGTCTGCGCTGCCTCACTTATTTCGCTCCAGAAACTGCATGAATAAAAAATCTGGTAAGAAGCGAATAAAAAAACAAAAATAATGGCTTTTCCGATAAAACTTCTATAATTTTTCATTACCATAACCTCCTGCTCTTTTACATTAATATTTAAAAATTACAAATTATATGTCAATTCAATAAAAAGCTTGCAACCCTTCAAAATCTTGTTCCTGCGAAAGCAAGAATCTATTTTCTTTCCTGATTGCCGATTGCGCGGGCATGACTGATGGAGGAGCTATTTTAAGCGGGTTTTATGAAAATTGGCAATGGCCATTAACGAAAAAAATAGGTCCATAAAAAAAGTGAAGGGTGGCAAGAATAAAAAAACGATTCTATTGCATTTTCAATTTTTGCAAAATTTGGCATTGACAACAACTTTAAAAAATATATATTTCAATTTGTTTCCGGAGTAGCTCAACCGGCAGAGCGGGTGGCTGTTAACCACTAGGTTGGGGGTTCGAGTCCCTCCTCCGGAGCCAGTTTTGACAATACGAACTGAGGATTTTCGGAAAAAGAAGAAAAGGTTCGCATTTCTTTTTTATCCCCACCTATCCAAGCTCTATAAGGAAGGTTTGAATTACTGAAGCCGTCAAAATATTCTGAATAATATAGGTTTATCTGGATTTGTTCTTTTGAATAAATAATGTTTTTGATAAACTTTTTGATTGAAAGATTCCTTTCAATTCCTTTTTGCTGACCAAGGTATTTTAAAAATATTTTTAGTATATTTTGAAGCATTTAAGAGGAAAGCGGAGAGCATTCCCCTGTCAGTTCGTATTCAGAGCGGTAGCCGGATTCAATCTCATGATTAAGCCTAAAAGTTCCACTGCCTGCCAACCTTACAAACAGGAATTTTACCAGCTTGCGACATTTTATAAATTGAAGCTGTACTCATCTGTAAATATTCGGCTATTTGTTCAAGAGTTAACCATGATTCTATAGATAAAAAAACAGAATTACATTTTTTCAGTAGACCTTCCAACTTCAAAAATTCTGGTTGATAATGTTCAGCATCAAATCTTAATCTTTCAATTGCCTGATTATATCTTATCTCCGAAACAATCATTTTTATCCTTCAGCATTTTGGGTATTGATTTTAGTTCGAGTCGGAGTTCTTTTTCTGATGGTAAAGTCAGTTTATATTTTGAGGCAAAAACCTTGTTGCTCAAGCCACCTAAAACATACTTTGCAAAAATATCATCTTTTTTGGCACAAAGGATAAGCCCAATTGGGTCATTTTCATCTTCTTGTTTCTCATTCTCTCTGAAATAGTTTAAATAAAAGTTCATTTGTCCAATATCAGCGTGATCAAGTTCACCTGTCTTTAAATCAATCAAGACAAAGCATTTTAAGAAGCGATTGTAAAATACTAAATCAATATAATAATGACGGTTAGTGATAGTAATCCTTTTCTGTCGGGCAACAAAAGTAAATCCTTTGCCAAGCTCTAATAAGAAATATTGGAGTTTGTCGATAAGTGCCTGTTCTAACTGGCTTTCAGTATAGGATGTTTCCTCTTTAAGATTAAGGAATTCCAAAATGTATGGGTCTTTAATAGCATCCTCTGGCTTTTCTATAATCTGTCCTTTCTTTGCCATTTTCATTACCGCTTTTGTATCCTTGCTTAAAGCCAGCCGTTCAAATAGCATTGAGTTAATCTGTCTTTTTAATTCTCGGACAGACCAGACATTTTGGATTGCCTCTTGTTCATAAAAAGAGCGGGCAAGGGGTTCTTCAACCTTTAATAGTTCGCAATAATGCGACCAGGATAATATTGATTCGAATTTGGCAGACGGCGTCTTATGAATTATAGATTTACGAGACGCTGTCTCGTAAATTTGAAATTTGTCTGGATAGGTTAGGTAAAATCTCCGCATCAATTGTAAGTTGTCTACAGAGAATCCTTTTCCAAATTTGGCAGACAAGTCTGCGGAAAGTTTTTTAAGAAGTTTCTCGCCATACTCTGCCCTTGCCTTACCTTTCTGTTCAAATTCTATAATTTCCCGACCAATTTCCCAATATGCTAAAATCTGTGCCTTGTTTATCTCTCTTACTACTCTGGTTCTTGACTCTTTTAAAATCTCACCAATTCTATCAAGCAAATTATTATAGTTTTTTGTAGTTATTATTTTATCTTCCATCTTAAAATCCTAACTGGTAATTCTCCTTAAATTCCTTAAATGCAGAAATAATTTTTGGTATATCCGTATCTATAATTGGCTCGCCATCCTCATTTTTTATAATATCTCCTTATTCATCTTGTTTGAACATTACCTTTGGTATTTTTGAATTTAGGTCATAGATGATTTTTTTAACTACTGCCATAAAAATAGGATAGTTCTCCTTTTTCAATTTGTTCAATTCTTTTTCATTAAGTTTCTGTAGAAATAGAACACTCGTTTTTGGATTTACTCCGGCATGCATAAATGTTCCCACAGGTATTGAAACAACTGCCAATATTCTTGCCTTCTGCTGAATAAATTCTCTGACATAACCCAAAGATGAATTATTGAGATTACCATCTGGTAAAACAATTGCCATCCTTCCCCCATCTTTTAATAGTTGCAGGCATCTTTCAATAAACATAATATCTGGGACCTGTCCATTTTGAAGTTCATCAGTTTTTATCCAGTTACCCGTATTCTTATCTTGCTTCCATTTATAGCCAAGTTCAAATTGTTTTAGGATCCTTTTATCTGTTACCCATATTCTCACCCTTATTTTTTCCACGCAATTTCGTTTTGTAGCTCATGCAAGGTATAATAATAAAATACTTCTTACAAGTTTTCGTTAAATTCTTTACCTTTTATTTATTTTCGTGATATTTTGATAATTATGAATTTAATTCAGGGAAAAATTTCGGAAATTATTTTTAAAACCATAGAAGGTTCTGATATTTTTTGCCTGATTACTGATTCTAACGGAAAGATTCTAACCAGGAGACCTGAAACCCTTTACAATCGAAAGTTTTTCTTCTCCCTTTGGGCATTCTGACGTAATTGGCTCAAGCCCCCCATTTTATATCCCCGCCCCCGAATGCAGGGAGGAACAAGGGAAATACCCGGGCATTCGGTTCGCGGGTTGTCGGTCGAGA
>Ga0207433_10009658_pt1 | contig 15279 bp, 11 predicted proteins | sample YelNatPaOPGAMG01_FD_187559 | JGI IMG/M metagenome (GOLD analysis project Ga0207433, IMG submission 187559) | Hot spring thermophilic microbial communities from Obsidian Pool, Yellowstone National Park, USA - OP-RAMG-01 (SPAdes) (version 3) | ecosystem: Environmental > Aquatic > Thermal springs... | reverse complement strand
ACATGCCCGAAGGCTGCATAAGTGTTGGCTGGACAGCTGGCTGCTGCCAGCCAAAGCCGGAAGCAGGATAAGCTGGCCCTACTGCCAGGGCAAAGGGATCGCTCATCACGGGAAAGGAAGGAAATCCAAGCATCGGGGCAAATCCACCGGCTCCGATCCCTAGAGGGGCAAAGCCGCCAATTCCCACACCAAAAGGAGGAGCCACTCCGAATACAGGAGGACCGCCAAAAGGCAAGGGGAAAAACTGAGCTGTCCCTTTTCCAGAGAATAAAACCAAACTACAAATAACCACCAAAAATACAAAGATCGGATGATTACTAATAACTTTCAAAAACTCCGTCCGTTTTTTTCCCATGATTTGCTGCGCCTCCATCCATAAAGATAAACTACCACACTTTAACTATGCAATATCTTTGCCGCGTCCCCAAAAGATGCGACAAGAGTTAGCTTCAGCTAACGAAGCAGCGATTATATAAATTATAGTCAGTTATTATATAAATTATAGTCAGTGAAAAATTTAGCAGATGAGGATTGACTACATCCTCTCCCTGTGAAAAAAAATACTTATCATGCAAGATATTTCATATCCCCAGGAGTGATCGAGATCAATATTTTCCCAAAGGGCGTAAGCTGTTGCAGGTGGATAATGCCTGTTCTGGCCATTTCAAGGAGAGCTAAAAAGGTAACCACCATATTGTACCTTTCATATCTTCCCTCAAGGAGTTCCTCAAAGTGGGCGCTCCGATAAAGCTGAAGGAATACCAGAATCTGCTCTATCTTGTCCTTGATATCGATCGTGTCGATCTTGAGCGGGATGGAAGGCTCCTGTGTCTGTTGATGAGCCTGAAGAACATTCCGAAAGGCCAAAACAAGGTCAAATATCCCTACCTCACCGGGGATAAATAGATCACCACCAGGCAGTGAATCCGGCTGATCTAAAAGAGGTGGACGTGGGAAAATTCTGCTGTGCTCATTAGCCAAGTGCAAGAGATATTCAGCCGCCTCTTTATATTGCTGATATTCTACCAGCCGATCAACCAGCTCTTTTTTTCGCTCCTCAAACTCCTCCTCCTCATGGGGCTCTTTTGGACTCAGCAAAGTCTGCGACTTTAGGTAAATCAGGGTAGCAGCCATGACCAAAAACTCACTGGTAATATCTAGGTTCAGGGTAGTCATGGTTTCAAGAAAAGCCAGGTACTGATCAGTAATCTTGGCAATGGGAATATCGTAAATATTTATCTTTTCTTTTCTTATAAGATGCATCAGTAGATCCATTGGCCCTTCAAAGATATCCAAAACTACCCGATACTCACTCCTGGGCAATGATAACGATGCGCCGGGAATATTATTTTCCCTCTCCTTTCCTCCCCTACTTGGCATATTCAAGATGGTTTTTCTCCAACACGCCGATGATAGATTCATATCCAGATGAGCAGCCGGGTCAGAATGCTGATCATAGGATAGAGCGTTCTCGATAAAATCCCAAGCTGATCATCGAAAAAAATAATGGTAAAAAGAATAATCATGCCGAAGGGCTCGATTTTATTATAGATTTCAGCTTGCCTTTGAGGCAGAAGTCCAGCCACAATCCTTCCCCCATCGGCTGGAGGAATGGGAATAAGGTTGAATAGGCCTAAGACCACATTGATCTGGATACTCTTCATGCACATAAGGGCCAAGGGGTAGAGGATCGAATGCCCCAGGTTTAACCTGCGAACCATCGAAGAGTGATAGAGGATGGACGGATCAAACAAGCCGAGCGTACGCAGCACAAGAGCACTTAAGACAGCCAGAATAAGGTTCGCCAGGGGACCTGCTCCGGCTATCAAGATCATATCTTTTTTTGGCTCCTTCAAATTGTACGGATTGATCGGCACTGGTTTGGCGTAGCCAAAGACAATGCCCGACTGGGTAAACATTAAAAGAGCCGGAAGGATGATGGTTCCGAAGATATCGATATGAGGGATCGGATTCAAGGTCAGCCGTCCTGCATGTTTGGCCGTAGGATCCCCCAGACGGTTAGCCATCCACCCATGGCTGATTTCATGTAAAATAATAGCCAGCAGGATTGGTATAGCCGAAATACTGATAATTTTTATAAAATAAGCCGCAGTTTCCATAAATTTTCCGTAAGATTCCCTACCTGCAACCAGGTATAACATGATGTTGACACTCTATAGACGTAAGTTATGATCCAGCCTTATGGCCTGTTTTGTTGTCAGAAGTTTGATCCGGGAAGCATTGCTTCACATAGGCTATTTCATCCTGCCTGGTCTTTACCTCGCCATCCAGTTTTGCTTGAAGAAGATTATCCAGGATTTTCTTAAAAGTAGGCCCTGGCTGATAGCCCAATGATTGCAAGTCCCGGCCAGTCAGGGAAACCTTAGTTGAGCGCAGACTTCTCAGATAGAGGGAAATCATCTTCTTTACCTCCTCAGCCGGGCTCTTAGCCATAGCGTAGAGAAGCACTTCAAGGCTAAAAGGGCTCAGCAGTTGATATATCTGGCTTGGCTTGGACTGGGAAAGAGCCGAAAGATTTCTCACTACACTCTGATGCTTGATCTTGATTCGCAGGATGAGCGGATAATACTTTTGGCTCACTTCAAGTTTTCGGCACATATCGGTAAATTCCGCCACCGTCAACTGATCGGCCAGACCTACAAAGTACAGCAGCCAGGTTTTCACCGCAGGCTCAAGGTAGAGAAGCTGATACCAGTCAGAAACCCTCTTGATTTCATTGAAGAGCCGCCGGATATGCTCATCGACTCGAATCTGAGGATGGATAAATTTCAAAACATTCAGCTCTTCCATCCTGATCACCGCCCGTATCGGCTCCTCCTCTTGCAGAATAAGACAAAGCTCGGTAAACAGCCGATACCCTTTGAGCCTAGTCAAGAGGTCCCTCTTGATGGTCGAGGTCAGCAACCCCAAGGTATTTTTCCCTATTTTGAATCCATATCGCTGCTCAAACCTGATGGCCCGAAAGATTCTCGTTGGATCCTCGATAAAGCTTAAGCTGTGCAGGACCTGAATTTTTTTCTCCTTCAGGTCTTTTTGTCCGCCGAAAAAATCGATCAGGTAGCCGAACTTCTCCCGGTTCAACTGAATGGCCAGGGTATTGATGGTGAAATCCCGACGATATAGATCATGTTTGAGAGAGCTGAGCTCGACATTGGGCAGAGCTACCGGACGCTCGTAATACTCGATTCTGGCTGTAGCCACATCAATTTTAAATCCATCGGGGAAAATAACAACTGCTGTCCCAAACCGCTGATGAGCCCTCAGCCGACCATGCACCATATTGGCCAGATACTCGGCAAAGAGAATCCCGTTCCCTTCGATCACCAGGTCAATATCAAAATTGCTAACCCGCAAAAGCAGATCCCGCACGAATCCCCCAACCACATAGGCCGAAACTCCAAGCTCATCAGCAGCCTGCCCCGCAGTTTGCAAAATAGATAAAATCCTCTGGGGAAGTTGCTCTCTAAGGAGACGGCTTAAATTTCTGGGATGAGGATGCTCGCTGGCTGGGGAATGAAGCTGGTGGTTAATGGTCGTAAGATGTAGCAGATGATCGTGCATGGCCCGCAGAAGATCGCTCTTGGTAATGGCTCCAACCAGATGCCCATGTTGCATAACCGGAATAAACCGCTGATTGCCCTCGATCATATACTCGCGGATCTGATCGATTCCGGTTTCCTCACAGGCCGTTAGAAAATCGGTCTGCATGAATTCCCGAATCATTGATTTTTCCATGCCGTGCCTGATAGCCTTGTTGATGGTCTGATCACTAATCAGACCAACCAACTCTCCCGCCTGATTCAAGACCGGCAGTGTGCCGACATTGTATCGGTCAAAAGCCTGCCTCCCCTGCTGAATGGTCATGGTTTCAGAAACGGTTTTGACCGGCGAGCTCATAATATCGCGGGCAACTATGGCCGGCCTGACCCGCTGATGGAGCAAGCCGATTAGAGTTTCTTTAACCTGAACCAGGGTCTGGTCCCGAATAGTGGCGGAGGCTGCATAGTGATGTCCGCCGCCTCCAAAGGCACGAGTGAGATCGCCGACATCCACCCCAGCAATTCTACTGCGGGCTACCATATAGACCCGATTATCCGTTTGGACCAAGACAAATAGAACATCCACATTTTCAAGGTCTCGGATCTTATGGGCCAAAATAGCTATATCTCCTACGTAATGCTCTATAGAAGCTGAGGCTATGACCACTTCAGTGCCGCTGATCAGGTATCTTTCCATCGACTGGAGAAGGGTATTTAGGAGGGAAATCTGCTCCTGGGTAAGGTCTCGATCAATCAGATCGGATATTACGGTCAAGTCCGCACCGCAGGAGCGCAGATAAGCCACGGCCAGAATATCTTCCTCAGTGGTTGAAGCAAAGGTCAAAAAACCAGTATCCTCATAAATACCAAGGGCCAGCAGGGTGGCCTCTTGGGGAGAGAGGTGAATCCCCTGCTGGCGCAATATATCCACAAAGATGGTCGTGGTTGAACCATAGGCTTTGACTACCTCGACCTCTCCCCGGATATCTCCCTCCTGACTAGGGTGATGATCATAGATATGAATTTTCAGGCCAGGGCGGCCCACAATCTTGGCAAACTCTCCAATTCGGTCAGCCAGCCTGGTATCAACCAGGATGAGAAGGTCGATCTCCTCCAGGCGAATATCCTTGGTCTTTAAATGCGGAATCTGCACCACAGGCATTTTCAAGAACAGCCGAACATTCATCTCCATCGAGCCCGGAAAGACCAGCTTGGCTTCTGGATAGAGCTTCTGAGCCGCGACCATGGAGGCCAGGGAATCGAAATCCGAGTTGATATGGGTAGTAATAACCTGCATTAATCCTCAAAATCCTCAAAATTGGTAATTTCCCGCAACTTCCGGTAACGCTGAAAAATTTCTCCCTCATCAAGGTTAGCTAGCCGCTCCAGGCTGAACGTTTCCACAGCAAAGGAGGCCATGACACTGCCGAAGATGACCGCCCGTTTGATGTTCTCGGTGTCGAAATTCCTGGTTTTGGCCAAAAAGCCCATCAGCCCACCAGCAAAGCTGTCACCGGCACCGGTAGGGTCAAAAACGGTTTCCAGGGGATAGGCTGGGGCGACGAAAACCGAATGGTTGTGGAAGGTCAAGGAGCCATATTCCCCTCGCTTGATAATCAAAGACTTCGGCCCGAAAGATAGAATTGCCCGTGCTGCCCTAAAAATATTGGCTTCCCCGGCAAGCTGCCTAGCCTCAGCCTCATTGATAACCAAGACATCAATGCTTTTTAGGAGAGATTTCAGGGAATCATTTTTGCGCTCAATCCAAAAATTCATGGTATCCGAGGCGGCAAACCGGGGCCGCTCGATCTGGTGCAACACTGACTTTTGAAGATCAGGATCAATGTTAGCCAAGAAGATAAACTCCTTCTCCCTGTGCCGCTCGGTCAGGGTTGGCCGAAACTGCTCAAATACATTGAGATAGGTATTGATCGTTTCAGCCTCGTTGAGGTCAAACCCATACCTTCCCACCCAGCGAAAGGTATGGCCACTGGTTTTGACCAGTCCGGAGGTATCTATCCCCCTCCTCTCCAGCAGATCAATATGTTTTTGGGGAAAATCCTCACCAACCACAGCCACCAGGGAAACATCGGTGAAATAGCTGGCTGCACAGGAAAAATAAATGGCTGATCCCCCCAACGCTTCCTGCGTTTTCCCAAACGGCGTCTCAATCGTGTCCAGAGCAACAGATCCAACAACTAAAAGACTCATACTATCCCCTTTCGTCAAGTAAGTGGTTCATCATGAAGTTAATTGAGGTTATTTCTTTTTTTCGCCAGCCCCAAAAGTATAATAACATCTCTTCCCACTCTTGAAAAGAGGAAATACCCACCCCTGACACTGATTTTTGGAAGGAACCCTCATTCAATAAGGGTTAAGGGTTCCTTCCAAACCATCCTCCTAAAACTTTAATATCTTAATATTAAAGTTTTAGGAAAAGGGTTTAGAAGGGGAAAACCCTTTTTCAAAAGGGTTTTCCCCTTTCTTTAACCTTTCCTGTCTCCAGTATTTGTCGCACCTTAAAGAGCAGATCATCCAAGGCATAAGGCTTTTGAATGAACCCAAATCCCCTCTTTTGGATAGCCGGCCACTGTGACTTATGATCTGTATAGCCGCTGGTCATAAGAATCTTAAGCTCAGGCTGACGTATCAGAAGCTGCTCAGCCAGCTCAAGGCCGGTTTGATCGGGAAGTACCACATCAATTAATGCTAGATCAAACCCTCCTCCCTCTAGGCTAAAGGTCTCCAGCGCCTCCTGCCCGCTTGAAGCTCCGCTCACCCGGTAGTTGTTCTCGATGAGCATCCTGACGGTCGGGATGCGAACCGCATACTCATCCTCGACCATCAAAATCCGCTCATTCCTGCCCTTAAGACTTTGCAGGGAAATCTCCTCTCGCCGCTTACATTCAGCCAATAAGCTCATGGCTGGCAGATAAACCGTAAATACCGATCCCTTGCCTGGGCTGCTGGAAACGTTTATCCACCCATCATGTTGCTTGACAATGCCGTAGACCACCGAAAGACCAAGGCCGGTCCCCTTTCCGATCTCCTTGGTGGTGAAAAAGGGTTCAAAGATTCGCTCCATAGTCTTTTTATCCATACCGTATCCAGTATCTGCAATCCGAAGGAAGACAAATTTCCCCGGCCGGGCCTCAGAAAGGCATCGAGCAGCCTCCTCATCCAAGGTTACGTTTCCTGTGCTGATGGTCAGCTTGCCCCCTTTTGGCATGGCATCCCTGGCATTGACTGCCAGGTTCATGATTACCTGCTCGATCGTTCCCTCATCAGCCCAGATTAACCAAAGATCTGGCTCAAGCTCAGTAGTAATGGTGATGTCCTCACCGAGGAGACGGTGGAGCATTTTAACAAGATTATCAATCAGATAGTTAAGATCAACGGGAGCTGGCTCCATTGGCTGCTTGCGGCTGAAGAGAAGCAGCTGGCGGGTAAGATTTGCAGCCCGACCAGCCGCCTGCCTGGCCTGATTTAGGTCCCGAGCAATGGGATCAGTATCAGGGATATTCATCAGAGCTAGGCTGATATATCCCTGAATGGTGGTCAGCAAGTTATTGAAATCATGAGCCACACCGCCAGCCAGAAGGCCGATAGCTTCCATTTTTTGAGACTGAAGAAGTTGAGCCTGAATCTTAGCCTTCTCCTCCTCTGCCTGCTTGCGCTCGGTGATATCGCGGGCTATCCAGACAGTTCCGGCTCTTCCGCCCTCTTCGTCGAAGAGAACAGCCGTAGAGAGGCTGACCGGAACCTGCTTTCCATCCTCTGCTCTTAGCGTCAGGTAAAAATTAGATAGATTCTTTCCGCTCATCATTTCCCCAAGATAGGTATTTTCCGCCTGCTCAGGGAAGAGAAGGATATTCAGCGGCTTCCCTTTGAGCTGATGCTCGCTATATCCCAGCATCTGGCGACAGGCCTCATTGGCCCGCTGCACTCTCCCTTGCGGATCAAGGAGAATGAGGCAGTCGGTCATGGTGGAAATAATATTTTCCGCTGCTGTAGCCAGGTTGACGGTAAAAAGTTTATATTTGACAATCGCATAGACCAGTCCAGCTATCCAGATGAGGACAAAAACATTACCCATAACCGGAACACTATGAATATTGAGCAGGTGCGGAAGCAGGATATCGGTTGTCGTTCCTGAAATGAAGGCGATACTTTTGGCGGTCATAACCACTAGGGTATGTTTTCTTTTGATCGGCGATTTTGTTTTTCTCAAAAAATCAACCAGGAGATAAAGGGCGACTGTTATCGACAAAAAATAATAAAATTCATAGATATAGGTCCAGCTTGAACGTGCCCAGAGCAGTGTCCATCCATAACTTACCTCAATCACATCGGCGATTATGGCTCGCTGCCTCCATTGAAGATAAATGAAAAACATGGGAAAACAAAGACTAAGCATCCAGAATGTCTTCTTTTCCAGCAACTTTTTCCTTTCAGTAAAAATAAGGTAAAACCTGAAAGTAAGCCCCATAAACCAGGCCGAGCCAAAGAAAATCACATCTAAAAGTAGCCAGGCTATCTTCTTGGGAATATAGTGATTGCACATGAACATCGCCCCGAAACTCCAGATAGCGAAACAGCCGATTAGGGCCGCACCTACCCTGTTGAGCGAGGCTTTCGGATTTTTTACCAACACAAAAATCGCCAAAAATGTATGTGCCAGAAAACTGAACACATTAACCAGGGTCAGAAAACTCATAATTTATCTGTTCCTTACATCTTATAAACTTATAAACCTTAACTTATCAATCAGCTATAAAGCTTCACCTATCACAATCATTCTCCTAATCTTACAGGATAGCATAATATAAAACTTTATACAAACTATAATTAAAATAATTTCAATATGTTATAAAAATAGGTAAAAATTAAATATAATTAATAATTGATAATTGATAAATAATAAAATAGACAAAATCGCTGCCCGGCACCGGCTTTGAAAATTACCTATCTCGGATTTCGGGCTATAATTTCCACTTGAAAACTAGAATATACACTTGAAAAAAAGAAACGAATAGAGTATAAAAAAGAACACAGGTCCACGCCTGACTTTACATCCCCAGCTTATTGTGGTGGAGGTTTTAATTGTGATTGTACTCACCGCGTCTATGCCCTTTGAAACAGCCTGGATTTGCAGCCAATTGACTCACCTCCGACATATTCCCCTGGGTAAATTCACTGCCCTGCAAGGCTGCCTTCAGGGGGTAAAGGTGCTGGTTTTCCATCTGGGCATCGGGAAAACCAATGCGGCTCACGGCACTACTTTGCTTCTTGAGAAATTCTACCCCTCGCTCCTGCTTCTCACCGGCTGTGGCGGAGCCTATCGCGGCTCAGGCTTGCAGCCTGGAGACCTAGCTATAGCCAACCAGGAGATTTTTGGCGAAGAAGGTGTGATCACCCCGCAAGGGTGGAGATCGACCCATTTTCTAAATCTTCCTCTCTTGCGCAAAGGGGATCGGATCTATTACAATTCCTTTGATATAGATCAGGCTGTTTTGAACCGTGGCCTTACCATCCTGCAAAAATTCAATCCCAAAGTCGGCCCCTTCATCACCATTTCCGAAGTCAGCGGCACCCAGCAGAAGGCCGAGGAGATGGAGCAGCGCTTTCATGGTATCTGCGAAAATATGGAGGGAGCAGCCGTAGCTCAGTTATGCACTTTGTATGAAGTCCCATTCTTGGAAATACGGGGGATCAGCAATCTGGTCAAAGAGCGGAATCGAAAAGAGTGGGATCTGGCCGCAGCCGCTCACATCAGCCAGCAGGCGGCTCTTAATCTGGCTGTCCGGTGGGAAGAGACCAATGGTTGAGCTATCTGTCGGCTACTCTCCCTGCCCGAATGACACCTTTATCTTTTACGGTCTGGTTCATGGAAAGGTTCCCCTAGAAGGGATAACCCTGAGAGAGCAGCTTGAGGATATTGAAACCCTAAACCGTATGGCCCATCAGGAGAAGCTGGACATCAGCAAGGTCTCATACCACGCCTTCGGATATTTGCGAAACCGCTATGCCCTACTTCGCTCAGGTGCGGCTATGGGCAAGGGCTGCGGCCCGCTGCTGGTAATGCGAGACAAAGAGGAGGTGGGCCTTGACCTGACCAGACAGCGCATCGCCATACCTGGAGAACTCACCACCGCCTTCCTCCTGTTGCGGCTCTATGAGCCAAGGGTCAGCAATATCATTATACTTCCCTTTAATCAGATTCTTCAGGCCATCCAGCAGGGTGAAGCAGATGCAGGGCTAATCATTCACGAGAGCCGCTTTACCTATCAGCACTTCGGGCTTCGGAAGGTCCTTGACCTTGGTGATTTTTGGGAAAAGGAAAGCGGCGGATTTCCGCTCCCCCTCGGAGGAATCATGGCCCGCCGAACATTAGGCCCCCAAATTGCCCGCAAGATCGAAGAGGGAATCCGCCAAAGCATCCACTATGCTAAGACGCATCTTGAGGAAGCAAAAGACTACATCCGGCAGCATGCCCAGGAGATCGAAGATGAGGTCATCTTCAGTCACATCGCTCTCTATGTCAATGAGTATACCCTGGATATTGGCCAAGTAGGAGAAGAAGCCATCCGCCTTCTCCTGACTAAAGCCGAAGCCAGAGGACTGATTCCACCCTCATCAGCAGATGATGCCCTTTTCTGGTAATACTTTTGGTAATACTTTGTGGGTAATGCTTTTTTCTTTTAGCCTTTTGTCTTTGCTATGGTCTTTTGTCTTTGCTATTGTTTTTGGTAGGTGTCAAGATTTTTTCGAGATCTTGCAGCCAGTGTTGCTTTTTTTGACTCTCTTTTTTAGTGTCTGGCCTTAACAAAATTAACAGAGCATGTTCTCTCTAAGATATGCTGCTCACTGGCCGACATATGGCGCTCACTGGTCGGGAATCACAGTCTGTCATATTCATCCGGTTCAATATCAGCTACTTTAGAAAGAGCCTTCTCAAACTTGGAGCGATCTCCTAACTTTGCCCTTCCCTTAAGGTATTCTTCAGTATCAAGGGCTGATAACTTTTCAGCCAAAGCAGTAGTAATAAGTTGATTGATAGAGATATTCTCCCGCTTGGCCAATACCTTAATCCTTGTATGGATTGACTCTGGCAGCCTTATACTTATGGTACTCATCATAATTCTCCAATTTCAAATACAAGTACAAGGTGAAAGTTATGTGTAAAATTTCAGCTCAAAAGATTATATTCCGATCGGCGCAAAACCGTATCGTAGAGGCCGATATCCTCTCCCTCATGCCTGTTGATACCTGTATAAACGAGGCTTGGGTCCTCGTATCTTTTGAACTTATACACCGCATCGTTCATAAGAGCGCTGTTGAAAACGCCGAGGCTAACCAGTAGCTCAAAATCTTCCTTCGTCAGCCCGGTTACCTTTTTAAACAAGCGTGGTTCCAATTTTGTGATCACATCTTTTAGAGTCATCTCTCGATAATCCGTTAGATACATGAAGATAGGTATTCGGGTGGCAAACTTGATAAGTTTTTCTTGAATCTTCTTTCTGAGATTTTTGTATTCTCTCTCCTCTTCCGTCAGTTGTTTTTTCTCCCCTGGGGAAACCTCTCTGTCGTTTGCCTCTTTCTTGGCCTTTTTCACAGCTTCAGATTTATTGATAATGGTTTCGATATCCTGGTTAAGATTCCTAAACCCCTCGATGCTCATCAGAGCCTTCATGGCCTGCTCATTATTTATCAGCCGCCGCAGGGTGTCATTGTCCACATTCACCAGCAGGGCGCTTTCCCATCGTCTCGCCAGCAGTGTGGCCGTGGTGCCGCTCATGGCCATGTCCAGAACACCGGCGGCGTCTATCTGCTTCATGGAGCTTCCGTCATAGGCCAGCACCGGCAGAAAGCGGATGAATTCCTCAACCTTCTTTTCAGGATCATCTTCATTGACGTTCAGTCGGCAGCTATAGTCTGCGATCTGCCGCAAGGCGCGATTTGGGGCAAAGTCAAAAACGTAGCACTCTTCTTTAATAATTAATTCCTGGTTAGGAGAAGTGCCGTCGGGATTTTTTATCGTCCACGGATTCTGCACTCGAAAAGCGGCTTGAAAGTATGTCTCAGGGCTGGAGGAGTTACGCAGCATAAAAATGCCCGTCCAAGGCCGAACCGTAACCCCTGTGGTCAGCTTACCGCAAGTTAGGGTGATGGTTTTAGTCTTAAGCGGATCGCCCATCGCCTCCAGCACCGGCAGCAAGGCGGCAACGCCGATCCCTGCAGTGCTGCCCGCGGCGACAATGACTTTGTAGTCGTGATAAAAGCGGTTTTGCTTCTTGGCTAAAAGATTCCGCATGGCGTAGCAGGAGGCAACGCTAGGCAAAAACCACAAGGTATGTGAAAGCAAACTCAAAAGCCGCACATCAGAAAATGGAAGCGGTGGCTTTTGGGCACCTAGTTTGAGGTTGTCAATACTGGTCGGAAGATCTGCTCCCCGAATGAGGTCTAGCCACTTTTGCACCTCCTCTTCATATTTAAACCTTGCCTTGTCGCCGACACCCTCTGCTGAGAAGAAGACATTCAGATCAAACTCATTGAACTCACCCTGCATGGCCACCTCACGGATAGCGTCTGGCATCTGGTAAGTCAAAAGCACCATCCGGGGCAAGGCGGCATAGGGGTTGTCGTCAGGCCCTGCCCAGTCTGCTTTTGCTTTTTGTTCGTCCAGATAGGTCCAGTTGTAAATCTGCTCTTCGATAAACTCGCCCGTGGCTATGGCTCGAAACGGCGTGCCGGAAAGATAAAGGTAATGGTCTGATGTTATGGGAAGTATATCTTCATCGAAGTAATTAATGTCCTCGCCTTCGGCTGCTTTCCGCTCCAGCTCATCTTCTGCCTCAAACAGATCTTTGGCCTTCTGCCGCCAAGCGCCATAGTGGTACTCATCGAAAATCACGCAATCCCAGTGCGTGGCGTGCACCCACTCATTCTTTGTCTTGATGCCGCCAGTGTTTGGGTTTCGTCCGAGATAATCCTGAAACGAACCAAAGCAGACAATGGGCTTCGTTTTATCTGCCTGTTCATAAGTAAGACCGCCGGGCTTGATGAACTGCCAGCCCTGAAAATCTACATGGCATCTTAAATCTTCTTCCCAGGCGCTCTGCACCGCTGGCTTGAAAGTCAGGACGAGAATCTTCTTCCACCCCATCCGCTTGGCCAGTTGATAGGCAGCAAAGGTCTTGCCAAAGCGCATCTTGCAGTTCCACAAAAAATGCGGCGGCTTATCCCCCACGTCGCGGGGCCAGCCCTTGAAATAAGCAAACGTTTTTTCGACCGCAGCCTCTTGCTCCGGCCGCATCCTGAAATTGAGCGAGCGCTGTTCTTCAAAAAGCTGCCCTTCCCGAACGGCGTTAATAGCCGCCTTGAGCTGCTCGACCGTGCAGCGGAACCATTCGCCGCCTTCCTTGTGAATACCATTGAGGCGAAGCATCCGGTGCACATCGCGGTCGGTAAAGCCTGTGCCGTCGCGGCACATAGCCGGCTCTTCAAGCACGATGCGGTAGGGCGGCTGGCCCCCCGGCCTAACCGTTGGGTACTGCTCCGCTACACGCTGGCGGACATCCTTCGTGGTGTAGCCTATCTTGAGCAGACCCGCATACTGAGGGTTGGTGTCCTCGTAGGCGTAGATTTTCGGCTGAACCTTTGGGCGGGGTGGGAAAAAGTTGTTAGCCATTTGGGGACTCCATGTCAGCATCCATCGGGCGGATCATCTTTTCGATAAAGGCAATCTCGTCCGCTGTCAGGCCGAAATGCGCGTATAGTTTCTCGTCCGTCCATTTCTTTGTCATAGGAAGCAGTGGGACAAAGGCAAAACGATCTTTTGTCGTGTGTTGAGTGTTTTTTAGCAGCCCTACCATGAAGCGGAAGAATTTAGTCTTAATATATTGCGCTAAGTTCTCGGCGTAGTCCTGTCTATCATAGCATCCAGCGACGATATATGTTTCTGTGCAAGCACTAGGAGGAGCCGCCACAATTGGCTTGCCGATGATCATTCTAGGATACTCTCGACTTTCACCCCCCTCTCCATAACCATTGGAAATAAAAACTTTCCATTTATCAATCAGTTCCACCCCAGTTGGAATACAAGATCGCTCTATTAGGCCAACAGTCTTTGTTGCATATAACCGAATATTCCCCTTCCCAGTAGGGCGGCTGGTCGTCGGAAGGCCGAATGGCTTTCTGCTAGATACTTGATCACTCATTCGTGGGTAATTCTTTTGTGCCACTTTCTTGATTATAGAAATCGCCTTATTAAAACGAACAAACATCTCAAATTCGTCAAGTGGCCGCGTCATGGTGTCTGTACAATTATTCATATTTGTCGTTACTGTACACGGCCCCTTGTAGTCGCGTTCCCACAAGAAAAAACAAACCCCTCCAATGATCTTGACGCCAGGGAAGACATCAGAAGCAACCGGATAGTCAATGAGGTGAGAAATACGGTAGTCATGGAGCATACAATCACGGAATTCATCTAGTCCCTTGCCTCCTGCAAACCATCGGGCGGGAATAATCATTGTTAAAGTAGCGCGGGTTCAATTTCTTTGCCTGCCCAACAAACAAATGGTAGATAGGTCGCGCACTTTCTCCATATCCCCCGTCGCTCAACTGATATGGCGGATTGCCGATAATAACATCGAATTTCATATTGAATATCTCCTCCGGGTTTTCAGTGTGGATAAACTCATAGGCGTGGGTCTCCAGCTCTTTGCCTCGGGCGTAATTTTTCTCATTCGCCCCACAGAACAAACATCGGCCTTTTCGCCATTTATGCTCAATGCGCTGGAAGCGGAGGTTACCCTGTGGGGCATCAAAAACAGTGCAGACCGAATATTTGCCGTTGGCGGTCTTGGAGCAGTAAAGGGAGCGCCGGGAGAGCATTCCGGTCAGCTCAGTAATGGCGATGCCGAAGAGCTGGTTTTTCATGATGTGGTTGATGCGCTCCTGCCGGTCGGGAATCTTTGCCTCAAGACCATTATCAAGACGCCTGGCAATCTCGCGCAGAAAAACGCCTGACTTGCAAGCCGGATCAAGAAAGCGGGCTTCAGGATCACTCCACAAGCCTTGCGGCAAGAGGTCCAGTATCTGGTTAGCAAGCTGCGGTGGGGTGAAAATCTCATCACTGGAAAGATTAGCCAGACAAGATAGGACATCAGGGTTATAGCTAGTCATCGTAGGCATTGGGCACCTTAAGAAAATGCACAGGCGGATAGTCTTTAATCGGGTCTGGAATAAACGACTCCTCGCCAAGGTCTGAGAAAATCGGTAGCTTTCGCATCCCGCTACAGCTCACCAGTTCATAGAAGGCAAAGTCGCGACGTTTAATAAGATTGTCATTCACCAGGGACCACTCAGAAAAAATGATAGGTCGGGGATTCTCGCCTACGGTTTTCAGCGAAATTGCATCGCCATGAACGATATTGCGCCCCAAAATATAGCGTGCCGCTTGGCGACACTGCTCTTTGGCTTTAGTCTTAAAGAGTCGGCTGTAAGCTGCATCAAAGAGCTCAAAAAGCTGCCGGCGACATTCCTCGACATTATCCCCAAGAATATCAATCCCATAAATTGAAGATACAGCAAGAATCGCATAACGCTCGTATTCCAGTTGACTTTTACTGTAGCGATTTTCTACAACCCTTAATTTGCGTTCCAGAACCTCTATGAGGAAATTCCCTGTTCCACAGGCTGGCTCTAAAAATCG
>Ga0207433_10009651_pt1 | contig 15290 bp, 8 predicted proteins | sample YelNatPaOPGAMG01_FD_187559 | JGI IMG/M metagenome (GOLD analysis project Ga0207433, IMG submission 187559) | Hot spring thermophilic microbial communities from Obsidian Pool, Yellowstone National Park, USA - OP-RAMG-01 (SPAdes) (version 3) | ecosystem: Environmental > Aquatic > Thermal springs >... | reverse complement strand
CGGCGATCAGCCCAAGGCCATCAAAGAGCTCACCGAAGGGGTCCTGGAGGGCCTCCGCTACCAAACCCTCCTTGGCGCCACGGGGACCGGAAAAACCTTCACCATCGCCCACGTCATCCAAAACGTGCAGAAGCCCACCCTCGTCATCGCCCACAACAAAACCCTCACCGCCCAACTCTACGGCGAATTCCGCGAGCTTTTCCCCGACAACGCCGTGCACTACTTCGTTTCCTACTACGACTACTACCAGCCCGAGGCCTATATCCCCGAAACCGATACTTACATCGAGAAGGACGCGGAAATCAACGAGGAAATTGATCGGCTACGCCACGCCGCCACCGCAAGCCTCCTGGAGCGCCGCGACGTGATCATCGTGGCCTCCGTTTCCTGTATCTACGGCCTCGGTTCCCCTCAGGACTACTACGCCATGTCCCTCACCCTTGAGGTGGGGAAAGAGTACGACCTCGATGAAGTTCTTCGCCAGCTCGTTCTTCTCCAGTACCGGCGAAACGAGCTTTCCTTTGAGCGGGCGACGTTTCGGCTCCGGGGCGATGTTTTGGAGATCATCCCCGCTTCCGAGGAGGTGGGCTTCCGCATCGAGTGGTTCGGCGACGAGGTGGAGCGCATCACCGCCATCGATCCCCTCACCGGCGACACCATCTCCGAGCGAACGAGGGTGACGATCCCGCCGGCCACTCACTACGTGACCCCGGAGGAGAGGCTGCGGCGGGCCATCGAAAGCATTGAAGAGGAGCTTGAGCAGAGGCTCAAGGAGCTTCGGGCTCAAGGAAAACTTCTTGAGGCCCAGCGGCTTGAGCAGCGCACCCGCTTCGATCTGGAAATGCTTCGGGAAATGGGCTATTGCCCGGGGATCGAGAACTATTCCCGCCACCTCGATGGCCGAAAGCCCGGCGAGCCGCCTTGGACCCTCCTCGATTACTTCCCGCCCGATTTCCTTGTGGTCATCGATGAATCCCACCAAACCGTGCCCCAGCTCCGCGGAATGTACCACGGTGACCGCTCCCGAAAAGAAACCCTTGTGGAGTACGGGTTCCGCCTTCCCTCCGCCTTGGATAACCGTCCCCTCACGTTCGAGGAGTTCGAAGCCCGGGTAAAGCAGGTCATTTTCATGTCCGCGACGCCCGGCCCTTATGAGCGGGCCGTTTCCCAAAAGATCGTGGAGCAGATCGTCCGGCCTACGGGGCTTGTGGATCCCGAGGTAGAGGTCCATCCCGTGCGCGGACAAATCGATCACCTCGTTTCAGAGTTGCGCAAAGTCACGGAACGGGGCGAGCGCGCCCTGGTCACTACCCTTACGAAAAGGATGGCCGAGGACCTCACGGATTACCTCGTGGAATTAGGATTCCGCGCGCGCTACCTCCACTCTGAAATCGAAACCCTCGATCGCGTGGAAATTTTGCGGGATCTTCGGCTTGGAAAATTTGATGTTTTGGTGGGCGTAAACCTCCTCCGTGAGGGCCTGGATCTTCCCGAGGTTTCCCTCGTGGCCATCCTTGATGCCGATAAAGAGGGTTTCCTCCGCTCCTCCACTTCTCTCATCCAGACCATAGGCCGCGCGGCCCGGAACGTGCGGGGGAAGGTCATCCTTTACGCGGATGAAGTCACCGACGCCATCCGCGAGGCCATCGACGAGACGAACCGCCGCCGCAGAATCCAAATCGAGTACAACCTGAAACACGGGATCACGCCTGAAACCATCAAGAAAGAGGTCAAGGACATCGTGGGTGATCTCACCGGTGGCCGCGCCGAGCCCGTTTCCATCCCGAAGAAGCCCGAAAAGCTCTCCAAAGAGGAGATCGCGGATCTCATCAAGAAGCTCGAGCGGGAGATGCGGGCGGCCGCGGAGCGGCTGGAGTTCGAGCTTGCCGCAGCTTACCGCGACAAAATTCGCGAGCTCCGCAAACTCCTTTAAGGCTATCCGCATAGGGTAAAAGCAGTTCTAGTCTTAATTCAACCGCAAGCAAAGGGTGTTGGGCCCAAGCGCTTAGGGACAGTTGTCCCTATTGACCATTATATTCCATCGGTATACACTAGTTCACACTATGTGGCCCGATGCTCGGGAAAACTGGCTTCGGAGCACAAGAAAAGAGCGGAGCCGTATAGCTCTTGCAGCACCTTACAAGTCCTTTAGTCTCCTTGGACTTCTGTGTCTTCTCGTACTCACGGGCTGCATGCGTTTTTCCTTGCCTGATCTCCCCCTCTCTTCCGCTCCACAACCCCCCGCTTTCGATGGAAAGCTACAGAACGCGGAAGGATTGGTGCCCGTTCTCATAAGCTTTGCACAAAAGCCAAACGCACCCGAAACTGAACTCGTCCTAAGCCACGGAGGCCGAATAAAGTACATCTTTCGGTACATCAACGCTATCGCCGCTTTCCTTCCACCGACAGCCCTCGAAGTTCTTCGCAGCCTTCCTCAAGTAATCCGTATCGAACCTGATAGCCAAGTGCGTGCCTTGGGGATAGAAGAGAACAACTCCTGGGGTGTGGTCCGCATCAACGCCCCTGCGGCTCATTCTCTGGGATATACAGGAAGCGGCGTGAAAGTAGCCGTTATTGACAGTGGCATTGACTACACTCATCCTGATCTCGCTCACGCTTACCGTGGCGGTTATGACTTCGTGAACCAGGATCCTGATCCAATGGATGACAACGGCCATGGCACACACGTTGCCGGAGTCATCGCCGCTAAACCCAACGGGATCGGCGTTCTGGGAGTGGCACCGGATGTAGATCTTTACGCCCTAAAAGTCCTGGACCGCACCGGCGCAGGCTACTGGAGCGATGTCATTGCCGCAATCGAGTGGGCAATTGACCAGGGAATTCGAGTCGTTAACCTGAGCATCGGTGGCGACGGAGCCGCGGCGGTGGAGGCCATTTGCCGCACCGCTTACGACCGCGGACTCCTTCTCGTTGCCGCGGCCGGAAACGGGGGAACCACCTCGGTTATTGCGCCCGCTTGTTATCCTTCGGTAATCGCCGTAGGCGCGACCGATCAGAACGATCGGGCCGCGCCGTTCTCCCCAAATGCCCCGGAGTTGGAACTCGTTGCCCCAGGCACAACCATTTACTCAACCCTTCCCGGCGGTTCTTATGGTGTAAAAAGCGGGACTTCCATGGCCTGCCCCCACGTAGCCGGTGTTGCTGCTCTCATCTGGTCTGCAAACTCTAGCCTTCCGAACCAAGAGGTCCGAAATAAACTAGCCCAAACTGCTGTGGATTTGGGAGCGCCCGGACGGGATACCTCGTATGGATTTGGCCTGGTTCATGCTGCCCGGGCCGTGGGCGCAGAGGTGGCTTCGATAACGGTGGAGATCCAGCCACCTTCCGCCGAGCTCACCACCACCAAACCCAGCGTAACCCTTACGGCCAAGGTCACAGGGGGTAAGGCACCCTATCGGTTCGAGTGGTATAAAGACGGCGCAAGAATTTCGGGAGCAAGTGAAGCCACTTACACCGCCTCTCAGCCCGGTGAATACTGTGTCAAGGTCACGGACAGCCTCAGCTCAACTGCCACCTCCGGGATAGCTAAGGTAACTAAAGCTACCCCTTCTCAACCCGTTCTTCGCTTAGGCGAGCTCACTTTAAGTTATACCAAAAACCGAACAAGCGTTTACGCTACGGCCAAGGTGAGGGTAGTGGATGCTTCGGGAAAGCCAGTTTCCCGGGCTACAGTTACCGCCTACTGGAGTTATAACGGCGTAACAAAGACAGTGAAGGCCTCTACCAACACCCAGGGTTACGTGACCTTCCGTTCGCCCACGCTCCGCAACGGTCAGAACGGGTTGACCTTTTCCTTTTATGTAACCTCGATAAACAAGACTGGCTGGATCTACGATCCCGCAGAGAACGAGGTCGAACCCTGCGCGACCATTTCTGTGCCCTAAGTAGAGAAACTCGGTCGAAACCATGCTTTCCGACGACTACCCTTGCCCAAGCCATAGGGGCTCTGGATTTTTCCCGCTTTTGCCAGTCAAATTAGGCTAGACGAGGCTATCACGTTCGGTTCAGCATCTTCTCCTTCGCAAGGGTAGGGTGACGAATGTCTTCTTGACAAATATGCGGGAACCCAGTATAAGGTAGTGTGATAGACCCGAAGAGGGGACAGGAAGTACCCTGAAAAAGGGCAAACCCGTCGGGAGGCGGGGGCGCAAAGCCACGGGTCCAGAGAGGATAGCCGGGCTGCCAGGGTAACTTGGCAGCCCGGTTTTGTTTTGGGCAAGGAGGGGGAAGGATGCAGGTAACCCTGTACTACAACGACGAGGATTGCTACCTCCTCCAGCTGGTGGACGAGAAAGCCGAAAGGGAGAGGAAGTCGCGCTCCGCGGTGATCATGGCCATCCTGGAAAGCTTTCTTGAGCAGGACAAAAAGCTCGGGGAGATCCTGGTGGACATGGGGGTGGTCACCCAAAGCCAAGTGGATGAGGCCCTCAAGGAACAGAGCGAAGGCACGGAGAGGAAGAGGATCGGTGAGATCCTAGTGGAAAAGGGCTGGATCAACGATAAGCAAGTTTGGCAGGCCCTGTTGGTGCAAGAGCGCTGTAAGCGCTAAGGAGAGTGATGTTTTCTATGAAGCGTTTTGGGAGTTTAGGAAAAAAGCTCGCGAGCGTTTTGCTCAGGGCCTCTTTCGCGTGTTTCTCAGTGAAAGGAGGAGGTGGGTCATGGGTAGGAATCTATGGCGCTGGAGGGGAGGGCTAATCCTAGCCCTCGCAATTTTGGTTATGGGAACTGCGGCCGTGGCCCAAACTTGGCCGCGGTGCGTGTCCGGGTGCCAGGCGAACGACCTCACGGTGACCTCTTTGTGGCTCGTGGCCCCAGTCACCTGCACGCCGGGAACACCGGTGTCGGCAGAGCTGTGGGCGCGCTTTGAGAAGAACACTCAGTCCGAGCGTGACTGCGTCGTCTTCGTTGGCGACATCTACGTAAACGGCGCGCTCTACCAGCTGAACTTCTGGAAGAGGGTAGCCGACGTATTCCCTGCCGGGCAGGGAACCTACGACTTCAAACTCACCGACATCACCTGGACCTGTGGCTATACGATGGAAGTGAGGAACATCCTGATCTTCTGGAGCACTAAGGGACCGTGCAACGATACCTGCGCTAACACGATTCCGTCTAAGTGCTACGCGAGTGTATCTGGGTTGATGGTGGAGGCGCCGCTTGTCGCCAACTTCTCTCACGACGCCCCGAAGTGCGACTGCAACACCATTCAGTTCACGGACAAGACCACAGGAGGGACGAAGCCCTACACGTACAACTGGCAATTCGGGGACGGGGCGAGCTCCACCGCTGCGAACCCCAGTCATCACTACGCCGGCCCGGGCACGTACAACGTGACCCTCACCGTCACCGACAGTTCTTCCCCAGCGAAGACGGATTCGGAGACGAAGACTGTCACAATCTGGGCTAACCCTGTGGCGAACTTCAGCGCGACACCCGTGAGCGGGTGCGCGCCGCTTGTCGTGAGGTTCACCGATGCCTCGACGTCCGGGAGCCCCAACGGTGGTACGATCACGAAGTGGGAGTGGGATTTCAACAACGATGGAACGGTGGACCGTACGGACACGAGCCCGCCCGGCCAGTTCACCCGCACCTACAACACGCCCGGGACGTACAGCGTGCGTCTGAGGGTCACCGACAGCAACGGGTGTACGCATACCCTTGTCCGCACAGACTACATCACGGTTCAGGACTGTTGTGTTCCTCCCTCGATCACGACGCACCCTCAGAGCCAGACGGTGTGTGCCGGAAGCTCCGTGACGTTCAGCGTGGAGGCTTCGGGCACAGCGCCGCTCTCCTACCAGTGGAAGAAGGACGGGACGGACATCTCGGGTGCAACGAGCGCCAACTACACGATCAGCTCGGTGACCACGGGCCATGCCGGCAGCTACACCGTAGTGGTATCGAACGCCTGCGGGAGCGTGACCTCGAACGCGGCGACGCTCACGGTGAACACCCCGCCCTTGATCACGGCGCAGCCCCAGAGCCAGACGGTGTGTGCGGGTAATACGGCCACGTTCAGCGTGGTCGCCACTGGAACGGGATTGTCCTACCAGTGGCAGGTGAGCACAGACGATGGCAGCACCTGGAGCGACATCAGCGGGGCGACAAGCGACTCGTACACCACCCCTTCGCTGACCGCCGCCGACAACGGTAAAAAGTTCCGGGTGGTGGTCACCGGAACCTGCGGGAGCGTGACCTCGAACGCGGCGACGCTCACGGTGAACACCCCGCCCTTGATCACGGCGCAGCCCCAGAGCCAGACGGTGTGTGCGGGTAATACGGCCACGTTCAGCGTGGTCGCCACTGGAACGGGATTGTCCTACCAGTGGCAGGTGAGCACAGACGATGGCAGCACCTGGAGCGACATCAGCGGGGCGACAAGCGACTCGTACACCACCCCTTCGCTGACCGCCGCCGACAACGGTAAAAAGTTCCGGGTGGTGGTCACCGGAACCTGCGGGAGCGTGACCTCAGATACCGCTACCCTCACAATCCTTGGAGCTGACGTTCAAATCACCAAGACACACAGTCCCGACCCTGTTGTCGCTGGTCGCACGCTTACTTATACCTTACTGATCCAAAACAACGGGCCTTGCAGTGCTACAAATGTGGTGGTGACAGACACGTTGCCGTCAGAAATCACTGAGGCAAAGTATATGGTTAACGGAACTCCTCAGGGGGACTGGACCGGCAATTACACCATCGATACTCTGGAGCCCGGCCTTACAGTGACAATTACGATCACGGGAAAGGTGGCACCTTGGGCGACGGGGACGCTCACAAATACGGCAACGGCAAGGGTTACTTCCGGTACCTACGATCCAGACGATAAAAATAATACAGCTACCTCTACCACCACCGTGGAGATTCAGGCAGATATTTCTGTCACGAAGAAAGTTTCCCCAACCATAGCTAAACCAGGCGATACCATTACCTACACGATCGAGGTGACAAACAACGGGCCTTCCGATGCACCGAACGTGGTGGTTACAGACACGTTGCCACAATACATTACCGGAGCGACATATGAGGTGGACGGAACCGACAAAGGGAACTGGACGGGCAGTTACACCATTGGGCGTATGAAGCCCGGCGACACAGTGACGATTACCATTACCGGAACGGTCTCTTCAGGGGCTTCCGGCACGTTGACCAACACGGTTGTGGTAGAGCTCAAGCCGGCTCAAGTTGGCGGTCAGGCTGGCAATGATCCCGAACCGGGCAATAACGAAGATACAGCAACGATCATCTTTGCTTTCTACACCGGATTTGAGGGTTGGGTGAGCAACGGCCTTTGGTATATCCGCCGGGATAATGGTGGATGCTTCCGCTGCGACAAAATCCAGGGCGAGTACGTCCAGTTCGCTAAACTGGAAGACTGCATTTCCCGCACCTATAACCTCGGAACAAGCCGAGCCTATGGGGTCCTCACCTCCCCGGTAATCCGGCCCCCCGCTGGTGCCACCGGTTGGGTCATGATCTCCATTGACTTCTACCGCCAAGTGGAGAAGGAACGGCCCACGGGAGACTACGACAGAACTTACGTCCAGCTAAGCATCAACGGTGGTTCCTGGCAGACCATTTGGTCCAGAAGCTCACGGAACGGCAGTGAAGAATGCGGAACCATCACCTACGTTATCCAGTCCATGCCGAAGTACTTCCAGATTAGGTTTATCTTTGATTCGGTTGACTATCGCTACAACAACTACAAGGGCTGGGCCATTGACAACGTATGGGCCGCAGTGGTGCCAGTGGGTACGCAGGCCAAAGGCGAGGAACTGCTCGCCGGCGATCTTACTAGCGAGCTCACCGTGATCAACGTTCCAAACCCCATCACCGATGTGCACACCACTACGTTTAAAGTTCTCGGTCCTCTCGCCGATTCCGTGGAGCGTATTCGCGTGCGGATCTTCGACCTTTCCGGGAAGCTCGTGTGGGAAGGTGAGACGGCCGGGAACGCCCTGGAGTGGCACACCACGGACTTCCTCGGCCGCTACCTGGCAAATGGGGTGTACCTCTATCAGGTTCAGGTCTACGTGGGCGGGACGTGGATCACCTCAGATCTTCAGAAACTGGCCATATACCGGTAAAATTAGGACCAATGGACGAGGGAACAGGAAAAGGGGCTGGGGCATCCTAGCCCCTTTTTGTTAACGGGAAAAGGACGATTATGAACCGATGGGTTTTGTGCGTTTTTTTGCTAGCGTTCTTTGGAAGGTGCCTTATAGCTCAGGAGGCTCCTCCGGGGTATGGTGCCGCGGCCCAGTATCGCCTCGGTGTGGGAGCGCGGGCCTTGGGGCTAGCCTGGACGGGTACAGCATTATCCCAAGGTCACGACGCGGTTTATTGGAATCCCGCGGCCTTGCCCGTAAGCGCCAACACGGCTGGAGCAACCCAGGTCTTTCCTTTTGGCGGCCCTGATTCCCTCCTCGGCATCGAGATCCAGTATTTGGGCCTGGCGATCCCTCTGGATCAGGTTGGATTTGGCGCGGGCTGGTTCAATAGCATCGTCCGCGACATTCCCTACACCGACGAGTCCGGAATCATCGGGTATTTCAACTATCAAAGCTCCCTTCTCCTTCTGGGGTTTGGGTTCCGCCGCCAACTGGGCGAGGGCTTAGCCTTGGCTTTGGGAACCACGGCCAAGGTTTATTTCGAACAAATGCTTGCGGGAAGTGCTTTGGGCCTCGGGTGGGACTTGGGCTTCACCTTGGATTTTAAACGTTTTCGCTTGGCCTACGTCTCCCAAGATTTTCTTGGCACCCGATACTCCTGGCGGGGGACAGTCCAACAGCCGGAAGTGGAGGTGCCCTGGGTTCACCGGCTGGGTATCTCCGCGGAGTGGCTGGAAGGAACGCTCCTCACTAGCATCGAAGCGGTCTTTGAGCTACCGAGCTTTTTGTCCCTGCGGGGAGGTTTGGAGTGGATTTTCGGGAAAATTCTCGCTCTTCGCGCCGGATTAAGAGTGGACCGCCAAGCGGATCAGTGGTGGCCCATTTTCACCGCCGGGTTAGGCGTAAAGCAAAGCTGGTTTTCTTTGGATGCGGGCCTTGCCCTCCGAGCCTTACCAGCTGTGGGAGAGCTTTCTACAACCAGTGTTTACGGCCTTTCCTTGGAGCTCAAGCTGTAAAAGCCCGGACATGATGACCAAGAAAACGTGCCACGCGGGATTAGCAAACAAGAAGAAAATCCGCTACGCTAAAGTCGGGTATGATTTCGGCCATGCGTAAGTCGAGCTTTTCAGAAAGGTGGCCGTGACGAACGTAAGCGGTTCCTTAAGGACAGGAGGTAAGTTATGCGGGTCAAAGGGGTAGGCCTTGGGGCAGCGCTTTTTTTGATCTTGGCTAGCCCAGTTTTCGCTTTTGATGCGTATTTTTCCGATGCCGCGGGCAACAAAATCGGCCAGGTCTGGGAAGGAAGTTGGGTCTATGTGGCCGTGCGCGATCCCGCGAAGGGTTCCTGTGGGATTGCCGAATTCCTGGCGGACATTCTCATCTTCGACTTCAAAACCGGAGCCTATATTGAGCAATATGGGGTGACATTCCGCGAACTTGGGGGAATTGGATCGGGTCTCTTCTTCTGGGTAATGGAACCTGGCTCCCTAACGAAAGTAGGGGTTCCCATTGGTTCCCGCTTGGATTACTCCGATATCCCCGAGGGGATGACCCATGTCCTCCAGCCGCAGGGCGTGGACCTTTGGCAAGAAGGGGCTTGGGAATATGTGGATGAGGGAATCCTCCTTGCGGGAACAACGAACGGTAAATACAACTCAAGCCTTCCCGTCCTCGAGCGGGCTTATGATGCCTACCGATTCGGTATCCAAGATATCCCTCAAGGGAATCCGTGGGATCGCTTACCTTGGCAACGGAGGGCTACGAGGATCAACCTGGAAAGCGAGAAGCGCGGAGTGGCCGGCCGCCTGGAAAACATGGATACCCTCGTCCTCATCGTGCGCGACCTCACCGATGAGACGAACATAGACCAGGACCAGATAAAGATCGTGGACACCTCGGCCAAGATTACAGTAACGCCAGCAAAGACACGTTACGGGTGCGTAGCTGGCTGTCAAAGCATTGTGGTGCGCATCGAGGACAGGGACGAAAACCTCAACTGTCACGAAGTGGAGTATGTTCCGTTCTTCGTCATCATTAACCCAGGGAGCTGGAACGAGGATCCCACAGTGGGCCGGGATTTCTGCACCCTTTTGCGCCACGGTGGAGTTACCGAGGACGGAAGCCGCATCCACGAAATCATCCGCTGGTACAACATTTACCGGACTTCGTGGACAATTGATAATTGGACCTACACGACAGGGCGATTCATTGACTATCGCGACGCGCCGTGGGCCAAAAATCTTTCCCGCATGATCCTTCGGGCGGTGTTCTTCGCCGCGGAAACCGGCCCCGATACCGGCGTCTTCGAGCTCAATTTCGGAAATCTTGAGGATTTTCAGGAAGCCCTAGGGCTTTCCCGCAACGACCGCCTTCTCAATGGCTCCACGATCGCCTTCTACTACATTGACCCCAACGATTTCGACGACATGGACCTCACCACCTTAGAGATTGGGGATTTGCCCCATTCCCAAGTTTTCCTCACCGACGCCTGGGGAAGGACCGTGCAAGAGGTGCGTATTGGCTGGGAGGGGCTCTATATCCGTGTCCTCGATGCTGACGCCAATATGGACGCGTGCTGTCAGGACCAGGTGGTAGTGCATATCTGCGATCCCCACGGCGAAGATGACGCCGAGTACATCGTCATTGACGAGGTTTCCAACGACTCCGGGGTTTTCTTCAGCCAGAATGCTATTCCCGTCACGCCCGTATGGGATGCGGTAGGGGGCTATCAGCTTGTCTATGACGACTGGCAGGTCCAGGTCTTCAACGAGGACACCATCTTCGTGAGGTACAACTCCGTTGGGTACAAAAAGGAGCATCTGAACCGGCTGGGTGATGGAGACCCCAATGACTACGAAGCCGCCGCTTTCTTCTTCCCGCCGATGATTGACTACGATATCCTTACTGCCGCGGGTTCTCCGCGTAACCAGTATTGGGACGTTTCCTTCGCGAAAGTGAAAGTTTATGACACCCAGGTTTTCGATGGTTCGACGCACCACATGCGCTTTTTGGATGGAAATTACCAACCGGTGACGGAAATTCCTGTGGCGGGGTCGCTTTACCTGGAGGTCGTCGATCCTGATCAAGATGAGAACCCCCGTCTGCGCGAGCTTATCTTCGGCGGCTGGAACAAGGACTCCGATACCACCGACATCTTTGAAGGTGCCTACGTGCCTGAAGATAGCGCTCCCATTTGGGGCGGTGGGGCTTCGGATGAGAACAACCCTGGTCGCGGGGTTTTGCCTGATTTCCTGGGCCTTCTGCCGACCTCGATAAGCGGGATTCCCGAGACGGTGAAGATCTTTGTGTTCAACGTCCAACGCGGCACCTGGGAGCGCCTGGATCTTCGGGAAACCGGGGTGAATACCGGTGTCTTTCGCTCCACCACGTGTGTTCTTATGGCCGACGCGCGCAACCCCGGTCAGGGTAACCTCGGCTCCAGCCCTGGCGACACCATCATGGCTTTCTACCAGGATCCGAGTAACCACTCCGACGTGGCCATTATCTCAATCAAAGTGAGCCTGGGCGGTGCAGGCAGCATCATCCCGCCGGCTGTTCCCCTCTCCGTAATGTTCGATCGGGCGCAATACAACCCGGGCGATACCCTGACCATCACCGTAACCGACGAGCTCTACCCATATGCCCCGGAAATCACAGGTCCGGAAAAAGTTCTCGTGCTTTTGGATAAAGACGGAATGGAAATCGCCAGCTGGAAAACGCTTCCCGCAGTTCCGGGTGAACCCGGGAAATTCCGGGTAAGCTTTACCCTTCCTGCGACCGTGAAACTTGGCACCCTCACGGCTAAATACACGGATCCCGCGCTTACCATGCGCACAGCCGAGGCCAAAGCCACCGTGGTGGCCAAAGCTCTGCGGGAGGTCACCCAGCTCTTGGTTTCACCCAATCCGTTTTCCACGCAGACCCGTTTTGTGATCGAAACCGATCCGGCGGGCGCGACTGCCGACAAAATCGAAATCACCATTTATGACCTCACTGGAGCGAGGGTGGCCACAGTTTCCGGAAGGAACACGGCCTCCGTGGTTTGGAATGGCGAGAATTTGCGGAACGGCGCCTACATCTACGTGGCCGTGGTGGAAGGGGGCGGCAAAGTCTGGCGGTTCAAAGGCTTTGTGTACATCGAGCGCGAGACTTGCCCCGTCTGTAGGTAGCGAGCTTCTTGAGAAAAAAGAGGGGCCGGGCTAAGCCCGGCCCCTTCTGTTTTGCCACCCCGGTTTACGGTACCCTCACGCTATCGCAGGTCTCAACGTTCCTGTTTGAGTCGTACGTCCAGCCGGTCTTGGTGATGTTCGTCACGCAGAAGGTGAAGATGGTCCCCGACGGTGGCTTGCGCACTTGACCAGACTGGAACGTGACCTTGCCCGTCGCGTCCGTCGTCCCACTCACGGTGGCCGAGGTCGCACCGCTCGGTCACCGTGGCGCCAGCGACCGGCCCTGCGCTGTCCACCACCGTTACTGTGGCGGTGGCGTAGGTAAAGTTCTTATTGAGAACAACGAGCCGCATGTCGATGCTGCTCACCCACATGGGAGTCGGAGGAATATAAGTGTTGATGAACTCCACGGTGACGGTCGCCCCCGCGGTGAGGGAGACCGTGGCGCTCGTCCCGCTCTGGGTCGAGCCGTCGTTCACCTTGTAGGTAACGGAGTAGCCGTCTTTCGGGGTCTTGGTGATCGTGTACGGGCCCGCGGGCAAGCTCGCGAACGTCCGGTCGCCGCCCCCTGCGGGAAGCTGGAAGGTCCCGATCGGCGAGGTTCCGGTAAACTCCCATGCCGTGGTTGGGGCTGGGCCCACCACGGTCTTCCGGACGACCATCGTTCCGGTAGTGGGCGGTGGCGGTGGAGGAGCCGCGGCGGAAGCGGCGTTCACAAGACCGTAGCCGTACCAGGTGTCGCGGCCCGCGGCGCCGAGGTCCGTGGCCGTCTCGATCAGGCGCTGTCGGACCTCGCTATTCGTCTATCCAGGGTTCGCCGCCCACACCAGGGCCGCGGTTCCCGCCACGTGGGGCGAGGCGATGGAGGTCCCGCTCCAGGAGGCATACCCGCCGCCGGGCACCGTGGAGTTGATGGAAACCCCGGGCGCCGCGAGGAGGATCATGCCCCGGCTCCACGTCCCGTCCCTCTTGTGGCTCTTCATGTCGCCTCCTGTCCCTCACTCCCTCAGCAAACGAAACACCCTGCTGCAAGTCCCGAGCTCGCCTGGGCTTGCCTCGTCGGTCTTTGTTCCGTCTGCACCACCTCCTCTGGCCCCCGGTTTCCCTTCCGACCAGGGGGCGTCGTTAGACAGCAAATGTGCACTCTACTCCGACCAGATGGGCTTGGCAGGGGATGGCAGGGCTAGAGTAACGGCCCTATCGCCATCTGCTGCGCGCTGGTTCCGGAAGCAGTAACAGAGTCGTGAAATCAGAGTGAACGCGTCACCGACCTGCGGCGGGAACAGGAAAACGGGTCGCTTCGGGTTCAGGGAGGACGATCCGCTGCCGCGGGGGTACCGCGGCCGCCAGGGGGCCTTGGCGGGGGCGGGGTGAGGAGAGGCAGGGACCCGGGGGTTCCCGCCTTCTGCCTGAACCCGTCGCACCACCGCGCCACAAGCCCATGAACAACATGGGGCCTGGCACGGGCCAGGCCCCACGACCGGATGCCAAACCGCTAGCTAGCGGGTCACCAAGTTCACCCTGAACGGGCCGCCGTCGGGATAAGGATCTACGGAGTCAATGTTGATGTCGTAGCATCCCTGCTTGAGTCCCTTGGTCTGCCAGGTGTAGATCCACATCTTCGCCGCGGCGTCGTAGCGGAGCCCACTTGCGCCGGAGGTCGCCGGAAGCGAGGTCGTCCCGCCCGAAGGCGCCGGGCAGGTGTAGGGACCCTGGATGCTCACCGTCGGTTTCGCATCCGCGCTGTCCTGCGGAACGTTGTAGTAGTCGGTGTACTGCCACTTGATGGGGAAGGTGCTCCCGATCTTGTATTTCCTCCCCGTGGCGTAGGGCGGAAGGAGTCCGTAGAACTTGAGGACAACGCTGTAGGTATGGGTGAGCTTACTTGTGTTCCCCGCGACGTCCTCAGCCGTGACCCTGAAATTGTAGGTGCCGACGGCCGAGGTGTAGATCGGGTCTCCGTTTGCCACAGGCCCGCTGCAGTCTGCGATCCCTGAACCATCGTCACTGCAGGAGTAATCCGCATACACCGGCTCGTTCAGGATGTACTCGGCCCCGTTGGGCGGCGTGGTGATGGTGATTGTGGGCGGGATTGTATCGATCTTCACTTCCTCCTCGTCCGAGCCCTCGTTCCCGGCGGCGTCCTTTGCTGTGACGGTGACCGTGTGGGTGCCCTCGCCCGTCACGCAGATCGTAGCGGTCACATGGGTTGTGCCGAGCCCCTGGATGTTGCTGAGCTCTCCACCCGTGGCCTCGAGGCTCGTGACAGCGACGTTATCCGTGGCCACAACCGTGCCGCAGGCCGGGTCCGTGACGAACCAGCCGTTCTTGCCGTCGGGAGTGAACGTGATCGTGACCCTGGGCGGCTCGGTGTCGCTCGCGGGGATAACGGTGTATCGAACGTTGATGTTCCCTCCCCTAGTCAGTGTGTCGCCCCCGGACTTGTCTCCTGACGCGTCAAAGTGCACAACGTGGTTGAAGCTCCCGACAGCCGTGGCGGTGAGCTGCACACTGGCCTCCGCGTAATCCACGCTGAGTGTGTCGTTGTCCTGCTTGGTCCAGTTCGGCGGAAGAGAGATGGTCCCTTTGGTCACCGTCACCACGAGCGGCCCCGGGCTCCCTTGCTTAGGGTCAAAGGCGACGGTCACCGTCGCGCCGTCGGCAAAGGTGTTTTGACCTTGCTGCTTGCGCAAGATGTAGAGCCGGATCGTGCCCTTAACCGTATTGCCAACGGTGACGGTTCCCAGGTTGAGCGTATCCTCCAGGGGTGGGGGCCCCGTCAGAATATCGCCGTCCCCTTGGAGTTCATCGAGCGGATTCAAACTCCCGCTGGTGTTCCCCGTCATCTGCTTCGTCAAGAGTCCGCAGCCGGCAAGGATGGATCCGGCCAGAACCGCGCTGAGCACAAGCGCAACCCAGCCCCACTTCCAGTACTTCCGCGTGCTCCCCATACCGCCTCCCTTCCTCCCCCTCCGTGAACCAAGAG
>Ga0207433_10009640_pt1 | contig 15309 bp, 16 predicted proteins | sample YelNatPaOPGAMG01_FD_187559 | JGI IMG/M metagenome (GOLD analysis project Ga0207433, IMG submission 187559) | Hot spring thermophilic microbial communities from Obsidian Pool, Yellowstone National Park, USA - OP-RAMG-01 (SPAdes) (version 3) | ecosystem: Environmental > Aquatic > Thermal springs... | reverse complement strand
TTTTTGATGGCAGATTGCTTGCATGAGTGCTTGCAGCCCTGAGGAAAATTGGCTTATATCCATTTTTCTCAAGCTCCATCATTATTCTGGCCGGAGCTCCCGAGCTTCCGGCAATTAAAGGGCCTGGATGAAAGTTCGCTGTGACAATTGCAATATCATCTAAAAGCACGACTGATGAAGTTATCTCTCCCTCTGGGGACAATCTCTCAAGCGCATCCTCTAAAGGCCTTGGATCAGATGACAGGAGCAGGTAAGACAGGGCTTTTGCCGGGTTCTCTCCTCCTATCGATGATACTCTTTCAATTACTTTATATGTGAGAAATAAGGATATGGTTGATGCCAGCAGTGCTATCACAGCAGTTCTTTCATTTATTGAGGGGATAAGAAGGGATGCCATGAACGCGGCTTTTCTTGTTTTCTTGTCCATTATGAAAGTTATCAGGCCTGCAAGATATAGGGAGCTGTAGACAAACTTTGTGAAAATCCTCTCCATCCCAAACGGGAGCATGATAATGTAGGGGATCATCTGCGGGGATATTGATATAAGAGAGGCCCATAGAGATCTTCTGAAGTTCATGAACTTGCTTGAGCCAGTGGAGGAGGCTGTTGCGAAAATCAGGGATAGGAAAAACAGGATTGGCTGAATAAAAGGCTTTTTAAAAGTCATGTTAAGAAACAGCATAAGGAAAAGCATAAATATAGCTAAGATTAAGGCCATGCTAGTGGATCCAAGCGAGAACACCATGCCAGCTCTTCTCTCCACTTCCGTGCTGTCTTCGTTGAATTCCATTACATTCATGCTGGAAACATAATGCTTTTTAAAGACATCACCTCAAGATATACATATAATGTCCAATAAGGGTTGATATCAAAGGTGATGATATTGCCTAGGAGGAAAAGATTTAGTGAGAAGGAGGTTCAGATACTGGAGAAGCTTGTGGACGATGGCAGGATGACATACACGCATATGGCAAAGGAGCTTGGAATGAGTCCTGCTGGCGTGATGAAGAAGGTGAAGAAGCTTGAGAGCTTGGGGATAATAAAGAAGTACACAGCTATAGTGGATCATGCAAAGCTCGGCAAGGGATATAAGTACATAATACTGCTTAAGACAGAGCCGGGAAGGCATAAAGAAGTGGCAAGGAAAATACTTAATGCAATAGAGGACAATGTCCTTGAGATACATGAGATAACAGGCCCATATGATGTTGTGGTTAAGGTTATAGCAGGGGATCAGGTGGAGCTGAACTCAATACTGCAGAGGATACTCGAGATCCCGGGAATAAAGGAGTCGAACACATCTCTGGTGCTGGACACTATAATAGAGAGGATCTCCATAGTTCCAGCTGATCTAAGAGCAAAGAAGATCACAGCTTGATAAACTCACTGCTTAATGCCTCAGCCTTTATTCCCATTTTTCTCAGCTCATCCGCAAACCTCCTGCTCTGTCCATACACTGTCAGCACTATCTCAGGATCCACCTTCATCACAGCCTTTATTAAGCCGTTGAAATCCGAATGAGAGCTCAGACAGAAGCCTTTTGCATCTCCAAAGTCCCTTTTTATGGCCCATCCTGTTGCAACTGCCTTTACTGAGTTCTCTATATTTCTCCATCTGCTGCCCACATACACATACGGTTCATCATGCTCTAGCTGATATCTAAGGTCGAAGTAGTTCAGATATGCCTCGCTTGCTCTTGCGACCTTGCTGGAGACGACAACAGGCAGATTTGTCAGCTTGTTCAGCAGATATATTATCTCCTGAGATTTTCCTATTGTATAAGCGCTTATCATTGGGATTAATCTGTTTTTCACAGAGTCAGCCACCCATTTGATCAAATTCATCCTAACCTCATCTTGGCTCGGAAATATGTACTCAGGAGATCCGTATGTGGCCTCTATTATCAGGATATCTGCCTCCTGAAGATCAGCGGGTCCCTCCACAGTAAGGCCTCCTCCGACGTTTATGTCCCCTGTGTAGAGTATTCTGGGACCATCATGCTCTATGAGATACATCGTGGAGCCGAGTATGTGCCCTGCCACTAGAGGCGTCACCTTCATCCCATGAAGATCATACTGAGAGTTGAACTCCATTGCATTCACTTCATCAGCCCCATAAAAGTAGGATAGAATCTCTGCTGTTGCCCTGCTAGCGAAAACTGTGCACCTTGGATTCCTTATATCTTTTGGCACGTGATCATAATGAGCATGCGATATTAACACGGCTGAACCCTCTTCTGTCGTAATTGGATCAAGCAATATCCTTCTATCTCCCTCAATTTCTATGCCATTCCCCAACCTTATCCTCATCAAGCTGTACTGCAGGTTCTGAATTTAACCTCTTAGGAGGAATCCTAAGAACATTTTATATACGGCTGTGCAACATTCTTTATGGACATAAGAGTCCTGTACCCTCTCAGAACTTACTTGGTTGTCTCGGGTGTTGACAAGCCTAATGTCATGGCTGCTGATTGGGTAACCCCTCTTAGCTTTGATCCTCCTCTTCTCGGCGTCTCAGTATCAAAGAAAAGGTACAGCTACAGCCTGATAAAACAGTTCGGGGAGTTCGTAATAGCCGTGCCGACAGCAGAAATTCTTGAGGATGTGTGGAAAGCTGGAAGCCTCTCCGGCAGGAATATGGACAAAATAAAAGCTCTTTCAATAACTTTAATGAAGTCGAAAGTTGTATCAGTGCCGAGCATAAGAGAATGCATAGCAAACATCGAGTGCAGGCTCCTGAAAGAGATAGACGCAGGAGATCATCAGTTCATAATCGGTAAGATAGAGCATGTGAGCTATGACAAAAGAGTATTCCACGATGATATGCCCGATTTATCCGTGAGATTTCTGCTTCATCTCGGCAGGAACAAGTTCACCACAACTTCCTCAAACATGCTAATAGCAGGGGATGTTTAGCAAGATTTATATATAAGTTATCCATAGGTTAATTCACGATGGGAAGAAGGGAATGTGAGCTACTGAGAATAGCATATGAGGAATGGCCTGAGAGAATTTCCATAAGCGAGGTGTCAAAGAGACTTGAAATAAGCAAACCAGCTGCTATAAAGCTCCTTAGATCAATGGAGGGGAAGGGATTGGTCAAATATAGATACAGAGGGGAGTATAGGTTGACTGAGAAGGGGAGAAAAGCAGCATCCGAGGTTCTGAGAAAGCACAGGATAATAGAGGCATTTCTCTTTCAGCTGGGAATGGGGGCAGATGAGGCATGTTGTGAGGCATCTAGATTCGATCTCTTCATGAGTAGAAAGGTTGTTGAGAGGATCTGTGATGCAATTGGAAGGCCTAAAATGTGCCCTCATGGAAAGATAATACCTGAGGTGAGATCATGAGGAAGTTTATCCTTCTCATTCTCATGTTGTTGATATTAACCCCTTTAAGTCTGAAAGCAGATGAGAAGATAAAAATAGTGGCAACAATACCTCCCCTAGCCTCTATAGCAAGGGAGATAGCTGGAGATAGAGCAGAAGTGTACTATATAATCCCGACAAATAGCGATCCTCACCAGTACTCCCTCTCCCCAGGGGATGTCTCGTTGGCGGAGAGCTCCAATCTGTTCATATCAGTTGGCACAGAGCCATTTATAAAAAAATTAAATGTGAGGAGAGCTCTCTCATGGGATGACTGGATAAAAGCCGGAATAGTAGTGAAGGATGACAATCCGCACTATCTGTGGCTTTATCCAGAGAATGCTGTTAAGATAGCTGAGACAATAGAGAGAAAACTTGAAGAGATAGATCCTCTGGGGAAGGACTACTACAGGGTGAATTTGGAGAAGTTCAAGGGGAGCATAAAGGAGCTCATGTCATGGATATACAGCTACACCTCCAATATAAGGGGAAGCTGTGTGCTTCTAGCAGGATCCCATTTCTCTCCTATTGCCGATGTTATGGGGCTAAAGGTGGCCGGCATACTGATAAGGGGTGAGGGAAAGCTTCCAAGCCCTGAGGATCTTAAGAGCTTCGAGGAAAATGGGACAAGAAATAATGCTAGGGTAATAATTGTTCTAGCAACTCAGAAGGAAAGCGATGAGGGAAGGCTTGCTGAAACAGTATCTTCTGATACTGGAATCCCCATAGCCTATGCCTACGGCGTAATGTTCTCAGGAAACGACACATACGAGGAGTTCATCAAGTACACAGTGGCTGGGATAAAGGCAGCGGTTGAGTCCTCAAGGCCCACTGGAAAACAGGATTATCTATGTCCTGTTGCTGTAATTGTCCTTCTTGCAGCGCTGGTGATATCATGGGTGAGATGGTTAAGTTCTCGGAAGTGACGGTAAGATATGGGAACAATGTGGCATTAGAAAGAGTTTCCTTTGAAGCTGAGGGTCCATCTCTTGTTGTTGTAGTTGGACCGAATGGATCCGGAAAGACAACTCTCTTGAAGGCCTCGCTTGGCCTTGTAAAAGCAGAGGGAGAGATAAAAGTACTGGGAATGGATGTCAGAGAGAATTTGAAGGAGATAAGGAGATCCGTTGGTTATGTCCCTCAGATGGAAAGAATAGATCCATCCTTTCCCATTCTTGTTAAGGACATTGTTATGATGGGAAGAACTGCCAGAAGAGGTGCAGGAAAGCCTTTCAGCGATCATGATGTTGAGATCTCTAAAAGAGCTCTGGAATCAGTCGGCCTTATCGACAAGTGGGATGAACCATTCAGCCATTTGTCCGGTGGTCAGCAGCAAAGAGTGTTGATAGCCAGAGCTCTTGCCTCCGAGCCAAGGCTTCTTCTCCTCGATGAGCCCCTGACAGGTGTGGATAAGGCATCTCAGGAGGAGATAATAGAACTTCTAAAAAACGCTGTGAGATCAGGAATAGGAGTTGTTATGGTGACTCATGACATCAATCCGGTTATTGAAATCACGGATTATGTCCTTCTGCTGAACAGAAAAGTGATAGCATTCGGCAAGCCAACTGCTGTGATAGAAAGAGAGAAGCTGATTGAGACCTTTGGAGGAAGAGTTGAGGTTGTGAGGATGGGGCCTGTATGTTACGTGATAGGGAGTGATGCTCATGTCGGCAGGAGCTCTTGATGTCCTTTTATCTGGATTCATGCTCAGAGCTCTCCTAGCAGTTGTGATATCCTCAGTTTTATCTGCTGTTATAGGATCCTTTGCTGTTGTCAGAGGTCTATCCACAATGGGTGCAGCTGTAGCGCATGCAAGCTTAGCGGGTGCTCTTCTTGGCTTTCTTCTGGGAAGAAATCCAACTTTTGGTGCCCTTTTTCTCAGCACATTATTTGCTGTTGCTGCTGCTTACAGCGGGGAGAAATCGAAAAGAATGGATGTTGTCCTTGGAGTGGCTTTTGGCTTCTCAGCAGCGATAGCAGCCCTTTCTCTTTCGATGACAAGGGAATACACGGTCACAGCATATACCTATCTCATAGGTGATGTGCTCGGGGTCTCTTGGAGCGATGTTATCATTCAGTTGTTGTTCTCCTCGGCATCCCTTCTAATAATCTACCTTTTCTACAAGGAGTTCAAGTTCATATCCTTTGATATGGAGGCAGCTGAGGCAATGGGTCTCAGGGTGAGGCTCTATCACTATATGATGGTGGTTCTTCTTGCAGTGGCCACTGTGGTGGAGCTGAGAGTAGTGGGCTCCATTTTAGCAGTTGTGTTCCTAGTTGCCCCAGCGGCATCTGCTATAGAGCTTGCAAGAAGCATGGAAAAGGTGATAGTGCTATCTGTGTCAATAGCTTTGGCTGCATCACTATCTGGGATAATGCTGTCCATATTTGCCAATGTCCCGACGGGTCCAACAATAGGGATAATAACATCCCTCACATATCTACTTGTTCTGCTAATTTCTCATAACAAATAATAGTGCTTTTTAGTATTATAGCTGACAGCTAAGATTTTGCTTCTCAGTCTTAATTTTTAACTGCTAAAACTCTTAATTCACCTTATTTGGCTGATTCAATAATCAGTATATTAAAACTTTCTAAACTACTTGCATGAATATTTCTTAGCAACATTTCCAATCTTATAACCAAATTTAAAACTTTATGTAAATAAAAGTAATTTTCTATCCCACTTTTTTCTGAGAAAAATTTAAATAGTTAACCTTGCCTGCACAAGGCCAAGGAGGTGCTTCCATGGGTGACCTAGTTTGGCTCCTCTAGAAAACTGTTTCTGTCTAGTCTGAGGCCTTTTGCCAAAATAGATGGTATGGAGGTCTTCCTCGTCCCTCTATCATGCCTTCTGCCTCATGAGCATGTGAGAAGCTACAGGGCAATGGAGATAAGAAGGAACATCGAGGAATCAGCTGTCTTCAAGAGGCCCATAGTTGTCGACAGGGAAACTGGCACGATACTGGATGGACACCACAGGTTCACAGCTGCAAAAATAGTTGGACTCACAAGAATACCTGCATTTCTCGTAAAATATACCAGTGCTGAAATAGAGGTAGTTGGCTGGAAGGATCCAGTGACAAAAATGGATGTGCTGAGAGCAGCTCTGAGCGGGAGATTGATGCCACCAAAGACATCAAGGCACCTTCTTCCATTCGAGCAGGAGAGAGTTGATCTCCCCCTTGAGGAGGTGAGAGAATGATATATGTGAGAGAAGGAAATATACCTAAAAAATGGTATAATATAGTCCCAGATCTCCCTTACTTCCCTCCCTACAAGCTTCCAAACGGGGAGGAGGTGAGGGAGGAGCACCTTTACAGGATATTCCCGAGGGAGTGTGTGAGACAGGAGTTCTCCAAGGAGAGATATATAGACATACCGGAGGACTTAATGGAAGCATATGAAAGAATAGGAAGGCCAACTCCGCTCTACAGAGCAAGAAGGCTTGAAAAAGCTCTTAAGACTCCTGCTAGGATATACTACAAGAGGGAGGATCTTTCCCCAACAGGAAGCCATAAGACGAACACAGCAATAGCTCAGGCCTACTATGCGATGAAGGAGGGGGTGAAGAGGTTGACAACAGAGACAGGAGCTGGACAATGGGGATCAGCTCTTGCATATTCCACCGCTATGATGGGCATAAAAGCGCTGATATTCATGGTAAGGGTCTCATATAACCAGAAGCCATACAGAAAGTACGTGATGAAGATGTATGGAGCGGATGTGGTGCCTTCTCCGAGCGAGCTGACAGAGTTCGGAAGAAGGCTTCTGAAGGAGAACCCGGATCATCCAGGATCCCTCGGTGTAGCGATAAGCGAAGCTCTAGAAGCAGCATTGAGCGATGAAAACACCAAGTACTCGCTGGGAAGCGTGTTAAATCATGTCCTAATACATCAGAGCATAATAGGACAGGAGGCAATGGAGCAGCTGAGCTCAATAGGGGAAAAGCCTGACGTGCTTGTTGGCTGTGTTGGAGGAGGAAGCAACTTCGCAGGTCTGACATATCCATTTATAGGGAGAATGCTGAGAAAGGAGTGTGAGAAGATGGATGTGATAGCAGTAGAGCCCACAGAAGTTCCATCAATGACAAAAGGTGAGTACAGGTACGATCATGCGGATGCAGCTGCCATGACCCCGCTGCTAAAGATGTTCACCCTAGGCTACAACTTTGTTCCTCCTCCGATATACGCAGGAGGTCTCAGGTATCACGGCTTAGCTCCTTCCCTCTCAGTTTTGGTGAAGGAGGGTATTGTAAAGCCTGTCGCAATAGACCAGAAGGAATCCTTCTCTGCTGCAAAGCTGTTTGCTGAAACCGAAGGATTGATACCAGCTCCTGAGACATCTCATGCAATAGCTGCTGTTATAAGGAGGGCTGTGGAGGATAGAGAGAAGGGAGAGGAGGAGGTGATATTGTTCAACTACTCAGGCCATGGGCTTCTTGATCTAGAGGGATATAGAGTAGTTCTCTCCCTCTGATTTTTCTCTCAACTTTTTTGAACTAAACAGACATGATTATATAGGCGAAAAGTAGAGTTTGCTATGAGAGCACTTAGCATATTCCTTTTGGTTTTGCTCCTGTTTGTAGCAGGATATCTTCTTTATCCATACCTGCAGAGTGGTTATTTCTCAGGATATCCTGCTGAGATCGGCCTTAAGACGTATACGGCTTCTGAAGCCGTAAGAGCACCGCCATCTCCCCAGCCATCCCCAGCACCTCAGTTAGTTGCTGAAAAGGGCACACCTGTATCCTCGGGCCAGACAGCATATTTAGGCACAAGGCAGATATCATACACAGCCTCTGTTGAAATTGAGGTAAACAACACAAACTATGCAGCAGCTAGGATCTCTCAGATAGCTCAGCAGCTATCAGGCTATGTTTCATACATGTATGTGGGAAATAGCTCAGCTCAGATCACAGTTAAGGTGCCTCAGGAGTATCTGCAGAGCTTTCTTGATCAACTCTCATCAATAGGAAGGGTTCTTCAGAAATCCATGACAGCAAATGACGTGACAGATCAGCTTGTAGATCTTGACACTAGGATAAGAAATCTCCAAGCAGAGGAGTCAAGGCTTCTGAAGCTATACGATATGGCAAAAGATGTGGGTGAGATAATACAGATAGAGGACAGATTAAGCCAGGTCAGGTATCAGATAGAGATGCTTCAAGCTCAAAAGACAAACATAGAAAGAATGGTTCAGTATGCAACTGTGCAGATATCCCTCACTATTCCAGCTAAGCCCCAGCCTGAGGATCACTGGAAATGGGTGATAAATGTGGCATCTAGGGCATTCTGGGGTGCAATTGCACTAATAGCAATAGCTATAGCTGGAGGACTCCCTCTGGCTCTGGTTGCATTGGCGGCATATGCCGTTTACAGGCTTTACAGGAGAAAATCTCAGAAAGCATGATACAGTTTATGCTGAATCTCTTTCTTGGGAAAACGAGCGAACTTTCAGTATTCTCAAACTACAAAGAAGGGAATTATCTGTTAGATGAGCTGAAGAAATAAATTCATTGAGCCAAGAAATCTTTCTAAAATTCAGAGACTCTCACGCTGGGGCAGAGCTACACTATTATGTCCTCCACTTTCCCAGTTTTTGGATTGAATGCCTTTATCTCCTGTCCTTTCTTCTCCTTTGGAACTATAGCTATAAATCTGGAGGGGGTTGAAGTCGGTATTAGAAAGTACTCCTCCACCTTCCCGTCGTCCCTAGCAAGGACAAGTTTCACCTTGTCCTCGGTTCTCTTTCTGGTCTCAGGATCCAAATATTCTATTATTGCGAATTTTCCCCTTGCTACTAGGGATCTCAGCTCCCTTTTTCCCTTCTTGCTTACGGTTATTGCCTCCTCAATCTCCATATGCCAGAAAATTCCTGCTTCATATATAACGTTTTATCTTATAAGAAGATAAAAAACGATTGACAAAAAGTATTATAACAAAAACTCACTTAGATGTTTATTCTCCTGCTCTAAAGAAATTTTTCCATCTTTTTTCTACCAAAAATTTTCTTAAGAATATCCCTGAGTTTCAGCCTCAAGTCTTTTTATTTATCAATACAACTTCTTTATTACAAATAAATTTTTTAGCGAATAGGAACTTTTCTATACTCTCCTTCTTTTCTGGAAGAAATTTTTTCTAAAGTTGCATTTAAGGTAAAGTTTATAAGCTTTAGTTCTTAATGAAATCAAGTGATCATAATGGGAGGTCAGAAGGTCTCCAGGAGGGATTTTATCAAAATAATGGGCCTGGGATCTATTTTCTCCATGATAAGCCTGACAATGAGAACAAATGCCTTCTCCTTCGGTGACATAATTGATGTTAAGGGCTCTGGAAGCGGGGATATAGAGATTCTCAGAAACAGCGAGAGTCCGGATGCCATAAATGTTATATGGTTCGAGGGCCAGAGTTGTACTGGAGACTCAATAGCACTGCTTGATGCAGTCAGGCCATCTGTAATTGATGTGATAACAGGAACTGCTGAGATAACAGGAGAAGTTAACCTGAGGTATATGGATGCTATAATGCCAGAATGGTCATCTGCAGCCCTACAAATTCTGGAAGATGCTATCTCTGGAAAATATGATCCATATGTCCTCGTTTTGGAAGGAGCTTTTCCGATAGATGAGGAAGCAGGCGGTCCAAGATATTCTGGTATGTTTGGTTATTCAGGAGAGACAGAAAAAGGACCAAAGACATTTCTTGACTGGTTAAGGGGCCTCATTTCCAGAGCTGTTGCCGTTGTATCAACTGGAACCTGTGCTAGCTATGGCGGAATACCTGCTGATTCTGTAAAGGAAGTTCCAGCAGAATACAGCGATTTTATAGAGTCATTTAGAAGAGTTGGAACAAGTTCAAGTCCAACAGGGGCAACTGGTTTCTTTGGTGATCCTATAAGAGGTTACAAAGGGCTTATAGATATTCTTCCATCTGACATAACAGCTCCATACAAAAGGTTCTTAGAAGGTGCAAAGTTAGAACCAGGAGAGGTGAGAGCAGATATAAAACCAGCTATAGCTGTTCCAGGATGTCCTGCAAATGGGCAAGCCCAGATAAGAGCACTTGGGGTTTTAATACTATGGGCTAGAGGTGTTTTACCACCTCCTCCTCTTGACAGATATTACAGGCCAGTCTGGATATACGGTAGAACGACGCATGAGCAGTGTCCCAGGGCTGCCTCTTATGCAGTTGGGGAGTTCAGGGAGTACGTCGGTGATCCCAGCTGGGAGTGCCTCTTCAGAGTGGGATGCAAGGGTCCTGTTTCAAACTGTCCTTGGAACAAGGAGGGCTGGATCCTCGGTATTGGTGGTCCAACTAAGACTGGAGCTCCCTGCATAGCCTGCACAATGCCCGGCTTCTCCGATGCATATGAACCGTTCTTTGAGCAACTAAGGGAGCTTCAGCTAGGCCCACCGATTCCAAAACTGGATATTGGAAGAAGCACTGAGGCGGCTGTGGGCATAGGGACTGCTATGCTGGCTGGCGCTGGACTGGCATATGCCCTAAAGGAGAAGGAGAGGAGGTGATGTCATGAGCATGAGAAAGATCGTAATAGAGCCCATAACTAGGATAGAAGGCCATCTTGGAGCTGTAGTTGATGTTGATGAGGCAACTAGAACTCCTAAAGATGCCCATGTTTTCGCAACAATGTTCAGAGGATTCGAGGTGTTCCTTAGGACCAAGCCTCCTGAGGATGCTATAGCAATAACATCTAGGATCTGTGGAGTGTGCGGTGCGAGCCATTCCAACGCATCCATGCATGCTGTTGACATGGCTTATGGAGCAGTTCCTCAGCCCTTAGGCGTTCTTCTGAGGAACATGGGCTTCCTGATGACAGATCACCTATATGATCACTCCATAATACTCAACATACTTGGAGGTCCCGACTACAGCAGCCTATATGTGAAGAAGCTAACGCCAATGGTCTATCAAGAGGCTCAGGAGACTCTCAGCCCGAGAAGAGATATACATGGATTTACAAGAATCTCAGATATAATGGATGGATTTTTGCCTGTTGCTGGAAAGATATGGAATCTGACTGTCAGATATCAGAGGTTTGCAAAAGAAGCTGGTATAATGATATACGGAAAGCATCCGCATCCATCCACGATAATACCCGGCGGTATAGCCACGGATCTGACAAATCCTGATTCTCTGATAGTAGGCTATACCTTCAGGCTGAATCTCCTGACTGCTTGGGTTAAATACGTCTATGCCATATGGGAGGATCTGGTCTGGTTCTACGAAGAGGTTGTAGGTTATAGGGATCAGGGCAAGACCTATGATAAGCCTAACTATGTAAGCGGTGGTCTATTTGATGATCCAGAGGCCTATTCCAGCCTTAGCTCTGAGCCAGAGGAGTTCTACAAGGGAATGGATGAGGTCGCCCTGAAGAGAGGGATAAAACCCGGTATAATGATAAACGGGGAGTTAGTATCAACAAGCTACAAGGAGATAAATGTCAGCATATCCGAGGATGTGAAGACCTCGTTCTACGAGGAGTGGAGCACGCTATTCACAGATAAAGACCCGGAGGGAACCCCTCTGCTCTGGGGAAAGGCAAATCCAGTGCACCATCCTTGGAACAAGACGACAATACCGAGCCCGCAGCCTAGGGACTTCTCCAAGAAGTACTCATGGGTTGCAGATGTGAGGCTTGTCTGGAAGGATGGAACCATAACACCGTTTGAAGTAGGACCTTTAGCAAGACTTACTGTAACGGCATATCAGCCAAGCGATTTAGGTCCAGGAAATGGCATACTAAGAGTGGATCTTCCAAAGAGCGGTGGTGCCACAGATCTCCCAGAGAGTGTGTCATATCCTATGACCCTTGCGTGGAGAGCTCCTGCCTACTCAACTACAATGCAGAGGCTCTTAGCGAGGGCATTCAGCATGGTAATTCACGCATCTCACGGTTGGCAGAGCATAGTTAAAGCAGCTGAGCTCATAAGAAGCGGTAAGGTAGCTACATCCAAGCCATGGAAGGCTCCAAGCAGGAGAACTTTTGGAGTTGGGTTCACAGAGGCACCTAGAGGAACCGTGAGGCATTGGGTTGTGCAGGAGGGAGGAAAAATAGTGAACTATCAGATACATGCTCCAACTACAGGAAATGCATCTCCAAAGGATGAATACGGAAGGGCTCCATTCGAGATGAGCTTGCTTAATTCGAAGGTAACGGAGGAGGTTGGTCCAAGTGAATGGCAGGGCCTTGATTATGTGAGGGCAATAAGAAGCTTTGATCCTTGCATAGCTTGTGCAGTGCATGTCAGGCTAGGATCTAGGGAGATCTACAGGCCCCTGTTCTAAGGGTGACTGGAAATGGAGTGGAAATTAAGCAGGAGAGAGTTTCTAAAAAGCACTGGCTCATTTCTAGTATCTCTTCCTCTTATCAACACATTTGGAAGCTACAGCAGCAGTAATAAGAATGATCCGGATGAAATGTACGGCTTTCTGGTGGATGTCTCTAGATGTATAGGATGTGGAGATTGCCAAGCTGCCTGTAAGATAAAAAATAACCTACCTGTTAGTTCTGATCTTCCATATGAAAGAAATGAGAGATCCTACTGGGACAACTACTCCACTCTCTCTGCCTACACTTGGACGAGGATAAGATCGAAAAAACTTGTCAAGGACGGGAAGGAAATAGTGAGGTTCATCAAGGAGCAGTGCATGCACTGCATAGACCCAGCTTGTGCCTCGGTTTGCTTTGTTGGAGCCCTCTACAAGACGCCGGAAGGTCCAGTTATATACAGAGCTGATAGGTGCGTTGGCTGCAGGTATTGCGTTTACGCATGTCCTTGGGGGGTGCCGAAGTGGCAGTATGACAAACCATTTCCATTTATACAAAAGTGCAATATGTGCTACGATAGAGTCATAGAGGGGAAAAAGCCTGCATGTGTTGAGGCCTGCAAAGTTGGTGCTCTCACATTTGGCAAGAGAAAAGAGCTGATAGAGGAGGCAAAAAGGAGAATATCTAAAGGAGGCTATGTTAATTACATATATGGTGAGGAGGAGGCAGGAGGAACTTGTGTGCTCTACATATCAGATGTTCCCTTTGATGAGCTTGATTTCAGAAAGGTGATGAAGTTCAGCTATCCGGAGCTAACACAGGCATACCTAGGAAATATGCCGATAGTCATACCTTCCCTATTTGTGGGGCTCCTTGGTCTATATCTGTATAGCAGGAGGAGGCAGGAGGTGAAAAGATGACTGCATCAAAGTCCTTCCTCATATGGACATCAGCTCTGATTCTGGTGATAGCATTCGGGGCTTATGGTGCATTTCTAAGGCTGACGGTTGGGTTTAAAGTCACTGCTCTGAACGATTACTACCCTTGGGGGCTTTGGATAGCATATGATGTGCTGACAGGGATAGCTCTTGCAGCAGGATCCTTCTCCCTAGCATTTGGAGTCTACATAATAAATAAGAAGAAGTTTGAGCCCCTCCTGAGACCAACTCTCCTCACATGCCTGCTGGCATACTTAACTACAGCTCTAGGGCTCATTATAGATATAAACCAGCCAGCTAGGTTCTGGCATCCGATGTTCCCGTTGTTCTTCCAGCCTCACTCCGTGCTCTTCGAGGTGTACTGGTGTATATCCCTGTACATAATAATACAATTAATAGAGTTCTCACCTATAGTGGCCGAGAAGCTCAGGTGGAAATGGTTCTACACTGTTATAGAGAGCGAGAAAGTGATGGTGCCTCTAGTTATGGTTGGGATAATAGTTCCAACATTACACCAATCCTCCTTGGGAGGCCTCTTCCTGATAGCCCCAGATAAAGTGCACCCTCTGTGGTATTCCCCCATACTTCCGATACTATTCTACATATCAGCACTTGCTGCAGCCCCTGCGATGATAATAATAGAGTCCAACATATCCTCTAGGGTACTGAACAGAGGGCTGGAGCTCGATCTCCTCTCCTCGTTGGGAAGAGCTATGAGGTACATACTGCTTGTGTACGTGGCAATAAGGTTTGTGGATCTTGCTGCTAGAGGGGCATTGTCCTACATAGGCGATGCAAGGTCCTTGTTCTTCTTGGTGGAGATCCTAATTGGATTCATAGCTCCATTGCTCCTGCTGTTGCCAGAGAAATTCGTTAAATCAGGAAAGATTCTGCTGTTGGCATCAATATTGGTTGTATTCGGAGTCATAATGAACAGGTTTGATGTTCTTCTGACAGCATGGCTCTATCCGCCTTCAGGTGCAATATACTTCCCGACATGGGCTGAGATCTCAGTAACGGGCATGCTTGTAGCCCTTGAGGCCCTAGCTTTCACGCTTGCTGTGAAGTATCTGCCGATATTTCCGGAGATAAAAAGGGAACATGCCTGATATAGTTGTGCTGGGAATTGGAAATCAGTACGCTGGAAATGACAGTGCTGGGGTGGTTGTAGCTAGAATGCTCAGGGAAAAACTACCTCCTTCTATAACTGTCATGGAGTGCTCATCTGCATTCGATGCTCTGATGAACTCCCCTGATTGCAGTGTAATGATAATAGTTGACTCCTTTCTGTCAGAAAATCCCGGCAGTCTCCTAATAGAGACTCGTGAGAGGAAAAATGAGGAATATGAGACATTTCAGATAGATCCGCATGATATCGATGTGGATAAGCTCCTGAATTTGCTTTGGTTCTTCAAGAAATCCCTTAAAAAGATATTATTCATCGGGATAGGAGTAAATGAAATAGATTTAGGCGAGAATATAGCTCCGGCTGTCTCCAGTGGGATAGATGTGGCTGTTAGCTTGATAATGAACGAGATAAACAGGCTTAGTGGAAAGTAAAAACTCTTCTACTTTTTTAATTCAGAACTTCCTTAAAAGAATCTATATAATTTTACAAAATATATAAAAACAGAGACATTAAAGTTTTTAGTAGAATATTTCCAAAGAATTCATTGAGGGGTCATTTAGAGATTTCTTATCCTCTCCAAAAGG
>Ga0207433_10009630_pt1 | contig 15320 bp, 15 predicted proteins | sample YelNatPaOPGAMG01_FD_187559 | JGI IMG/M metagenome (GOLD analysis project Ga0207433, IMG submission 187559) | Hot spring thermophilic microbial communities from Obsidian Pool, Yellowstone National Park, USA - OP-RAMG-01 (SPAdes) (version 3) | ecosystem: Environmental > Aquatic > Thermal springs... | reverse complement strand
ACTGTGACGGCCAGGTGCTGGTGATCCAGGACATGCTGGGCATCACCCGCGGCAAGCGCCCCAAGTTCAGCAAGGATTTCCTGTCCGGCCACGATTCTGTGGCCGCCGCTATCGAGGCTTACGTGGCCGACGTGCGCAGCGGGGCCTTCCCGGCACCCGAGCATTGCTTCGCCTGAGGGTTGCATGCAGACCGTACAAGACGTTCCCGCCCTGCGTGCCGCGATCCGCGGCTGGCGCGCCCAGGGCCAGACGGTGGGCCTGGTGCCGACCATGGGCAACCTGCACGCCGGACACTACTCGCTGATCAAGCTGGCGCGAGCGCGTGCGGATCGGGTGGTGGCCAGCGTGTTCGTCAATCCAACCCAGTTCGGCCCGAACGAAGATTTCGAGCGCTATCCACGCACGCTGGCGCAGGACCAGTCCGGCCTTGCCGAGCACGACTGCGACCTGCTGTTCGCGCCCGAGGTCTCCACCATGTACCCCTACGGGGCGCAGCACAGTGTCAGCCTGCATGTGCCGCAGATCACCGACACGCTTGAGGGAGCGCACCGGGCGGGCCATTTCGATGGCGTGGCGACGGTGGTATGCAAGTTGTTCAATCTGGTGCAGCCGGATCTCGCCGTGTTCGGGCAGAAGGATTTCCAGCAGCTGAAGGTGATCGAGCGCATGGTGCGGGACCTGTCGCTGCCGGTGAAGGTGGTGGCGGCCCCCACGCAGCGCGCGGAGGATGGCCTGGCGCTGAGTTCGCGCAACCAGTACCTGTCTGCCGGGGAGCGCGAGCTGGCGCCGCAGATCCGCGCGTTGCTGCTGCAGATGCGGGAACTGGTCGGTAAGGGCCATGCGTGGCGGGTGGTCGAGCAGGCGGCGATGTCGAAGCTCGAGCGTGCAGGATTCACGCCGGACTATGCGGCGATCCGCCGCGCGGCCGATCTGACCGAACCGGCCGACGGCGAGCGCGAGGGTTTGGTGGCTCTGATTGCGGCGCGCCTCGGCAGCACCCGGCTGATCGACAACTTGCTGTTCGACTGACGCGGCCCCATGTCGGGCTTGACGGCCCCGTGTTGCGACGCAATGTCGGGGGTTCGATAATGTGCGTCTGTGCAGGCGGTTCCTGCAGGTAAAGAAGTCATGCATCTGAACATGCTCAAGGCGAAGATCCATCGCGCCACGGTCACCCATGCCGAACTGCACTACGAAGGCTCGATCGCCATCGACGGCCTGTTGCTGGACGCCGCGGGCATCCGCGAGTACGAACAGATCCACGCGTGGGACATCGACAACGGCCAGCGCTTCGTCACCTACGCACTGCGTGCCGAGGAGGGTTCGGGCATCATTTCGGTGAACGGCAGCGCCGCGCGCAGCGTGCAGAAGGGCGACCTGATCATCATCGCCGCGTTCGCGCAGCTCAACGAGGCCGAACTGGAGAAGTTCCAGCCGACCTGCGTCTACATCGCCGCCGGCGAAGGCAATCGCATCAGTCACACCAACCGCTCGATCCCGAAGCAGATGGCGGCTGCCTGACCGCGGCGGCCGTCAGGGCGCCTGCACGACGGTGTCCTGGCGGAACATGGCCTTCCATGTCCCGGCCTGATGTCGCCAGATCGTGCTGCTGCGGGTCAGTCGTTCGGCCAGGCGCAGGGTGTAGGTGAGCAGGTAGACGTGCGGCGCCAGTTCGCGGCAGTGGAAAGGCGGCGTTCCCAGTCCGACTCGTCCGGTTGCTGCGCGCGGCGTGCCAGTAGGTTGGCTCGGCTGTAGCGCCGGCCGCACGCGCCGATTTCCCAGCCGTCGTCCACCGGCATCTGCTCGTGGTCGACGCAGGCGTCGTCCGATACAGGTGGGTGGACGATCGGCTCGAGCCGGCGCAGCTCCTCGAGCACACCTGCCGCGTGCGGCGATATGGGCAGGTCGGGTTGGTGTCCGGCGGTCATCGCCGGCTCGTTTTTTCGGCCTGTCGGCGCAGCGCCCAGGCCACATGTTCGCGTACCAGCGCCGAGGCATCGTCGGCCCGTGCGTTGAGTGCCTCGATCACCTCTGGCGAGGCCGGTGCATTGCCCAGTGCCACGGCGATGTTGCGCAGCCAGCCCTCATGGCCCGTGCGGCGTATCGCCATGCCCTCGGTGCGCCGCAGGAACTCATCCTCGCTCCACGCGAACAGCTCCACCAGCCTGGCACCGTCCAGTTGGTGGCGCGGCGCGAAGTCGGGTTCGCGCGTCTCCTGCGCGAACTTGTTCCAGGGACAGACCAGCTGACAGTCGTCGCAGCCGAAGATGCGGTTGCCGAGTGGCGCGCGCATATCTTCCGGGATCGCCCCCCTGAGCTCGATCGTCAGGTAGGCGATGCAGCGGCGTGCGTCCAGCCGGTAGGGCGCGACGATGGCCCGGGTAGGGCAGATATCGATGCAGCGGCGGCAGCTGCCGCAGTGTGCGCTGGCGGGTTCGTCGACGGGCAGCGGCAGGTCCGTGTAAAGCTCGCCGAGGAAGAAGTACGAGCCGGCACGGCGGTTGATCAGCACCGTGTGCTTGCCGATCCAGCCCAGCCCCGCGTTGCGTGCCAGGGCCTTTTCCAGCACCGGTGCCGAATCCACGTAGGCACGGTAGCCGAAGTCGCCGACCACGGCGTGGATGCGTCCGGCCAGCTTCTGCAGGCGGTTGCGCATCAGCTTGTGGTAATCGCGGCCGAGCGCATAGCGCGCCACGTAGCCGCACTCGCTGTCGCCCAGAACCTTCCACGCGTCGCGCGTGCCGGGCGGGACGTAGTCCATGCGCACACTGATTACGCGCTGCGTGCCGGGCTCCAGTTCGGCAGGGCGGCTGCGCCTGGTGCCGTGGCGGGTCATGTAGTCCATCTCTCCGTGATGGCCATCGTCGAGCCAACGCAGCAGGTGTTGTTCATCCTGCTCGAGCGCGACGCCGCTGATGCCGGTGTCGGCAAAGCCGAGCTCGCGGGCCCACCGCTTGATGTCTCGGGCGAGGGCGGCGTAGTCGAGGTCGGGAACGGTGGGCATGCCCGCCATTGTACGGCGGACCGTCGAGCAGCCGAGGCGCCATGCCTATAATCCGCGTATGCCCGGTCATCCACACAGTCACGATCTCTACACCGTCGAACAGGTGCGCGCGCTGGACCGGCGGGCGATCGACGAGTTCGGCGTGCCCGGTATCGAGTTGATGCGGCGCGCGGCCTGGGCCGGCTGGTCGAGCCTGCGCCGGCATTGGCCGGAGGCGAGGCGTGTCGCGGTCTACTGCGGGCCCGGCAATAATGGAGGTGACGGCTTTCTGCTGGCGTTGCTGGCACGCGAGGCGGGTCTGCAGGTGGAGGTGATGGCCCTGGCCGATGCGGCGCACGGCGATGCCGCGCTGGCAAGGCAGGCATGGATACAGGCCGGCGGACGGGTGCGCCGTTGGGCGCAGGGGCAGTCGCTGCCCTTGGCTGACGTCCACGTCGATGCGTTGTACGGCACTGGTCTGCGCCGGGCGCCGCAACCTGCCGTCGCGGCACTGATCAATGCCATCAACGCCGATCCGGCGCCGGTACTGGCACTGGATGTGCCCTCCGGACTGGATGCCGATACCGGCGTCTGTCCCGGCGATGCCGTCCGTGCGGATGTCACGGTGAGCTTCATCGCCGCCAAGCGTGGCTTGCATACGGGTCATGCGGCCGACCATGTCGGCCGGCTGCAGCTTGATGCGCTTGGCCTGCCCGACACGCTGTGCGCCGGCATGCCGGTGGACGCCCGGTTGCTGGAACCGTGCCAGTTGCCGCCACGCCCCCGCGCGGCCCACAAGGGCGACAGCGGACACGTGCTGGCCATCGGCGGCGACCTGGGCACGGCGGGTGCGATCCGCCTGTGCGCGGAGGCTGCCTTGCGTGCGGGCAGCGGCCTGGTCAGCGTGGCCACGCGTGCCGAACACCTGGTCGCCCTGAACAGTGCAAGGCCGGAGCTGATGGCGCATGCCGTGGACGGGCCGCAGGCACTCGAGCCGCTGATCGAGCGGGCCAGCGTGCTGGCGGTCGGTCCCGGGCTGGGACAGCGAGCCTGGGGGCATGCGCTGTGGCTCACCGCGCTCGACGCCGGCAAGCCGCTGGTTCTGGATGCCGATGGCCTGAACCTGCTGGCGAGGGAACCGCGGACGTTCTCCTCACCCGCCGTGCTCACGCCTCATCCGGGTGAAGCAGCGCGGCTGCTGCAGGTTTCGGTGGCCACGATCGAGGCCGATCGTTTTGCGGCAGCGCGCCGGCTGGCCGAGCGTTGCGGCGCCGTGGTCGTGCTGAAGGGGGCCGGCAGCCTGATCGCCGATCCTGCCGGACACGTCGCGGTCTGCCCCTGGGGCAATCCGGGCATGGCCTCGGGAGGCATGGGCGACCTGCTGACCGGCATCATCGCGGCCTTGCTGGCGCAGGGGTGCGATGCCGGAGAGGCTGCGCGCCTGGGTGTGGGGCTGCATGCGCGGGCCGGTGACCGGGCGGCGGCGAATGGCGAACGCGGGCTGCTCGCCAGCGATTTGTTGCCGCTGCTGCGCCGGCTCGGAAACGGACTCGAGAATGACTGATCCCCTGATGGAACATCCTCACGAAAACGTGGCGGTGCGCATTTGCGCACTGCCGGACGAGGCGGCGACCGCGGCGCTCGGACACCGGTTTGCCGAGGCGCTGCGGGGTGACGGACTGGTGGTCTATCTGCACGGGGACCTGGGGGCCGGCAAGACGAGCTTCGCGCGCGCTCTGCTGGGCGCGCTGGACGTGGGCGAGCGCATCAAGAGCCCGACCTACAGCCTGGTCGAAGGCTACCGGGCACACGGTCGCCCGGCCTGGCACCTGGACCTCTACCGCATTGCCGATCCAGGCGAGCTCGAGTGGTTGGGACTCGATGCGTTGGCCGATCCGCAGGCTCTCGTGCTGGTGGAATGGCCGGAGCGTGGCCGCGGCGCCTTGCCCGCGCCGGACATGGTGATCGACCTGGCGTACGCGGGAAGCGGGCGACGGGCCGAGCTGCGCGCTTGCAGCGAGCGCGGCCGGAGCGTGCTCGATCGGTTGGTCTGAGCCTGTTCGACGACAGCGATATTGCTGCAAGTGGTCGTTTCGTATAAGGAAAATGTTTCCTGAAGGTTGTCCAGACGTTGCCGCGACGTATGCCAAAGGCTGCTTCCGTACCTTGATTTGATCTGACGAATGCGGCGCAGGTCATGGAAATTCAAGGGAAAACTCTTGCAATCGGTCATCGGCTGCGCTTCAATGCGGCTCCATGAACAAGGCCTTGACTCGTCTGCTTTGCTTGTCCGGCGTCGTCCTGGCGACGGCGTTGCCGTCCGCTGGCGGCCGTGCGGCCGAAGTGCGCGATGCGCGGGTCTGGGCCGGGCCGGCCTATACGCGGGTGGTGTTCGACCTGTCCGGGCCCGTTCACTACAAAGTGCTGCAGCATGACGGCAGGGTCGTGCTCCAGCTGCCGTCGAGTCGTCTGGCCGGCGGTTTCGACGCGCCAGCGGCGCAGGGGCGTTTCAAGGGCCTGACCGACGTCAGCGATGGCGGGACACTGAAGCTGACCGCCGACATGGCGGCTGACAGTCGTCCGCACGATTTCCTGCTTGGCCCTTCCGGCCAGGCCGGCTACCGGCTGGTACTCGACCTTTATCCCGATCATTCGTCCGCAGCGGCCAGCCCGGTGGCTGGCGGTCACGACCATGGCGTGGCGGCAGCCCCCTCGCGTGGTACGCAGCACGCGCTCCAGGCCCGGCGGCTCGACTCCCGCCAGGTCGCGGCCCTGCTGGGCGGCGAGCGCAAGGTCATCGTGGCGGTGGATGCCGGTCATGGCGGCAAGGACCCGGGTGCCCATGGCCCCGACGGCACGCTGGAAAAGAACGTGACCCTGGCGGTGGCGCGCGATCTGGCGGCCGCGATCGACAAGCAGCAGGGCATGAAGGCGATCCTGACCCGCAACGGCGACTATTACATCCCGCTCAAGCAGCGCTACGAGATCGCACGTGCCGCCAAGGCCGACCTGTTCGTCTCGATCCACGCTGATTCCAGTTACGACGGCGGCGATGCGCGCGGCTCCTCGGTTTGGGTGCTGTCCTCCCGCGGCAAGAGCAGCGTCGCGGCGCGCTGGCTGGCGGACCGCGAAAACAGTTCGGACCTGATCGGCGGCGTTTCGCTGGCCGCCGAGAACGACAGCCTCGCTTCGGTGCTGCTCGACATGCAGCAGGGCTGGGCAGTGCAGGCCAGCACCGTGGTCGCGAACAACGTGCTGAAGGCGCTGGCCAAGATCGGTCCGACCCATCGCGACCACATCGAGCACGCCAACTTCGTGGTGCTGCGCTCGCCGGACGTACCCTCGATACTGGTCGAGACCGCGTTCATCTCCAATCCGGTGGAAGAGCGCAAGCTGCGTAATCCAGCGCACCAGGAAGCACTGGCGATGGCGATCATGCACGGCGTCAAGGATTACTTCGAGACGTCGCCGCCGCCGGGAACCTGGTTCGCGGCGCAGGCCGATCGCCGCATGGACGAGCAGGTGGCGTCGACCTCGAAGCATACCGCCCCGCCGTCGGCCGGCGACCGGCACCGGGTCATTCGTGGTGAGAGCCTGTCCAGCATCGCGCATCACTACGGCGTCACGGTCAGCTCGCTGAAGAGCGCCAATGGCATCAGTGGCAACACGCTGCGTGCCGGCATGGTGCTGATGATCCCCGCTGGCTGAAGTCCGGGTTCCGGAATGCCGCGGGCGCGGTTGGCGCACCTCCAGCCGGGTCTCGGCTTCCGCTGCCGGAGCGCGCTCGGCTAAGCTTGGCCGATGCAGCAGATCCGCCCGCTTCCCCCCGCACTCATCAACCAGATCGCCGCCGGCGAAGTCATCGAACGCCCTTCGTCGGTGGTCAAGGAGCTCGTCGAGAACAGTCTCGATGCCGGCGCCGGTCGCGTCGAAGTGGACATCGAACAGGGCGGCGCGCAATTGATCCGCGTGCGCGACGACGGTGGCGGCATCGCGCCTGACGAGCTGGAACTGGCGGTGGCCTCGCATGCCACCAGCAAGATCGGCAGTTTCGAGGATCTTGAGCACGTGGCCAGCATGGGGTTCCGCGGCGAGGCGCTGGCCTCGGTTTCGTCGGTGGCGCGCTTCACGTTGACCTCGCGCCCGCGCGATGCCGACAGTGCGTTCCGCATCGAGGTCGATGGCGGTAAGGTGCAATCTGCAAGACCCGCCCAGCATCCACCGGGCACCAGCGTGGAAGTGCGTGACCTGTTCTACAACGTGCCTGCGCGCAGGAAATTCATGCGCGCGGAGCGTACCGAGTTCGCGCATATCGACGACCTGCTGAAGTCGCTTGCGCTGGCGCGTGGCGGGGTGGAATTCCGGTTGAGCCACAATGGCAGGCCGGTGCGCATCTGGAAGGCCGCGCGCGACGAGCAGGCCCATCTGCAGCGCGTGGCCGAGGTGCTTGGCGCGGACTTTCCGCAGCAGAGCCTGCGCGTCGACCACGCGGCCGCGGGCCTGCGCCTGCATGGCTGGGTCGGCCTGCCTACCGCCTCGCGCGGGCAGGCCGATTCGCAGTATTTCTATGTCAACGGCCGGCTGGTGCGCGACCGCGTAGTGGCGCACGCGGTGCGCCAGGCCTACGCCGACGTGCTGTTCCACGGTCGCCATCCCGCCTTCGTGCTGTATCTGGAACTGGATCCGGCCGGTGTCGACGTGAACGTGCATCCGGCCAAGCACGAGGTACGTTTCCGCGAGCAGCGACTGGTGCACGACTTCCTGTTCCGCACGCTGCACGAGGCGTTGGCGCAGACGCGCGCCGGCCAGATCACGTCGCAGGCGCAAGGTGATGAGGGACGCCTGCACATGGCTACATCAGTTGCGCCGGCGCCGGGCCTGCCGGCGATGCAGTCATGGCCGGCGCGCGCGCCACAGAGCCGGTTGCCGCTCGGCGTGCGTGACGAGCCGCTGGCGGACTATGCGGCGCTTGCCGGCGAGCCGCCGCGATCGATCCCGGTGGCATCGGTGCCGTTGCCCGAGGCCGGAGAGGGCGAGGCGCCACCGCTCGGTTTCGCCATCGCCCAGCTGAAGGGCATCTACATCCTGGCCGAGAATGCGCAGGGGCTGGTGCTGGTCGACATGCATGCCGCGCACGAGCGCATCACCTACGAGAAGCTCAAGGCGGGGCGGACCTGCAGCAACCTGCGCTCGCAGTTGCTGCTGGTGCCCTTGAGCCTGGCGGTCAGCGCGAAGGAGGCGGCGGCGGCCGAAGAGCATGCCGAGGCGTTGGCCGAATGGGGACTGGAACTTTCGCGGAGTGGCCCTTCCAGCGTGGTCGTGCGGCGTATACCGGCACTGCTGGAAGGCGCGGATGTCGGCCAGCTTGCCCGTGACGTGCTGGCGGAACTGGCGCAGCACGGCAGCTCGCGCCGCCTGCAGGAACTGGAAAACGACCTGCTTTCGACCATGGCCTGCCATGGCTCGGTGCGTGCGGGCCGTCGCCTTACGGTTCCAGAGATGAACGCATTGCTGCGCGAGATGGAAGCAACCGAGCGTTCCGGACAATGCAATCATGGTCGCCCCACCTGGATCCAGGTCAGCGTGGCCGAGCTGGACCGGTTGTTCATGCGCGGCCGTTGAGCGACTTGCCCGGCCTGCGTTTGGACGTCCATACTCGGGCCTCCACTGCAGCGGGTCGTCCCCATGTCGCGAATCGCCGCCTTCCTGCTTGTCTTCAGTTTCGGAGTGTTCGCCGTGCAAGCCGCCGATGTCCAGCCTTCCCGCACCACTTACGTTCAGCAGATCGAACAGTGGCGTTCCGACCGCGTGAAGCGGCTGACAGCACCGGACGGCTGGCTCAGCCTGATCGGCCTGGAATGGTTGCACGCGGGCGCGAACCGCGTGGGCAGCGCCGATGACAACGACATCGTGCTGAAGGCCGGGCCCGCACATCTGGGTACGCTGACACTGGATGCCGGCGGCCGGGTGAGCATCGTGCTGGCGACAGGCAGCGATGCCACCATCGACGGCAAGGTCGTGCACCAGGCGACGCTGGTCGACGACATGCATGCGGGCGCGTCCGGACCGACGACGGTGCGTTTCGGCCATGCCAGCTTCTACGTGATCGACCGGGATGGCCGCATGGGCCTTCGCGTGAAGGACAGCGACGCGGTCGCACGTCGCGATTTCCATGGTATCGACTACTTTCCGATTGATCCGTCGTGGCGGATCGAAGCCGACTGGGTGCCGTTCGATCCGCCGCACGATCTGCAGATGGGCTCGGTGATCGGCACCATCGATACGGTGAAGGTTCCCGGCAAGGCGGTGTTCCACCGCGACGGCCACACGTTCGAGTTGTTGCCGTACCAGGAGGAGCCGGGCGGCGAGCTGTTCTTCGTCCTGGCGGACCGCACGTCGGGCAGGCAGACCTATGGCGCGGCCCGCTTCCTGTATGCGGCACTGCCGGCCGGCGGGCTGCACAGGCCGGGCAGGCTGGTGCTCGATTTCAACAAGGCCTACAACCCGCCCTGCGCCTTCACGCCATTCGCGACCTGCCCGCTGGCGCCGCCGGAAAACCGGCTGGACCTGGCGATCACCGCTGGCGAAAAAGTCTATCGCCACCCGTCGGAGTAGCTGATCCCGGTACCGGACTGCGCTGCGGCCACGGTGCAATCCGCCCCGTGTGCTCAGCGCTGTGCAAGCGCGCTGCGGATGGCGGCCAGCGTCAACGGCTCCATGACGGCGAAGCCTTTTGCGTTGGGATGCACGCCGTCGGACGACAGGCCAGGCTTCATGCCGCCGTCGGACGTGGCCATGGCGTCGTAGTAGTCGACGTAGGTGTAGCCATGACGGGCCGCGTAGCTCCTGATCCAGCGGTTGAGGCGGCGGATCACTGGCGCGGGTTTCAACGTCGGTTGCCAGTTCATGTGGTCGCTGGGCGGAACCGATGCCATGATGATGCGGATGCCGTGGATGTGGGCCAGTTCAGCCATGCTGGCCAGATGCCCTTCCACCGTGGCCAGCGTCTGGTTGCCGGTATTGCCGGCGATATCGTTGGTGCCGGCCATGATGTGCACCACGGCCGGGTGCAGGTCGATCACGTCCTGGCGGAAGCGCACCAGCATCTGCGAGGTGGTCTGGCCGCTGATGCCGCGGTCGATGCGGCCATCGGCGAAAAAGCCCGGGTCCTTCTGCTTCCAGATCTCGGTGATCGAGTCGCCCATGAACACGACTCGAGGTGTGGCCGGCGTCGCTGCCGGCAGTGCGGCGTTCTGCCGGCGGTAGTAGCACAGCTGGCCATAGTCGTGCGCATAAAGCCAGCTGTGCCAGGGACCCCAGCCACCGGCTGCCTGCATGCCCGGCTCGGTCGCGCAGGGGTGATCGACGATCCCGACTGCCGACGGACCTGCCTGCGCGATAGCGGTAATCAGCGACATCCCAGCGAGGATGATGAGGCGTTTGGTGGGCATGGAGGCTTCCCGGTGCGATCGGGTGGTGGGGATCAGCGCCCTTCGAACACGGCCTTGCGCTTCTCCAGGAACGCGCCGGTTCCCTCGCGCATGTCCTGGGTCGAGAACATCAGGGCGAATCCCTGCGTTTCGAATTCCAGGCCCTGGTCGAGCGACGTCTCGCCGCCTTGCAGGACAGCGTCCAGAATACCGGCGGCGGCCAGCGGAGCGGCGGCGGCGAGCTGGCTGGCGAGCGCATCGACCGCTTCGTGCAGTGCTTCCGGCGCCACCACGCGGTTCACGATGCCCAGTTCCCAGGCACGCGGCGCGCCGATCGGCACGCCGGTCAGGCACAGTTCCAGCGCCGCGGCACGACCGGCCAGGCGCAGCAGGCGCTGGGTGCCGCCGAAGCCCGGGATCAGGCCCAGATTGATCTCGGGCTGGCCGAACTTCGCCTTTTCGCTGGCCACGCGCAGGTGGCAGGCCATCGCCAGTTCCATGCCGCCGCCCAATGCGAAACCCTGCACGCGTGCGATCACCGGCTTGCCGAGCCGCTCGATGGTGCTCATCAGGCGTTGCCCGGTACGCGAGAAAGCTTGAGCCTGCGCTGGCGTGTAGCCATTCATCTCGGCAATGTCGGCGCCGGCGACGAAGGCCTTTTCGCCGGCGCCGGCGAGCACCACCACACGGACGTCGTCGTCCTGCGCGGCCTGGGTGAAGGCGACGGTCAGTTCATTGAGCGTGTCGCGGTTGAGCGCGTTGAGCTTGTCGGGGCGGTTCACCGTGATGGTGCGTACCGCGTCGCGGTTGCCGATCTCGAGATTGCGATAGGCCATGGATAAACTCCGGCAGGCAAAGTCCGCATGGTAGCAGCGGGAACCTTTGCGGCCGCAGGGTTTCTCAGTCCGTGCGCCGGACAGACCGGCGCTTGCTGCACGCGGCCGCGGAACCACCTACGATGTTGCGCCGAGTGTTTGTGCGATGGAGACCGGAATGACACGATTGCGCTGGCTCGCTTTCGGCCTGCTTTTCGTTGCGGCAGCGACCCTGGCGCAACAGCGGATGATCGCGCCACCGTCGCGGTCGGCATCGGTGAAACTGGACCGTCACAAACTCTCGTATGCGATCGGGTACCAGATCGGCAGCCAGTTCGCCGACGGCGACCCCCAGGTTGACCTGGCCACCCTGCAGCAGGCGATCCGCGACGCCTACGCCAAGCGCCCCCCGGCGGTATCGATGCAGGACATGCACATGCAGCTGCGCGAGCTGGATCAGCAGATGCACGCGCGCGCGGTGGCGGAGTTCAAGCACCTGGCCGCGGTCAACCTGAGCAAGAGCAAGGCGTACATGGCCAGGAACGCCAAGCGTCCGGGGGTAGTGCAGCTGCCTTCCGGCATCCAGTACGCGGTGATCAAGAAGGGCGACGGCAAGGTCAGCCCAACGGTGACCAGCACGGTCACCGTGAACTACCGCGGCATGCTCACCGATGGCACCGAGTTCGACAGTACCTGGGCACGCGGCCAGCCGGTGAGCTTCACGGTCGACAAAGTCATCCCGGGCTGGCAGGACGTGATCCCGCGCATGCACGTGGGCGATCGCTGGAAGGTCGTGATCCCGCCGCAGCTGGCCTACGGTGAGCACGGCGCGCTGCCGCGCATCGGGCCCAACGAGGCGCTGGTGTTCGACATCGAGCTGCTCGGCATCAAATCCGGCGCGGACAGCCACTGATCGGCTGCCGGCGGTGATAGCATGGCGGGGCATGTCGAACGTCCCCCTCGTGTCCACGTCCATCCTCACGCCTTGCATCGGCATCTGCCGGCTCGATGCGCTCGGCCTCTGTGTCGGCTGCCGCCGTAGCGGCGAGGAGATCGCACGCTGGCGCGACATGGCCGACGACGAACGGCGCCGCTGGATGGATGAAGTCCTGCCCGCGCGGCCGCCGGCATGATCGACGAACTCCGGCGCGCGTTGATACCGCTTGCCGAGCCTCCGACGGGGCCGGGCTGGAACCATGCGTCGATGGCCGACCTGCTCGGTGACGTTCCCAGGAAGCCTGCGTCGGTGCTGGTTGGGCTGCGCGAAGGTGTGCAGCCGCGGGTGATCCTGACCGTGCGCAACGGCCAGCTCAGCGCGCATGCCGGTCAGGTCGCCTTCCCGGGGGGCGCCCGCGATGAAGGCGACCACGACGCCGTGGCTACGGCGCTGCGCGAGAGCGAGGAAGAAATCGGTCTCGATCGCAGCCTGGCTTCGCCGTTGGGGTTTCTCGACGTGTTCGAGACGGTCAGCGGCTTCCGGGTCACGCCGGTGGTCGCCCGCGTCGATGCGGCCGCACGGCTGCGACCGTCGCCGGACGAAGTCGACGAAGTATTCGAAGTGCCGCTTGCGTTCTTCCTGGAGCCGGCCAATCTGCGCCGCTACGTGATGGACTATCGCGGCCACCGGCGCGAGATGGTGGAGTTCCTACATGGCGGTCACCGCATCTGGGGAGCCACCGCGGCGATGTTGCTGAACCTGCTGCAGAGGATGGGACGCGCATGAAGACCACGCTGATTACCGCCGCCGAGCTGTCCGCCATGCCGGCCAGCGAAGTGCTTGTCGTCGACTGCCGACAGGATCTGTCCGATCCCGGCAAAGGCGAACGCGACTACCGTGCGGGACACATCCCGGGCGCGGTCTTCGCCAGCCTTGATCGCGATCTTTCCGACCTGTCGCGCCAGTCTCTTGGGCTGGGGCGACATCCATTGCCGCTGGAGTCGGAATTCGCGGCCGTGCTCGGGCGCTGGGGTTGGCAGCCCGGCATGCAGGTAGTGGCCTACGATGCCGCCGGTGGCGCACTGGCCGCAGCACGCCTGTGGTGGCTGATGCGCCTGGTCGGCGAACGCGCGACCGCCGTGCTCGACGGCGGTTTTGCCGCCTGGCAGGCGGCGGGCCTGCCGCTTGAGACAGCAGTGCCCGCGCGCGCGCCTACGCAGGTGGAGGTCCATTACGACCCGGCCCAGGTCGTGCTCGACCATGCCGCATTGGCAGACCGTGTCGTGGTCGATGCGCGCGCCGCGCCGCGTTATCGCGGCGACACGGAACCACTCGACCGGGTCGGTGGGCATATCCCCGGCGCATTGAACCGCCCGTTCGTGGACAACCTGGCTGCCGATGGCCGCTTCCGGCCCGCGGACGAGCTGAAGCAGGATTTTCTTGCCGTGCTGCGCGGCCGTGCTCCTTCGGAGGTGGTTCACTCCTGCGGTTCCGGTGTTACCGCCTGCCATAACCTGCTGGCGATGGAGCATGCCGGTCTTGCCGGATCCGCGCTCTACGCACCGTCGTGGAGCGGCTGGGTCAGCGATCCATCCCGCCCTGTGGCCAAGGGTGACGAATGAACGGCGATCCATGCGCCGCAATAACCAGGTTTCACGCCGGGGCGCCTACTTGCCGCCCTTGCTCTTGAGCCGCGCCACCAGCGCCTGAAGGGTCGCCTGCGTCTGCGGGTGAAAGAAACCGTCGACGAAATCGTCGACCGGCAGGGCATCCACGTCGGCCCACACATCGACCAGGTCGGCGCGGGCGATGCGGCGGGTGGCGAGCATGGCGTGGGCGGGGCGGGCCAGCAGGTCTTGCAGCCACACCCGGGCACGGGTGACGACCTGGTCGACGGCGGTGGTCTCGTCGATGAAGCCGCAGCGCAGCGCTTCGGCGGCATCGATCATCGCACCTGCCACCAGCAGGCGTTCGGCACGGTAGCTACCGACCACGCGGCGCAGCGCGAACTGGATGCAGTCGGGTACGGTCAGCCCCACCTGCACCTCGTTCAAGCCGATCTTGTACGGGCCCTCGGCCATCACCCGGTAGTCGCAGAACAGCGAGAGCACGGCGCCTCCCGCCGGGCTGTGGCCGGTGACGGCGGCGACGATCGGCACCGGCGAGCAAGCGAGCGTGCTGCAGGTCTGGAAAAAGCCGCGCCAGTAGCCGCGTACACCTTCGCGATCCAGTCCAAGCAATGCAGGCACGTCCACACCCGCGCTGAACATGCCCTGCGCTCCGGACAGCACGATGCCTTGCGTGCCCCCGCGTACCGCGCCGTCGACGCCCTCGCGCAGCATGCGCAGCAGCCCCAGGTCGAGTGCGTTGACCGGCGGTCGTGCGAGACGGATCTCGGTGATGGCGTCGTGGCGGACAATGTCGAGCATGGGATGCGACTCCGGGTGATCAGGATTGGGGCTGGACGTCGGCCGACCAGTGGTAACGCACGGCATAGTCCAGCACGGCTTTGCCATGGGCGGGCACCGCCACGCGGAACTCCAGCGTGTCCGTCGTCTGCCGGCTCGGCTTCTGGCTGGACGAGGCAAGGGTCCATTCGCGCCAGCGGTTCGGATGTTCGCGCACGGTGATCGTGCGGGCGCTGTCACCGGCGTTGCTGAGGGTGATGCGGAAGGCCTCGTCCAGCGTACGGCCGGCCCTGTCGACATGGAACGACGTGCGTTCGCGTTGCGCGCGCAGGTCGAACGCAGTGCCCAGCGTGATCGCGGCATCGCTGCCCCTGGGCGTGTCGGCGATATGGCCTTCGCCGATGAATTGCGGTACGCCGTTGCGGTCGGCGGCGAGCACGCGCAGGTAGCCTGCGGGCAGGCTGTCGAACGCCTTCAATTTCAGTGTGTCGATGATGGTGTTGCCGCCGCCGTTGCCGTAGTCGCGGCCCAGCATCGGTCGCGGCGGGGTCCAGTTGCCACCGCTTTCGTACAGCGCGGTGCGTTCGCAGCCTATCGTGCGGTCGGCGTACAGCGGCACCTGGCTGACGCTGCCGTCGGGTAGGCTTATCCGGCCGGGCAGGGTAAAGCTGCGGTAGTCGGCAAGCTGTGCCTGTTCGGGCAACGAAGCCGGCGCAGCGGCATAAGCCACCTTTGCCTGCATCATCA